>Ga0180436_10003424_pt1 | contig 14590 bp, 10 predicted proteins | sample SS_ome_2_FD_132434 | JGI IMG/M metagenome (GOLD analysis project Ga0180436, IMG submission 132434) | Hypersaline lake sediment archaeal communities from the Salton Sea, California, USA - SS_3_S_2 metaG | ecosystem: Environmental > Aquatic > Non-marine Saline and Alkaline > Hypersaline >...
ATGAATTTAGGGGAAGTTTTAGTGGTTTTTTCTATGATCAATGTGAGGGGAAATCTACAATTTTTACCGACCATATCGGCGATAAACCAATATACTATTATGAAAATGATGGAGAGTTTGTATTTGCTTCAGAGATTAATGCTATTTTAATATTATTGAAGAAAAATAATATAAGTTATTCACTGGATGAAAAAGGTGCATACTCATTGTTAACGCATGGGTATATGATTGAAGATTTGACTCCTTTTAGTGAGATAAAAAGGCTAAAAGCAGGTTGTTGTATTAAGATACAAAAAGATAAGTATATGATTGAAAGATATCACTTGCTATCAAATACTCCTGATGATACACGTTCAGATAAAGAAATAATAGATAAAATAGATAGTTTATTTAAACAAGCTATGTTAAGACAAATAAAGAAGAATAAAGAATATGGTTATCAGGATGTAGCACCCTTAAGTGCAGGCTTGGACTCCAGAATGACAACTTGGGTTTTGTCTCAAGAAGTTAAAGAGATTTTAAATATTACTTATTCTCAATCAAATAATCTAGATGAGGATATTCCGAAAAAAATATCTGCTGAACTAAAAACACATTTACTCTTCAAAACCTTAGATAACGGTTTGTCACTGTATTATTTAGATGAAATGGTAAAAAGAAATTCAGGTGTCGTTTTGTATTGTGGCCCAGCACAAGTTTGGGACACTTTTCATCTTTTGGATCATGAAAACATGGGTGTTATTCATACTGGAATGCTGGGTGATGTTGTTGTGGGGACCTTTTATAAAAACTTGCAAAAAGATAAACAATACAAGATTGGTGATGGTGCCTATTCAGAGTTTTTGATTACTAGATTTAAAGAGCTATTTTCTGATTACAAAATTGAAAACTATAAAAATCAGGAAATCTTCAATTTTTATAATCGTGGCTTTAATGGAGCAAATATGGGTTCTCCTTTGGTCTTTCAAGAGTTTACTGAATCATATTCTCCATTTTATGATCTTGATTTCTTAGAATTTTGTTTGACGATACCTATGGAAAAAAGATGGGGATATAACATTTATGATAAATGGGTTACTAAAAAATATCCTGAAGCAGCAAAATATGTGCATAATGGAAGAAAAATAGGCAAAAGTAAAGGTGTGAATTTTAATTTATTTGGTAAAAGTGTAAGTATACAAGACCTATTACCAAGAACAGTAAGTTTTGTTGGAAGGAAGTTTGGTGTAATAAAAAACCAAATGGAAACATCGAACCATATGAACCCATTTGACTATTGGTATTCGACAAACAATGATTTAAAGAATTATATGGACATGTACTTTAATGATAATCTAAAAGCTATTGAAAATCATAATTTACATCAAGATATTAAGATGATGTATGAAAAAGGCACTACAATAGAAAAAACTCAAGTTTTGACATTATTATCTATATTAAAGAATTATTTTCATTTTGTGGAGTGGATGCATGACTAAAAATAAATCAAAAACACAAAAAATAGTTTTAATTACAAATACTTTCCCCTATTCTCCAGGTGAAGAGTTTTTAGAAACAGAAGTAAAATACTGGGCCAATAGGGATGATGTCAAACTGATTATCATGCCTAAAAATAAAACTAATTCTTTACGGAACGTTCCAGCATCTATAACAATAGACCATACTCTGATAGAAAATCAATATCTGAATAAAAATAATTTTAAAACTCTAATGAAAGTCTTAACAAGCGGAATTTTTTATAAAGAACTCTTTATCAATCATATAATACATCCGGGGATACTGAAACACATCTTTATTAGTACTCGTGACTTTTTATTTTATGAAGAAATACTGAAACAGTATATTCGAAAACAACAGAAAAAAAATATTCTATTTTATAGCTATTGGCATACTGAAGCTTGTTATGCCATCCAATCTCTCAAGTCAGACTATACAAATATACAAATCATTTCTCGAATCCATGGATTCGATTTATATCAAGAACGACGAGAATATAATTATATGCCACTTAAGAGACAGTATTTAGACAATATTGATAGAATTTACACCATATCGTATGAAGGCAAAGATTATGTTATTAATACTTATGGATATGATCAAAAGAGGATTGATGTATCTAGACTCGGTGTTGAAGATAGAAACATTGTTACTGAATCTAATGAATTATATACCTTTCATATTGTCTCATGCTCCCATTTGACTCAAGTCAAACGATTAGACAAGATTATTGAGTCATTATATATATCAGCATCCAAAAATCTCCATATAAATTATATATGGACACATATTGGAGATGGTGAATTGTATAATACATTATTTAATTTGGCTAAAGAAAAACTTGATCCATTGTCAAATATTCAGTTTGAATTCAAAGGTAATATAGCCAATAAAGATGTGTATCGATTTTACAGAGGAAATAAGGTAGATGCATTCATTAATGTAAGTGAGTCAGAGGGTGCACCGGTAACCATAATGGAAGCAATGAGTTGCCATATACCTATTGTTGCACCAGATGTTGGCGGGGTTTCAAGTATGGTTTTAGATGGGACTAACGGTAGTTTGCTAAGTAGTGAATGTAATGTGAGTGATGTTGTTAACGCTTTAAATAATATTAAATTTTTTAAAAGCAAAAGTATTCGAAATAATTCATATAACATTTTTTTAGAAAAATATTATGCAAAAACAAACTATGAATCATTTTTGGATAGTTTAATTAAGAGTTTATAATGCATCTATCGTCTAAGAACAATTTATATAAAATATGGAATTAGAAATATGTTATCATATACTGTAGTGGTAGGGTTACCTGTATTTTTTTTCTTTATAGCCAATAAATTTAAATCTCATAGACTGGAAATAATTGGATTATTTATCTTTAGTATAATTCTTGGATTACGTTATAATTTTGGAGTTGACTATTCTGGTTATTATGTAAATTTTAATAATATAAATATTTTAGGTGATGAAGAGTATAAATATACTGAACCAGCATTTTATTATTTGAATATTTTATTTTCACATTTTTCATTCAACACGATGTTGTTTTTTATTGCAGTTATTACATTGTTTTTATTTTATAGTAGAATAAAAAATGAGAAAAATAAAACATTAATAGTATTTATATTTTTAGTCTATTCATCTTCATACTTACTTCAAATAATTGCATTAAGGCAGGGAATTGCTGCCATGATTTTCTTTTTTTCTATTGAATATATAAACCAAAGGAATTTCAAAAAATATTTTTTAGGAATATTAATTGCCACATTGTTTCATAATAGTGCATTAATTTTAATTTTTGTTTATTTTTTAAAAAATGTTACTCGAAAAATATTATATATTGAACTATTAGGTGCATTAGTACTGTCAAATTACTATATTTTACATCCTATATTGTCAGTTTTAGAAAAAGTAAGTTTTTTTTCTGCATATATCAAGTATTTAGAATATACAAAACCAATCTTTGGTAGTGGACTTGGTTTTGCAATGACTATTCTATTTGCTGTAATATTAATATATTACTATAATAGAATTAGAGATGAGAGAAAAATTTATTATCATATTTTTATACTTTCATTAATTATCACGATACTAGGTACATCTGGATTAAGTGTGCATAGATTTGAACTATATTTCGCTTTTTTTGCAATGATTGCCATACCAGAATTAATCAATTCTTTTCAAAAAAGAGATAATCGAATAATACTTAAAATGCTAGTAGTTTTATTTTTGAGTATGAATTTTTATTTAACAATCTATAAGTATCAACATTCACAAGATCCTTTGGCAGTAGAGTATTTATCGGAATTCAAATTAATTATTAATTCAGAGGATCAATGGAAAAATGTAACAGGATCTACATTTGCCATAGATGGTTTGTTTCGAGGCTAATAATATGTTAATGAAGTTGAAGAAAAAGGAAATGTATATGGAAAATGACTATCTAGATCATATTGAACTAAAAGTTCAATATAACAATAAAGTTTCACACAGAAAATTAAAGGATATGAGAACATGAAAAAAGTTTTATTCTTAAGTGGTCATTTGTATAATTCCAAAAGACAAGCTAACTTTCATCATATAGCATCTGCTTGTGTGGAAAACGGACACAATGTGACCTTTTGTACTGTACCCAATAGTTTTACTACTTTATTAAGACAAAGGCATAATTATATGGAAAGACTAAAATCATTCATATATGCTATTTTTCCTAAAGTAATTAACAATATTGAGGTTTCCTCATATATATCTGTAGTGTATCCGTATCAGAAAACAACTAGACTAAATAAATTGATAGAATACTTATTTTATCATGGCTATAGTAAATCCATTAATAAACCTTTTGATGTGATTATTTTTGAAAATGGAATACCGTTTTTACTCTATAGTAAACTAAAAGTAATTAACCCTAATGCGAGATTTATTTATCGAGTCTCAGATCCTGTTTATAAACATAAACTTGTGGCATTTTATGAAAAGAAGTTTATTAATCAATTTGATATAGTTAGTACACCTTCAGCTTCAATAACACAAAACTTACAAGATCAATATCCTGAAGCAAATATTCATACACATTATCATGCTATAAATAAAGCTCTTTTTTTAAAGGAGTATATCAACCCGTATACTAAATTTAAAAGCAGTTCAATTCATTTCGTTTTTGTTGGTGCAAGTAAGTTGGATTATGATTTCTTAAAAATTGCTTCAAGTTTATCAGAAAATTATATATTCCATATAGTTGGACCTTTTGAGCAAAAAATAAATAAACCAAATATCCAGTATTATGGTGAACTTAAATTTGAAAATACAATACCATTTATTAAATATGCTGATATTTGTATGCAAACATTAATTAAGTTTCCTCAGTGCGAAACGTTTGAAAGAACATTGAAGTTTACGCAATATAGTTTTTTTAAGAAACCTATTTTATCACCGGAATATATGAAGATTAATGAGATTAATTCATTTAATTATAAACTGACTAATGATTCAATTGATAAAGCAATCAAGGATGGATTAGACTTTAAACATGAAAATTTTGATATTTCCTGGATAAGAAGTTGGACTGAAATAGCAGATGATTTATGTAATGAATTCCCTTTGTGAAGATAAATAGAAGAGAAAGGAATATGGGAAACATGAAAAAACACTGTCAAATAATAGTGATAAAGGAAAACAAATGAATGTATTAATTAATGCATATAGTTTAACAACAGGTGGAGGACAAAGAATTTTAAAGGATTTTTTACAACATCTTTATGAGTTTGTGCAAAATACTAATATAGAAATTTATGTATTTGTACCAAATCGGACTAATTATATGAAGTTTGAAAATGAAAAACTTAAGATCTTTGAATTACCATCTTTGTTGAAAAAAAATGTGATGCGACCATTGGTTAAATATTACTTTCAAAAACAGATAGATTTGCTTAAAATAGATAAAGTATTTAGTATGGGGAATATTGCATTAAATACTGAAAAACCACAATTACTATTATTTCATTGGCCATATGCAGTTTATCCAGAGAAATATATATGGTCAAATATGGATATAAAGAGTTATATAAATAGAAAAATCCGTTTATATCTATTTCAAAAAAATCTAAAATATGCTAATACTGTTATTGCGCAAACAGAAAATATTGAAAGAAGACTCAACAAATATTATAAGATTGAAAATATTGTAACGATTCCAAATAGTGTAGATATAGATAATCATTTATTAGCTTCTCCACATAGGTTTAATCTTCCTGATGGAAAAAAGTTGCTTTATCTTACATATTACTATACACATAAGAATTTAGAGATCTTCATTCCTTTAGCCCAGAAGATCAAAAAGGCAAAGCTAGATTATAAAATTATTATTACAATTGCTGAAAATCAACATCCATCCGCAAAAAAGTTTTTGGAAGATGTGTCAAAATATAAATTGCAAGATGTAATTTACAATATTGGTCCTGTGAATTTTGATGAAATTTCATCCCTATACGCCCAGTGCGATGCATTTATTATGCCAACACTTTTAGAGTCTTTTGGACTAACCTATGTCGAAGCAATGTATTTCAAGCTTCCAATTTTGACTTCTGATAGAGATTTTGCAAGAGTATTATGCAAAGATTCAGCATTTTATTTTGATCCACTGAATGCAGATGATATTTTACATACAATTAAAATGGCATTTTCAAATCATACTTTATTGCAAGGAAAAGTCAACAGTTACACTTCTCTTTTAGAAGGGTTTCCTACAAGTAAAGATGTAACTAAAAGATATGTTGAAGAAATAATAAAATTATAATGAAGGAGAGAATAGCATATGAAACAACTAATACAAAGCTTTAAAACAGGGGAACTAGGACTTTTTGATGTTCCTGCACCGATCTGTCAGGATAACGGTGCTTTAGTGCAAACAACAGTGAGTCTGGTAAGTGCGGGGACGGAAAAGATGCTCGTTGATTTTGCTAAAAAGTCGATGATCTCAAAGGCAAAAGATAGACCTGATCTCGTAAAACAAGTCGTTGACAAGATGAAAAAAGAGGGTGTGAAAAATACACTTGAAAAAGTCTTTACCAAACTCGATACGCCGATACCTCTTGGGTATAGTGCTGCTGGGCGAGTACTTGAGGTCGGCTCAAACATGAGCGGTGTTAATGTCGGTGATAGAGTAGCTTGTGGTGGTGCAGGGTATGCTAATCATAGTGAGATCAACTATGTACCTAAGAACCTTATGGTCAAGATACCTGATGGTGTGGATGATGTGGATGCTTCATTTGTGACAGTTGGTGCCATCGCACTTCAAGGTGTTCGTCAGACTGAACCAAAACTGGGTGAGAGAGTGGCAGTGATGGGACTTGGACTGCTCGGACAATTAACCGTTCAACTGCTTAAGGCTAATGGCTGTAAGGTCATAGGTTCTGATGTAGATCCAGACAAGATAGAACTTGCTAAAAAGTTGGGTGCAGATGAAGCTTGTCATGCCGGGGACCTTATAGCTAAAGCGAATGAGTTTTCTAATGGGAATGGAGTTGATGCCGTGATCATCGCTGCTTCAACAATGTCAAATCAACCTGTCATCGATGCCGCTGAGATAAGCCGTATGCGAGGTCGTGTCGTTTTTGTCGGGATGGTGGGGATGGACATTCCTCGCAATGATTATTATAAAAAAGAGATAGATCTCCGTCTCTCTATGGCGTATGGACCGGGACGTTACGACCCTGAGTATGAAGAGAAAGGGAATGACTATCCGTACGACCTTGTTCGCTGGACAGAACAACGAAACTTTGAAGCCTTTTTAGGACTCATAGAAGAGGGGAAGATCACACCGAAAGATCTCATCACGCATACCTATGACTTTGATGATGCGATGACAGCGTATGACCTGTTGGAAGGGAAGATACAAGAGAAGTATCTTGGAATCGTATTAAACTATAAAAAAGAGATCGATCTTGATGAACACAAGATCGTACAGCGCAGTGATAAAGCTGTGAGTTCTGACAAAGTAAATGTAGGATTGATAGGAGCGGGTAACTTTACCAAATCAATTATCCTGCCAAATATGCAAAAAGTTGGGGATTATGAACTTGTAGGACTTTGTACTGCTACAGGTGTGAGTGCTGAAGGAACAGGAAAGAAGTATGACTTTAAGTACATCACCACAGACAGTGATGAGATCTTTAAAAACAGTGAGATCAACTCTGTGTTTGTCACTACCCAGCATAATGACCATGCATCTAAGGTCATCAAAGCTATGGAGAACCAAAAGCACTGCTTTGTAGAAAAACCACTTTGTATCTATGAACAGGAACTGGAAGCTATTAAAGAGGCATATGATGGTAAATCTATCTTGCAAGTAGGGTTTAACAGACGTTTCTCTCCGATGATAGAGAAAATAAAGGCTAAACTGCATGGACAAGTTGCCATAAACTATCGTGTGAATGCAGGGATCATCCCTAAAGATGTCTGGATACAAGACAGAACTATCGGTGGCGGGCGTATCATCGGTGAAGTATGTCATTTTATAGATACATGTTCTTATCTTGTGGGAAGTGATGTAGTAAGTGTGTATGCATCAACGGTACAAAAAGCGGATCAATCGATACCAGATGAAGACAATGTGAACATCACTCTTAACTACGCTAACGGCTCTACTGCGACTATAGCATATTATGCCTATGGTGATGGGTCTATGCCTAAAGAGTATATAGAAGCCTTTGGTAATGGGGTGAGCATGCAGATGACTGACTTTAGAGAACTGGTAGTGTATAGCGGGTCAAAAGCCAATAAAATAAAGTCTGCAAATCAAGATAAAGGGTTTAAAGCAGAATTTGAAGCATTTAAATCTTCTGTAAAAAGTGGTGAAGCAGCGATAAGTTTTGAAAGTCTTTATAATACGACGAAGACGACATTTAAGATCATGGAATCGATTCGAAGTGGGAACGTAGAAAAAGTTTAATGAAAAAATTCATAAGGCTCTTTAATACTGTTAAGTACTTGAAGTTTATTCAAGTCTATTACAGACTCTATTATTTTGTACGCAGAAGGTTGAGAAAACTTACAGGGTTTTCGTACCCTTTATCTAAAGCTTCAAGGTCAACTACATTGACACTGCAACCTTCCATCAAAAGTTATACTTCATTAGAAGGACAAACATTTAGTTTTTTGAATCTTTCTCATACCTTTGATCATGATATAGACTGGAACTTCTCAGAGTATGGGAAGTTGTGGACATATAATCTAACCTATTTTGACTTCTTGCAGCAAGAAGGTATGACAAATGAAAAGGGTATAGAACTCATTTATGATTTTATAGAAGTCTCTAGTACGCATAAAGATGCTCTTGAGCCTTTTCCTATCTCACTTCGTGGTATAAACTGGGTGAAGTTCCTGACTCAGAATGAGATAAAAGATAAAAAGATTGATGATAGTTTGTTGGCACAGTATCATATCTTGCTAGATAATCTTGAGTACCATTTACTAGGCAATCATCTTCTTGAAAATGGATTTTCTCTTCTGTTTGGAGCATACTATTTTCAAGATGAAAAACTCTATAGGAAAGCTAAAGAGATCTTGACAGCAGAACTTGAAGAGCAAGTACTGGATGATGGTGCGCATTTTGAGTTGAGTCCTATGTATCATCAGATCATGCTGTTTAGGGTGTTGGATTGTATCAATCTGGTTGAAAATAATGACTCTCAAGATAAAGAGTTATTAAAACTTTTAAAAGAAAAATCATCTATCATGCTTGGTTGGCTTGTGAAGGTGACATATGAAAATGGTGACATTCCACTTTTGAATGATAGTGCTTATGGCATTGCACCTACTTCAAAAGAATTATTTGATTATGCCAGCCGTTTGAATGTAGAAGTCAAAAAAGTTGAATTAAAAGGATCTGGATATAGGAAAATTGTAAATGACAGATATGAGTGTGTAGTTGATGTTGGTCACATAGGCCCAGACTATATCCCTGGTCATGCGCATGCAGATACTTTTAATTTTGAACTTTACATTGATAAAAGACCTTTTATAGTGGATACTGGGCTTTCAACTTATGAAACAAATGCTAGACGTACTGAAGAACGCTCTACTGCTGCACATAACAGTGTTGAAGTCATGGGTACAAGTAGTAGTGAGGTCTGGGGTGGTTTTAGAGTGGCTGATCGTGCTTATGTTACTGGTCTTGAAGAGAATGATGAGAAGATAGTAGCAACGCATGATGGTTATGAGAAAAAGTTTGGTGTTTTACATACGAGAGAATGGAAATTTGAGGAGGACAGCATAGTTATCATCGATAGGTTAAATAAAGAAGTGGATGCAGTGGCAAGATTACACTTTCATCCTGATGTAACAAAGGAAGAGATACTAAAACGAATACTAATTAAACATTCAACATTTAATATTCAAAATTATTTTTATGCTCCAGAATTTAACAAAACTATAGAATCCTTGGTAATGGAAATACCATTTAAAGAAGAACTAAAAGTGGAGATCAAGATATGAAGATATTATTTATAACAGATAACTTTCCACCGGAAGTAAATGCACCTGCCACAAGAACCTATGAACACTGCCAGGAGTGGATCAAAAAGGGTGCTGAAGTGACTATCATCACCTGTGCACCTAACTTTCCGCATGGAAATGTCTATGATGGGTATAAAAATAAACTGTACCAAAAAGAGACTGTAGATAGTATAGAAGTGATACGTGTTTGGAGTTACATCACTTCTAACAGTGGATTTACTAAAAGAGTGCTTGACTATGTGAGTTTCGCTTTTATGGCATTTTGGGTAGGGCTTTTTCAAAAGAATGATGTGATCATTGCTACGTCGCCACAATTTTTTACCACATGGAGTGCCTGGGCATTGTCAAAGTTGAGAAGAAAACCCTGGATCTTCGAGTTGCGTGATCTCTGGCCTGAGTCTATTAAGACCGTGGGTGCGATGAAGCAGGGGAGAGTCATAGATAGACTTGAGAAGATCGAACTTGGACTTTACAAAGATGCAGATAAAGTAGTGGCAGTCACAGATGCGTTTAAAAGCAATCTCATTGATCGTGGTATAGATGCAAATAAGATAGAAGTGGTGACCAACGGCTCCAACATGGCACTTTTTTCTCCAAGAGAAAAAGATGTTGAATTGTTAAAAAGTTTAGGGTTAGAAGATAAATTCATCGTAGGATATATAGGCACTCATGGGATGGCACATAGTTTGGACTTCATAGTGCAATCTCTCAAAAAGATAGAAGATCCTACTATTCATTTTCTTTTTATAGGGGATGGTGCGATGAAAAAAAATGTTGTTGAGTTAGCACAAGAACTTGAGCTGAAAAACATCACTTTTTTAGCACCGGTGAGTAAAGAAGAAGTACCCAAATACCTTTCCATTGTAGATGTCTCTTTGGCACCGCTGAAAAAAGAAGATAATTTTAAAACAGTGATCCCCTCCAAGATCTTTGAAGCTTCAGCGATGCAAAAGCCAACACTTTTGGGAGTTGAGGGACAGGCACAGGAGATCATAGAAAAATATGATGCTGGTCTGTGTTTTGAACCTGAGAATGAGAAAGACTTTATCGAAAAACTTTCAGACTTATGTAATGAAAAAAGATATAAACAACTGCAAGAAGGGTGTGTAAAACTAGCAGAAGATTTTGATAGAAAAAGATTGGCAGAAAATATGCTTCAGATCGTAATGGATGTGATCGATAAAAAAAATGATTAAATTCCATATCGTTCTGGTGATATGGAATCAAAATGTATCTAGAAGTCTTTCTGCATGCTCTTTAATGTAATCTACATTCATACGATCACGATTGGTCAGGTACTTCTCACTCTCTAAGTCCATAAGTGGATCATATCCACTGAAAGGTACGATCGCATTGGATCCGTCTGCTCTGCCAACTGTACTACGCTGTTGGTATCTCCAGCTGTTGTCTCCCTGGAGTTGGGCATATTTTCCATTGGACTTTGATTTTCTGAAGTCAAGCGGAAGTTCGATGGCTAGGCTGATGTATTTGTTGGTTGATTCTGAAAAACTAAATGATTCATCCGGAGAGGTTTGAAGATAGTTTATGGAAACAGCTACATCTTCGAAAAATCTTTTTGCACTAAGGCCAAAGCCGGTATCTTGATACCAGTATTTTCCAGCTTGAGCTTCAAAGTAAAGATCCATTGGAGTGTATTTGTAAGTGTATTTGGCCAGGTAGACCTCTTTTGTCACATCTGAATAGTCTTGATGTTCGAAATACCCCAGTTTGAGTTTTACGGTATGGTTATCGTAGCTGTAGATGAACTGGTCCATCACTCCCAGGTAGTCATACTGGTAGAGACCGGCACTGAGTGTATTTAGACCGTCTGCTATGTCAAGTGTATAGTTCAGCATGGCAGAGTTCAACCCGCCGTCTGAGTAGGATGATTTAAAGATACCAGTATCAGGGTCTAGCTCATCAGAGTATGATACCGGAAGATCGTAGCGTGTACTCAGGTCCAGGCCATCGTAGAGGTTCCAGTAGGCTGTGAACCCCATGAGCAGTTGATAGTCAAATGCTCCATACTCTGTTCCGACAAAGGTTTTAAGCTTTGGAGAGACCACTAAGTGTGTTTTGTATCTTCCGGAGTTTGCATCGGCTATGCGTAGGGTGCCTTTGACAGAGTGATCTTTGCTTTCAGCTAAAGTAGAGACAAAAGTGCTTTTAGTCTCATAGGATGGATCGGTATAGTAAGCATCAGCTTTTTCAAGTGAACCATAGAGAGAGGTGATGACGACATTACTTTTCTTGGGCTGCAGTACAAAGTTGTGGTAGTAGGCAGAGAGTTTTACAGCTTTTCTTAGCACAGAGCCTATAGCATCGAGTTCGTTGTGGATGTAGACGGTGTTTTCATAAGCGATGGTGATGGTTGTTTCATCTGTCAAGACAGTGATATTATTTAACCCGTCTGCAATGAGTTCATCTACCAGTGTTTGGATCATTACACCCTCTTCAGTTAAATTTGTAGAAGATTTCTTGGATGAAGATTTTGTTTTAGTACTCTTTTGCATAGGTGTTGACTCATCTACAGTCACTGGTAGATAGCGCTCTTTTCGCTTTAAAGGAAAGATCGCATTGACCATGAAACTGACTTCACCATCATCAGAAAGATTGGATGCGATGGTGGTGTTGAGACGTACATGCTCTGACCACTCTTGAGGAGTGGTTAGTCTGATACCTGCATGGCTCTCTTCGCCGTCGTATTCAGCAAGTACGGAAGCCCATGGAGCGACCTGCGCTTCAAGCCCGCCAAAAACCCCATCCATTCTTGGTGCACCTTTATTATTGTTTCCGTATCCATACCCCAGTGAAGCACGCAAAAAAGAGAAACTCTTGTCTACGACGATGTAATAGTTTTCATACTTATTCCCACCTTCAGCACCACCTAGTTCCTGTGCTCCTATGGCTATGTTTGGGAGATACTCATGATACTGTGGGATCTGGTACTTGAGGTTGGCAGAGAGATCCCGTGCATAGCCCGGCTGCTCTTTGAACCTTCCCTGTATCTCAAAACCTGGCAGAAGCCCGACACCAAAAACATAATCTTCTGTAGAAGTACGCTCTTTACTGTCATCGTAGCCTGTTAAATGGTTATCGAACTGGTTGTTATAGGAGAATACGATATCACCTTCATTCATCACTTGGGCATTTGGCGTGTTGATGAGACCTGTAAAGCCTTGCATGGAAAGTGCATTTGGCATTTCAGAAGCAAAAGTAAATGAGGTACACAGAGAGATGAGCAGTGGAAGGGCAGGGTTTAGGCGCATAAAATAACCTTATAGTTGAGATGTAGTTGATAATGGTTAGTGAAATAAAGTAAAATATCCGGCGTAGAAAGATCTAAGTCCGGATATAAAATGTTACAAGGGTTAGAATAGTCAGAGACTATTAACTTCCACCCTCACTACCAGTTGGTACCGGTGGCGGAGTGATCGTACCATCGAGTATATCTCCCAAACTGTCATCGAGATTTGCCTGAGCGTCTTCAACTGGTACGTAAACCATAGAAGGATAAGTCGCTTGTAAGTCAGCTACGGCTGCACCGGTAAGTGCAACAACTTGATCTGCGGAGATATTTTCTATAGAAGCATCTTGGGTAAGAAATGAATCTATTGTATCAGCTGCTTCTTCTGGAACAGTAATACCGTTGCTCGGATCACCATCTGAGTCTAAAGACTGTAAAAGTACAGCGATCTTAAGTACTTCTTCATTATCTGTTGCAGTACGCGCAACCCCAACGATATCTGTGATAAAGAAGATCCCGTCTCCTGTTACTCCTGAAGAACCTAGTGTAAGTCCACCGATGCTGAATGTAGCCGTTGAACCTCCTGGACATGTTCCAAAAGTACCGTCTGCAGCTGTCACACCTGTCACACCACCACACTCAAAAGAGACGCCTGCTACTTCACTGTCAACCAGTTTACCATTATAGTCTGCCGCAGGTGTACTTGAACTACCGCCTCCGCATCCAGTGAACATCAATGCAGCTGCCGAAATCATACTAAGGACTAATCCCATTTTCTTATTCATAGTTTATTTCCCCATTTTTAAATTTTTATAACATATTATAGTCTGAATATGTCATATTTGTGTCATATTTTCTATGATTTTAATCATCTTAGATATTTATATCATAAATGTTACTAAAGGCATAGATTTTAATTGTATAAATAAACATCAAATTTTTATTATAGCTTATAGGTAAGAAATGTTATAATTTTTGTAAAATTGTATATAAACAAGGAAATATTTTGAAGAACATAGCATTATTTATAGGGTCGATCGTGTTGATGAGCAGTTTAGGATTTGCCGGAGGTGGCTTTAAAGATGTCGAACCGGTAGTTGAACCGGTGATCCCTATAGAAGAGGAAGATAAAAGCGGTCTCTATGCGGGGCTTGCATTTGCGTACAATCAAACCTATTCTGGTGAAAATAGCTGGTTCTCAAAAGTAAGAACACAGGATCAGATAGGAAAAGTGGTTGGAAACCTGGGTTATGATTTTAATGAGTATCTGGCAGTTGAAGGCCGTATAGGTGGAAGTGTGTTTGATGAGGATTTTGCTTCTGTTATGACTTA
>Ga0180436_10003425_pt1 | contig 14590 bp, 9 predicted proteins | sample SS_ome_2_FD_132434 | JGI IMG/M metagenome (GOLD analysis project Ga0180436, IMG submission 132434) | Hypersaline lake sediment archaeal communities from the Salton Sea, California, USA - SS_3_S_2 metaG | ecosystem: Environmental > Aquatic > Non-marine Saline and Alkaline > Hypersaline > Sediment...
GAAGAATTTCCCGAGGGACTGAGTCAGCGGACCTGGTATCCGGGCACCCTGGCTCCGGGCACCTACTTTGTGCACCTGGAATCATCCGGCATGGTCAGTGTCCGTAAGCTTGTCCTGGCCCGGTAACAACAAAACTGCGTGCCAGCACGGCCAGGCTGCCTGATTGTGCCTGTTTGTGCCTGTTTGTGCCTGTTTGTGCCTGTTTGTGCCTGTTTGTGCCTGTTTGTGCCTGATTGTGCCTGTTTATGCCTGTTTGTGCCTGTTTGTGCCTGTTTGTACCTGTTTGTGCCGGCAGATCTCCAATGCTTACTGTTTCACTACCCGGAAACAGCTCACCTCCTGCTGGCCGGGGCAACGAAGCAAGATGTTATAGATCCCTCCTGGGAAAGCCCCCATATCAATCTCCCTGGTGGAGCTGCTCTGTATCTCCAAGCTATATACACAGCGGCCCTGTATATCGTAGATTTCCACATGGAGCTCCTCCTCCGGCAATCCTTCCAGGTAAACCACCCCTGTGGTTGGATTGGGGTAGAGTTCCAGGGAGGACAACACCGAATAAGGATTGATCCCGTTCGTTTCACAGGCCGAGCAACTGTTATAGCAGATCAGCGGCAGCACGGCATCAGCATCGCCAGTGGTGTAGACCCGGTTGTTGTTATCCCCGGTTGAGCAGTCTCCCACAGGACTTTCCCAGTCCGGACCATTTTTAAATTTATAATGAATGGTCTTCCCCGCATCTATCTCCAGAGTGATGGACCAGACCGAAGCACTGGCTGTCATCTGCACCGGAGTTTCCCACTGGTTTTCCGGGTCCCAGTCACCTATAATAAACACTCCTTCCGGGGATACTTCAACATTCTGCATATCCACCTGGAAGGTGATTTGTGGCAAAGGATCTTCTTCGATGACCTCACAGAATGAAACATTGTCGATCCAGTATTCCTCCCCGTTTCCAACGAAATCAAAGAGAAGCTGGCCCAGCTCTGAGTCAGCATCCTCCATGGTGAACTCGGTGGAATAGTGCTGCATGGTGGTTGTCACCTCAAAATTATCCCAGAAGAACTGGGCCCATCCGTCCTGACTTTGCCATATCTTGGCATAGAGGGTATTCTCTGAGCTGGAGCGTGCGTCAAAGGATAAGCGATAGGTTTTTCCCTGTTTAAGGTCCAGGTAATTCACATTACCCATACTTATCCCGCAATTATCCCCCCCGCTTGGATCAACCGTAATATGCGCTTCTCCCTGGTCCCATAGAGCCCTTCCATTACAATAATCATTTCCAAACAAGGTCCATTCGGTAAGGTCATCATCGAAGCGGGGATTTAAAATCTGTCCAAAGCTCTGCTGAGAAATGGCAATATCCATATAATCTGTGATGGCCGGATTGCCTTTAGAGCGGGCAATCACTCGTACCTCGCCATCCCCACAACCGCAGGTGCTCAACAGTCCATTGCTGATCGATACCAGGAAGGTGTCGCCTTCAAGCACCCATTCAATTTCTTCCATGGAGAATTCCGGATCCCTGAGAACCTCCAATTGCAGGGCCCCGCCATTCTCACTGATACTGCTCTCGCCGGTCTGACTCACCACCTGGATTCCTGCCAGGGGCGGGAACAACTGGTCAAGAGGGGTATTGATCAGGAATACCTTGCTTTCAAATGCGTTCAGGCTTACATCTGTAGCTCCTTCGCCGGAGAAGCTCCGCGCTTCCAGGTCGGTAATCTCGCTCCAGAAGTTATGGGTTTTCCCCTGGAAAGCAGGATCACTCAGTGAAACAGTAGCCGTCTGTGACTGGCCGGTAAAATTAACAAGGGTCAGGGTCATGCTGGTGTCGCGCCACGCAGCAAAAGCATATATCTCATCTGAGTTGGACAGGCTCACGCGACTTACCTCCGGGTAGTTTCCCAGCATGTATTTCCTGGCTTTGATAAGTCTGGTGTAAAAGGGAATCAGACCCATGGGGTCGCTAAAGTCAAAGCTGCCCCCGGCATGTTGAGCCCCCATCTCTTCGCCCTGGAAAAGAGCGGGCAGCCCATAAGTGTTAAAGATCAGACACAGGGCTGCCTTTTCCTGCTCCCATCCATAGCGATTATGAAAGTAGTCATGGTAGTCCACATTGGCATACTTCATAAGCAGGCCCTGCTTTGGAGAAGCTGTTGTAATGCCCCAGTTAAGCTGGACATCCAGCTGATCCAGGGTATACATGCCCTTGTAGATCCCGGGAAGGCCGATACCCCCATCACCCCATTCGCTATTCAGTTTCCAGTCGTAGCCCGAATCGCCATGGTCGTAAAAACTAAAATCGGTGTGATTGCGGTCGTCCCCTTCAATCAGGATATAACAGTCGGGCTTGATGTTTTTCAGGCGCTTCAGCAGCATGGCCGTAAAATCAGAAGCCCTTACAATGCTCTCCTGCCCGCTGTCGTACCGGTAGCCATCTATTCCAAACTCTTCCATCCAGAATTCCATCAGTTTAATGACATATTCCTGCACGTAGGGAGAGCTAAGGTTCATATGAACAATGCTCCTGCCCTGTTCACTGTAATCTGGCTCCATGCTTCCGGTGGCCCATGACCACTCGTAAAAATCATCGTAAGGGGCGCTGCTTCCTGGAACATAATAGGAAGAGCGTAAGTAGGGATGATCGTTGTCGGTATGCCCCAGAGCCACATCGAGAATAACCCGGATACCGAATTTATGAGCTGCATCCACCAGGTCGATGAGATCTTCCCTGGTGCCATAGGCCAGGTTGAGTTGAAAATGATCTTCGGTCACATAACCACCATCATTTAGAGGAGGCAGCATGAGTGCATTCATGCCCAGCTTCTTCATATGGGGCAGTACTTCCTTCATCTTGGCAAAGGAGTAGCATCCCCAGGTGTAATAATCATTTTCAGTCTCATACAGGACCATATCTTCCATCCAGGGAGCTCTTTCGTACAGATCCAGGAAGTGGGGATCACTACCCTGCAGGAAGATTTTGCGGGCTGTATAGGAGGTCCCGTCTTCGGCTGTGGCATGCAGCTCAAGCAGGTACTCTCCTTCACTAACAGCTTGCTGGAAACTGACCGAGCTGCCTGACCCGCTGATTCCCAGGACTTCGGGATTCTCCGCACTTTCCGACCAGGCAAAGGTCAGGTCCCCCGCATCAATGCCATGAACCACCGTATTAATCGTGGCCGTAGTGGCATCCAGGCTTCCTGTAAGCTCCACCCACCAGTCGTGCCTCAGGTCGGCAATCAGCGTGATCTCGTCCGTTGGATTTGCAAATCCATCGGAGCCATAGGCTACCTTTACTACATTAGAGCCTGAGGCAATCCTTACTTCCTGGCCAAAATAACCTTCCATATTGACACTTGTTTCATAGGTGTCGCTTCCGCATTGCAAAAACACAGTGGAAGGATAGGGCGTTTCCATCACCCGTCCCCAGACCAGGATATTCTCCATGCGGTAGGTCCGGTTCTGCCGGGTGAGAAGAATGGGATGATAGGTGAAGGTGGAACTCCGGCTGATCTGTCCGGCACTGGTCTCATAGCTGAAAGTCACCGTATTCTCTCCATCCACCAGGGAGGGCGGATCGGAAATCAGCAGACGACGCTTTGTCGCGTCAAAATAATCTTCCGGGTTGACCACGGTGATCCCGTTTATAATCAGGCTCATGCTCCCGGCCAGAGGCGGATTTGCTGCCGTATAAGCCAGATCTGCCCGGATGCGTCTTTCGCGCATCACACCCCCGTCTTGTGGGAGCAGGTAAGTGATCATGGGATCGCTCACATGTATCAGGGAAAAAGCAGCGCCATTGCGCCTCCGGGGGTTATCCGGATCGTTCCCCAGGGAATTATCCACCCAATAGGCATATTCGAACATGCCCGGAGACAGGTCCAGAATGGTTTCAAACTCCCGGTCGCCGTCATCATCGGTGAGCTCTTCACCTGCATATGTGATCACATGCTGGTAGGGGGAATGACGGGCATCCAGGTAAATGCTTACAGGAATGGTTTGCGCGTTAGAAATAAGGTAAAAAAAGGAACAGAGGGTGAATAGAAAAGTCTTGGCTTTCATGAGGGTTTTATTAATACGTTGTTGGGTTCAATTAGCAGGGAAAGTCCGAAACTGCTTCGAAGGAAGCGGTAAGAGGCATATTCTCATGCATGGAAGATGAAATTAAAATTTATCCCGGACAATATACCACCATCCTCTGTGTTTTTTTCCAAACGCACCGGATTTCTAACCACCAGGCTGGAAGTGGCTTGAGCGCAGGATAAGTCCTTCCCTATTTTTCCCTGGTAGAATCGGAACGGATATGCAGGTCGCGCTGCGGGAAAGGGATTTCGATGCCAGCTTCAGCCAGCTTCCTGTTAATAGCAGTGTTGAGCTCGCTCTCGGTAGTAAGCCGGTAATCAATATTCACCCATGCCAGCAGTCTGAAATCCAGGGAGCTATCTCCAAATCCAATGAAATAGGAAGAGGGAGCGGGCTTCTTTTTAACCTTTTCATGCTCATCGGCCACCCCCTTTATGATACCCAGCACCAGTTCCGGATCTGTGCCATAAGCCACTCCCACCCGGATGTCCATGCGCCGGTTGATATCCTTGAGGGTCCAGTTTATCAGGTTGTTCGATATGAGGTTGCCGTTGGGCACAATGACCTCGGCCCCATCGAAACTCTTGACTGTACTTGCCCTGAGGCCTATGGAAGTAACGGTACCCATCAGGGCATCAATCTCTACCACATCGCCCACATTAATGGGCCGTTCAAAGGCCAGGATCAGACCTGAAACCATGTTGTTGAAGATATTCTGCAGGCCAAATCCAATGCCCACGGAGAAGGCCCCTAGAATGATGGAGAGGTTGGTCAGTTCCATTCCGGCAGCAGCGGCGGCCAGAAAAAAGCCCCCGGTAATCAGGGCCACCTTCACCAGCATAATAATGGTTCCGGGCACCCCTTTGGCAACTTTCACCCGTACAAAGACATCTCTTTCTAGGATATACCTGATGATTCTTGTAATAAAAAGCGACAACCACATTACAAAAACAAAAACCAGGATACTCCGGAGTGTAATTTCAACCTCCCCGATCTTCCTCCCGGTGGTTAAGAGCTCCTGTCCCCAGGTAAAAAAGACATCCTTGATCCGCAGGATTCGCATGACCGTCACTACAAAGAAAATCCAGAAAAAAAGATTTACATAACGGGTGATTTTCTGATGGATCGTATCAAAATAATCATTTACGGCATGCAGCCTGAGTACAAAATTACTGGCCAGAATGATGTAGAGTATGAGGTCGACAAACCTGGTAATTATTTTCACGATCAATACCAGGAAGGCAATTTGAATGGGAACCAGTGTAAGGAACTGGGCCAGGCTGAATGCTCCGATAAGGTTTGCAATGACGGCTGCCAGCAGCAATACCATAAACACAATCTCGGTATTGTGTACTATTTTAAGGAGAGATTTACTCTTGTACAGGTGGGCAAAGGGTTTGATCCGCAGAAACCACGCATAAATAGCGAAGGTGGCCACAGAAATGAAGAGCAGGAATATCCGTTGTAGAATATCAGAAGCATACAAAAACTCAAACAGGACTGAGATCAGATACAGGCCGATCACCCAGTACAACCAGGTCATCACGTGTTTCCCGTAGAGCCGGACAATCAGTATTACCAGGGGAACGATCATGATCAGCAAGTTGACAGTCCGGAAGGTATAGGGCAACTCGGGGTAAATAAAGCGGATCAGGATGCTGCTTGAAAAAACGGCCACCAGCAATGGCGATTGTATCAGCTTCAGGTGCAGGGTGGTCAACTCAATCTTCTCCATGGAGATGACCTTTTCGTAGTTGGATTTAAACCAGAAAAGCGAGAGGAGCAGGAGGGTAAACAGAATGATCATGGACCGGATGGCCCCGGTAAACTCTGAACTGAAAACCCTGGCATCCATTTGTACAGCCCGGATTACCTGATTTGCATGGGAGCTGAAGAGGTCGGGATCTTTGAAACTCGAGAGGTCTTTGAAGAATCCGGGCATGTCCCTTCGAAGCATCTTCTCACTCAGGTTGAGTCTGGCAGACTGAATGCGCGTTTTCATGGCCTCCAGCCTGTTCCTCCTGTCCAGCAAGCGATCCTGCTGCACCAGGAGTTTCTTCATATCCTCCTGGAGGTAGCTGCGGGTGGAATCGATGCTGTACATGGTCTGATTAATCCGGCCAAGCAGGGCCTCCGGTATATCACTGGCCGTAGGTTGATCCAGGGTAGCCTGCCACTGTTTATTTGCCACATCAAATTCATTATACTGATTCAGCAGGTTCTCGTAACGCCTGGTCAGTTTTCCCTGCTCCCCGGCGATCTGGCCCAGGTAGATATCCGTACGCCCATCGGCATTGTCAAGTTCCCGGCCTGTAAACCCATCAAAATTCAAGTAAGTGGTGTCGTTCAGAAAGGTATCAACCGTGGCAAAAATTGAATCGATCTCCGATTTGAAGCCCATTGCTTCCGCTTCGGACAGGCGGTCTGCTCCGGCCTGTTGTACAAGGTTCACATTGTCGTTGCTTACCCTGGATATTTCTGAAACAGATACCGGCTGTATGAGCGAAGCAGTGGTATCATTTGGTGCAGTGGCTGCTTCCTGACCCGGATTAAGAATATTCTGAGCGGAAAGGGCCGGTCCAAGTAAGAATAGGATTAAAAGAATGGGTATAAGTGGGAGAGTTCGGTGGTTCATTTGATCTGCAGATTGATAAATCAAATCTACAAAAAATGTACGAGGCTGGAATCCTCACAACAAAACAGTAGATTTACATGTTTAAAAGAAAGAATGACTTCAAAACTTAAGATACCCACTCCCGCCCTTGCTCTGTCCTTGCTGTTTGCTTTCCTGCTGTTTTTCACCGCTTGCAATCAGGACCAGGATCCCAATGATCCCATAAAGACCCAGGATCAGAACTTCCTGGATGCCCTGCTGGAAGGCACACCGGATGCAGAGGGAAATCTGGTGATTATTGATACCAACGGCGATGGACAGATCAGCTATGCCGAAGCTGAAGTGATCACCTACCTGGATGTCAGTGGCAATGATATATCGGACATGAGCGGCATCGAGGATTTCATCAACCTGGAGCATCTGTATTGCCATTTCAACCAGGTGCAGGTACTGGACCTCTCCGACAACATGGCCCTGGAAACTGTATCCTGCTGGGGTAACCTGCTCAGCACCCTGGATGTTTCCAATTGTGCCGAATTAAAGGTGCTGGAGTGTGCCTTCAACCTGCTTTCTGTCCTGGACCTAAGTCAAAACGATTCCCTTGTTAACCTGGATTTTTCAGGCAATCAGGTCGCTGAAATTGCACTTTCAAATAAGGATTCTTTGAGTATTTTGCTCTGCGACGGAAACCAGCTTAGTACGCTGGATGTATCCACCAATCGTGCATTGCTTACCCTGGGCTGTTCTTCAAACCAGCTGTCATCGCTGGATGTTTCTGCAAATATAGTCCTGGAAACACTCACCTGCAGTGAAAACCAGCTTTCCGCCCTGGATGTCTCCAACAACCCGGCTCTGAAATCACTGGAATGCATGTCCATGAATCTGTCAGGTCTGGATCTTTCGGCTAACCTGGAGCTGGAAGGACTCTATTGTAAGGAAAACCAGATTTCGAACCTGCAAATTAATGCCAATAGCAAGCTTGTTGACCTCTTCTGCTCACACAATCAATTAACTTCGCTACACCTTGTAAATAAGCAACATCTCAGGCACTTATATTGTGGAAATAACCAGATCCCAAGTCTGAATATATCCAACAATTTCAATCTCTGGATTCTCGATGTAACTTCGATGCCAAGCCTTGGGGAAGTCTGTGTCTGGGAGATGCCCTTCCCCCCGGAGCATGTGCTGGTTAACTCGGGCAACAGTCCCAACGTCTACTTCACAGAGGTGTGCAGTAAGTAGTATTTTACAACAAAGTGTCATACATATTTGTCCTACTTACAAAGCAAGACTAAAATCCAAGCTAAACTATCCCGGGATGAAGCCTGTACTTCTGCTGTTTGTTTTTGCTCTGTTCTCCGCTTATCCTGTAAATGCCCAATGGTATGAACGAGCCTGTGGCGTTCAGGATATTGAACTCGCCACATCAGATGAGTTTGAATGCATGTGGAACAAGGCTGATAAAACCATACAAGCGGGCATGAGAACCTGTGGAATTGGAACTGGCATTGCAGTCTTAGGTGGCGTCACCATGTTTGTATCCGGTGCATCTGATGGCGGGTACTCCATGATTGGTGCCACGGGTATCATATGTGGACTCGCTACGGTAGTCGTAAGTATTCCCATCTGGTCCATTGGAGCCTCAAGAAGAAACAAACTCATGGATACCCCGGCCTATAAGGATTACCAGAGTGCGCCCCAGCAGAATACGACCCAGCAGAGTACGACCCTGCAATTCTCTCCCCTGATTAATACGAATCAATTTACCAAGCAGGCCAGCCTTGGAATTTCAGCCTCCCTGAATTTCTAATCTATACACATTTTTCAAATCCAAACTAATTCGAAAGATCATGAAAAGATTTACTGTTGCGTTTGCGATTCTCCTGTTTGCAGGAGTAGCCTTTGGACAAACCCTGCAAAAGGGTAAAGTCGTTGCATTACATCGTATGGAAGTAAGCCTCAATCCTGGTGTAACTATCGATCAGTATCTGGGCTTCTGGGATACCAAAATTCGTCCTGAAGCAATGAAAGTGTTTCCGGAAATGACATCTCACATGCTGAAAGGAATTGGAGCAGATAATAAGCATGAATTTGCGGGCCTCTACATTTACGAATCTATGGATGTCTTGCGCAAATACTGGAACGAGGATGGTACTCCAACTGAGAAAGGAGCAGCAGCCATGGGGAAACTGCAGCCCTTACTGGAAGAATTGGGTAAGCTTGGATCGTATACCCAAACTCCCAGTGATTGGGTCATACTATCTTCCATAAAATAGATCGTGTAAAATAATGCCCCCGGCATTGGAATAACCGGGGGCCTGTTAACTCAAGGAATCACACCCTGATTTATTCCGATACGATCACATCGCCTTCAGTGTCCCGGGTCCCGGCTTTATTCTCCCGTTCCACCTTGCCATTCATCTTGGCCTCATACTTCTTCCTCCAGCGACTCTTGGGGAAATCGTCCTCCTCGCGACACTTGCGGCTGTGCCGGCTTTTATCACCGCCGCCACCGATCCCGGAAAAGAGGATCTTGGAAAGTACCAGCAGGCCCAGGGTCTGCCAGTAGGCCAGTTCGGGCCCGTTAAAGAGTTCTGGAATCAATGCATTCCAGAGCAACATCACCACGAAGGTGAATCCGAATACGGCGGCTACTCCCAGCACGCCAAATCCTGCGTATTTAAAACCTGTTCTTGCTCTCATGATTTCTGTTTTTATGTTTATTTTTCTTTTATCTGATTATACAATTCTCGCAATTGTTCCCTCAGGTATGTTACCGCATACCGCTTCCGGGAAAGCAGTGTATTGATCCCTTCGCCGGTAATCGACGAGATCTCCTTAAAGCTCATTTCTTCAAATTCGTTCATGATGAATACCTCCCGCTGCGCTTCCGGCAGCCGCTCCAGGCTGGCCTCAATGGCTTCCCAGATGACTCCCCGCATGTATTCATCCTCCGGACTGCGGGTCAGGGCCGGGAGGATGTCCTCCAGCATCAGTGGCTCCCCACCTTCGTCCTTTGCGTTCAGCACCTGATCCGAAAAAGTCTCAGTCTTCTTTTTCCTGTAGTAGTCGGTGATCCGGTTGCGCGCCACTGAAAACAGCCAGGAGGTCAGGGAGGCCACCGAACGGATATCGTTGAAACCCGCCGTTAGCTGGTAATACACATCCTGGGCAATATCCCGGACATCCTCTTCCCGGTCGACCCGCTTGCGGATAAAGCCAAGCAGGCGTCCCTCCTCTTCCTGTACCAGCTTTTCAATATGTTTTTTCTCGGTGGATGTCATGATTTCATCTGTGCCTTTGTTTCTGTAGACGATCGAGGCGAAGAAATATTTTAAACAGTGACGAATTCATTGTAAATTACATAACTAATCTGTTATTCCATGCTGAGATCCCTGGAAGACTCAATTAAACCGATTGCTGAAATACCAAATACGATGAAAAAATTAAGCTCCCTTTACCTGCTGCTTTTTATGTTCATATCAGCTGTGCCGTCTCAGGCCCAGGAAACCGGAATTGCAGTCAACACCGACTGGGACCATGAACGTTTCTCCTGGGAAGCGCAGTGGATCACACATCCCACTGCCTCTGTGCTGGACTACGGGGTGTTCCTGTTCCGAAACGAGTTCCGGCTTGATCAGGCACCCGAATCGCTGGTGGTACACCTGTCGGCCGACAACCGGTATAAGCTCTGGGTAAACGGAAAGATAGTCACCACAGGTCCGGCCAAGGGCTCTTTCCTGAACTGGCGCTATGAGACCCTTGACCTGGGGCCCTTGCTGGTGGAGGGTGATAATGTAATCGCGGTGGAGGTTTTTAACCTGGGGGAAGAACGCCCGGCTGCCATGTTCTCCAGGCAGACTGCCTTTATCTTCCAGTCGGACAAAAGTCTGATGGGCGATGCCAAATTGAATACCCCCGGAAGCTGGCGGGTGATCGAAAACAAGGCCTTCTCCCCCATCACCGTCACAAGCGCTGATGTGGGAGGCTATTATGTGGCGGGTCCCACCGACCGCTTTGAATCCTCATTGCATCCCTGGGGCTGGCAAAAGGCCGGCTATGATGCCAGCGCGTGGAAGGATCCGCTTTGGGTGGCAAAAGGAGTTGGACGAGGATATATGCACGGAACCAACTGGATGCTGGTGCCCCGGAATATTCCCCTGATGGAATCCGGGGAGATCCGTTTCCGAAAGGTGGCACGCAGCAATGATCCGGAGATTCCGGAGGGCTTTCTTGCCGGAGAAAAGGCCTTTGTGGTTGCGGCAGGCGATACGCTGAGTCTCTTGCTGGACCAGGGGGAGCTGACCGTGGCCTATCCCATCCTGAAATACAGTGGCGGACCGGGAAGCAGCATAAAGCTCACCTATGCCGAAGCGCTGCGGGATTCCGATGGAAACAAAGGGAACCGGAACCGGATTCTGGGCAAGGAGATCATGGGCTATCACGACCTGATCCTGCCCGACGGGGGAGCCAACCGGATCTACCAGCCTCTCTGGCTGCGCACCTGGCGCTTTGTGCAGGTGGATATTGTTTGCGGCGACGAACCCCTGGTGATCCACGATATTTACGGCGATCTTTCGGTATATCCCTTCGAGGAAAAAGCTTCCTTTTCCAGCGACCAGTCCATACACGACCAGATCTGGGATGTGGGTTGGCGCACTGCCCGGCTGTGTGCAGGGGAAACCTATATGGACTGTCCCTATTACGAACAACTGCAGTACATGGGGGACACCCGGATCCAGGCTTTGATTTCAATGACGGTCTCGGGCGATGACCGGCTTGTGCGCAATGCCCTTGAACAGGCCGACCAGAGCCGGATCCCCGATGGTTTAACCCTGTCGAGGGGACCTTCCTACATCCCGCAAGTCATTCCGGCCTTCTCCCTGTACTGGGTAGACATGGTACATGATTACTATATGTACCGGCAGGACGATGCCTTCCTCCGACAGTTCCTTCCGGGGATCGAAGCTGTGCTGGGGTGGTTCGAGCGGCGCATCGATTTCACGGGCATGCTGGGACCGCTGGAGTGGTGGAATTTTGCGGACTGGAGCGAGGGATTTATGGTGGGGGCACCTCCGGGCGCAGACCTGGGGCATTCGGCACTTATCAGCCTGAATTATGTCTACGCCCTGGAGCGGGCCGCAGAACTGTTTAACTGGTTTGCAGAGGTATATAATTCCCGGGAACTCGCAGGCCGTGCACAGGAATACTTGATTCAGGCAGAACGTACCCGTACGGCTGTATATAACCTGTGCTACGATTATTACAGCGGTCTGCTGGCCGATGTTCCCATGGATGATCCCAATATGTCGGTGTATAAGCACGGCGTTTTTTCACAGCACACCAATATCATGGGAATCCTCACGGGCGCCTTCCCCGAGGACGATGTTCCGGTGGTTATGGAAAAGATCCTGTCCGATTCCACCCTGGTCCCCACCACCATCTATTTCCGCTTCTATCTCTTCCAGGCACTTCAGCAGGCCGGTATGGCCGATCGCTACACCGCTTTGCTGGGAAGTTGGGAGCAAATGCTTAAGAACGGACTTACCACCTTCAAGGAAAGTGATGTGCTGGACCGGTCCGACTGCCACGCCTGGTCGTCCAGTCCCCTCTTCCACTTCCTTTCCCTGGTGGCCGGAATAACTCCCGCAGAACCGGGTTTCCAATCGGTGAATATTGTTCCAGCCCTTGGACCGCTGCAGGAAATCGAGGCGACCATGCCCCACCCGGCAGGGCTTATCAGCGTTCAGCTGGAGCGGAGGGGAAAAGAGGGGGTCAAAGGGACCATTACCCTACCGGAAGGACTGCACGGCACCTTTAAGTGGGGCATTCAAAGCCTTGGCCTGTCGCCCGGCAGCCAGGAGATCAAACTTTAAACCGGGTCCGGCTATGAAAGAACAAAAAGGCGGTACAGGCAGAAGAGATTTTTTCAAATCAGGAGCCCTGGCTGCTTTGCCTCTGCTGGTTCCTGCAGCGGCTTTTGGAAGGGATGCAGCCCCGGATGATAGAGGCACTGATGGGGGGCCCGCACCTGTTAATTTCATTTACGATGGCCCCATGTTCTCGCCCCGGGACTATCTCAACATTCTGCATGAAATGGATCGGGCCGATCCCATAGAAATTGATTATTACACGAATGGAGGTGTGACAGAGGCGCTGGAAGACGAATTTGCCCGGATCACCGGGAAAGAAAAGGCCATTTACCTCCCCACGGGCACCATGGCCAACCAGCTGGCCATGAAGGTGCTGAACGGGGAAGATACAAAGGTGATTGTCCCCGATAACTCCCACATATTCAGAGATGAAGCGGATGCAGCACAGAGCGTCCACAGGCTTAGACTCGTGCCGCTGGGAAAAGGCAAGCCCTATTATGAACTGGATGAACTTAAAAAGGAAATCGACTACATAAACAGGAATGAAGTCTTCAAAAGCGGACTGGGAACGGTCGTTATTGAAAACCCCATTCGACGGGCCGATGGAACGGTGATCCCTTTTGAAACCATTAAAGAAATCACCTCTTACTGCCGGCAGCAAGGCTACAGGCTGCACCTCGACGGAGCGCGTTTGCACATTGCCTCAGCCTATTCCGGGATCCCTGTTGCTGAATACGCATCCCTGTTCGATACGGTATATGTTTCTCTTTACAAGTACCTGAACGCAGGAAGTGGCGCCATACTCTGCGGCGAGGCTGAGCTGATCGCTCAGATGCCTCACCAGATAAAGATTCTAGGAGGAAGCATGCTCCGGGCCTGGAGCAACACGGCCATGGCCCTGCATTTCCTGAAAGGCGTGGATGAACGCTGGGAGCAGATTTCGAAGACCGGCAGCAGGCTGATCTCTGAGCTGAATAAGCTGGATGGTCTCCGTATCAGCCCTGTTGAAAACGGCTCCAATGTATATGACATGAGCCTGGCCAAAGAGATTGATCCCGGGAAGCTGGCGGACTATCTGCATGCCTCCCACCATATCAGTTTACGACCTGCAGAAGAAAGCGGACTGGTGAAATTCAAGCTCAATGAAACCCTGTTAAGCAGGTCTGTTGAAGAATTTATAGTGGCCTGGGAGGCAGGTCTTGAACAGGCACGCGGATAAAACATCTCTGTCTCAGCTTCTTCCGGTTTTGAAAAGAGGAAATAATTCCATATATTGCGTTACATATTTTATGTAACATATATTATGAAATACAATCCCTTTCTAATAACAGGATATAAATCCCCCGAATACTTCTGTGACAGGGAGGCAGAAAGCGCCAGGCTTCGCGAGGCCATCGAAAATCAGCGAAATATCACCCTGATTTCCTCAAGAAGGATGGGGAAAACCGGGCTGATTCTACACACGTTTAATCAACTTTCAAAAGATAAATCGCGTCTGCCCATCTATTTTGACATCATGGGCACCACGGGTCTGGATGAGTTTGCGGAGGTATTCAGCAATGCGGTAATCAGGGCCATCTCCAGGAGCAACAATGCCTTGAAAGGCTTCCTGAAGAAACTGGCCGCTCTTCGTCCCGGCCTGAGTTTTGATCCGCTCAGCGGTGAACCCAGGATCTCGCTGGATATCCGAAATGAACAGGATGTGGGCTTGTCATTAAACCTCCTTTTTGAATTGATTGCCGGGGAAAAAAGATCGTTTATTGTTGCCATTGACGAGTTCCAGCAGATCTCTTCCTACCCGGAGAAAAACGTGGAGGCCATACTTCGAAGCCATATTCAGCAGGCCTCCAACATGAATTTCATTTTCTCAGGAAGTAAGAAGCACATGCTGTCGGAGATGTTCTCGCAACCATCCCGGCCCTTTTTCAGCTCCACCGAGATGATGTTCCTGGATGTGATCGATCAAAAGAGCTACTTTGAGTTTATCAGCTCACATTTTGCCGCACGGGGTAAAAGCATC
>Ga0180436_10003427_pt1 | contig 14586 bp, 14 predicted proteins | sample SS_ome_2_FD_132434 | JGI IMG/M metagenome (GOLD analysis project Ga0180436, IMG submission 132434) | Hypersaline lake sediment archaeal communities from the Salton Sea, California, USA - SS_3_S_2 metaG | ecosystem: Environmental > Aquatic > Non-marine Saline and Alkaline > Hypersaline >...
CCTTCTGAAAAACAACCCTCCAACACCGGCCACCTGGGGCGGCACGTTTCGTGCCGAACAGGATTGCCGCGGAGGGCTTTTTCCACAGGCAGCTAAGGCCGGCCTGGGGCCGACTGCGGTGCAGCCAGCGGCGAGCGGGCCGCCTCGAGGGCCGACTCGACCGCCGCTCGATCCTCTCGGCGGAGCCTTGCCAGATGGACTGCAGCCTCCGGCTGCGGCGATGCAGCCAGGTATCCGGCGACCGCCCGGCGAATGAGCGGGTCGTCGGCTCCGAGTGTCTCCCAGAGACCGGCCACCTCGTCGGTCGCCGCCCAGTAGCGGTAGCGGGCCAGGTCAACCACCGCGTCGGCCGCCGTCGACGGGCTCGCCAGCAGCCGTGCGGTGGCCTCTGTGATCTTCTGCCGGGGGATCGTCTCGGCCAGGCTCTCCCAGGCAAACCGCAACGCCGCCAGGACCTGCCGCTTGACCACCGCGCCGGCCCGCGGCTCGAGCAATCCCATCGCCTCGAGCATGGCCAGCCCCTGCTCGCCCTCGGCCACCAGCAGCCCCGCGGCGAGCCCGTCGAAGCCGGCCCGAAAGTCGTCGGCGGCCGCCTCGGCGGCGATCGTTGTGCGGAGCAGTTCGACCGCTGCGGCCCGTTCAGCGGGATCGCCGGCGGCCACGAGGCCCAGTGCCAGGGCGTAGAATCCCCGCGGCTTTCCGGGGCCATGCGGCTCGGCCACCCAGGCCCGCAGGCGATCGGCATCGAAGGCGTCGGCCGCCGCCTGCACGTCGGCGAAGTCGGCCGCGGCAAACTCGGCAAGCGCGTCGTCGGCCACCGCTGGATCCGGGTGGGTAAGTCGCTTTGCGAACCACCGCAGCCGCTGCACCGCCGGCTCGTCGGTCCTCGGCGCCGTCGCCACATGGACGATCAGCGACTCATCGGCGGGAATGCCGCTCCAGCGGCCTCCGTGATCCCGCGGCCCGAAGGCCACCGCCGTGCCACGGATCGGTGAGTCGACGCGAGCGAGCACCTCGCCGCCCACCCCGTCACCGCTCTCGCCGCGAATCCACTGCCGCAGTCGCAGCGGCTCAACGAGCAGGCCAGAGTCGTCGCGGCGAGCCTCCCCGGCACCCTCGGCAACCGCCACCGCACCGGCCGCATCACGCCGGGCGGCCAGCGGCTCGGTGACGACCCCGCAAAACGGGCAGGCGGCCGCCAGCGACGGCACCGCAAAGACCGACGCGACAATCACGGCGGCAGGTCGCAGGGCATGCACCACAAACCTCCTGGGATCCTCTACGGGCTCCGGCTACTCCACCGCCTGACCTTCGAGCCCGTAGATCGCCAGATGGTTGCCGTCGGGCCCGCGGAGTTCCTCGAGCCGGAAGACTCCGGTCACCGCCACCGGCCGGATCGAGAAGTTGGCGGTGCGGCCGGGAACCATCCGCACCACGATGCAGTCATAGAGCGCGGCCCCTGGCCCGAAGCAACACTCCATGTTGTCTCGCACGAGCACGAACTGCGTGAGCCCCTCCTGCTGGAAGCTCGGCAGGATGTAGCCGCGAATGCGGATCCGCTCACCCTCCAAGGCCGTGACCCGCTTGGGGAGCATGTCGGCGGTGAAGGGATCCCCCTTTTCGATCTCGAACTTCACGTCGTCAAAGCTGATCTCCCGCGGGCGACCGGTGGGCCGACGCGAGGGACGATCGACCGGTGAACCTGACGGCGCCTTTTCGATCCCGTCGGCGGGATGCCGCGACCCGGCAGCCGCCGGTTCACCGGGTGAATCGGCCGGCGAGGGCCCGCAGCCGTTGCCGGATGCTATCGCCACGGCCAGCACCGCTGCGGCCGGCACGCTCCTGCTCGCCTTGATCATGTCAACGAACAAAGGCTTCCTCGAGGTGGTAGAACACACCCCCCGCCACGGCCCCGGTGCCGGCGGGCCGCACGGCGAAGCGGCCGGCGATCTTCACCATTCGCGGTGAGAAATCGATCAGCTCCCCGTCCTGCAGGCTGACGAGCACGCGGTCGGTGATTTTGGGGTTGCCGCCGAAGCAGCAGTCACCCTGGTCGCGAACCAGCAAAAACTGACGGATACCCCGCTGCTGTTTGCCGGGATACATGTAGCCTTTGAGCAGCACGTCATGGCCGTCGATCGCGACGGCCGATGGCGGAATTGCGGTGGGCGGATCTCCCTCGAGGGGCTGGAGCATCGTGTAGCCGATCCGCTCATAGCCCTCGGGTAGTTCCGCGACGTAGACCTTCCACTGATAGGCCAGGCCGCCAGAAAGCATCAATCCGCAGACTGCGGCCGCCGCCGCCGAGAGCATCTCGCCGGTGAGCACGTCTCGCCGGGCGGTGATCCGCCACCAGCCCGTCAGCCCCACGACCAGACCAACGGCGGGCACCACCGCAAACGACCAGCCTGCAAAGCCCAGTGGCGAGAAGATCGCGAGCACCAAACCGGCGATCGCCCAGCCACTGACCGAGCGGTAGGCGGCCGGGGGCTCAGGCAGGGCCACCGAAGGCTCGACAGTATCGAAAAGTCCTGAGGCCATGGCCCTGCTCCTATCGCTGGGTCCCACCGCTGCCCACGAGGATCCGGCGGGCCGTGAGGCCCACCAGGATCACGACCGCCGCCCAGATCGCCCACCGCGCCGCCGGGAATGAATCACCTTCTTCCACCGTCGAAGCGGTCTCCGAGGGATCGACCGCCGCGATGTCGTCGGTGGCGTCTTCGTCGGCAAGCACCGGCGCGACCCGCTCGGCGAGGGCCAGGTCCTCGTCGGAGGGCCCGCGCGGTGGCCGCTTCGCTCCCTCGCCGGCGTCAGCTCCCCCTCCGGCACCGCCCGCCGGCGGAATGACCGCGGCAAATCCCGCAAGCGTGGCCGCCCGCCGAACCGCCTCGGGGTCGATCGTTCGACAGGTCTCGAGGGCCTGCTTCGCCTCCGGCAGCGGGCAGGCCTGGAGGTAGTTCACGATCGGCTCGCGGACGAAGATCGTCTCCGGTGTTGCGTCGCGAAACAGCCCCGCCAACCGCTCGACCACCGACCAGTCCTGCCAGCGGGCGAGATCGGCGATCACCAAATCGGCGAGCTTCGGCTCCTCGAGCAGCAGCCGCAGCGAAGCGAGCACCCGCTTTCGCGGCACGATCTCGCTCTCCTCGCCGAGAAACCGCAGGGCCATGACCGCGGCATAGGTCTCGGTGAAGGGCACCTCGCGGTCCCCACGCCGATCGAGAAACAGCCGGTCGATCAGGTCGAGCCCCTCCGGCCCGGCGAGAGTCACGTAGCAGGCAATCAAGGCATCCAGGCCGGTGCGGACCTCCGGTGCGACCGACGAGTCGTCATCCGCGGCAAGAATCTCTTTGATTGCCTGGGCGTCCGCTGGCGTGCCGCAGACACCGAGCATCGTGGCATACAGCCGGCGTCGGGTCGACTGCACGGCCGGATCACGGATCCAGGCGAGCAGTTGCGTGGGATCCATCCGGTCCTCCAGGCCGCGAACGTCGTCGTAGGCCGCCACGGCAAACTCGTCGTAGGCATCGCGGGCGAGGATCTGATCGGCATCCTCGAGATACTTCTGGAAGAAGGCGAGCCGGTCAGGGCCCGACGGGGGCAGCGATGCGAGACTGCGGAGATACTCGACAACCCGCTCGTTGATCGCGATCGGGCTCGACCAGACCATCGCCGGCGGCTCGATACCCATCAGTAAAAACAGCGAACCGACCGGCTTCTCCTCGAGCATGATTGCCTCGATCTCGAGCCCGTCGTCGTCGGCCAGCAGGTTCTGGCCCTTGAGCACCTCGATCACTTCAAAGCGGCCCTTGGGCAGCGGGCCCTCGGCGGCCGGGCCGAGGGCCGCCGCCGGGGGCGGCTCGACGAGCCGAGCGATGACCGCGGCGGAACTCTGCTCGATCTCCTGGGCAAAGGTCAGCGAGACCGCCGAGCAGAACGGGCAGGCCACCGCCCGACCGGCCGATCCCAGCGGGAGCATCGCAAAGGCAACCGCGAAGAGCGGACTCAACGCTCGCCAATGGCAATGTAGGAATCGGTGCATGTTCTTCTCCGATGGGCTCTGGTGGTCACCGCTTCACGGCCCCGCGTGGCAGATTCGCCACGGCGGTTCCAACGCCGCTGGCATTGTAGATCAGCAGGCGGGCGGGATGCTGCCCAGGATCGGTTCAGCCCGGCCCCTGCAGCCAACGGGCGACGTCAGTGCGGTAGGCAGCGACAGCCGGCAGCAGAGCCGCGGCCACCGCCAACACCACCAGCAGCGGCACGAGCAGCAGTTCCGCACCCGGGGCCGCCGAGAGAACACCTGCGGAGACCCCCGCATTCGTGGCAATCCAGGGGCCGATCAGCCCGACCACGAGATGGCCCAGCAGCCAGCCTGCCAGTCCGCCACAGCCAGCCAGGAGGATTCCCTCCAGCAGCACCGTGAGTAGCACATGCGACCGCCTCGCCCCGAGGGCCCGCATGATCGCCACGTCGCGGGTCCGCTCGAGTGAGGAACCGACCATGCTCACCAGGATGCCCACCGCGGAGACGATCACGACCAGTACGGTCAGCAGAAGCAGCAGCCGCTCCAACGGCCAGACGAAGAGATCGAGCAGCTGCCGGATCTCCGCCACCGGCAGCACCGCCTGGCCGTCACGGCCCTCGTTGATCACGTTTCGCAGGCCCATCGAGGTCAGCTCCGGCGGTAGCCCCGGCAGGCTCGCAGTCTCCACGAGGATCGCGGTCACCTCCCGCCGTGATTCCGGCAGTGGCACCGGGCCGGCCGAGGGATCGACGGGGCCTGCCGGCTCGGGGCCGGCTTCCCCGGACTCGTCTTCGATCGGTTTGGCGTGCCCTTCCTGAAGGAAAAAGCCCTCCATATTCACAAACACGCCGCGGTCGACCGGAGTGTCGGTTGCCGCGAGCACCCCGGCCACGATGAACGGGTCGTGCTCCAGGCCATCGTCGGCACCGTGGGTGGGTGCGAAACTGTCACCGACCCCCAGGCCGGTCTCGGCAGCCACGGCTGCCCCCAGCACGCCCTCGAAGAAGGCCTCGTCGCGGAAATTGCGGCCGGCCGCAAATCGAAAGGGCTCCCCGGCACCCCGCCTGAGCCGGTCGAACATCGCCGCGTTGGTGCCGACCACACGCCAGCCGCGAAAGTAGTCACCCATGCAGATGGGCACCGCGTTCTCGACGCTCGAGGCGAAGCGGCCCGCCCGCGCGTCACTGCGGCCATCGGCAGGAAGAAACTCGGTGTACAACTCCCAGGAGATATTCTCGATCGGGCGGCTGATGTAGTAGACGCTGTTGAGCACCAGCTGCAGCGGGCTGCCCTTGGCCCCCACGATCATGTTGTAGCCCAGGCCCGAACCCGATTCGAAGGCCTGTCGCACGATCGCTCCGGTGATCAGGGTGGCCACCACCAGCGCCACGCCCAACGCCAGCGAGAAGACGGTCAGCCCGCTGGTCAGCGGGCGGTGGCGGATGTTCCGCCAGGCGATTCCCAGCAGGCTCATGCACCGCCTCCCGTCGGTATGACGGCGGCTCGGTTGAACGATTCGATCCGCAACCGGCGGGGAAACTGCGAGGCCACCTCCGGGGCGTGGGTGACCACCACCAGGCCCACCTCGTGGCGGCGGCAGGTGTCCTGGATGAGGTCGATCACCTGCTGCTGATGGGCCGGATCGACACTGGCAGTCGGCTCGTCGGCCAGGATCACCCGCGGCCGGTTGGCCAGGGCACGGGCCACTGCCACCCGCTGCTGCTCGCCCACGCTCAGCGACGAGGGGCGGTGGCCCAAGCGGTGGCTCAGGCCCACTGACTCCAGCAGCTCCTCGGCCCGCCGGCGGTCGGGTCGGCCCGAGGCGAAGGCCATCGCCACGAGCACGTTCTCAGCGGCCGTGAAGGCGGGCAGGAGGTTGAACTGCTGGAAGACCATCCCCAGCCGCTCGGCCCGCAGTCGGTCTCGACCCGGCTCGGGCAGGCTCGCCAGATCGATGCCGTCGAGCATCACTCTCCCGGCGTCGGGCCGCATGATCCCCGAGATGACATTGAGCAGCGTGGTCTTGCCGGAGCCACTGTGGCCCTCGAGGGCCACCTGCTCGCCGGGTTCCACCGCGAAATGCCCGACATCGAGCACCGGCACAGGCTCACCGCCAGGCAGGGTGAACGACTTGCGAACGTCGATCAGTTCGATCACGGGCCTGTTCATGACCGACACGATAGCAAAAAATCCTGCCGCTTTTTCCACGGGAAGTCAGACTGTGCAACAAGTCTGTCGCCGCAGGATGCGGCGATTGGCGACCCCCAAAAACCTTGGCTTTTTGGGGATCGCTCAAGTGGACTTTGTTCGCCCGCGTCCGCGGGCAGGGGGCCACGGAAGGCTTTTTCCACGTGAAGTCAGAACGCGCCGGCGCCGCCGATGTAGTAGGTGGTCGCCGGTCCGGCCTGATCGGTGCCGGCATTGGCGGCGCCGAAGATGGTGAAACGCCGGCTGAGATTGAGTTCCATCCCGCCGCCGAGCACCGTCCTGCCGCCCACCCTCGGCAGGGCCGCCTGGTTGGTGTAGCCCTGCACGAAGAGAGCCAGCCGCTCGGTCACGCCCTTGGTGAAGGCCCACTGCACGGTGTCGGTGAACCGCACGCCACCCTCGCGGGTCTGTTCGCCGGCGAGGCCGACGTTCCATTCCGCCTCGATCTCCCAGGGCAGGGTGTTGCGAAACAGGAGCGTCGCCCCTGGCAGGGTGCCCTGGTCGAAGGCGGGGCTGCCCCAGGGCGTCTGCACGTAAAGCTCCAGGCCGGCTGCAGGAATCAGGTGGCCGGGGTGTTCGTCCCAAAAATGGATCTTGGTGTCGAAGACCAGTGGGGCGAAGCCGCTGGTCGCCTCCTTGCCGAGGCCGGCTTCGGCGGCGACCAGACCGTTGCCGAAAAGCCGAAACTCCACGCGGTCGGTGATGCCCATCCGCAGCAGGTAGTTCCAGTTGTAGATCTCCGCCTGGCGTCCGTTGATGCCGGCGGTGAGGTTGACGGGGCTCGTCTCGAGGTAGTTCCAGCCGCGTGGCAGCGTGTAAGGACTGTTCGGGTAGTTGGCCGTGTCCGGGCCGGGATCGCGGATGTCCGGCTCCCCGAGCCCGCGGTCGGGATCGACCGTGTCGGCGAAGGCCCTCGCCAAGAGCCGCGTCCAGGGCCGATCCGCTCCGCGAGCGGGCTCATCGGCGACGCCGCGTGCCGGCAGCACCGTCCAAGAGCAGCAGACAAACAGCAGCAGGAGCAGGCCCGCAGGAAGCCGAAAGCCGCCGCGGCCGAACTGGGCGGCCGCGGATTGAGCAGGGTGGGGCGGTGGGTGTATAACGCCGCCGTTCGCAACACCCCAAGGAGTCTCATCGTGTCCATTCGCGTCGGCATCAACGGTTTTGGCCGCATCGGCCGCCTCACCTTTCGGGCCATCTATGAAAAGTTCGGCCTCGACGGCGACGTTCAGGTGGTCGCCATCAACGACCTCACCGACGCGGCGACCAACGCCCACCTGCTGGAGTTCGACTCCAACTACGGCCCGTTCAAGGGCGAGGTGGCCCACGACGGCACAAACCTCATCGTCGACGGCCGCACGATCAAGGTCTTCGCCGAGCGTGATCCCGGCTCGATCCCCTGGGGCAGCCAGGATGTGCAGATCGTCGTGGAAAGCACCGGGTTTTTCACCGACGCCACCAAGGCGGTCGCCCACAAACGCGAGAGCGTGAAGAAGGTGGTCATCTCTGCCCCGGCAAAGAACGAAGACCTCACGATCGTGCTCGGCGTGAACGACTCGACCTACGATCCCGCGAAGCACGACGTGATCTCGAATGCCTCCTGCACGACCAACGGCCTGGCCCCGGTCGCCAAGGTGCTCCACGAGACCTTCGGCATCGACCGCGGGCTTTTGACCACCGTGCACGCCTATACCAACTCCCAGCGGACGGTCGACACCGCCGCCAAGGACCTCCGCGATGCGAGGGCGGCGGCATTGAACATCGTGCCTTCGAGCACCGGTGCGGCGAAGGCGGTGGGGCTCGTGATTCCCGAACTCAAGGGGAAGTTCACGGGCATGGCCTTCCGCGTGCCGGTGGCGACGGTGAGCGTGGTCGACTTCACGGCGATCCTCGACAAGGAGGCCTCGCCCGAGGCGATCAATGCCGCGATGAAGAAGGCCGCAGAGGGACCGCTCGCCGGCATCCTGCGGTACACCGAGAAGCCACTGGTCTCCACCGACCTCAGGGGCGACCCGCACAGCTCGATCTTCTCCGCGATCGAGACGATCGGCCTGGGCAACTTCGTGAAGGTCGTCAGCTGGTACGACAACGAGTGGGGCTACTCCTGCCGCGTGGCCGACCTGCTCAACTTTTTGGAAAACAAGGGCCTCTGAGCAGCCGCAGGACACCCCCTCGATGGCCGCGGGCAACTGGCGGGCCGGATCGTGGGCGTTCATGGTGGATGGCTCCGACCGCCCCGCAGCTCAGGGAATCGCCAGCGGTGCGTCGGCGGTGAAGACCCTGCCGTCGAAGAGGGTCAGCCGCACGTGCAGCGTGGCGGCCGTGTCGCGCGGCGGCGGCCCCGGCCAGCGGAGCACGAAATGCAGCCCACGAGCCCGCGACGAACGGCGGAAGTGGCCAACCGCCTCGCGGGCGGGAATCTCCCAGGCCGCCAGCGGCGGCGGGGAGCCGGTGGCCGAGGCGGGCACAACGGCAATCGACACATCGCCCGCCGCATCGACCAGCCGACCATCGCGGTCTCGAGGCTCGAAGACCACTGTCAAGGCCTCCGCGACCCCGTCGCCATCGCCATCGACCGCCGATGTCTTCTCGCGATTGAGCACGACATGGGTGATCGCCGACTCGCCCGAGACGCTCTCCTCATACGAGAGTCGCCGGATCGAGGTCGCCGCCGCGAGGCCGTCGACCATCGGCACCGGGTCGATCGGCTGGGCGGTCGGGTCGCTGATTCGTCGAGGGGCCGCGGCCGCGGCCGGTCCGAAACTCGGTCCACTCTCATCTTTGAAAGGAGGCGGCTCGCCGCCCCGCGGCTGACCGGCCCCGGGCACCATCGGCTCATCGGGCAGCGGCGGCACCCCCTCGAGCGTCGGCGGCGGCGGCACGCCCGCCGGCGGGGCCGGTGTCGGCTGGGAACCGCCGGGGGGCGGCCCGGGCTGTGAGAGGTCGATCGTGGGCGGCACGAGCGCCGGAGGGGCGACCGCCCGTGGCTCGCGGCCGGCAGCCCCCCGCGATCCGCGGCCGAGTTCGGGCGTGGCGGCATCGCCGCCGGAGATGCCCAGCTGCCGCTTGAGCGAGCTGTTCTCGCGAACCGCATGCTCCAGCCGCGCGCATTTCTCCTCGAGCACATCCTGGAGATGGTAGATCTGATCCTCCTGCAGCCGCAGCTCACGCTCGAGCAGCTGCTGGTTGAGATGGCTGCGACAGCCACCCGCGGCAAGAACCACAAGGCCGCAGGCGACCCATGCGACCGGGACGGGACGGGCCCTCCGGCCGGCGGCCGACGCATGCTCCTGGCTGCAAACCATCTCCCGCCTCCTTGCGTGGAGCGACCGCCGAACCTCGTGGCCGGCGGCCTGTAGGTTTTCTCACCCGACGCTCTTCACCTCGGGCATGTGCTCGATCACCTCATCGATCAGCTTGTAGTCGAGCGCTTCCTGCGCCGACATGAAACGATCACGGTCGGTATCCTGCTCGATCTTCTCGAGCGGGTGGCCCGTGTGCTTCAGGAGTATCGTGTTGAGCTTGTCCTTCACGTTCCTGAATTCCTTGGCGTGGATCATGATCTCCTCGGCAGTGCCCTCCATGCCGGCGAGCGGCTGATGGATCATGATCCGGGCATTGGGCAGAGCCCGCCGCTTGCCCTTGGCGCCGGCGGTGAGGAGCACCGCGCCCATCGAGGCACACTGGCCGATGCAGTAAGTCGCCACATCACAGGTCACAAACTGCATCGTGTCGTAGATCGCCAGGCCCGCAGTCACGCTGCCACCGGGCGAGTTGAGATAGAGATGGATGTCGCTCTTGGGATCGTCCGACTGCAGGAAGAGCAGTTGCGCCACAATCGCATTAGCCACCTCGTCGTTGACCTGCGAACCGAGAAACACGATGCGGTCTTTCAGCAGGCGGGAATAGATGTCCATCGCCCGCTCTTCGCGGCCGCTCTTCTCGATCACGTAGGGAATCAGTGGCATGGTCGGTCTGGTGCTGGTGCTGGGTGGCTATTGTGGGATCGGGCGGCCTAGTCGGCCTCCTCTTCCTGAACCGGAGGCTTGGAGAGCACATCGTCGATGAGCCCGTAGTCTTTGGCTTCCGGGGCGGTCAGGTAGCGGTCGCGGTCGGTGTCTTTGGCAATCCGCTCGAGCGGCTGGCCGGTGTCTTCGGCGAGAATCTGGTTGAGCACGGCCCGGGTCTTGAGGATTTCGTCGGCCTGGATCTCGATGTCGCTGACCTGTCCGCCGACCTGCCCGTAGGGCTGGTGGATCATCACCTTCGCATGCGGCAGGGCAAACCGTTTCCCCCTGGCGCCGCCGGCGAGCAGCACCGCGCCGCCGCTCGCCGCGAGGCCCACGCAGTAGGTGTTCACAGGGCAGGAGATGATCTGCATCGTGTCGTAGATCGCCATCGTGGCCGTCACGCTGCCGCCGGGCGAATTGATATAGAAGTGCACGTCCTTGCGGCGGTTGTCGCTCTGCAGGTAGAGCAGTTTCATCACCACCTCGTTGGCGTTGCCGTCGAAAATCTCACCCTGCAGAAAGATGATCCTGTTTTCCAAAAGCAGGTCGCCGAGGGTGTAGTTCCGCTGCCGCTGGTAGTCGCGGTAGGCCGTCGAGATCCGGGGATCCGGCAGGGAAACCACCTTCGAGGGGATGGACGGGTGTGGCATCGTTTGCTCGCGGGAAAGATCGGAAAGGCGGGCGGGGCGGGTGGGAACGGCTAGCGGGGATTGCCGCGGCTCACGGCATCGGGATGGCTGGCGACGGGAATCTCCTCCTCGCCCACGGCCACGCCGCAGACGGCATGGTCGATCGCGTCGGAGTCGGGCTTTTCAAACTCGAAGGGAGTGTCTTTGAACTTCGCTTCGGAGGTGATCCGGTCGATCGTCTTGCGTTCGATGATCTGATTGCGAAGCACATCCATCAAACCCCGCTTCTCGAGGCTCGCCCGCACTCTCCGCGGCGACTCGCCCGACTGCGCGGCGATGGCGCGGATCTCCTCGTCGTAGTCGGCCGGCTCGTCGACCACGCCTTCCTCCTCGGCGATCCGCTCGAGAATGAAATGCTCCTTGAGCGAGCGGGCCGTGCTGGCCATGACGCTCTGACGAAGCTGGTTGACATGCCGCCGGATTGCATCATCGTCGAAGCCACTGCGACGCAGCTCCAGGATTGTCCGCTCAAACTCCCTCGCGCTCTGCCGCTTGAGCAGTTCGGGCGGCAGCTCCCAGGTCGCCGAGGCCGTGAGGGCGTCGGCCACCTGCTGCCGGACCTCTTTGCGGCGATGCCACTCCAGCTGGCTCTCGAGCTGCCGCCGAACCGCCGCCCGCAGCTCCTCTTCGGAGGTGAACGGGCCAAGCTCGGCGACCACCGCCGGCGTCAGCTCAGGCAGTTCAAAACGCTTCACCTCGAGCAGCTCGAGCTCCATGGTGACCTGCTTGCCGCGGAGTGACTCCACCGGAGCCTCCTCCGAAACGGTGACCTCGGCGGTGACGCTCTGGCCCGGCTTGGCCTTGGCGAGCAGCGTGTCGAGCCCGGCAAACTCGGCGTCGGCGAAGGAGAGCTTTGGCCGCACCACGATCTCCATCTCCTCGGCGCGGGAAATCGTTTCATCGCCGTCGAGGAAGCGGAGGTTGGCGACCACCAGATCACCCGTCGCGGGCGGCTTGTCGGCAGGCACCAGCCGGCCACGCTCGCGGAGCATGTTGCCAAGGGCCTCATCGACATCGTCGTCGGTGATCTCCCGCGACGGACGGCGGATCGAAAGCCCCTTCCACTTGGGAAGTTCGAACTCCGGCCGGACCTCGACTGAAAACTCGAAGGTCATCGGGCCTTCGTCGGGCAGCACGACCGCGGCCACATCAAGATCGGGCTCGCTGATGACCGCGAGTTTCTCCCGCTCGGAGACCTGCTGCATCGCATCGTTGAGAAGCTTTGAGCGGATCTGGTCGTTGAGTTCGGTCTTGAACCGCTGGCCCACCAGCGACCTGGGAGCCCGGCCGGGGCGAAACCCGGGCAATTGGGCACTGGGCACCAACTCCGCAACCGCCTCGTCGTGATAGCGGTCGATATCGTCTCGGGGAATCGTGACTTTCACCCGGCGTTGGCAGGTGGAAACCGTCGAGACCTCGATCTCGACGTTCAACGGCTGCTGGCCCTCGGCCGCCTCGGCAACGGCTGCCGGGGAGAGGTCGTCGGATGCGGAAGGTTCGCGAGTTGCCATGAATCGTGGGCCGGCGACTCAGGAAAGCCACCGGCGAAATCGGGGTACGAAACCGATCGCCGAAAAGCGGGTGATGGGATTCGAACCCACGACAACCACGTTGGCAACGTGGTGCTCTACCAACTGAGCTACACCCGCGTGGAGCATGACTCCCATGCCCCTTTGTTCGCCGCTGCGGGGCGCGGCGAGGCATCCCTGCCCGGGAACCCGGCGATTATAGAGGCCCTCGATGCCGCTGCAAGGTCACTGCCCTGGGGCAGGTGGGAAAGCGAGGCTGGCTGGGCGGGGTGGCTTTGAGCCGGCCCCGACGACGGGATAAACTCGGAATTGCGGTCTCTGGAAACCGACCGTGTCGGCCCGGCGAGGACACCCCACCGCCATGAAAATCCGCCTGGTCATTACCAAGCCGGAAGCGAAGCGACAGGAACATGATGTGTCGCTTCCGCTGATCATCGGCCGCGGCCACGACGCCAAGTATCGCATCCCCCACGATCGGGTGAGCCGTCGGCACTGCGAGCTTTTCGCCGAGGATGATGTTGTCTACATCCGCGACCTCGGCTCGACCAACGGTACCCTGCTCGGGGGCAAGCCGGTGGCCGCAAGCGTGAAGCAGCTCGTGCGGCCGGGCATGGAACTCGGCGTCGGCCCGCTCACGATCCGAATCGAGTACGAGGGCCCCGGTGGGCTGCTCGATTCGGCGGACATCGAGGCGGAGACCTCGGCCGCGGGCATGGTCGAGCCTCTTGCCGACGAGGCCGAGGCGGTTGTGATCGAGGAGAGCAACGAGGCCTTCGCGGCGGTCGAACCGGAGCCGAAGGAGCCGCCGGCCGCTCGCCGCGACCACGAGCCCTCCGAGGCGACCGTCGATATTGCGGCCGAGGAGCCGGAGATCGAGATGAACGAGCCACCCGCCGGTCAGGTCGCTGAATCGGCCTCCCCGCCCGAGGCGGAGTCGCCGGCAATCGGGCCGCCGGAAGAAGAGCCGCAGGGAACGGGCGATTTCGCCTTTCTCGAGGGGGATGACAAGGGAGACGAGCCGGCCTCGCCGGATGAGTTTCGCTGGTCGCCCGGTGACGAGGAGCGGCAATCCTCTTCTGACGACGAGGAACTCGGTGACTTCCTCAAGGGCCTTCCCTGACGACCGGCAGCCGTAGCCCGGTTGCGTGTAGGCCGGTTGCGCTGCAACCGGCAGCCGGTGCGAGCCGCACCGGCCTACGGCAACCGGCAGCCGGTGCGAGACGCACCGGCCTACGGCCGGGCAGGCTTGTCCGGCTTCGGCGGCGGCGTGACCGGGTTGGCGAGCTTGATGATCACCTTCGTCGCCTGGAGGCGGCCGGGCACCTGGTAGTGGCCTGAGAGCACAACCTGATCACCCGACGAGGCAAACAGCGGACTGGTGGCGAGCAGTTTCGCATCCTCCGGCACCGTGATCGCGATCGTTTCCCGCGGCCCGACCTTGACCGTCACACTCTCCCCCTCGGCCGACTCGATCGTGCCGGCGATGCGGTAGGCACCCGCTGGCCGCTTCCCGCCAGGCCGCGGAGGCGGCGATCCGGCGACGAGGTTGCCCATCACACCGGCCGGGCCCCCGCCGGCGAACGTGAGACTCGTGACCGGTGCGGTCGATTTCCCGCTGTCGTCGAGCGTGATGTCCGCCACGACATACTGGCCCTCCGAGAGCATCTCGCGGCCGGCGGTGCCCTCCACCGTCACCTCGGCGTTGGGAGCCGGAGCGACCAGCCACGGGTCGCCTCCGAGAGTGACCTTGAGCATCCCCGGGCCGACCGCCTCGATCACGCCGGGCTGGCTTTTGAGCACCTCGGTTTTGGCCGGCCCCCGCCTCTGGTATTGCGACCAGGCCGGCTTGGCGGCCGTCGCCGCAAGCAGGGCCACCAGCACCGTCAGCCCGTAGCTGACCACCTCGCGGCAGTATTGATGAATCTGTCTTTGCATCCTACCGACCTCCTGAAGAGCGTACCGCAGGACCCATCGCCGGAGTGAGGGCCTACCCGGCCGCGGCGTCCGCGGAGCCCGCGGCCGGCCGCAGAAATGTATACCCCGCCGGTTTCCCCGCCGCGACCGGTACCGTATTCTCCGATGATCTCGCCGCCCCAGCCACGTTGGTCGATTCGATGCCAGGTTCC
>Ga0180436_10003428_pt1 | contig 14585 bp, 12 predicted proteins | sample SS_ome_2_FD_132434 | JGI IMG/M metagenome (GOLD analysis project Ga0180436, IMG submission 132434) | Hypersaline lake sediment archaeal communities from the Salton Sea, California, USA - SS_3_S_2 metaG | ecosystem: Environmental > Aquatic > Non-marine Saline and Alkaline > Hypersaline >...
AGGACCCTCGACGAACTCACCACCGCCCGGACACTCAAGAAGCTGCGTTCCGTCAGCGGCCCGATGGGGCCGACCGTGCAGCTCGAGGACGCCGGCGAGGTGATCGTCCTGTGTTCCAACAACTACCTCGGCCTCGCCAACCACCCCGAGGTGGTCGAAGCCAGCCGCCGCGCCCTCGACCAATACGGCGCCGGAACCGCCTCGGTCCGCTTCATCTGCGGAACCTTCGACGCCCACCGCGAACTGGAACGGAAACTCGCCGCCTTCTCCGGAACCGGGGACGCCCTCAGCTACGTGAGCTGCTGGAACGCCAACGAGGCCGCCATCGCCACCGCCGTCGGCCCCAACGACGTCATCCTCTCCGACGAACTGAACCACGCCAGCATCATCGACAGTTGCCGGCTCTCGCGACCGCTGCGCCGCGCCATCTTCAAGCACCGCGACCTCGACGACCTCCGGAACCAATTGCAGGAGACGAGGGCCAACAACACGGAACTGGTCTGGGTCATCACCGACGGCGTCTTCAGCATGGAGGGCGCCGTGGCCGGCCTCGCCGGCCTCGTCGCCATCTGCCGCGAGTTCAACGCCATGTTGATCGTGGACGACTCCCACGGCGTGGGCGCGATCGGCAAGACCGGCAAGGGAACCGCCGAATACTGCGGCGTCTGGGGCGAGGTGGACGTCGTCACCGGCACCCTCGGCAAGGCCCTCGGAGGCGCCGCGGGCGGATACGTGGCCGCCAGCCGCAACTTCGTCGAACTCCTCGTCCAGCGCAGCCGCACCAGCCTGTTCTCAAACGCCCTCCCGGTCCCCGTGGCCTGCGGCGCATCCGCCGCCCTCGACATCCTCCAGCGCGACACCACCCTCGTCGACCGCCTGCGCTCGAATACGCAGCGAATCCGCGAAGGGCTGACCGGCCTCGGCTTCGACGTGCAGGACTCCCCCAGCCCGATCGTCCCGATCATGATCGGCGACGAGGCGGAGGCCATCCGCAAGAGCGAACGCCTCCTCGAACTCGGAGTCTGGGTGGTCGCCTTCGGCTTCCCGGTCGTCCCGCGCGGCAAGGCCCGCCTGCGGGTCCAGGTCTCCGCCGCCCTCGACGATGATCACCTCGCGCATGTCCTCGAGGCCTTCGGGAAGCTGTAGCGAGAGAGGCCGCGCGGGCAGGACCATCATTCCCCCCGCTCCCATTCGTCCCATCCTCCAGTGAAAGCCCTCGTCAAAACCTCCGATGCCCCCGGTCTCGATCTGCGGGACGTCCCGGAGCCCGAAATCGGCATCAACGACGTCCTCATCCGCGTCGATCGCACCGGCATCTGCGGAACCGACCTGCACATCTACAATTGGGACCCGTGGGCGCGGTCGACCGTGCCGGCCCCGCTCGTCATCGGCCACGAATTCGTCGGCCGGGTGGCGGCAACCGGCTCGAACGTCTCCGACTTCGCGGAGGGCGACGTGGTCAGCGGCGAGGGTCACCTCGTCTGCGGACGCTGCCGGAACTGCATGGCGGGCCGGCGCCATCTCTGCAGGGACACCCGCGGGGTGGGCGTCAACCACCCCGGAGCGTTCGCGGAGTACATCGCCCTGCCGATGACCAACGTCTGGCATCACAGCCCCGACGTGCCGCTCGATGTGGCCGCCATCTTCGACCCGTTCGGTAACGCCGCTCACACCGCCCTCCAATACCCATGCCTCGGCGAGGATGTCCTCATCACCGGCGCCGGACCGATCGGCATCATGGCGGCCGCCATCGTGCGGCATGCCGGCGCACGCTTCGTCGTCATCACCGACGTCAACCCCTACCGCCTCGAACTGGCACGCAAAATGGGGGTCACCCTCGCCGTCGATGTCCGCGAAAAATCCATCGCCAATGTCCAGAAGGATCTCGACATGAAGGAGGGCTTCGACATCGGCCTCGAAATGTCCGGCAATCCCCGCGCCTTCCGCGAACTCCTCGATAACATGTGCCACGGCGGCAAAATCGCCCTGCTCGGCATCCCCGGCGGCGAACTCGCCATCGACTGGAATAGGGTCATCTTCAACATGCTCACCCTCAAGGGAATCTACGGCCGCGAAATGTACGAAACATGGTACATGATGACGGTTCTCGTCCAGGGCGGGCTCGACGTCTCCCCCGTCATCACCCATCGCCTCCCCTACACCGGCTTCAAGGAAGCCTTCGACATCATGAACAAGGGCCTCTCCGGCAAAGTCCTCCTCCACTGGCTCGACGCCTGACCACACCCCGCCATCCCGCCATCCCGCCATCCCGCACATCCCGCATCCCACATCGCCCACTCATGACCATCCTCGTCACCGGCGGCGCCGGCTTCATCGGTTCGCACATCGTCGAGCACTACCATGGACGCGCCGCCGAAATCCGCGTCCTCGACAACCTCCGCACCGGTTACGCTCGTAATCTGGACGGGCTCGAGTGCAGGTTCATTGCAGGTTCCATCACCGATCGCGAGGTGGTCCGGGAGGCGGTCCGGGACGTCGATCTCGTCTTCCACTGCGCCGCCCTCGTCAGTGTCCCGGAATCGATGGAACGACCCGCGGAGTGCGTCGAAATCAACGTTCATGGCCTTCTCAACGTCCTCGAGGAGGCCTCCGCCGCCGGAGCCCGCAAGCTCGTCTTCGCTTCCTCCGCCGCCGTCTACGGCGACAACCCGGAAGTTCCGAAGGTCGAAACGATGCTCCCCGAGCCGCGGAGCCCCTACGCCATCACCAAGCTTGACGGGGAATACTACCTTGACCTCTTCCAGCGTGAAGGCCGGCTCGCCACCACCGCGATCCGCTTCTTCAACGTATTCGGCCCCCGGCAGGACCCCGGGGGCGCCTACGCCGCGGCCGTCCCGATCTTCATCGAAAAGGCCCTCGCCGGAGAACCTCTCACCATCTTCGGGGACGGCGGACAGACCCGCGACTTCATCTTCGTCAAGGACATCGTCGGCGCCCTCGTGTTTGCCGCCGAAACGAGCGGACTCGCCGGCGTCTTCAATGCCGGGTACGGCGGCCAGATGGCCGTCAACCACCTCGCCCGCGAGATCCTTGCCATCACCGGTTCATCCTCCGAGGTCACTCACGGTCCGGAGCGCTCCGGGGACGTCCGCCACTCCCGCGCCAGCGCAACGAAACTCCGCCAAGCCGGTTGGAAACCACGATTCTCCATGACCGAGGGCCTCGAGCAAACCATCGGGTGGTTCAAGGCAAGGCGCCGCGAATGACCGGCCGCACGGCGCCGCCCCCCATGGAGACCCCCTCCGGGCAAGGCGGGCCGCCTGTTCCCCCGCACCGCCCGAGATGATGCGGCCAAACCGCCTCCCCGCTTGCACGCAAATCCGTTGACGTTAACGGATTCACGTGTCGGAGGATTGGACGGCGGGGCGCACCGGGATGCCGTGGGCCGCGAGGTAGCTCTTGGTGTCGGGGACGGTGAACTCGCCGAAATGGAAGATGGAGGCGGCGAGGACGGCGTCGGCCTTTCCGTCGCGGAGCACTTCCACGAGGTGTTCGAGCTTGCCGGCGCCTCCGCTGGCGATGACGGGGATTCGCACCGCTTCGCTCACGGCCCGGGTCAGCTCGATGTCATAGCCGTCCCTTGTTCCGTCGGCATCCATGCTGGTAAGGAGGATCTCCCCCGCGCCCCGTTCGAAGACCTCGCGGGCCCATGCGATGGCGTCGAGACCGTCGACCGGCTTGCGGCCGCCGTGGGTGTAGACGCCCCACTTTCCGGGTCCCTGCCGTTTGGCGTCGATGGCGACGACGACGCACTGGCTGCCGAACGAGGCGGCGCCCTCGTCGACGAGTTCCGGCCGCCGAATGGCGGCGGTGTTGACGCCGACCTTGTCCGCCCCCGCCTTGAGCATGCGCCGCATGTCATCCACGGTTCGAATCCCCCCCCCCACCGTCAGCGGAACGAAACACCGATCGGCGGTTTTTCTGACCACTTCCACCATGGTGTCGCGCTCGTCGGAAGACGCCGTGATATCGAGGAAGACGATCTCGTCGGCCTCCTGCTCGTTGTAGGCCACGGCACAGTCGACCGGGTCGCCCGCATCCCGCAGGTCGACGAAGTTGACCCCTTTCACAACCCGTCCCGCGGTGACATCAAGGCAGGGAATGATCCGCTTCGCAAGCATCGGCGCGAACGAGTAAAGGCCAGAAACGAGCGAGAGGGAAACCCTATGTTCAGAAGCGGTTCGATCAGCGTTCCCAGCCGCCGCGCCCTTCGCGCCGGGCGGCCCGTTCAAGCTTGCGCAGGCGGGCCTCCTGCCGCGCAACGCTTGTCCCGTCCGGCATCCGGCTTCCCCGGGTGTAGATCCGCGCCATGCCTTCCTCGACAAGGAGTTCGTGGAGGTACCGCCGGCGGCCGTCTTCCGCCAGTTCCACAAATGCGAACACGCGAGGACCGCCGAACACCAACTCCCGGTTGGTGATGATGGTGAACGCCCTGTCCGCGAGGGTGTGCTTCACCCACCCGCGGGCTTCGCGGCCGACGGCGGTGATGCGCTTCCGCGACAGACTCCCGAAATACTTCGCCTGATAGTGCAGCCGCTTCGCATTGTCGTTGCCGTCGTCATAGCGTTTGTAGGAGGTTTCCGGGGCATCGACATAATAGAGCCGGATGTGCATGCGGGACCCGTCCGGCAGGCGGACGTGAAAGCTGTCCCCGTCATTGGCGCCGTGTTCGATCCACCTGCACCCCTCGAGACGCTGGTACCCCTGATGCCCCCGATCGTCCAACGGCGGCTGGAGCGGCCGGGGCGGCCGGCTCTTCATCCACCAGCCGGCCGCTGCTCCCGCCACGAGCAGCGCCGCCAGCAGCTTCGACAGGGTCTTTCCCCTCATGCCGATCCGGCCGACGAAAACCACACGATCGCCGCCGCTCCCGCCGCAAAACAGTAATATGCAAAATACTGCAGCTTCCCGCGCCGGATCGCCGAAAGGACGAGATAGACCGCCGCCAGACCAGAAAAAAACGCCGCCAGAAAACCGACCCCGTAGGCCAGCCCGCTCTCACTCCGTACAATCTCCAGCAGTTGCTTCGCCTTGAGAAGCGTCCCCCCGCCGATGGCCGGCAAGAACATCAGAAACGAAAACTCCGCCACCCGCGCCGGCGGCGACCCCGCCATCAACCCCGCCGTGATGGTCGAGCCGCTCCGCGAAATCCCCGGCAGAATCGCAAAGGCCTGCGCCACACCCATCCAGATCGCCGAACCCAGGCCAAACTCCCGCTCCGAAGCACGATACACCTGCGGCAGGAGCAGAATCGCCCCCGTCGCCAGCAGAAACACCCCCACCATGACCGGATTGTTGTAGGCCCCCTCGAAAAAATCCTTGAAGAGCAGGTAAGCCAGCGTCGCCGGAACGGTCGCCACAACCAGCCATAGGATCATCCGCCGCTCGCCCGTCCGGGCCCGCTGAAACAACCCAAGGAACAGTTCCCACAGCCTGCGCCGGAAATAGATCACCACGCTCAGAAACGTCCCCAGATGCAGGACCACTTCGAACGCGATGTCCTCCTCCGGAGCGCGCCCCACCTCCCGGATCCCCAGCAGAAACTGCGTCAGGGCGATGTGCCCGGACGAAGAAATCGGAAGAAACTCCGACAACCCCTGCACCAACCCGACCACCAACGCTTTCCAGATCTCCATGCGAGCCAGCAAACTAGGCGTCCCGGATGAGCGGTGGCAAGACCAACCCGACGCCATCCGCGAATCCCGGCGAGGTGCAATCAGCTATCCGAAGTCCCCTCTCGCCTCGTCCGAGGCGCCTCCTTGCGGAGCGTCTCGAACAAGCCCCTTGGGCGCCGAGAAATCCACTTCACTGACCCGCCCCCCCCCGAAAGGCGCCCCGAGCCGTATCCCGACCAGAACTTCGGGGAAATAGAACTTCTCGCGTTCCTTTGTTTCCATGGCCCGCAGGCGGCGGTTCGCCCACAATCCGAGCAACACCACCATGGCGCCGGCTCCGACAAGGACCGCCGCGAGGGTGTAGTTCGACCAGAGCTGCCGTTCCGTTCCCGACTCGTCCAATACCGCGCCAAGGCGTTCGGTCAGGATGCGGGTCATCCCGTCGAGGTAATCCACCCGTTTCCGGACCCCGTCCAGTTCCATCCGCAGGGCCGCGAGAACCGGCACCATTCTGTAAGCCGGCAGCCGCGTCACGGATTTCCGGCCGCCTTCAAGATCTTCCGGCTGCTGGCCGGGAAGTCCAAGGTCCACTTCCCGCGTGTCGGTATCGCAGACGATGACAATCCCGTCCCGTCCTGCTCCGACCCATGCCTCGTAGAGTTCCTGCGCCCGCTGCGTGACATTGCCCCGGATGACTCCGGCGTAAACCACGAGGTAGATCGGGATTCCGTGTTCCTTCTCGAAAGCCACGAGCCGCTCCGAAATGGCCGTGAGACGCTCGGGCGCCCGCTTGAACAGTTCCGCGTCGTCAAGAATGCGGTTGGCCGGAGGCGGCGGGTGGGCCGCGCCCCCATCTCCGGCGCCCTGCGCAAGGAGAGGAGCCATTCCTCCGAGGATCACCCCGGTCCAACAAATCGCAGCCGTTGCCAGTCCCCTGCTCATGACTTCTCCTCCGTCGCTTCGGCCGGCGCCGGCTCGTCACTTTTCCCGTCACGGAATGATGCGATCACCAGAAGGAACGCTGCCACGCAAATGCACGAATCCGCAACATTAAACGCCGGCCAATGCCCTCCGCTGGCCGGTACCAGCCTCCCGTAAAGCGGTAACTTGAAATCAAGAAAATCAACCACGTACCCCTCCGAGAGGCGCGCCCAGAACCCTTCCCCCGCATGGGCCCGCAAAAAGAACCCCTGCACCAGCCGGTCCGTCAAATTCCCGAAAATCCCGGCCGCAAGGAGGGCCGCCGCCACCCGCAGCAGCGGCGTCCCGAAGACGCCCCGCCGCCACAAGATCGCCAGCACGCCCAACGCCGCCACCGTCACCCCGAGAAACACCAGCGGCGCCCACATCGTCTCGTTGCCAAGCCCGAACGCCACCCCTTGGTTGTGAACCCGCACAAGGTTGAAAAAGCCGTCGATCACCACCCGCGATTCACCCCGCTCGAAGTTCAGCACAATCAGCCACTTCGTGAACTGATCGAGCGCATAGAGCGGCAGCGTCAGAAGCAGGATGATCCTGGGAATACGCGCCCTCATGAGACCACCGTCGACAACACCTCGCTGCAACGCCCGCACAGTTCATCCCCGCCAACCGGAGGCTCGTGGCGCCGGCACCGCGGACACATCGGACAGGCGCATTTTGAAGCCACGGCGGACGGCGCCGCACCCTCGACGACCTCGAGGTCCGCAATGATGAAAAACTCCTTGGCAAAGTCGCGGTCCTCGAGGAACTCGCGCCCCGGGTGGTCCGCCGGAAGGGTCAACTTGACCGCCGCCTCGTTGTTCTTGCTGAACTCCCGGGCCTGCACCTTCTCCTCGATGGCGGCCTGGATGACCCCCCGCAGCGCAAGCAGTTCCTCGACCCGCGGCATGACCTCGCAGGTCGCGAAGCGGTCGTCCGGCGACGGAAAGAGTTCCTCGTGAACACTGCCGGACCGCCCGGCGTGCTCCCACGCCTCGTCCGCCGTGAATACGAGGATCGGCGCCATGAGCTTCGCCAAGGACTCGAAAACGTCGTTCATGGCGGTCTGCGTCGCCCGCCGGCGCCCCGAATCCGGCGCGTCGCAATAGAGACGGTCCTTGGTGAGATCAATGTAGATCGCGCTCAGGTCATGCGCGCAAAAATGGTTGATCACCGTGAACACCTTGCGGAACTCGTAGTCCTCGTAGGCCTTCCGGCACTCCGTCACCACCTCGTGGAGCCGCTCGAGGATCCACCGGTCGACAAGCGTCATCCGGGCTGGTTCCACCGCGTCACGGGACGGGTCGAAATCGTGCAGGTTCCCGAGGAGGATCCGCAGCGTGTTGCGCAGGCGCCGGTAGGGTTCCGCGATCTGCTTGAAGAGTTCCTCTCCGAAGGGGACCTCGTTCTGCCAGTCGACGCTGCCGACCCAGAGGCGAAGGATGTCGGCCCCGTATTTCCCGTAGAAGTGCTCCGCGTCGATCGGCTTCCCGGCCTTTTCGGCCTCGCTCTTCGAGAGCTTCCTCTTGTCGAGATCGACCACGAATCCGTGCGTCATGACGGCGCGGTATGGCGCCCCTCCGCGCACCGCCACGCTCAACATGAGAGAACTCTGAAACCAGCCGCGATGCTGATCGGTCGCCTCGAGATACAGGTCGGCCGGAGCGCGCAGTTCGGGGTGGCGGTCCAGAACCGCGACGTGGCTGGCGCCCGAGTCAATCCAGACGTCCAGCGTGTCCCGGCACTTGCGCGTTCCCGGCGGCAATCCGAGCCGCGCCGCCAGATCTTCCTCGCCGAGATCGAACCAGATGTTGGTGCCGTTCTCCTCCACCAAGTCCGCCACCTTGCGCACCACCGCCCCGTCGATCACCGTCTCCCCGTCCGGAGTGAAGAACACCGGCAAGGGCACCCCCCACGTCCGCTGGCGGCTGATGCACCAGTCCGGGCGGGCCTCGACCGTCCCCGCGATCCGGTTCCGCCCCCAGTGCGGCAACCACTCGACCTTCCCGATCTCCTCGAGAGCCTTGCCCCGCAGCCCCTCGATCGAGATGAAAAACTGCTCCACGGCCCGGAAAATGACCGGCGTCTTCGAGCGCCAGCAATGCGGATACTGGTGGAAATACACCTCGCGGCCCAGCAGGGCGCCCCGCTCGTCGAGGATCTCGATGATTCGCTCGTTGCTGTCGAAAACGTGCCGGCCGACCAGTTCCCCGACTCCCACCTCCGCCGTGAAGTGCCCCTCGTCGTCGACCGGCGAGATCACTTCAAGCCCGTATTCCCGTCCGGCCGCGTAGTCGTCGGCCCCGTGCCCCGGCGCAATGTGGACCGCGCCGGTGCCGGTCTCGCTCGTCACGAACTGGCCGAGGACCATCCTCGAGAGCCGCGGCAGGAACGGGTGATGCATGACGAGCCCTTCCAGCGCCTCCCCCTTCATCTCCGCCAGCCGGCCCGCCGGCCGCAACCCCGTCTTCTCCTGAAACTCCTCGAGCAGGGCGCGCGCCACGACCAACCCTTCCCCATGGCCGGCGTCGTTCTCGAAACGCCCCGCCACATACACAAAGTCCGGATGCACCGCGACCCCCACGTTGGCCGGCAGCGTCCATGGCGTCGTGGTCCAGATGACCATATGATAACGCACCGCCCCGTCCGGGCCGCCCGCGTCCGCCCCCGCGAGGCGGGCCACCTCCGCCTGCGACTCGTCCGTGAATCCGAAGGTCACCCACACCGCGGGGCTCTCCTTGTCCTTGTATTCCACCTCCGCCTCGGCCAGCGCGGTGTGCGCCCCGTAAGACCATTGCACCGGCTTGCGGCTCTGATAAACCGCTCCCATGTCCGCCAGTTTCGCAAACGTCCGCAGGACCTCCGCCTCATACGCGGGATCCAGCGTCAAATAGGGCGCCTCCCAGTCCCCGAAGACCCCAAGGCGCCGGAAACTCTTCCGCTGGATGTCGATATACTTGCGGGCAAACGCCTCACAGCGCCGCCGAATCTCCCCCGGCTCGCCGTGCCGCGCCTCCTGAACCACCTTGAACTCGATCGGCAACCCATGGCAGTCCCACCCCGGGACAAACGGCGCCTCGTATCCCGCCATCGTCCGCGACTTCACCACAACGTCTTTCAGCACCTTGTTGAGCGCCGTCCCCATGTGCACGTCCCCGTTCGCAAACGGCGGACCGTCGTGCAGGATGAACTTCGGCGCCCCCTCCTGCCGGCGCTTCGCCACAATCCGTTTGTAGAGACCCTCCGCCTCCCACTTCGCCAGACGGAGCGGCTCGTTCTGCACGAGGTCGCCCCGCATCGGAAAGGTCGTCCGCGGCAGCAGCAGGGTCTCCTTGTAGGCCTTCACGGGGGCGCTCATGCGCCCTCCTGTAGCTCCGCCGTCCCCGGCCCGCAAGCCCCGTCCTTGTACTTCTTTCCAAGTGACATTCAGGCCGTCTTGCGGCACCTTCGACGCCATGAACATGGTCACAGTTCTTCTGGGGGCCACGGGAGTGCTTCTGGTGGTCGCCGTTCTCCTGTCATTCGGGGGCATGCGCAACAATCTGGAGGAGAAGGAGATCGAGAAGCTCCGGAAGGAGATCGCCCTCCTCGAAGCCGCGGAAGACGAATTGCGCGCCGTGCGCAACCAATCCCTCCCGGATTCGGCCTCTCCCGGCCCCGTCTCCACGTCCTCCCCGCCCGGCCTCGCCTCGCTCGAAGCCGAACTCGCCGAAAAGTCCGAAACCATCAGCCGCCTCGAAGACAACCTCGCCGAGGCCGAACGCGAGGCCCGAACCTCCAACAAGGAGGCCGAACTCGCTCTCGACCGAACCATCGATCAGCGCGATCGCCAGAAAAAACGCGCCCGCATCATCAACGAAGCCACCCTCATGGGCCGCGTCACGGAATGGTCCGCCGCAAACGGCTTCGCCGTCATCGAAATCCTCCGCCCCGACCTCGTCGATGCCGGAACCGTCCTCGCCATCCGCCGCAACTCCGGCATCGCCGGCCAGCTCCGCATCTCCCGGATGTACGAGGCCGGACAGGCTGTCGCCGACCCCGTCACCGCCTCCTTCCTCGGCGACGGCGTCGACGTGCAACCGGGGGACGAACTCATCATCGATCCCCAGTAAGACCGTTGCCGCCCCGTAGCCACGAAAGGAAGCTTCCCTCGTCCGCCGGCATCGGAACCGCCACCTTGCCGCGCTCGGCAAGGCGCGCCAGCCGCTCCGGAATGCGGACCGCCCCCTCGCCCAGTTCCTCCTCGAGGACCTCGAGGAATTTCGCCGGATGGGCGGTTCCGAGGATCACCATGGGATGCCCGGGGTGCGCCACGGCCCATTCCTCCGCGGCAAGGTATCCCACCGCCCCGTGGGGGTCGATCGCATAGCCGGCCGTGGCATGCACTTCCCGGATGGCAGTGCGCGTCTGATCGTCGTTGAACGAGAACCCGTCGATGCGGCCCCTCATCTCGTTCCAGTCATCGCGGAAAACGTCCCGCATCCGCTCGAAGTTGCTGGGTGCGCCCACGTCCATGGCATTCGAGATCGTCCGAACACTCCGCTTCGGAGCGTATTCGCCGTTCGCGAGGTAGAGCGGCACCGCGTCATTCACATTGGTCGCCGCCACGAATCGCTCCACCGGCAGCCCCATGCGGTCCGCCAGCAGCCCCGCCGTCAGGTTCCCGAAATTCCCGCTCGGCACCACGAAGACCGGACTCCGTCCCTCCGGAATCTGCCGCGCCGCATGAAAGTAGTAGAAACTCTGCGGAATGAGCCGCGCGATATTGATCGAATTCGCAGAGGTCAGGTTCAGCTCATCCGACAAGCGCCGGTCGAGAAATGCCGCCTTCACGAGACGCTGGCAATCGTCAAACGAGCCGTCCACCTCGACCGCGCTGATGTTGCCGCCCAGCGTCGTGATCTGCTTCTCCTGCAACACGCTCACCTGCCCGCGCGGATACAGGATCACGACCCGCGTCCCCGCCACCTCGTGAAAGGCGCTGGCCACCGCCCCTCCCGTGTCGCCGGATGTCGCCACCAGAACCGTCAGATCCCGGCCGTCCTCCCGCGTCAGCCAACCCATCAGCCGCGCCATGAAGCGCGCCCCGAAATCCTTGAACGCAAGGGTCGGCCCGTGAAACAGCTCAAGGACGTGAAATCCCTCCCGCAACCGGACCAGCGGAGCGTCGAAGTCGATCGCCTCCGTCACGATCCGGCCCAGCTCCTCGGGCGGAACCGCCCCGCCCAGCACTGCCGTCGCCACCTCATGGCACAACCGCGCAAACGTCCACCCGCGCCAGTTCTCCCAAAACCCGTCCCCAAGCACCGGCAAACGCTCCGGCATGTAAAGACCGTTGTCCGGCGGCAAGGAGCGCAGAACGGCCTCCCGAAGATCCACAAGGCGCTCCGGGCTGTTGGTGCTGTAAAATCGATTCATTCCAATTCCCGGCGCCCGCCCCCGCTGTCCATAAGATGCACCCCGTGCGGATTCACCCTCGAAACATACACATGGTTGTCGAGCGGAACCTCCCCGAAAACCCGCGAGACCTCCGCCGCCACCCGCCGCGCCGTCTCCTCGCCGTGACACAACGCAAAGACACTCGGCCCCGCCCCCGAAATGCTGAATCCCAGCGCCCCCGCCGCCATCGCGTCGCGCTTGGCCCGATAGAAATCCGGTATCAGCTTCTGCCGCCGCGGCTCCGCAATCACGTCATGAATCGAGCGGCTGATCAGCTCGTAGTCCTCCTGGATCAGCCCGCAGATCAACCCGCCAAGGTTGCCGACCTGCTGCGTGACGTTCTCGAGCGGCACCTCCCGCGGCAGGATCTCCCGGGCCACCTTCGTCAGAATCTCGAGCTCGGGATGCACCACCGCGACCCACAGCTCCGCGGGGACCGGCAGCGGCGCGATGTCCAGTTCATGGTTCGAGCGAATGAAGACGGCCCCGCCCAACAGACACGGGCCCACGTTGTCCGCGTGCCACGCTCCGTCCGCGCTCGCCTCCCCGGTCATCGCAAACGGAAGAAGCTGCTTCTTCGTCAGCGGTTCCCCGATCAGTTTGTTCACCGCAAACGCCCCCGCCACGGCGCTCGCCGCACTCGATCCCAGCCCGCTCCCGAACGGCATCTTCTTGTGGACCTCGAGTTCGATCCCACGGTCCAGCATCCCGAGATGTCTCAACAAATCCTGCGCCGCCACCCCGGCCGTGTTGGTGGCCACATCCTGCGGCAGCTTCCCTCCATCCCCGGTGATCTTCACGATCCGGAGACCCGGGGTCTCCGAGTGCCGCGCCACCACCTCGTCGCCCGGCGCATGAATCGCAAACCCCAGCACGTCAAATCCGCACGCCACGTTCGCCACCGTCGCCGGAGCAAACACCCGCACCTCGCTCTCCCGTTCTCTCGCCATCGTCCCAAACCCCTGAAAATCAAAACCCTCGCGGATGAGTCAAGCTTTAGGTTCTCCAGCGAGGCGATGCCTCGGACCGGTTGACGATGACGGCGACGATGACGGGGGGCCATTGCTCAAAACGCGCCTCCCTCGTCATCCGTCATCGTTGCCCGCCATCGTTCTCCGAAACGGCAGATCGCAAAACTTGACTCGTTTGTCACGAATTCCGGATTTCAAGGGCGCCGCCCCACACCCCACACCCCACACCCGCCACCCGCCACCCGGCACTCGACACTCGACACACCCCGCTCCGCAGCCAAAACTGGTGCTCCCCCACCGTGAAAGCCTACGAGGTCTACCAGAAAATCGACCCTGCCATCGTGCGGGAGATGTTCACCACCTTCCGCGAGCAGGAGCGCGAAGTCTACAAGAGCGCCTTGGCGACCTTGGCCCAGTCGCGCAAGCTGCGCCCCGTCTTCATCCAGAAAAAGCCGGTCGACCAACAGCTCGCATGGATGCACAAGACGCTCGCGGTGCGCGCCAACGACCCGGTGGGTGAACACCTCTTCCAAGTCTGGTTCATGCACTTTCACAAGCCCATGCTTGTCGATTTCTGCGACGGCATGGGCATCGAACACAATGGCGAGGGGTCGGTCGAAGGCTCGCTCCCCGAGACGGTCGACGGCGAAAAACTCGAGGCCACCGCCAACGCCCTCTTCGAAAAATACGACCCCCGCATCGTTTCCCTCTACCTCTGCATCTTCAATCTCCAGAAACCCGGCGGATGGCCCGAACTGGCCCGCCTCCTCGAATCCGACTCCCGCCTCCGGCTCCGCGACGAGCCGGAACCGCCGCAAGCGGCATCCCCGAACCCAGACCAGCAGCCGGACCCAGACCCGCAGCCGGACCCCGATCCGCAGCCGGATCCTGACCTGCAGCCGGACCCCGACGCCCCGGCGGCCTAATCGACGGGCCGCGCCCGGAGCGGTTCGACCGGCCGCGCCGGCAGGGCCTCCTCCTCGACCGGCACGGCCCGCTTCGGGGTGACAAGGACGGGCTCTTCGGGCGGGATCGATTTGCGCATGAGGATGTCGACCCTGCGATTGAGGGCCTGCTCTTCGCGGGTGCCTTCCTTGACCTTGGCCTTTGTTTTGCCGAAGGCGCGGACGATGATGTGCGAACCGTCGACGCGCAGCGCCCTGACGAGCCAGTCCTTGACGGCCTGGGCCCGGCGGCGGGACAACGCAAGGTTGTAGGCATCGGCGCCAAAGAGGTCGGTGTGCCCCTCGAGGATGCAGTACATCTCGGGATTCCGGTCGATCAGGATCGCGAGCTTCATCAAGCCCAACCGCGCGCTTTGCTTCAGCTCCGCACTGTCAAACTCGAAGAGCAGATCACTCGGCAGGGCCGCCCGCCCCTCGTCCAGTTGATCGACGTCCATGTTCAGATACCGGCTCAGCTCGGTGTAACCGTCCAGAAAACCCTCTTCGCTCAACCCCCCGGCGCCCTTCACCGCAGCGTCCCGCAGATAGGTGTCGGGATCCGGAATGTCTCCCGTCACACTCCCGGCCTCGATCACCACGCGGCCCTCCGGAACCTCCTCGAACAGCGGCTTGCC
>Ga0180436_10003430_pt1 | contig 14582 bp, 13 predicted proteins | sample SS_ome_2_FD_132434 | JGI IMG/M metagenome (GOLD analysis project Ga0180436, IMG submission 132434) | Hypersaline lake sediment archaeal communities from the Salton Sea, California, USA - SS_3_S_2 metaG | ecosystem: Environmental > Aquatic > Non-marine Saline and Alkaline > Hypersaline >...
AAACGGGGTTTTCATAATCCACATCACCGCTTACCTTTACATCCCTGTCAGACATCATTACCAAGATGGCTGTCATAACAATGGCAAAAAGAACAATATAAAACCAGGACTTTTTCAAGAATTCAACAAAATTGAACTTATTTTCCCTGCTTACCTTTTCTTCCATCAGTCTCCTCCGTTATTCAGCGAATCTATCCATTGGGTTCTGCCTGTGGCACTCTTCTATGACCCTGATCTGCTTCTTTACCTGTTCTGGTGTTACAACAAGTTCCTTACCCTCAGTGATATGGCCGTGGAGCATTTTGTAATAGCTGCCGGTCATATCAGCAAAGGTTCCGAATTCCTCGGATTCAAGCTTCCACTCCTCTTCATACCACTTCAATTCCTCGAAACAGTATGCAGGTTCGCCCTCATCATCTTCCAAAGGAGTCTTTATGAGACTCTGTTCAGCACATTCTTCGGGCTTTATGTATTTATAATTGATTTTATCCATGGTTGCAGTAAGTCCGCCGTTGGATCCCTGTATGTTGTATGTGAAGAAGTTATATGGTTTGCATGATGAAACCTCCAGGTCAATGACCGGTTTCCCTTCTCCTGAAAGGATGACCTTTACATAGTCCTCTGCATCCCCGAAGGTATTGACCCTATCCATGAAACAAAGCACGTCCGGTTCACCTTCTCCGAAAAGCTGCAGTGCCTGATCCATCGGGTGCGGCCCGGTATTAAGGAGACTTCCTCCGTTGAAAGCCTGAACAGTCTGCCAGTCCCATCTGCGTGCGAAACCGCTGTATGAAATACTGATCTGAATGATTCTTCCAAGTTTGCCGGATTCTATTATCTTTCTTATTTCCGTGAAGAAACCTGCAAACCTTGATTGCTGGAAAATATAGAATCCAACATTGTTTTTCCTTGCGGTATCGATAAGAAGCTGAACTTCAGATTCCTTTCTTGCAAGGGGTTTGTCACAAAGTACATTGAAACCATGCTCCATCAGGTCCTTTGTTGTTTCCACGTGCAGATAGCTGGGAGTCGCATTGATTACAAGATCAATATCATCCCTGTCCAGAATCCCTGTGTAGTCGGCATAGGTATCTATGTCCTTGCCGTAGCGGCCCGCTGCCTTGTCACGCCTATCCTTGATGGGATCAACTATTGCCACGGTTTCGAACATGTCCGCCGCATTCAGCATTGCCTTGCCGTGAATCTTCCATCCGCTCCTGCCCTGACCCAGAATTGCTACATTCAGCTTTTTCATTTATCAAACCTCTCAATAAGAAAATTTCTCTAATAAATATACATCATGCCCCATTATAATTCAATCAGAACAGCCCCCTAACATCGCCTTGGAGCCAGGCATTCATCCACTTTCATCTAAAATAGGCATTTACCCCTGGGATAACTGCCTACCTGAGGTTGTTGATGATGGCATTATAATAAAAAAACAATCCCATATGCCGGGATTGAATAAGTGTTAATAAAATGTTTACAATTTCTTTGCATCTGAACTTCAGTATCTGCATGTTTCCTTCATATTACACCCCCATGGAGTATTTGCAACAGTTTTAGTTTCCATTGGAAGATGTTCGTGATTGTCATAGAAATCCAGGGTAAACTGCCCGTTTTCATACCTGATTCCGGTTACGGATGAATTTTCATACCATGCTATCACAGGAAAATCCTCTATACCGAGTTTACGTACATAAGCGATCCATGCCTTTAGGACCGTACCGTGGGAAAATACAGCTACCCTGCTGTCCACTGGGTTTTCCTTTACTATTCTTTCAAGCACCCCGATACTTCTGTCATAAAGCTCCGATACACTCTCACCGCCCGGCAGCCTCGCCTTATGGGGCTCATTGTTCCAAAGATGATACTCTTTCGAATGATTATTCAATATATGCTCCCATTCGGTTCCCTCCCAGATACCGCCGTCTATTTCGTTGAGTTCCTTTAGCTTAATGAAATCTTTTTCATTCTTACCGGTAGACAATTCAGCAGTCTGAATTGTCCTTTTCAATGCACTTGTATAAATCCTGTCCAACTTAACTTCTTGGAAAAAAGCACCGAGTAGTTTTGCCTGTTTCTCTCCCTTTGGTGAAAGGGGCATATCCGTAATACCGTGGAAACTTCCGCTTATGTTACCCAATGATTCTGCGTGTCTTACCAAATATATGATCATTTATTCTCCGTTCAATTGAAGTGAACCAATAAGTTCCTTCAGTCCTTTTATTTTATTATCTTTCATATAAGTCTCAATTTCGTCAGAGACTTCAAAACAAGCACCGGGATTCATGAAATTCCAGGTTCCGACCATCACAGCCGATGCTCCGGCAATCATGAACTCCAGGGCATCATTGCCGCTGCAGATTCCTCCCATGCCTATTATCGGTATATTTACCCTTTTATATACCTCATGAACCATCCTGACAGCTACAGGTCTGACTGCCGGTCCCGAAAGCCCTCCCGTGTTGTTCCATAGAAGGGGACGTCTTGTATTTACATCTATAACCATACCGGTAATTGTATTTATAAGTGATACTGCATCTGCGCCTGCAAATTCCGCTGCTGCTGCCAATTCGCCTATATCAGCAACATTCGGTGTAAGCTTAACAATAAAAGGTAGTTTTGTTACTCTCCTGACTGCACTTGTAACCTCCTCAATGCCTTTCTCAGTTGTTCCGAATGCAACACACCCTTTTTTTACATTGGGACATGAGACATTTACTTCAAGCATGTCTATATCTGCCTCATCCAGCTTTTCGGACATCTTTATATAGTCTTCAACGGTATTTCCGGCAATGTTTGCAATTATCTTTGTGTCATAATGCCTCAGGAACGGTATTTCATCACTTATAAAGGCGTCCACACCTGGATTCTGCAATCCTACACTGTTGAGCATTCCTGAAGGAGTTTCAGCTATTCTGGGAGTCCTGTTTCCTGATCTTGCCTTCAAAGTGAGTCCTTTTACGGAAATTCCGCCCAGTTTATTCAGATCTATGTATTCACCGTATTCCCTTCCGAATCCATATGTACCACTCGCTGCTATAACAGGATTGTTGAACACTACACCTGCAAGCCCAATACTTGTATTTACAACCATATCAATCCTCCCATACCAGTTCCGATGCCCTGAATACCGGACCGTCCTTGCATACGGTCTTTCTGACAACCGATTCCTTGGTCTTTACTTCACAGGTACAAACCAGGCAAGCCCCTATACCGCAGCCCATACGTTCCTCAAGAGAAACCTGACATCTTTCCTTATCCCCCTCAAGCATGGAAACTGCCTTGGCGGCCATTATCTCAGGGCCGCATATGTAAATCATGTCATATTTCCCCGGCTCATATACCTTTTTGAACAATGATGTGATATATCCGCTGTATCCGGCTGTTCCGTCATCCGTGGATAAATAGACGCTGCAGCCTTCCCTGTCAAAATCATTGTTCAGAACGACCCTGTCTGCACATCTGTATCCCATGAACACATCTATTTCACATTGCTTCATTCTTTTGCCCAGAAAATACAGCGGGTATATTCCTATTCCTCCGCCTATGACAGCAATTTTCTTGAAATCGTCCCTTATCTCAAACCCATTTCCAAGAGGCCCCATTATATCCAGCACATCACCTTTGGAAACCTTTGCCAAAAGTCCGGTCCCCTTTCCCCGTATCTCAAATGCAATCTCAAACCATCCTTCGGTGGGATCCGCATTCATTATACTGATGGGTCTTCTGAGAACCAGGCTGTCATCACCGGGACATTTTACATTAACGAACTGACCCGGTACAGCCTTTGCAGCAATTTCCTTCTGCAGTATCCTAAGCAAAACATTGTTTTCACAAAATTCTCCCTTATCAATAACCAACGCATCAAATTTCATTTATCTCTCCAATTTCCCCAACTCAACCGCTTCCAAGTCATTTATGTTCATATTTCTTTCAAGACAATCCACGAAAGCCCTTGCCGTGTCCAGGGACGTAAGGCAAGGAACCGTGGTTTCCACAGCCCTTCTTCTGATCCTGAATCCATCCCTTTCCGGTTTCCGACCTTTTGTAGGTGTATTTATAACTGCACAAAGGGTGTCTGAATCCATAAGCGTCATGACATCCCTTTCCCCTTCTCCTATCTTCCTGACAACATTTGTGGCAACACCGTGCTTATTGAGTGTTTTGGCAGTCTTTGCCGTACCATGGAGGGTGTAACCCATCTTTTCAAGTTTTTCCGCTATAGCTACAGCTTCAAGTTGGTCCGTATGTCTTACAGTAATCAGAACATCCTTCCTGTCCCTGTGCATGACCATGCCTGATGCCAGCAGACCTTTGTAAATGGCTTCATTAAGATTTTTGGATATACCCAGAACCTCACCGGTTGATTTCATCTCCGGTCCCAGGCTGGCGTCCACATCATGTAGTTTGTCAAAGGAGAAAACAGGCACCTTGACAGCATAATGCTCTCCACTGGGATACAAACCTGTTCCATATCCCAAGCCCCTGAGCTTCCCACCTAATATTGTCCTCACAGCCAGCTCTATCATGGGAACCCCGGTAACCTTGCTGATATAGGGAACCGTCCTGCTGGACCGGGGGTTGACCTCTATCACATATACCCGGTCATTATGAATCACATACTGAATATTCACCGTACCGATTACCCCAAGTTCCATGGCCAGTCTTTCAGTATATTCGACAATCTCGCTCTTGAGTCTTTCATCAAGGGTTATGGATGGGTATATGGATATGCTGTCACCGGAATGTACTCCTGCCCTTTCCAGGTGCTCCATTATTCCCGGAATCAATATGTCTTCACCGTCACAGATGGCATCGACCTCTATCTCACGGCCTACCATATATTTATCTACCAGAATAGGATGTTCCTGTTTCTCCATATTAATTATTTTCATATATTCGAGAATGTCGCTGTCTTCGTAGGCAATTTCCATACCTTTTCCACCAAGGACATAAGAAGGACGAACCAGGACCGGATATATCAGTTCATTTGCAGCTGCAACTGCTTCCTCCGCCGAAAAGACCATCCTGGCTTCCGGCCTGGGTATTCCGGCTTTCTCAAGGATGCCGTCAAACAAACCCCTGTCCTCCGCTGCATCCATTGACTCGGGAGATGTCCCCAGTATGGTAACTCCCATATCGGAAATGGCCTTCGTCAGTTTTATGGCAGTCTGTCCACCGAACTGTACTATTGCACCAAATGGTTTTTCCCTTTCAACGATTCCGGCAATGTCCTCCTTTGTAAGAGGTTCGAAATACAGCCTGTCCGCAGTATCAAAATCAGTGGAAACCGTTTCAGGGTTGCTGTTTACTATTATGGTCTCATAACCCAGTTCCTTAAGTGCCCAGACACAGTGAACGCTGCAGTAGTCAAACTCAATTCCCTGGCCTATCCTTATGGGTCCTGAGCCGATTACCAGAATTTTCCTTGTATCAGTTTCAATTACTTCGCATTCCTCATCATAGGATGAGTAGTAGTATGGAGTGGTTGCCTCAAATTCAGCTGCACATGTGTCAACCATCTTGTAGACTGACCTTATGCCGAGTTTTTTTCTATAGGCTTCTGCTTCATGTTCGGATGTTCCTGTAAATCTGCCTATTTCACAGTCAGCAAAACCCAATTTCTTCAGTTCCCTCAATTCATCCGAAGATATATCCTCAAGGGAAAGTGTCTTGAGCCATTCTTCCCTGTCAACGATATTCTTTATTTTGTTCAAAAAGAACCTGTCAACCCTGGTAACCTCAAAAATGTGTTCAATGTCTATACCTTTTCGTATGGATTCTGCCAAAATAAAAAGCCGCATATCATCAACGATATGAAGCGCTTCCTCTAGTTGTTTTACGGAAAGATTTGAAACAAAGGGCTGGTCAAGCGAGAACATATTGAGTTCAAGGGATCGAACGGCCTTCAAAAGAGCTGATTCAAGGCTGTTTCCTATGGCCATTACTTCTCCCGTGGCTTTCATCTGGGTACCGAGGGTACGTTTTGCATAAACGAATTTATCAAACGGCCATTTGGGTATCTTGGCAACCACATAATCAAGTGTAGGTTCAAAGCATGCATATGTCTTTCCCGTAACTGCATTCTTTATCTCATCAAGACCATAGCCTATTGCTATCTTGGTTGCTACCTTTGCTATGGGATAACCCGTAGCTTTTGATGCCAGGGCAGATGACCTGCTTACCCTCGGATTTACTTCAATCACTGCATATTCAAAACTATCCGGATTCAGGGCAAACTGAACATTGCATCCGCCTTCAATCTCAAGTTCCGTTATTATATTGAGGGCTGCAGTCCTGAGCATCTGATATTCCCTGTCCGTAAGGGTCTGGGACGGAGCTACTACAACGCTGTCACCGGTGTGAACTCCGACCGGATCAATATTTTCCATATTGCAAACTGTAATGACATTGCCTTTGGCATCCCTCATTACCTCATATTCAATTTCCTTCCACCCTGATATGCATTTCTCAATGAGAACCTGATTGACCCTGCTGTATCTGAGACCTTTCGTGCCGATTTCCCTTAGTTCATTATTATCATAAGCTATGCCGCCTCCGGTTCCTCCCATGGTAAAGGCAGGTCTTACTATTACGGGATAACCGATGTTTTTGGTATATTCCAGAGCTTCATCAATGGTTTCCACGACCTTGCTTGCAATGACGGGCTGACCGAGTCTCAGCATTGCATCCTTGAAGTCCTGTCTGTCCTCTGCCATCTTTATGGCCTTTACTGCCGTGCCCAGCAGTTTGACACCGTTCTCCTCTAGGAATCCCGTTTCGGCCATTTCCATCGCCAGATTCAGTCCAGTCTGACCCCCGAGCGTCGGGAGAATACTATCGGGTTTTTCCTCAAGGATAACTTTCTCAAGCATCCCAAGGGTCAATGGTTCAATATAGACCTTATCTGCAATATTTGTGTCAGTCATTATGGTGGCAGGATTGCTGTTAAGGAGAACAGATTCAATTCCCTCCTCCTTAAGTGCCCTGCAGGCCTGGGTTCCTGCGTAGTCGAATTCAGCGGCCTGGCCGATTATTATTGGCCCTGACCCAATTACGAGAACTTTCCTTACGTCTTTTCTAAGAGGCATTTTCAGCTCCCTTTCCGAATATTTCAATCATATCCAAGAACTCATCAAACAGATAACCTGTATCCCCGGGACCTGGTGATGCCTCAGGATGAAACTGTACCGTAAAAAGGTGCTTTCCGTGGTACCTTACACCCTCTACAGTCATGTCATTCATGTTCACATGGGTTATTTCCATATTCTCACCCAGGGAATCAGCAATAACGGTATAACCGTGGTTCTGGCTTGTAATGTATGTACGGTCCTTTTTGATATCCTTTACGGGATGATTGCACCCCCTGTGTCCGTATTTCAGTTTTTCCGTGTTTCCACCCATTGCCAGAGCCGTTAGCTGATGACCCAAACAAATTGCAAATATAGGAATCTTCCCTGCCATTTTACGTATGTTATCAATTTCTATGCTGCAATCCTTGGGGTCTCCGGGGCCGTTTGATAACATGACACCGTCGAATCCCCCGTCAAGTATCTTTTCCGCTGATGTTTCTGAAGGGAAAACCGTAACATCCATACCTCTTGCATTAAGAGATCTGACTATGTTCCTCTTAACGCCGTAATCCAATAGGGCAATCCTGTATTCTTCGGAGTTTTCAGAACTTTTTGTATATTGAACATCTGAAGTTACTTCCTTTACGGGATTACTGAGTTCAAACATATCAATCAATTGATGAGCAGATGCCAGCGCTGATTCAACGCTTGTCCCAACCCTTACCATTGCGCCTTTCATTGTCCCCTTCTCGCGAAGTATTTTGGTCAGTTTTCTGGTGTCTATTCCAGAAAGTCCAGGAATTTCCTGTTCTTTTAGATAATCATCCAATGTCCTTTTGCACCTGAAATTACTGGGATGATCACATTTCTCCCTGGTAACAAAGCCTCTTACAAAAGGTCTTTCGGATTCAAAGTCATCTTCGTTTATTCCGTAATTACCTATCAGGGGATATGTCATGACCACAATCTGGCCGCAGTATGAGGGATCCGTCAGCACTTCCTGATATCCGGTCATTCCCGTATTGAATACTACTTCTCCGGCAGTGTCGGTGAAATGCCCGTAGGTTTCACCCCGGAATACGGTTCCATCCTCAAGTAAAAGCAATGCCTTCAAGTCTCTCTCCTTCATCTTCCTATGACCTTGTTCAAAGCTTTCTTCATTTCAACAGCCTCATGTCTTGCGGCTTCACAGAAATCCTCCTTGATATATTTCCCTCTGTATTTTTCATTCTTCCAGGCACACATAAGACCCCTGGATGAATTTATTACCGCTCCGTTGCCTCTTTTGTCGAAACCACCGGCAACATCATCAGCTCCACCTCCCTGAGCACCGAAACCGGGTATAAGGAAAGGTGAGCCCGGCATTCTTTCCCTGAGTGCAGTCAGCTCCGAAGGATAAGTTGCCCCCACGACAGCTCCGACAGAACTGTATCCATATTCTCCTGCCAAATGGGAACCCCAGTCGCTGACCATATCAGCCATACGTTCATATATTCTCTCCCCGGTTTCAAGCCTGAGATCCTGAAGTTCTCCCGATGACGGGTTGCTTGTCTTGACAAGAATGAATATGCCCTTGTCATGCTTTTTGCACATATCAATGAAAGGCCTGATTCCGTCCGAACCAAGATATGCATTCACCGTCAATGCATCAGCATCATATCCACCGGGAGAAAGATATGCCTCAGCATATGCTCCTGCCGTGCTTCCTATGTCGTTTCTCTTTGCATCCACTATTACAACCATACCAAGGCTCCTGGCAAAGCTGATGCTTTCCCTAAGGACTTCGGCTCCTCCCGAACCAAGCATCTCGTAGTATGCGGATTGGAATTTGACAGCCGGTATTATGTCATGGAGTGTATAGAGAAGTTTTCTGTTGAATTCATTGACGGACATGGCGCATGAGGTATGCTTTTTCCTGATGGACTCTGGCACGTATTCAATCCTCGGGTCAAGTCCCAGTACCGTGGGATTATTCATGTCGTTTATCTTGTCAAACAATCTGTCTGCAAACATCATCTTCCCCCCTGGAATCTAATTTCACCATCGACCATCGTAAGGAAGATGCTGCCTTTTAGTTTGATTCCTTCAAAAGGTGTATTCTTTCCCTTTGAGAGGAAATCTGCCGACCTTACTGTGGTTTCTGTTTCCAAATCAGCTATGGTTATATCTGCCGCAGCACCTTCTTCAAGTCCTCCGGGGTATTTACCCAGAAGCCCGGCCGGTTCAATGCTCATCAGCTTGATCAGTTTGCCCAGGTCTATATGACCGGGTTCGACCAGATAGGTGTATGCTGCTGAAAAAGCAGTTTCAAAACCTGAAATACCGTTTGCAGCATATTGAAACTCAACATTTTTCTCATCTCTGTGATGCGGTGCATGATCCGTTGCAATTGCATCGATGGTACCATCCTTGATTGCCTTGATTATTGCCTGCCTGTCTCCCTCAGTTCTTAAAGGAGGGTTGACCTTGGCATTTGTATTGAAACCCTCAACGGCATTTTCAGTCAGGGAGAAATAGTGGGGACACGTTTCGCATGTCACCTTAACCCCCCTTTTTTTTGCTTCCCTTATTATCCGTGCCGAACCTTCGGTGCTGATATGTGCAATATGAACAGGAACTCCCGTGTATTCACTTAGAATCACATCCCTTGCAACCTGAATCTCCTCAGCTGCTGCCGGTATTCCTTTGAGCCCCAGTGAAGTTGACAGGAATCCTTCATTCATGCTTCCGCCTGATGCCAGTTTCATATCCTCGCAATGGGATATCACAAGCAACCCGAAATCCGAAGAATACTCCATGGCCTTTCTCATTACATCAGTATTCTCAACAGGTCTTCCGTCATCCGAAACAGCAACTGCCCCGGCTTCCTTCATGAAGCCCATTTCGGCAAGTTGGCTTCCTTCCTGCCCCTTTGTCATGCAGCCGATGGGATAAACTTTCACAGTGCCCACTGCCTTCGCCTTGTCAACGATATATTTGACTACTGCATCATTGTCCACCACAGGAATAGTATTCGGCATACATGCCACGGCAGTAAATCCTCCGGCCGCTGCTGCCTTTGTTCCTGACTCTATGTCTTCCTTGTACTCATACCCGGGTTCCCTTAGATGACAATGCATGTCCACAAGTCCGGGGAAAACATATTTCCCTGAAGCATCAATGGTTCTGTCGGCAGCGGACAGGTCAGCTGCGAGTTTGGAGATTTTTCCATCTACCACCAATATGTCGAATATTCCGTCAACACCATTGGAAGGATCAACAAGCCTTCCGCCTTTAATCAACGTCTTCATATCTTCCTCCTCTGGTGTATATATACAAAAGTGCCATCCTTACAGCCAGGCCGTTCTGAACCTGCTCGTTGATGACACTGCTTTCGCCGTCTATTATGTTGCTTGTAAGCTCCGTTCCCCTGTTTACGGGTCCAGGATGCATGAGAAGGACATCATCCCCGGCAATTGCCAGCCTTTCACGGTCAATTCCGTAAAACCTGGCATACTCCCTTATATCAGGGAACAAAGCGCTCTTTTGCCTTTCTTTCTGTATGCGCAGCCCCATTACAACATCTGCTCCCTCGAGGGCTTCCTGAAGTGAAGAGGCTATCACTGCACCGGTTTCTTCAATCCTGGGCGGAATGAGGGTACGGGGTGCTGCGAGATGAACCGAAGCCCCGAGTTTGGTAAGAGCATAAATATTGCTCCTGGCTACCCTGCTGTGGTATATATCACCGGCTATGGCAACTTTCAGCCCCCTGAAGCTGCCTTTTTTCTCATATATAGTATATGCGTCCAGAAGGGCCTGTGTGGGGTGCTCATTCATACCGTCTCCGGCATTGAGAACCGATGCATTCACATTGTCTGCAAGAAGCTTCGGAGCTCCTGCACAGGAATGACGCATTATTATTACATCAGTTCCCAGCATATCTATTGTTTTCCCCGTATCCACCAGGGTTTCACCTTTGGCTACACTACTGCTTGATACGGAAATATTGGCTGCCGTGCCGCTCATGTATTTAGCCGCCAGCTCAAATGACATCCTGGTTCTCGTACTGTTTTCATAGAAAAGCGTTATTATGGTCTTGCCCTGAAGATGGGGTGATTTCTTGTTCGGAGAATTGATGAGCACCTTCATTCCGGAAGCAATGTTCAGAATATATTGTATTTGTTCTGCATTCAGTTGTTTGATTCCAAGGAGGTCTTTGCCGAAATGCATTTGTTTCAAATCCATCCCTTTCATCTGCTTTCTCTCCTTACTATGTATACACCCTCAGTATCATCAAATTCACTTACCTTGACCTCAATGAACTCGGTCCTGGATGTAGGAACATTCTTTCCCACATAATCCGCCCTGATGGGCAGTTCTCTGTGGCCTCTGTCGATGAGTATGGCAAGCTGGATGCTGGCCGGCCTGCCTGTGTCCATTATTGCATCGATGGCAGCTCTTACAGTTCTGCCCGTATAAAGCACATCATCCACAAGAACAATATCCTTTCCGTTTACCGAAAAAGGAATGTCAGTTCCGTTGACGACCGGGTGTTCATTCAAAAAACTGAGGTCGTCGCGGTAAAAAGTAATGTCAAGCACTCCTATTTCAGGCTTTTTCCCCTCAACGCTCTCAATTTTCTCTGCAATTCTTTCTGACAAGGGAACACCGCGTCTTTGAATGCCGATGACTGCCAGGTTTCCAACACCTTTGTTTTTCTCGATGATTTCATGGCTTATCCTGGTCAGGGCCCTCCTGATGGCATCGCCGTCCATTATTTCTGATTGATTCTTCAAAAAAAGCACCTCCAATACTTCTATTGGTGAGTGCCTTGCATGAAAGCCGGTTCTACCCGGACAACTCCTGCTGATAATACAAAACCTGCGCCTTTGCGCAGGAAGAAACAGCAGAATTTATACATTTCTTCCTTGCAAGCCTCACCGGACTTCTTTAAAGGAATTCTCGTGTAGATAATATCACACTACTTTACACCCTGCAACGGTATCCGCCAAAATCCACAAAATTCCTCCCATTTGATAGAATCCGCCCCGGGCAAAATGATTTTGCCCGGGGCGGATTCATACACTGCTACTAGTATTAGTAGACGTATTCGCCCAAAGTGATAGAATTTGCCCAGGGCGGAATGATTTTGCCCCGGGCGGATTCTATCAGTTATATTATTTCATACTCCATGATTGATGCGATATTCCTAAGTATCTTGACACCGAAGGAAAGAAGTTCAGTCATTTCACCCACAGTGATGTGTATCTCTTTTAATTTCCCATTGGTGAAATATTTCTTGTCATTATGGCCAATATATCTGTTACGCCATTCGATAAGCCTTTCCAAAACTTCACTGTGTTCTTTGACATAATCATTGAAAGAAACGGCTACTTCGTCCAAAAGGCTGCCTCTGATTCCCCGTCGGATGTATGAATCGCTTCCGATTATCTTCATTAGCTTATACAAAGTGAATTCATTGGATTGACCAAAAATATAGAAATTGGCCGTTGTAAGCATAGCTTGGTTGATTATGGCTTTGGAAGCAGCACTCATAAAATCAGAATCAGTCCCTTTGCCGGAAACTTCCGGTTCGAATTCCCCGCTCCCGGCGTACGAACGCTGCATATCACAAAGATGAATTGCATACTGCAACCTCTCGAGATATTCACTGCACACCACTCTGAACTGCTTCCTTGTATACATGACCCATCCTCCTGTAATTCATTTTACAAGTGAACCAAATCATACTTTATATATCAAAGATACCCGGTCATTATTCAACTATACTGAAATCCACGACTGACTCAGGATCTTTCCTCTCGTCAATATATATTTCCACACTGTAATCCCCTACTGGCCACATTCCATCCATGGTCAGAGTACTGTAAACATAGATATCGGTCTGTCCTTCTGAGTTGAATGATACTTCATCAATTATCTGTGGTTCCGTCACATATTTCCAAACAAATCTGATTGTAGTATCATCAGGTGCATTGTTCAATATGCCATAGGCATAGAAGGCATCAGCATTCCCCTTATACTGGGTTACAGTATCTACGGGAGTTCCTTCAACCATGTTTGTAGTCATTCCTGCATCAGTGATATTGGCTGTGGAAACACTGAAGCTGCACCCTGTCAAAAGAAGTGTAAAAATCAATAATAAAGCTGTCTTTCTCATAAATCCCCCAAATTAAGAAGTTACCTCAATTATATCATGCTGCCAATGTATGATGTAGCGTTACAAGTACAAGGATAAAGCATAAATTGAAGAGTGCAAAAGAATGTTTGACTGTCTTTAGATGATTTTATTTAATGATTTGATGAATTTGATATAATGACGATGAGAAACGGTGGTGTATATGGAAATTAGACTAATGCAGATGGAAGACTACAATCAGGTGTATGCATTATGGGCATCTGACGGTAACGTAGGACTCAGGAACCTGGATGACTCACCGGAAGGTATCCGCAGATTTCTGGACCGGAATCCCGAAACCAATTTTGTTGCTGAAATTGACAATAAAATCGTGGGAGCCATATTGTGTGGCCAGGATGCAAGACGAGCCTATATCTATCACGCTTTCGTACAGGATGATTACAGGAATCAGGGAATAGGTAAAAGCCTGGTTGAGAAGGTTTTGGAAAAACTTGATTCAATAGGGATAACCAAAGTTGCCCTGACGGTATATTGCACAAATGAACTCGGAAACCGTTTCTGGGACTCCATGGGTTTCATCAAAAGGCCGGATCTTTTTTATAGGAACAGGACACTTAATCCTGACAATGAATAAATGTTCTATGGATTCAGCTGCAATGTATTTATATCTATCTCATTTTCCGGTTTAACGGAGTGATAATACCACTTGCCAGTTTCAGCATCATAAATGATGTTGTAGTTTGCATAAACAGTCTTGACCTCACCGGAAATGGTTTCAACCGAAGGTGTAAATCCCTCCTCGGGTGTAACCAGCAGGTCGCTGCCGCTGGGTCTGAACTGATAGTGGCTGTATGCTTCATCCCATTCATCGGGTTCAAGTCCCAGGTCCGTGAACCTGTAGTCACCCCAGGTTCTTCCGTATCTGCCGTTTGCCTCATAGTTATCTACAATAACCTTTATGAATCCCTCTGCAATATCCATGAATGTATTCCCGAATTGTGTCAGCATGACTGGTTCTTCATCAATCAGCAAATACCATAATTGCTGTTCGGAATTCCATGCGAATAAAGCATCCTCTGATTTCGTTTCAATCATTTCAAGTATATATTCACTGTCTACAAGGGTTTGAATCTTTGCTTCGTCATCAGCTGCTGTCATGAAAACTGAAACATATTCACTGCTGTTCTGTGTTCTATATGCTGCTGTTGCGCCGTTTAGGATTCTTACATTGGCCTTGTCAGTATTCAGTTTTGCTGCCTGAACAGATGTTGAAATCCTTGGAATTGCAATCATGACAAGAATGCCGATTATAACAACAACAAGCATCAGTTCAACCAACGAGAACCCTCGTTTATCAAAAAGTG
>Ga0180436_10003433_pt1 | contig 14578 bp, 11 predicted proteins | sample SS_ome_2_FD_132434 | JGI IMG/M metagenome (GOLD analysis project Ga0180436, IMG submission 132434) | Hypersaline lake sediment archaeal communities from the Salton Sea, California, USA - SS_3_S_2 metaG | ecosystem: Environmental > Aquatic > Non-marine Saline and Alkaline > Hypersaline >...
ACCCTGGGGAAGATCTCGTGCAGGCGTACGGCGAGTTGGTCGTCATCGGCGTCCCCCGCCCGTTCACGCGGAAGATGGGAGAACGCCACCCAGAGCGGCCATCGCGGGTTCGCGGGTCTGCGCGTGGAATAGAGCACAAGGGCGAAGATCAGAGCTTTCTGGGTCACTCCAAGGCGCTGCGCTGCAGCCCGGAGCGTCGCCCGATCGAGCGCCAACTCGCTGTCGCCGAAGGCGTGTTTGGCGCGCGGATCGAGCCAGGACATGGAAAAATGCATGATCGCCGTGACCGGTGCGATCAGCGACACCGCCAGCCGTTGCCATGTGGTGAGCGACCGGGCGTTTTCCCGGCGCGCACGGGTCTGCGGCAGCCGGCCCCGAATCCGGTCTGCCAGATCCGCGCCCTCAGTGATCGCATGACTCGTCTCGACCGACACCAGGCTCCGGAAGCCTTCGCCATTGGGTTCGTCGGCAACGATGCAGTTTGCCCGGTAGGTCGGCGCACCGGTGTCGGCAAACGGCTGGCCCATGTCGCGGCGCAGGTCCGTAACCGTCGGCGCCGGTCCATCGCGCATCTCGAATGTGGCGAGCGGCTCGGGGTCGACGTCGGCGGGCCACAACCCCTGGTGCTCGAGGCTTTCGTACTTCAGGAGATGGGGCATCGACGCGAGGAGCCTCCGGCTAACCTCCCGAAAGTTCTGCTCGTCGATCCGGTCCTCCAACCCGGCGATGAAGTGCACGTTAAGTCTCGAGTTCGCGAGGAACCAGCGGTGGTTGGAAAACGGTTCGATCCTGCCTGCTTCAGTCATCCGGTCCCCCGCCCCGCCGACGATGCTGGCCCGATGTTAAGGCAGTGGCGGCACCCTGCATAGCGCGCACCAGGACGGGTTGGTCCGAAACCCCCTGCCAGAAGCCCAGATCTCTTCTGTTTGATTTTGCTCATGGCGCGCTTGGGGCGACTGGCTGCATAGTGATTTAGCAAACACTTGCGACTGGGTTTTCCAGGAGGAGGTTGTGATGAAAGCTCTCAGACAATTCTTGACAACGCTCGGCCTCGCCGCGTTTGGGTTCGCGGTTAGCACGCTGGTGGCCGCGGCGCTCGATGCAACCGCGACGACATGGCTGAACGTGCGGGAGGGGCCGTCGACAGCATATGACATCGCCGACACGCTCTACCCGGACGAACAGGTCACAATCGAGGAATGCGAAGCCAGCGGCTGGTGCCGGATCAGCCACTCCGGGCCGGACGGCTGGGTCAACGCCGACTATCTTGAACCCCTGACGGACCCGGGCGGCGCGCCGGCCGATCCCGATTGCCGGTTCGAGCTCACGCTTGGCCCGGGCGGGCCATCGCTCTCGATCGTGTGCGGCAGCGGCGGTGCCCCCGGTGGCGGCGGCGGTGGTGGTGGAGGCGGCGGCTCGCCGCCGGGACCGAACCGCGCCTGCTTCTATGACGGGGCGAACTATACCGGCGCGCATTTCTGCCGCAACGTCGGGTTCTACATGACCCTGCCGCCGAGCGCGAACGACAAGATCACGTCGGTCGAACTGGAAGGGGCCGCGAAGGTCCGGCTGTGCGAAAACACCAACATGGGACCGTATTGCCGCGATATTACCTCGAGCGAAAACCAGCTCGGGGCCTACCTGAACAACAAGGCCTCGTCTCTGCGGGTCTACACCGGCACGCTGCCGCCGCTGAAGCAAGCCTGCTTCTTCGACGGGCCAGCCTATACGGGCGACCATTTCTGCATGCGTGCGGGAACGGTGAACGTGTTGCCGGGGTCGGCCAACGACAAGGCGACTTCGGTTGCGGTGTTCGGCGGGGCCAAGGCGACGCTGTGCGTGAACACGAATCTCACGGGCTACTGCCGCACCACCGACACCAACGTCCCGGTGCTCGGGCCGTTCATGAACAACCAGGCCAGTTCGGTCTTCGTGGAGTGAGTTAGCCGCCCGCCTTGCGGTAGGTCATCTGAACGACCAGCCGCCAGGTGTCAGCGCCCTTGGCGCGCAGGATTTGCCGGATGGCAAAGCTGTCGGCATCCGGGGCAGTGACCCGTACTTGGCTATCGTAGGGCTTGTCGTCGATCAGAAGCTCGGTCGTCGAGGACATGTCGATCATGTCGTCGGTTTCGGTGCCGGAATACTGCACGGTCTGTCCGGTTGCCGCCGACCAGACCCCGGCATTCACCCGCCCGCTGCTTGAACGCACGAGCCGGATGGAAATGTCCGACAACCCCACCGCAACCGCACAGGTGCCCGTGACGCTGACATCGTTGTTCCCCTCGACAGGCTTGATGTCCACCTTGCAGCGGCCGCGTTCAAGCGGTGCCTCGGCCCCGGTGGCGAGCTGGCCTTCGCCAACCCAGGCACCCTCGGCCTCGAAGATCTCGGTGGCGCTGGCCGGCTGCGCAAACAGCGCCGCAGCGGCAAGAACAAGAACGAAACGGGTCATCAGCTTTCCCTCCTGCGTCTGAGGTAGGTCTTGGGACCGAATACGGCAAGAACGGCAGGCAGGACAAGTAGATCTGCAACCAGCGCAAGGCCATAGACGGCTATCGCGATCTTGCCGAAATCGGCGACGCTGCGGTTGTCGGCAAAAAACACTCCGCTCATGCCAAGGATCAGAACCAGCGAGGTCGTCACCAATGCCGGCGCGACTTCCTGGATCGCCATCGTCAGACGCGCCTTGTCGATCGCGCTCACGCCGCCGGCCAGCCGCAGGCGGTTCAACACGTGCAGGGAGTCATCCACGGCAATGCCGAAGGCGACGGTGAGCGCGAGCCCGTTGGAGAACTCGACGCCGCGGCCCGAAAGCATCAGCCACGCTCCGATCAGGGTCACAGGCAGCATGTTCGGCACCAGCGAGATCACTGCGATGCGAAGGTTGCCCAGCCACAGGTAGATCAGCACGACCACACCGAGCAACGCCACGATCAGGCTTCGGTTGATCTCGCTGAGAACCACGCCAGCCACGCGGGCCGACATCACCGGAAGACCCGTCACCGGGCCGACACCCGCATCGGCAAGTTCCGGATCAGCGGCGATGGCCGCATCGATCTGGTCGGCCATCGCGATGGTGTCGTTCCCACTCACGTAGCGAAACGGTACCGAGACGATGGTGCGATCGCCGTCCTCGGTCACGAAGCGGCGCGCAAGCGCGTCCGGCAGGGCCTCGTTCACGGCGCCGGCGTCGGCATCGATCCCAGTCAGCGACTGCACGAATCTATTGCCGGTCGCCTCAGCCACCACCTTGTGTACGCGGGAGACAACCTCTGGATCGGTGGTGTCGATCGGGACCATGAGCTGGGACACCGGCGCCACTTTCTCCTCGATCGCGTTGAACACTTCGATGACGGGGCTGTCCTCGTTCAGACTGTCGAGCAGCGAATAGCGCGGACCGGCCTGCGAGTAGAGGATCGTGCTCAGCAGAAGGACACCAATCGCACCCCACGCCACGGTGCGGGGCATTCCAATGGCAAGCCTGGAGACGCGGGTCAGCCCGAAGGCCGACGGCATATGGTCATGCAGCCGGTCCATCTCTCTTTGGAACCATGCGGTCCGCGCCGCAGCCGTGAACACCACGGTTTGAACGAGCAGAACGGTCGCGACCGACGCCAGGGTCGAGATCACGCCCATGCGCCCGAGTTCGGCAATGATCTCTGCGCGCGAAAGCGACAGGGCGGCGAAGGCCAGCGCGGTTGTCAGCGCGGCAAAAACACAGGCAATCGCCACGCGCCGAACCGCCCGTACCGCCGCCCGCGTCGGATCGCGCCCGGCCTGTCGGGCGCGTTCGAAGGTCAGGTGTATCGAGTCCGAGGTGGCCAAAACCAGAACCAGAACGGGCAACGTGATCGTGATGGTGTTGATCTGCACCCCGAGATGGCCGTGCAGGCCCACCACCATCAGAGCCGAAAGGACCGGGCCCGGGATCGTGATCAACCCGATGCGCATGGATCGGAATGTGATGATCGCCACAAGGATACCGACGAAGATCCCAACTGCATTCAGCAAGACGATATCGCGGACCAGTGCGGCCTGAACCGTGTCGCGCAGGACCGGATAGCCGCCGAGTTGGATCTCCATTCCGGAGGCCGCCTCGGCTTTCCCGGCCAGCTCTTCAAGCGCCTCCAGCTGCGCTCGCCGTTTGGCGGATGGGTTGTCCCCCGACTCGGTGATCGGAAGGATAACGACCATGGCGGTCCGGTCCTCCGCCATCAGCCGGCCAAGCGTGTCGTTCTCGCTGAACGCCCTGTCGATCCGGTCGGCCATCGCGTCCTGCGGCAGGGGCGGGAACGGAAACAGGGGTTCCTGCACCCCACCTTCCCCGACGATGCGCAGCGAAAACGGTGAGATCACCGCCCGTATCCCGGGGATGAACTGGGCGTCGAGCAGGAAATCCGAGGTTGCGCCGACAGCCTCCGGGGCCGCGAGATCCTCGGCTTCGAACAGCGCGATCACGTCCGTCGAGTCGCTCTCGAAGGCCTGCGCCACGGAGACGTAGTGATCGAACGCCGGCACATCGCTGTTGAAGAATCGAACCAGCGCATCGTCAAACCGCATCCGGAACACGCCCGTCAGCGAGAATGCGACGATGGCCGCGACTGCAAGCCACATCCAGGTCTCACGACCCCTGACGTGCCGGACCGCAGACACCAATCCTCGCCCGACCTTGTTGTAACTGCTCACGCCCGCTTGCTCCGGTGTTCCGTCAGGGCCGGAGAGGACCATGCGCGTGGTTATTTTGCAAGTGAACCTGCGTGCCCGACGTCCCGGCTTCCGCTCTCCTTACGGCCCCACCCGGCGGGCAGATCGCTCGAGACATGGATCAGTCGAGAAAGCGCCAGGTGTCGGCGCCGTCGAAATGCCTTACGGGAATCCCCTGGAGCACTGAAGGATCATCCGCAAGACGCAGGTTCACCGCGACCTTCTCGTCGATCAGGCTTGCCCGATGTGTCGTCGCTCCGCAAGTGGCGCAGGAATGAAAGGCCAGCGAACGCTCGCCCCGGGCGTAGGCAATGGTCGCCCCTTCGGCCGCGATGATTTGTGCTGTTGCCGGCGGGGCATAGGCCCAGAGCGCGGCGTAGCGTCGGCAGGCCGCGCAGTTGCAGCTCGTCACCTTCTCCGGCCTGGTGATCTTGAACCGCACGTCACCGCAAACGCATCTGCCCGTTATGATGTCATCGCTCATGGCTGGCCCCGCGAAATCGGCTCGCCTGATCGTGTGAACGCAAGGAGCCTCTCGCGCTCGTCGTCGAAATCAGCCCCTTCCGCAACCCGCCCGATGAACGCGCGCAACGCCTCGGCGCCGCCGGCCGCAGACATGTCGTCCACCAGCGCCATGGCGGCCCCATAGCCCGCCTGCCACCCGAGATCATCCATCACGCCGCTCCAGTCGGAGAAATGCCGAGCCTCAAGCACACGCGCCCGCGCCGCCGCGTCGGGCGGGATCAAGCGGTCGTCGCCCGAGATCCAGCTTGCCAGGCCCTCGTCGAACCACACGGGAAAGCGCGGCGACACGAGGTCCGCGAACGACATCCGGGCATGCAGGGCCACATGGGCGAATTCGTGGGTCATCACGGTGGGCGTCAGCCCCTCGGGCGCCAGCACGACAAGATGCGCACCGTAGGCGCGACCCGCCGGGCGAGGATATCCCATGAAGCGGTCGGCGCAGGCATCCGTTGCGCACAGGATCACCCGGGCGTGCGGGACCGGCTCCCCGAAAAAACCGGCAACCCGCGCACGCGCCTCGGCAAGGTCTGCCCGCGCGGTCTCAGCCCGGGCTGGATCGTCGAGGAACACGCCAGCGGCGATCTCTGCGAGTCCGTTCCAGCGCGGCGCCAATGCCTGCAACGGTCCGGGCAGAAGCGCCGCGCCAAGGGCGAAACTGGCGAGGAACGCCAGCCCCGCGCGGATGATCCTGTCAGGTCGCAAGGCCTGCCATCCCGCTGCGCAAGCTGAACCCGTCATCCCTGATCGGCAGGGGCTTCGCGCCGCGCGGGGGCACAGCGATCAAACGTCAACCCGAATTCGCGCGTTCGTCGGATCGTGGGGGCTATCTTCGACCACCTCGGCATCCCAGAGCCGGTTTTGCATCTTCACCTTTAGCTTCCGGCCGGGTGTCGCCAGATCGGGGCGGACGTAGCCCATGCCGATCGACTTGCCGAACACGACCGAGTAGCCGCCGGAGGTCAGCCGGCCGACCTTCTCGTCACCGAGATAAAGCGCCTCGCGACCCCAGGGGTCGGCGTCGTCAGGGCCGTCGATGAGCAGGGTGACGCAGATCGAGCGAATGCCCTTGGCCTCCATCGCCGCCTTGCCCTGGAAGTCTTTCGACAGATCAACAAACCGTTTCAGCCCGGCTTCGAGCGGCGTAGCGTCGCGGCCCAGCTCGGTGCCGAAGGCGCGATAGCTCTTCTCCTGGCGCAGCCAGTTCTGGGCGCGCGCGCCGGCCAGCTTCATCCCATGCTTCTCACCGGCCGCCATCAGTTGGTCCCACAGGTAATTCTGCATCTCGATCGGGTGGTGCAGTTCCCAGCCCAGCTCGCCGGTATAGGCCACACGCACCGCGTGGACGGGGCACATGCCAAGCTCGATGTTGCGCATCGAGAGCCACGGGAAGCGCTTGTTGCCCAGCACGGTGTCGGGATCGGCGTCCTTGACCAGCTCTTTCAGCACGTCGCGGGATTTCGGCCCGGCGATGGCGAAAACGCCGTATTGCGTGGTGATGTCGTGGATCTCGATATGGCCCAGGTCGCCCATCCGGTCCTCGGCGGCCTTGCGCAGGTAGTCGCCGTCATAGGTCGTCAGGGCCCCCGACGAGATCAGCACGTATTCGTCCTCGGCGTAGCGCACGATGGTGTATTCCGTGCGGGTGGTGCCCGCCTCGGTCAGCGCATAGGTGAGGTTGATGCGGCCCACTTTCGGCAAACGGTTGCAGGTGAACCAGTCGAGGAAGGCGGTCGCCCCCGGCCCGCGCACGAGATGCTTGGTGAAGGCGGTGGCGTCGATCAGGCCCACGCCTTCGCGGATCGCCTCGGCCTCGGCCTTGGCGTATTGCCACCAGGCGCCGCGGCGGAAGCTGCGCGCGTCGTGGTCGAAACTCTCGGGCGCATCCACCGGCCCGTAGTAGTTCGGCCGCTCCCAGCCGTTGACCTGGCCGAACTGGGCGCCCAGAGCCTTCTGCCGGTCGTAGGCCGGCGCGGTGCGCAGCGGCCGGCAGGCCGCGCGCTCCTCATCGGGGTGGTGGAGGATGTAGACGTGCTCGTAGCATTCCTCGTTCTTGCGGCAGGCATACTCGGTGGTCATCCAGTCGCCGTAACGCTTGGGATCGAGGCTCGCCATGTCGATCTCGGCCTCGCCTTCGACCATCATCTGCGCGAGGTAGTGGCCGGTGCCGCCGGCCGCCGTGATGCCGAAGGAGAAGCCCTCGGCGAGCCACATGTTGCGCAGGCCGGGTGCGGGGCCGACCAGCGGGTTGCCATCGGGCGTGTAGCAGATCGGGCCGTTGTAGTCGTCCTTGAGCCCCACCTCTTCCGACGAGGGAATGCGGTGGATCATCGACATGTATTCTTCCTCGATCCGTTCGAGATCGAGCGGGAAGAGGTCGGCGCGGAAGCTGTCGGGCACGCCGTAGGCGAAGCGCGCCGGCGCATTGCGCTCGTAGGGGCCGAGAATCCAGCCCCCGCGCTCTTCGCGCACGTACCACTTGGCATCCGCGTCGCGCAGGACCGGGTGTTCGCCGTGGGTCTTGCGGTATTCCACGAGCGCCGGATCCTCGTCGGTGACGATGAACTGGTGCTCGACCGGGATTGCCGGCATCTTGATGCCGAGCTGTTGCGCGGTGCGCTGCGCGTGGTTGCCGGTGGCCGTCACCACGTGCTCGGCATGGATCTCCACCTGTTCCTCGGTCGGCACCAGGTTGCCGCCCTTCTCGCCCATCTTTGTGGCGGTCACGATCCATTCCGACCCGGTCCAGCGGTAGCCGTCGACCTGCCACTTGCGTTCGATGATCACGCCACGTTGACGCGCGCCTTTCGCCATCGCCATGGTCACGTCGGCGGGGTTAATGTAGCCATCCGTCGGGTGGTAGAGCGCGCCCTGCAGGTCTTCGGTGCGCACCAGCGGCCAACGGTCCTTGATCTCGGCCGGGGTCAGCCACTCATAGGGAACGCCGACCGTTTCTGCCGTCGTCGCATAAAGCTGGAACTCGTCCATCCGGTCCTGCGACTGCGCCATGCGCAGGTTGCCGACCACCGAGAAGCCGGCGTTCAGCCCCGTCTCTTCCTCCAGCGTCTTGTAGAACTTCACGCTGTAGTCGTGGATGTGGGTGGTGGCGTAGCTCATGTTGAACAGCGGCAGCAGGCCCGCCGCGTGCCACGTCGACCCAGAGGTCAGCTCGTCGCGTTCCAGGAGCATCACGTCGCTCCACCCGGCGCGGGCAAGGTGATAGGCGATCGACGCACCGACGGCGCCACCGCCGACGACAAGAGCTTTCACATGGGTTTTCATGGCGCGACTCCCTCAGACCAGTCCGCGCTCACTCTGCCCGATGCGGCTCAGGCCGGGAAGAACCAGCCGACGCTTGAAGGCGCGAAAGCGACCACGCGCCGCGCAAGAGAGCTCACTCGCTCGCGCGGGCCTGCGCGAAGCTCTGCCCTGCTGCCGCCAGTCGCCGAATGAGATCGGACGGCGCCCAAGCCACCGGGTCTTCCTGCGCATAGCCCTCGAGCTTCGCCAGAACCACCTCCGGCCCGAGCGTATCGGCATAGTGCATGAGCCCGCCGCGCCAGCGCGGGAAGCCGTAGCCCGCAACGGTGACGAGGTCGATGTCGGCCGCCGATTGGGCAATGCCTTCATCGAGGATCGCCGCCGCCTCGTTGATCATCGCCAGCACCAAACGCTCGCGGATCTCGTCCTCGGTGAACGCGCGGCGTTCCACCTTGGCAAAATGCGCCTCCTCGCGGGCAAGGTCTTCCACCAGCGGGTCCACGACCTTGCCACCCCCGCCGGGATAGCGATACCAGCCCACGCCCACCTTCTTGCCCAGCCGGCCCTCGTTGACCATGCGATCGGCAATCGGGATGTATCGCCGGTCGGGATCACGGGTGGCGTCCTGCCGGCGGCGGTTGGCATGGGCGATGTCGAGACCGGAGAGGTCCTGTGCCTCGTAGGGGCCCATCGGGTAGCCGAAGGCCACCATCGCCTCGTCGATTTCCCACGGGTTCGAGCCGTCCATCATCACCGTGTCGGCCGCTTCCCGGTAACGCGCGAGGATGCGGTTGCCGATGAAACCGTCGCAGACGCCGGCGAGAACCGGGAGCTTGCGCAAACGCTTTCCGAGCCGGAAACCGGTTGCGAGAGCCCTGTCCGAGGTCGCGACGCCCCGGACGATCTCCAGCAATTTCATGATGTGGGCAGGCGCGAAGAAATGCAGGCCGACGAGCCGCGATGGATCGTCAAGTACGGCGGCGATCTCGTTCACGTCGAGGTAGGAGGTGTTGGTGGCGAGCACGGCACCCGGGCGCATCGCCGCCTCCAGCTTGTCGAAAACCTCCTGCTTCACCTCCATACTTTCGAAAGCCGCCTCGATGGCAATGTCCGCCTCGCGCGCGATGGCGAAGTCTGTCGTCGCGTTGAACGCAGCCCGGCGTGCCGCCGCCTTCGCCGCGTCGATCAAGCCGCGGGTCAGGCTGGCCTCGATGATCGTCTCCACGTTCGCCTCGGCCCGGGCGACGCCGTCGCTGTCGGTCTCGAGCAAGTCGACAAATATCCCCGCGTTCAGAAGGGCATAGGCGATGCCCGCCCCCATCGTTCCGCCGCCGACCACGACCGCCCGGGTGATCTCGTCGGGCGCGACGCCCGTCAGCCAATCAGGCGCCCTGGCCCCGCGCTCGGCAAAGAAAACGTGGCGCAGCGCCTTCGCTTGCGGGCCGACGCGGAGCTTGAGGAAGGTTTCGCGTTCCACCGGAAGCGCCTCTTCCAGCGGCACGGTCGTGCTCATCTCCACGAGGTCGATTGCCCGTTGCGGAGCGATCTGGCCGTGCATCTTGCGCGCGGCGCGCGCCCGCGCGGCCCCGAGCGCTTCCGCACTGGCCTCAGGACCGGGCAGATCGCCCACCGCCACCATGGTGGACAGAAGCTCGTGGTTGACCTCCTCGGCGGCGAACAGCGGATCGTCGGACACCTCGTCGACCAGACGCAGCGCAAGCGCCTTTTCGCCCGATACGGGCTTGCCCGTCGGGATCATCTCCAGCGCCGCCTCGAGCCCCACGAGCCGCGGCAAACGCTGCGTGCCGCCCGCACCGGGCACCACCCCGAGCGTCACCTCCGGCAGCCCGATCTGCGCGTCGGGCCGGGCCACCCGGTAACGGCAGGCCAGCAGCAGTTCACATCCCCCGCCCAGGGCAGGGCCATGAATCGCGGAAATCCAGGGCACCTCGCAAGTCTCGATGCGCGAAATCACGTCCGGCAGATGAGGCTCAAGTGCCGGGCCGTCAAACTCCCTCGCATCGGCGCCCGCCGCGAAAGCGCGGCCGGCGCCCGACAGGATCACCCGTTCAAGTCCGGCCTCGGCTTCGATCCAGTCGAGCGCCTCAACCAAGCCTTGCCGCGTCTCGCGGCCGATGGCGTTTACGGGCGGGAAATCGAGGGTGACATAGGCGGTGGCGCCATCGCGACGAGTGGTGACAGGCATGGAAACTCCGGGGTTCAGCCAAGGAAATTGTGGGTGCGGATCAGGGTGAGCAGTTCCTCGAGGCTTTCGTCTTCGGTGCGGCCCGAGGTGTCGAGCTTCGCCAAGGCACGCTCGTAGAGCGCTTCACGGGCAGTGAGGATCGACTTGAGCTGATCCATTGCCTCCGGGTTGCCCGCCATCGGACGGGTGTCGCCCTGCTCGCGCACCCGCGCCATGTGCTCGGCCGGTGTGGCCTTGATCCAGATCGTGTGAAACCGGGCCAGAAGGTGGTTGTAGGTTTCGGGTTCGGCGACGATCCCACCCGCGACCGCGAGGATCATGGTGTCATGGGTCGCGATCACCCGGTCGATCGCCTGCGCCTCGAGCCGGCGATAGCCTTCCTGCCCGTAAAGCGCCATCAAATCGTCCACCGGCATGCCCGACTGCTCCTCGATCTCGCGGTTGAGTTCGACGAACGGCACACCGAGTGTTTCCCCGGCCCGGGTCCCCAGGGTCGACTTTCCTGCCCCCCGCAGCCCGATCAGGCAGATCCGGTGCCCCCGGGCGGCCTCGACCGGTTCGGGGGTCAACGTCGCCAGCACGCGCGCCTGGGTCTGGCTGTCGGCGCTACGATAGAGATCCGCGATGCGCAGGGCTTCCGACGACCAAGGGTCGTCTGACCCCACCAACCATTCGATCTTGTGATCGAGCGCATGGGCCACGCGCTGAAGCAACCCAATGGAGATATTGCCCTCGCCGGCCTCGAGCTGGGCGAGGTAGCGCGGCGACACACCGGACTTTTCCGACAGGACGCGGCGCGGGATGCCCTTGCGGTCCCGCGCCCGGCGCACACGCTCGCCGACGCGAGCGATCAGGGCCGCGACCTCGAGGTCGGCCTGCGAAGATGCGTTCTGCACCTCGCCGCGAAAATTGGTCAACTCGGCCATGGCCCGTCGCATGCTCAATAGTGCAGGAAGCTTAAGGACAACATCGGGAGCCCTCAACGACAAAGGCCGGGTATTTAGCAAAATAATGCATCATCGGTCGGCGCAAAGCATCGCCTCGACGATAGCGCGCACCTCCGGTGGCACAGGGCGCGTCTCCAGGCTGCCGGCCACGATGAACACGCAGACAAACCGGCTGTCGAAGCACAAGGCGCCGTCCTGAAAGCCGTCGACCCGGAAGGTGATCGAGCGTTCACCCAGGTGCTCGGGTTGCACCTCGCAAATCAGCCGGTGGCGCGGCGTGATCGGCGCGCGGAAGTCCATCTCCATGTGCACGAAGGGGGTGCCGAAGCCGCGGTCAAGTTCCATCTGGTACCAACCGTCGCCATCGAGTTGGGCCTCCCACCAGCCGTTGATCGCGGCAAGTGCCCAGGCGGGGATATTGGCGGTGTAGGCAATGCGTGCCGGGTCGCAGTCGCCCCAGGCGACGTGGATTTCGTGGCAATAGAGGTTGGCCATGTTTGCTCCGGGTCACGGGGCTCTTCGCACCCGTCGGGCGCTCTTCGCCCTGTGGCGAGGACGTCCCGAAGGGGCGGACGAGCGGTCAGTAGGTCTCGACGTGGTAGCGGCCGTCTTCACGCATCGTGTCGCGCAACGAAATCCAATCGAGGCCGGCGCCGCGCGCGATGTCGCGGAAGGCTTCCTCGACGCCCTGCTCCATCTCTTTCAACCCGCAGATGTAAATGTAGGCCTTCGGGTTTGTCAGCAGTGCCGCCACCCGGCCGGTTTCTTCCCGCAGCTTGTCCTGAACGTAGTGCTTGGGCTCGCCCTCGAGCCGCGAGAAGGCGAAGACCTTGTGCATGAAGTCGTCGGGCACCTTCTTGAGCGGACCGAAGTAGGGCAGTTCTTCCGGTCGGCGCGCGCCGAAAACCAGTGTCATCTTGCCGGTATTGGTCGGGGTTTCGCGCTGGCGGCGCATGGTGAAGCCCCGGAACGGCGCCGAGCCGGTGCCGGTGCAGATCATCAGGAGTTCCGCGTCCGGGTCGGACGGGAGCAGGAAGGTCGCCCCGAACGGGCCGGTCACCTGGACCTCGTCGCCGGGCTTGAGATCGCAGACGTAGTTCGAGCAGACGCCCTGCGCCTCGCGCTTCACCGTGAGCGAGAGGTTGTTGTAGTTCGGCCGCTCGCCATCGCGCGGCGACGACACCGAGTAGAGCCGTGGCAGGTGGGGCTTGCCGTCGGCGTCGGTGCCCGGCGCGACGATCCCGATCGACTGGCCCTCGAGCACCGGCATCGGCTGGCCGCCGAAGTCGAGTATGATGTGGCGGACATCACTGTCCGAGCCCTCGGCGGTAAGGCGGAAATTGCCCGTCACTTTCGCGGTGGCCGGTTTGCCGATGGTGTAGAGGTTGACGCTCGGCTTGGACGCCGTGGCCGGGGCTTTTGCCTTGCCGCCGGCACCGGCGTGGGCCTCGGCCAAGAGCGCAGCCATCGCCTCGTCGAGCGCCTCCATGCCGGTCTCGGCCTCGCCGCCTTCCGAGATGTCTTCCTGCGCCGGCAACTCCTCCCAACCGAACTGCTCCTCGAGCGAGTAAGGCTCGATCACCACCCGCCACTCGTCGATCGAGCCGGTCGGGCAGACCGGGATGCAATCCATGCAATGGTTGCACTTTTCGACATCGACCACGACGTTGTTGTCGTCGTGGGTGATCGCCTCGATCGGGCAGGTCATCTCGCAGGTGTAGCAGCGGATGCAGATCTCCGGGTCGATCAAGTGCTGTTTCAGCGGCTTGTTCACGCCTCTTTCTCCTTCAGGATCATGCCCGGCAGGGTGAGGGTCTCGATCAATGCGGTGCAGAGCCCGGTGCAATCCTTGCAGCCGACGCAACCGCCGCGCAGGCTCGCGATGCGGCCTGTCAACGCGCGTGCGCGGGGCGCGTGGGCGACAGTGCGTTCAATCTTCATGGCCATAACTCCATACTGTTCTCGGGCCTCTGGCCCGACCCGCCGGGGAGGGCCAGCCCTCCCCGGACCCCACCCGAGGTATTTCCCGAACAGAGACCGCGCGGTTGCTCAGGCCTCGGCGAGCTTCACGTATTCGAAGTCGCCAGGCTTGTTGTCGATGCCGACTTTCGGCGGCGCGATCCAGCCGGCATATTGCCCCGGCTCGGTGACCTGCACCATGAGCGACTGGATGAAGTCGCCGTCGGCGTGGGTCGGCAGCCACTCTTTTTCACCCGCGTCATACTCGGCACCGGAGACCAGCTTGCCGTCGGGGTCGAACAGCTTGTCGGCGAAGACGCCGATCTTGCGGTTGAACGCCTCGTGCGGGAGCTTGAGCTCGAAGTCGATCCCGGCCTTCTCGATGATCTTGTTCCAGCGGCCGACACCGCCGGCGGCGTCGCGGGTGTAGTCGTCGCGCAGGCGCATGTTGATCGCGGTGAGCGCGGGGACTTCCTTGCGCACCACCTGGCCATCCTCGAAATCCCACACCGTGTAGGTATCACCCGTGAGCTTGTGGTCGTCGTCGAGCCGGTGCTCCTGGTAGCGGCCCTTGATCCCGGCGTTGAAGGCGTTGGCCGCGTTGGTCGAGACTTCCTGGCCGAACAGATCGAGCGACAGCGTGTAGTGCAGATTCAACTTCTTCTGGATCAACGGCAGGTCAATCACGCCGAGGGCGCGGATTTTTTCGACATCGTAGGGGTCATCGATGCCGTTCTCCTTCATCACCTGGCAGGTGCGCTCGATGGTGCGCCCGACCCCGGTTTCACCCACGAACATGTGGTGGGCTTCCTCGGTGAGCATGAAGCGGCAGGTGCGCGAGAGCGGGTCGAAGCCCGATTGCGCGAGGCTCTCGAGCTGCATCTTGCCGTCGCGGTCGGTGAAATAGGTGAACATGAAGAACGAAAGCCAGTCGGGCGTTTCCTCGTTGAAGGCGCCGAGCATGCGCGGGGCCTCTTCC
>Ga0180436_10003434_pt1 | contig 14575 bp, 12 predicted proteins | sample SS_ome_2_FD_132434 | JGI IMG/M metagenome (GOLD analysis project Ga0180436, IMG submission 132434) | Hypersaline lake sediment archaeal communities from the Salton Sea, California, USA - SS_3_S_2 metaG | ecosystem: Environmental > Aquatic > Non-marine Saline and Alkaline > Hypersaline >...
CAAATAATAAACACCCTTTCGGGCCGCAGTCAAGTCGCGATTCGCCTCCCCCGCCGCCGGTCCGACGACGCCGGGTTGACAGCACGGACGGCCGTGCCTTACATAGGCGACTGGAAACCGCCCCCAGGCACCCCTTCCGGAGGCTTCTCGGATGAATCAGGAGATCAAGCGCGCCATCGTCATCGGCTCCGGTCCCGCCGGCTTCACGGCGGCCCTCTACCTGGGCCGCGCCAACATCCCCCCCCTGGTCTTCGAGGGACAGCAGCCCGGCGGGCAGCTGACCATCACCACCGAGGTGGAAAACTTCCCCGGCTTCCCCGAGGGCATCGACGGGCCGGCCCTGACCCAGAAGTTCCGCGAGCAGGCCGCCCGCTTCGGCGCCGAGATCGTCACCGCCACCGTCGACGCCGTGGATCTCTCCGCGCGCCCCTTCAAGGTGGTCGTGGGCGAGGAGACGCACCTGGCCCAGAGCCTGATCATCGCCACCGGCTCGTCCGCCCGTTGGCTGGGCCTGCCCGAGGAGGACGACTTCCACGGCAAGGGCCTGAGCGCCTGCGCCACCTGCGACGGCTTCTTCTTCCGCGACCACGAGATCGCCGTGGTGGGCGGCGGCGACACGGCCATGGAGGAAGCCATCTACCTGACGAACTTCGCCAAGAAGGTCACGGTGGTCCACCGCCGCGACGAGCTGCGCGCCAGCAAGATCATGGGCGAGCGCGCCATGGCCAACGAGAAGATCGAATTCGCCTGGAACAAGACCGTCAAGAAGATGGTCGGCGACGAGAACGGGCTCCTGGAGAAGCTGATCCTCGCGGACACCCAGGGCGGCGAGGACGTGGAGCTGCCCGTGACCGGCTGCTTCATCGCCATCGGCCACATCCCCAACACCCAGTTCCTGGGCGGCCAGCTCGAGACCGACGAGAACGGCTACCTGATCACCCGCCCCGACGTGACCGCCACCGGGGTCGAAGGCGTCTGGGCCTGCGGCGACGTGCAGGACCACGTGTACCGCCAGGCCATCAGCGCGGCCGGCACGGGCTGCATGTCGGCCATCGAATGCGAGCGCTGGCTGGGCGAGCAGGATCTTTGAGACCCCGACAAACCAGGGGCGACGGCGGCATGATCCGCGGGGCCATGCGATTAATGCCCCCGTCGCTCCCCATGCCGTCCCCGGATGTGCTATAATTGTCCGCACATCAACATCTCCAGGGGACGTGACGTGCGTTTTTGCATCTTTGTGGTTCTATTCATGACAGCCCTCTCGCCCGTGACCGGCGCCGCCCGCGCCCAGGACACGGTCCTCCAGGACATCCCGGTCTTCAAGGGCCGGGTCGTGACCTACGGCGCCAGCCAGTACGGCCTGGTCGGCTGCGGCTTCGGCGAATGGGATTCCTGCGACTTCGTCACCCCCGCCGACCTGGGCGTCACCGAGCTGCAGATGCTCGTCTGGGCCACCCGCGCCACCACCATCCTCATCTATGGCAAGTGGGAGGACGACCCCCTGGCCATCACCTGCTTCCGCGAGGTCGAGGACGTCAAGGTGACGGCCGGCTGCGAGAGCCTGGCCCATGAGGGGATGTCCTGGGGGAGCTTGAAGGCCGCCTACCGGTAGACTCAGGGCGATGCTTCATAGCTGATACAGTCGAGGACCAGGACCTGGATTGACCGGTTCATATTGATTTCGTACACTCATTTCACGCGGAACGGACCATCGACGATTCGGATCGGAGCGATCATGAGATCGATCGCGCTCGTGCTGTTCCTGCTCGCGGCCCACCCGGCGACCGCCGATCTCTCAGGCGAAATACACGCGACCGTCGATGCGAGTGGATTGGTGACCATCCAAGCCGATGTCTACAACGGTCCCTTCGACAACGTACCCGAGACCTGGACCGAGATCGTCATCGTCTGCTCATCCATCGGTCTCTGCGAGGACGACCGGATCATCTCCTCCGGCGAGTGGACATTGTATGATCGAGACATTGTCGGCCATCCCCCAGGCCCAGTTGGACGACTTGATCTTCCGAATCGTGAATGTATACGGCACATACCAGATCTCCGATCTGGTCCCGACATGCAGTCTCCATGTGACGCGCATCGAGGAACACGACGGCGACTGCGGTCCCATCCCCAACCGCGCCACCACCTGGGGCGCCGTCAAGGCCACCTACCGCTAGTCGGATACCCTGCCCCGCGCGTCCCGGCCGACGAAGGACGGACACACCGTCGTAAGGCGACTGGCGCGTGGAGCCGCACGACGGTGTGTCCGTCCTTCGTCGGCCCGCCCGGGCCTAATTCCAGGGCTTCTCCTGGATCAACGTCAGGAACTCGCTGCGCGTCTTGGCGTCGTCCTTGAAGACGCCGAGCATCTCGCTGGTCACGGCGAAGGAGTTCTGGCGCTTGATGCCGCGCATCATCATGCAGAGGTGCTGGGCGTGCAGGATCACGCCGACGCCGCTGGCGTCGAGGTTGTCCATGAGACATTTGGCGATCTGGGCGGTCATCCGCTCCTGCACCTGCAGGCGGCGGGCGAAGGCCTCCACCACGCGCGCGATCTTGGACAGGCCGACGATCTTGGTGCCGGGTATGTAGGCCACGTGGGCCTTGCCGAAGAACGGCAGCATGTGGTGCTCGCACATGCTGAAGAAATCGATGTCGTTGACCACGACCATCTCCTTGCCCTCGGCCTCGAAGAGGGCCTTGCGCACCATGGCGTCGGGGTCCTGGCGATAGCCGGCGGTGATCTCCTCGTAGGCGCGGGCGACGCGCTCCGGGGTCTTGAGCAGGCCTTCGCGTCCGGGGTCCTCGCCGATATGTTCGATGATCCCGCGGATCAGATCTTCCATCTTCGTTCTCCTGAGGGGGTCTCGTCTGCATGCGGCCGCGCCCCACCATAAGAACGCCCTATCCCCGGGTCAAGGGCCCTTGGAGGGCACATCCCTTGCTCGTCTTCCGGCCAGTGATGATGATCCTCGATCCGGCGGACAGGGTCGGGGCCGCAAGCCGGACGACGGTGACGTTGGCGAATCGCATAAACGCTGTCCCCCCCTGAGTTGACGCGTTCGCACCCGGCCGAGGACCCGACCCTTTCGTCTGCCCTGTTCCGTTTCTGCTCACCTCGCGGCAACTTCATACACGACAATCGATCCCAAGCTCCCGCAGCGCCGTTTCCGGGTCGCTTTCCGGCTTGATTTCCGACCCGTCCGGGCCGTTATTTGAATCTGGCGATTCGAACGCCGACAATCTCCGTCCTCTTTTAGACCCGAGCCTTTCAACATCCGAGGAGCGACCAAAGTGGGCAACAAGATCGTCGCGGCCCGACTGCTGGCCGAGAAGACCATGCTCTTTGAGATCGAGGCCGAGCATATTGCCCGCCGCGGCAAGGCCGGCCAGTTCATCATCCTGCGCGTATGCGACGAGGGCGAGCGGATCCCCCTGACCATCGCCCACCGCGACGTGGAGCGGGGCACCATCACCATCGTGGCCCAGGAGGTCGGCAAGACGACCCGCATGCTCAACGCCCTGCAGGTCGGCGACGAGATCCTCGACCTGGCCGGCCCGCTGGGCAAGCCCACGGACGTGCCCGACGGCGGCAAGACCGTGCTCTGCGTCGGCGGCGGCATCGGCAACGCGGTGGTCTGGCCCATGGCCACGGCCATGAAGGCCGCCGGCAACAAGGTCATCACCATCCTCGGCGCGCGTACGAAGGACCTGCTGATCCTCGAGGAGGAATGTCGGGCCGTGAGCGACGAGTTGATCATCACCACCGACGACGGCAGCTACGGGCGCGAGGGGTTGGTCACCCACGCCATCGAGCAGCTGGTCGCCGACGGCGTGCACATCGACGAGTGCATCTGCATCGGCCCGGTGATCATGATGAAGTTCGTCTGCAAGACCACCGAGCCCCACGGCATCAAGACCCTCGCCTCGCTCAACCCCATCATGGTGGACGGCACCGGCATGTGCGGCGCCTGCCGGGTGACCGTGGGCGGCGAGACCAGGTTCGCCTGCGTCGAGGGCCCCGAGTTCGACGGGCACCAGACCGACTTCGACGAGCTCATGTCGCGACTGGCCTACTACAAGGACGAGGAGTCCCGCTCACTCGAGATGGCCGATCACGTCTGCAAGTGCGGCGCGAGCGCAGACCATGTCACCAAGGAAACCAACCGCTAGAGAGGGGGTTTGTCATGACGAAACGGAAGAAGCCGAGCTACAAGTTCAACAAGTCCAAGACCAAGACCCCCATGCGGGAGCAACCGCCCGAGGAGCGCATCAAGAACTTCGACGAGGTGCCCCTGGGCTTCAGCTGCGAGGAGGCGATGGCCGAGGGTCGGCGCTGCATCCAGTGCAAGGACCGCCCCTGCATCGGCGGCTGTCCGGTGGAGGTGGACATCCCGGCCTTCATGAACCTCGTGGGCGAGGGCAAGTACGAGGAGGCCCTGCGCAAGGTCAAGGAGAAGAACTTCCTGCCGGCGATCTGCGGCCGGGTCTGTCCCCAGGAGGACCAGTGCGAACTGGTCTGCACCATGAACAAGCCCGACAAGGGGCGCGAGCCCGGCGGCGTCGGCCGTGTGGAGCGCTTCCTGGGCGACTACGCCCTGGAGCATGACCTGAACATCCTGCCGCCGCAAGAGCCCGACACGGGCAAGAAGGTGGCGATCATCGGCAGCGGTCCGGCCGGCCTGACCGCCGCCAGCGACCTGATCCAGAAGGGGCACGACGTCACCGTCTTCGAGGCCCTGCACAAGCCCGGCGGCGTGCTCTTCTACGGCATTCCCGAGTTCCGCCTGCCCAAGCGGATCCTGATCAAGGAGATCGACGGGCTCAAGGACATGGGCGTGAAGTTCGTCATGAACTATCCGGTCGGAAAGGCCGAGTCGCTCAATTCGGTCCGCGAGCGCTTCGACGCGGTGTTCATCGGCGTGGGCGCCGGCCTGCCCTGGTTCATGGGCATCCCCGGCGAGAACCTCAACGGCGTTTACAGCGCCAACGAGTTCCTGACGCGGGTGAACCTGATGGGCGGCTACCAGTTCCCCGAGAAGGCCGACACGCCCATCAAGAAGATCAAGCGCATCGCCGTGATCGGCGGCGGCAACGTGGCCATGGACGCCGCCCGCACGGCCAAGCGCCTCGACCCGGACCACGTGTACCTCATCTACCGGCGGACCAAGGCCGAACTGCCCGCCCGCATCGAGGAATCGCACCACGCCGAGGAGGAGTTCATCGACTTCCAGCTCCTCCACGCGCCGGTGGAGATCATCGGCGAGAACGGCGCCGTCAAGGCCATCAAGTGCCAGGAGATGGAACTGGGCGAACCCGACGACAGCGGTCGCCGTCGTCCGGTGCCCATCGAGGGCGCCTTCAAGACCTGGGAGGTGGACACCGTGGTCGTGGCCATCGGCCAGGGTCCCAACCCGGTCCTGACGGCCGACTGCCCCGAGCTGGAGCTCAACGCCCGCCGCGGCACCATCGTCGTCGGCGACGAGCAGACCATGAAGACCAACCTGGACAACGTGTGGGCCGGCGGCGACATCGTCACCGGCGGAGCCACCGTGATCCTCGCCATGGGTGCCGGACGCAAGGCGGCGAACGCCATCCACGCATACCTGATGGAGGAGAGCGGGATCACGGCCAAGTAGGCCGGTGGGACACGGACACCCTGTTCCCGGGGAGACGCGGGGCGGCACATCCTGTGCCGCCCCGCTTCGCTTCCGGTCCCTCCAGAGACTCCCCGGGAACAGGGTGTCCGTGTCCCACCTACTCGGTCGTGGCCCCTCTCCCCTATCGGGTGTGGATGGGATCGCGAGCCCTTGCGAGGAGCGGTCGGGGTGAGGGCGGGGACGCTTCAGGGGGTCCTGCAGCGAAGCGGAAGCAAGGCGGCGGTGACGCCAGTCACCGCCAGCCGTCCCCCTGAAGCGTCCCCGCCCTCACCCCGACCGCTGTTCGAGAAGGTTTTGCGCGATCTCACCCACCACCCGCGGATAGAGGATGCATTCTGCGGCGAAGACCCTGGAGGCCAGCGTATCCGGCGTGTCGTCCGGGCGGACGGGCACGCGTTCCTGGCCGACGATCTCGCCCGCGTCGTAGACGTCGCTGACGTGGTGGACGGTGCAGCCGCTTTCGGTCTCGCCGGCGGCCAGGACGGCCTCGTGGACGTGGTGGCCGTACATGCCCTTGCCGCCGTGGGCCGGGAGCAGGGCCGGGTGGATGTTCAGGATGGGGCCGTCGAACCAGTCGGGACGGTGGTAGAAGCAGAGATAGCCGGCGAGCAGGATCATGCGGGGAGCGCGCTCGGCCAGCCAGTCGTTGATGGCCGCGTTGTGGGCGACGATCGACGCGTGATCCTTGCGGCGGAAGACGGCGACGGGCAAACCCGCCGCACGGGCGATGTCCACGCCGGCCACGCCGGCGCGGCTGGAGACCACGCCCACGATGTCCACGGGCAACCGCCCGGCCGCGCGTTCGGCCAAAAAGTTCCCCAGGGTGCGGCCGCTGCCCGAGAGCAGGATGGCCACGGGCAGTCGTTGCATGGCGTTCATGCTCGCTCCCCCTCCCTCTCCGTGCGCAGAGCCTCGAGCACCTTGCGGTGGGCCGAGAAGGCGATGGGACCGGGCAGGTCATCCAACCCGAAGAAACCCACCTCCTCCGCGTCGTCGCCCGCCTGAAGCTCGCCGCCCAGTTCCCGCGCCCGGTAGACGACCAGGATCACCGAGCGGTCGGGCGGCAGCATGCCGTGATGGACGGCGAACAGCGACTCGATCTCCACCTCGAGCCCCGTCTCCTCGAGGGCCTCCCGACGGGCGGCCTCGTCGGCGGGCTCGTCGTATTCCAGGAAGCCGGCCGGCAGGGTCCACTGGCCCGCCCTCGGCTCGTAGCGCCGGCGCGCCAGGAGGATCCGGTCGCCGCGCCACACGATGACCGCCGCCGCGGGCGAGGGATTCAGGTACTGGACGAAGCCGCAGGCCGGGCAGCACGGCCGCACGGTGCCCCCCTCCTCACGACGGCCCATCTCCGCGCGGCAGTTCGGGCAGTAGGCATAGGCGTGGCGCAAGGGATCCATCACGGTTTCCACCTCTTCACGACGACGAAGGCCATGAGCGTCCAAAACAGCAGCAGTCCCGCCAGGGGCCAGGATCCGTGGCGCACGAAGAGCGTTCGGCCTCGGCCCGGCACGACATCGTCGATGACCAGGGTGCGCTCGCCCAGACCGGCGCGCTGACGGACCGCACCGCGATCGTCGGTGATGTAGCTGATGCCGTTGTTGGCGCAGCGGACCAGCGGCACACCGCATTCGGCGGCGCGCATGCGGGCCATCTCGGCGTGCTGAACGGGGCCGGCGGTGCGGCCGAACCAACCGTCGTTGGTGATGTTGACCAGCACGTTCGCCCCCGCCGACACGGCGTGCCGGGTCAGCGACGGGAAGATGGACTCGTAGCAGATCAGTCCGCCCAGGGCCAGATCGCGGCCGTCGTCCAGGTGGAGGGCCATGGAGGCCGGCGGATCACCCGGCTGCCACTCGGCCTGTCCGAGGTCGATCCTCGACAGCCAGGGCATCACGCTCTGCCAGGGCATGCGCTCGCCGAAGGGCAGCAGGTGATGCTTGGCGTAGCGGTCGCGGAGCACGCCCTCGGGATCGAAGAGACCCGAGGCGTTGTTGCGCCGCTGCCGACCGTCGGCCTCGAGCGTCGCGTCGGGAAAGCCGGCGAAGAGGTGGACGTCGTTGGTATCGGCCACGGTGCGCACCCATCTCAGAAGACGAGGCTCGTACATCAGGTAGGCGGGCACCGACGTCTCCGCCCAGACCACCAACTCGGCGCCCGCACGGGCCGCCTCGGCGGTCAGGATCGTGTAGGGAACCATCGTCGAGTCGATGCGCCCCTTGGCCCACTTGTCGCGCAAGGCGACGTCGGCCTGCACGGCGGCGATCCGCACGGAACGCGCGTCCGCGCGCCCGTCACCGCGGTCCGCCAGGGCGGCCAGCGCTCCCCAGGTCGCGAGGCCGGCTGCGGCGAGGGCCGCGGCCGTCGCCACGGCCCGGGCGTCGCGCGCCGGGGACCGGGCGCCGGCGAGTCCGGGCAGCGCGGCCAGCAGCGCCGCGGTGATGGCCGCCGCCGCGCCAAGGGCCAGTTCGCCGCCGGCCGCCGCCAGTCCGTACAGGGGCGTCTGCAGGAAGGCCATCCCCGACAGGCACCAGGGAAAGCCCAGTTCCCCGGCCGTGCGCAGGGCCTCGATCCCGGTCCAGAGGACGGGCAGCGCCAGCAGCGCGGCCGAAGCCCCGTAGAGGCGGGTCGTGCGTCCGGCCAGCCAGCCCAGCAGCAGGTAGAAGAGCGAGGCGTAGACGATCGCGGCCGCCGCGGCGACGGGCACCAGCACCCGTGACGCGATGGGCGCCTCCGGCCCCAGGAGGAACAGCCAGTGCAGCAGGCTCGCCTGGTGGGCCAGGCCGAAGAGCCAGCCGGCCAGGGCGGGGCGCGACGTCGTGCGCAGGACCGTGAAGAGGAGCGTCAGGGCCGGCAGGATCAGCCAACCCGTGCCGCGCAGCGGCGGCATGGCGGAGGTCGCCATGACACCCGCGCAGACGGCCAGCAGGACTGCCCGTCTGGTCGGGAGGGAGTGGGGGCCGGCGTCCCGGACGGGTGTTCCCTGCGACGACATGGAGGGATGATACGCGCTCGCCCGACCGCGCGCAACAGATCGCGTCCCGGACGCTCAGTCGGGTCGGGCGGCCGGGTTCAACCTGAAATCGCGCTCCAGGGTGATCCGGACCGCCACGTCCTCCGGCACCCGCTCCAGATACCTGCGGAACGCCATGACGGCGAGATCGTAGCGGCGGATATTCAGATACCCGTAGCCCAGTCGTTTCAGCAAGACGGCATTGCTCCCCTCCGAAACATGGGCGTACGCGAACAGGAAGAGGGGCGTGGCCGCGCAATGGTCCTTCCGCTCGTCGTACGCGACGGCCGCCTCGACCAGCGTGCCCATGTCCCGGCGCGGGTCGATGCCCAGCAGCCGGGCGTATTCGATGACATGTCGTTCGAAGCCCGGCCGGTCACCGGCGAGGGATCTGATCAGCGCCAGACGCAACAGCAGCTCCGACCGCTCGGGAGACGTCGCCAACTCCTCCCCGATGATCCGCTCGGCTGCAGCCAGGTCGTTCGCCACGATGAGGGCGTCGCTCTCGGTGAGCCGGACCAGGGCATGCGCCCGCGCCTGCGGCGACACGAGGTCGAACAGCGGCATCACGGGCCCGTCCAACGCGTGCATCAGATACCAGCGGGCGAGATTGGTCCTGAGGAAATCGATGCGTTCCAGACCGGGCGGAGGCACCTGGACGGCGGGAATCCGGTCACGATCGGGCAGGGTCCAGGGCTTCGAATCCCGGACCGCGAACAGGGCGCACGCCCGCTCGATCCCGTCGCGATCGACATGCCCGGCGTACGAGACCAGGTCCAATCCCGGCTCCGACCGGCCGGCGGCCGCCGTGCGCAACAGGGGCATCATGGTGGGATACTGGGCGACCTCGGCCCCGGACACGAAGAGGTAATGCATGCCCGTCTCGGCCAAAGCCCGAGGGGAGAGCGCCAGGTGGGTCCTGTCGGTCGGCGCGCCGAGGTAATACCCGATGTGCGGCTTGCGCGCGCAGATGGGCGTCGACGCGTCGAAGACGTGGCCGGTCCCCTCGACCTTCTCGGCAAGGCGCAGGATCTCGTGGGGGACACGCGGACCCGCGCCGGGTTCCCAGGCACCCTGCACGCCCCTCGCCGTGGCCCAGACCGTCGCGATCCCCAGGCAGACCAGACCGATGGCCACGGCACCGGGACGTCTCCGCCGCCGCGCCGCATCGATCATGACGTGGACCAGACCGCCGAAACACGCCGCCCACCAGATCAGCAGGGTCATCATGAAACGGGGGTTGTAGAATACGGGCAGCAGGACCAGATACGCGATCACGCCGGACGCCGCGAAGACTCCGGCGGACCGGTCGCGACAGGACCGCCAGTTCAGGACCAGACCCAGGACGCCGAGGGCGGCCCAGACCGGATGCACCAGTCTCTGCACGTCGAACCAGGCATGCTGCCAGAGGTTGCTGGCCATGGCCCCGAAGACCCGGCCGGAATCGAGCCGGACCACGTCGAGCAGGGACTCGAAACCCACACTGCCGGCGAGATTGAGATTGTTGGCCTCCACGGGATTCCGGGCGTAGATGCCTTCGGCCACCAGCACGAAGGTCCTGTTCCAGAAGGGATTGCCGGTCTTCTGCCACAGGTAGACCCACCAGGGCGACACGACGACCAGCCACATGCCGAGGAAGAGTCCGGCGGCCACGGCGCCGCGCTTCAGGGGACGCACCGTGGTCAGGGCCGTCACGACGCCGATGGGCAACAGGGCGAACCCGTTGTAACGGGTCAGGTAGGCCAGGGCGGCCAGGGCGCCGGCCCAGAGCCAGGTCTTCGGCGACGTGTCGTCCGGTCGGAACAGCAGGACCAGGGTCGCCGCGAACAGGGCGAAGTAGACGTGATCGGTGCAGGCCTGATAGGTGAAGGCGATGAACACGGCGTTGCCGGCCAGGAACAACGCGCCGGCAAAACCCCAGATGGGCGTCCAGAAACGGCGCAACAGCCCTCCCACCAACCGCACGGAGATGCCCGCGCAGAGGGCCGACAGGAGCTTGGCGAAGGCAAAGGCCTCGAAGAGCAACGAGCCGACGCCCAGCAGGAGGTAGTACACCGGCCCCCTGAATCCGTTCATCAGACCGGGCTCGCCCTGCATCCACAAACGCGCGTTGGGTGCGAAGTCGCCGTAGAAATCGGTGCCGACGCCGTAGTCGCCGATGGGCCGCAGCCAGATCCCCACACAGGCCCACACCGCGAACACCGACACCGCCACCCAGTTCAGCGGATCACGCAAAAAGTGTACGGCCTTGCCGGGAGGCGCCGTCGACGACGATCTGGCGGTGTGCAGGGGGGATCCCATCAAGACCATATCCCTGTCCGAGGTTGCCCGTGGATCACGAACCATTATACATGAACCGGGACCGGTCACTCATCCCAAACGACGCTCACCACAAGGGAATGGAGCGTCCCCATCACCTGGCCGCATGCAGCAAATCCCTCATCCCGTATCGCCGGATCTTCTTGTAAAGCCCCTGGCGCGACAGGCCCAGCCGTTTCGCGGCCACGGACTTCAGGCCGCCGCTGGCGCCGATGGCCTTGCGGATCAGATAGCGCTCCAGCAATTCCGTGGCCTCGTCCATGGGGCGCAGGGTGGCCAGGTCGGCGGGGTCGACCGAGCGACCGGCCGCGCGCTGCACGGCGGTCGAGAGCTGGTCGAGATCCATGACGGTCTCCCCCGGATGGAGAGCCAGCCAGCGCTGCACCTCGTTCTCCAGCTCGCGCACGTTGCCGGGCCATCGATAGGCCTGCAGGGCGGCCAGGGCGGCCTCGATCAGGACGATGCCCTCCGGCGAGCGTCCCCGCCGCACGAGCATGTGGGCGAGCAGGTGGGTCAGGTCCTCAGGGCGTTGTCTCAGGGGAGGGATGGTGATCTGCACCACCTTGAGGCGGAAGTACAGGTCCAGACGGAAGCGGCCGGCGACGATCTCGGCCTCGAGATCCTTGTGGGAGGCCGCCACGAACCGGACGTCCACCGGCCGGCTGCGCAGCTCGCCGATGCGCCGGAGACGCCGCTCCTGCATCACGCGCAGGAGCTTGATCTGCAGGGCCGCGGGCATGTCCCCGATCTCGTCCAGGAAGAAGGTGCCGCCGTCCGCGGCCTCCAGCAGGCCGATCTTCTCCTTGCCCGCGCCGGTGAAGGCACCCGCTTTGTGTCCGAACAGCTCGCTCTCGAAGAGGGATTCGGGAAGCGCTGCGCAGTTGATCCCGATGAAACGCTTCTCTCGCCGCGCCCCCAGGCGGTGGACGGATCGCGCGAGCACCTCCTTGCCCGTGCCGCTCTCGCCGCTGAGCAGCACGTTGACCTGGCTGCCCGCCACGGACGTCACCTCCCGACAGCACTCGGACATCTCCCGCGAGACGCCCACCACGCCCGGCAGACCCGCCACGAAGACGGGCTGCGGCAGGGGCACGCCGGGCGGACCGCTCCCGACCGTCGCAGACACGAGACCCGGCGCGCGGGGCTCCCGCGGGAAGAGACAGGCCTGGCCGGGATCGGTCATCGGTCCGGCGCCGCAGGTGACCGCCGGCTGCAGGCTGTCCAGCAGGGGTGAGAGCTTGCGGGCGAGCGCCCGGATCCACTGGGCGACCGCGACCGCCCAGGGATCCTCGTCCGTGCAGACGGCGGCCACGGCGCCGGCGTGCGCTTCCGCCGGGGCGACGGGCGCCACGACGAGCCGCCACGCGTTCCGGTCGTCACCGGTGGACAACCGCCGCTCGCTCGGCTCTCCCTCCGCCGCGGCGCGCCAGAGGGGACCCAGCGGCGGACGTGCGAGATTCGCCGGCAGGGTCCGGCCGGCCCGCCAGGCGCGTTCCAGCAGGATCCGCAGGGACGAGATTCCCCCGCCGCCGGTCCGGGCCCGCACGACCCAGAGACGGCTGCCGCCCCCGCCGAAGGGATAGCTCCTCAATTCGTGGTCCCAGAACGCTTCGCAATCGCGCATGCCCGCTCCTCCCGGTGACCGGCGGGACATGCAGGAGACGCGCCTGGCGGCCGCCCCCGTTCAATCTTCAGCAACTCGCCATATGGGATGATGTTAGAAGGTGTTCCTCGCGCCCTTGATGAACCGACGCGACACCGCCGGGACATCACGGACCTCCACAAGAACGGCCCGATAGCACGCGGCCCGGGCTATCGCCTCGGGCCGCAGGGGGTTCGGGATCTGTCACCGGAACGGTACAGTGTGGGACGCGGATTACAGGACGACGTCGACCTTGTCCTCGCCGGCGACGATCTCGCCGATGGGGAGCGCGCCCGATCGCGCGAGCAGGCCCGGATCGGTATCCGCGGGCAGCACGGCCACCAGGCCGATGCCCATGTTGAACACGCGGTACATCTCCTCCGCGGGCACCTCGCCCTTGTCCTGCAGGAAGCCGAAGAGGGGCGGCACGGACCACGACGCGGTCTCCACCCGCGCGCACAGGCCGTCCGGCACGATGCGGGGGATGTTGTCGGTGAAGCCGCCGCCGGTGATGTGGGCCAGGCCGTGGATCGCGTCGCGGCCCAGCGCGCTCCACAGCTGGCGGATCTCGGACAGGTAGCTGCGATGGACGGCCAGCAGGGCGTCGGCCACCGTCTCCCCGCCCAGGGCATCGGGCCGGTCGTCGACCGCGCAGCCGGCCACCTCGAAGAAGACGCGCCGGGCCAGGGAGTAGCCGTTGGTGTGCAATCCCGTGCTCGGCAGGCCCCAGAGCCGGTCGCCGGCGACGATGGCGGAACCGTCGATCACGTGCGCCTCCTCCACACGGCCGACGATGCAGCCGGCCAGATCGAAGTCCTCGTCCCCGTAGACGCCGGGCATCTCCGCGGTCTCGCCGCCGAGCAGGGCGCAGCCGTTCTCGCGGCAGGCCCGGGCGAAGCCGGTCAGCACCTGTTCCAGCACGTCGTCCCGCAGCTTGCCGGCGGCGAAGTAGTCCAGGAAGAAGAGCGGCTCGGCGCCCTGGACCAGGATGTCGTTCACGCAGTGGTTGACCAGGTCCTGGCCAACGGTGTCGTAGCGGCCGGCCATGGCCGCGATCTTGACCTTGGTGCCCACGCCGTCCACGCTGGCCACGAGCAGGGGCTCCCCGGGCGCGGGGCGATACAGCCCGCCGAAGGCGCCGAGATCGCTGCGCACGCGTTCGTCCCAGGTGGAGCGCACGGCGTCCTTGGCACCGGCGAGCGCCTTCTGGGCGGCATCGATGTCCACCCCGCTATCCGCGTATTTCATGAACTTCCGTTTCCGTGACGGGCTCGATCTTGGCCGGGGCGGGATGGGCCACCTGCTGGATCTGCCGGATCACCTTCTCCACGTCGGAGTCGGGTATGACGTCGAATTCGCCGCGGGCGTAGAGGCTCAGGACCGTGTCCACGACATCGGCGTTGAACTGGGTCCCGCGGTACTTGCGCAGCTCGCCGAGGGCCTTGTCCACGGGCAGGGCCTGGCGGTAGGAGCGGTCGCTGGTCATGGCGTCGAAGGCGTCGCTGACGTTGAGGATGGCGGCGCCGATGGTGATCTCCTCGCCGCGCAGGCCGTCCGGGTAGCCCTTGCCGTCCGGACGCTCGTGGTGATGCCGGACCAGGTCCACCGTCTTGGGCAGGAACTTGATCTGCTCCACGATGCGCGCGCCGATGGCCGGGTGCTCCGTGAGCGTGGCGAACTCCTCGTCCGTCAGGCGGCCGGGCTTGCAGATGATGTCGTTGGTGATGGCGATCTTGCCGATGTCGTGCAGCAGGCCGCCGTACTCCAGCAACTCCAGGTCCGCGGGCGACATGCCCATCTCCCGGCCGATCGTGATGCCGTACTGGGAGACCCGGTAGCTGTGGCCGTGGGTGTAGGGCTCGTCGGCCTCGAGGGTGGTCGCCAGCACGGCGATCGAGGCCATGTGGGCTTCCTTCTGCTGCTTGTGCGCCCGGCTCATGG
>Ga0180436_10003435_pt1 | contig 14574 bp, 15 predicted proteins | sample SS_ome_2_FD_132434 | JGI IMG/M metagenome (GOLD analysis project Ga0180436, IMG submission 132434) | Hypersaline lake sediment archaeal communities from the Salton Sea, California, USA - SS_3_S_2 metaG | ecosystem: Environmental > Aquatic > Non-marine Saline and Alkaline > Hypersaline >...
ATGATGTTTCTATTCTTATCAATCGCAAGCAATGTGATATCAGTTTGAAAGCACTTTAACAGGGCTAACGTCTTTTCTTCACTGGATAGAGTCTCGGCCTTGAGCGGTGCACAGCACCGATTTCTTCAAACAGATTTTTCTTAAAGCGCCTGTGATAGCCACGATTCAACAGCTGTGCCAGTTGTATATACTGCTCTTCTGCATCGGTGCTGTTGGCAAGAAAATGCAACATTTCGTCGGTGCTGTTACGCATGGTCTGTCGGTAACGTTTTTCATAAGCAGACTCGAGAGACTGGACCAGTTTTCGCAACACAGGTTTCGGGTAGTCATCCTTTTCAAGCGCATCGAGTAATATTTTTTCTGGGTCGAAAGGATAGCTGTCATAACGTTCAACAAAACTGTCAATAACACTGGAGACTGAATGGGCTACCTGGTGCTGGCTTAAACCAGTTGTCTTGATCTGACGGTTCAGCAAATCCATCATGTCGCCCCAGTCGACATTTTGTGAAGATTGCATTGTGGTTGCCGCTTTTGCAGCCATTCTCGGTTTGCTGGCAGGTTCTGGTTTTACAGCTGCTGATTTCTGTTGTTTTTCCCAGTAATCCGCAAAACTGTTGGAAACAGGGGATTCCTTGAAGTGTTTTTCGATACCATTGGCCAGCGTGTAAATGCAACGGCTGCCCGGTGAGTGTGGCTTGGTAATGACTATGGGCTGTTGATCGATAATGGATTTTCTTATTTCCGGGTCATCGGCGACATAGCCGATGTATTTTGGCGTCATTTTCAGAAATTTTCTGACAGCCGTGGCAAATCGTTTATAGATGTCAGCACTTTCCTCATAACCGGAAACCCGGTTGATCATGGCATACACCGGACCCGGGTCACCTTTCGATTTGATGACACGCAACAAAGCAAAAGCATCCGTCAGTGAGGTTGGTTCCTGTGAGACCACAGCAATGGAACAGTGAGCAGCCCTGACAAATTCCTGTACCGTATTATCGATGCCGGCTGCCGTATCAATAATCAGGTAGTCAAAATGTTTTTCAAGGGCCTTCAGGTTGGCTGTCAAAATACGACGTTGTTTGTCACTGAGATCTGAATATTCTGCGATGCCTGAAGCGGCTGGAACTATCTGTAAACCCCTGGGACCGGCCTTGAGTATTTCACGAATGGTTTTTTCACCGGATAAAAGATGTTGCAGCGTGAAGTCGGGTTTAAGACCAAGCAGAATATTAACATTGGCAAGTCCGGTATCAGCATCGAACAGGCAGACTTTGTTGCCCCTGGTCGCCAGTGCAATGGCTAGGTTTACAGATACGGTTGTTTTGCCGACACCACCTTTACCACTGGTGATGGCGATAACGCGGGCAGTTTTACTGCCTGCTGGTTTGCCGGGGAATTTTTGGGCTGGTGTATCGATGATGGTTTCCGCTTTGTTGGTCTATTGTCGTCTCGACCTGAGGCAGAGATCTTTTTTCAGATCACTAGAATATCGGATACTACAGTAATTGATCAATCAGAATTAGCCATTCCATTGAGCACACTTGTCTTTGAGTCGAATGCCACGGTGAGATTGAGGTTCTCGGATGACGCTTGGTTTTTTCATGATTTTTATTTCAGCGGTCTTGCGGAAAGACAGTGGGTTTTGTTTGGGTAACAATTTTGGCCACAGTCCGGCAATATCTTCAGCCAACATATGATAGTCGAAGGCACCGCGACTGCGTGCGGCAAATACATTAACTGGCTGACCGGCATCAAACGCTTCGGCCAGGGTGACATTACGGCGTACGCCTCGCAGGATTTTTTCTGTGCCATGTAGGCTTATCATGTCGCTGAGTATACGATTATCCAGGTTAACGCGCGGATCAAGCATGATCGGTATCAGGCCAAAAGGTATGTGTTTACGGTTATTCTTGGCAGGAATTGCTTTCATGTCATCAAGCAGATGCTGTACTCCGGCCTTGCCCAGTGGCGAAGGCAAAAAAGGGATAACCACTGCATCAGCTGACATCAATGCGGCTGTCTGTTCAATTCCAGCATTTGGCGGGGTGTCGATGACCACCAGGTCGAAATGCTGCGCCAACTGTTTGCGTGCCAGAAAGTTTTGCAGGCGTTCCTTCTGCAGGGTCTGTTTTTCAGATATCTGGCCGGCTGGAATGAAAAAAAGGTTCTCATAGCGGGTTTCATGTAACAGCTTGTTGAGGCTCTGACGGCCGTTAGCCAGAATGCTTTGTGGCTGACTGTCGGGTGTCAGTGGCTCGATACCCAGACCAATAGCGGAGTGGCCCTGATTATCCAGGTCAATCAGCAGGCAGCGTTGCCCCTGTTTGGCAAATTCTGCGGCAAGGTTTACGGCCGTGGTGGTTTTTGCAGTTCCGCCTTTGCGATTTGTGACAACCAGTGTGAACATGTTGTGAGTCTCATGATTTTATTGTTATTCATTGGAGTAAAGTTAATAGCGACAATAATGCAACCATCTTTATGATTAAAATTCCTGAAACCCTCTGACGCCGGTTGATTTATACTTTTTGCGGTCAACGGCTTATAGTTAAAACATGAAAAACCCTCACGCCTGGTTAAAAAAAGAACTACCTCACTGGATTCAGGATGGCATCATTGATTCTGAGCAGGCCGGACAGATTCTTTCGCGTTACCCTGATCGTCATTCTCTGAGCTGGGGGAAAATCCTCATCAGCGCTTTCGGTGCCGTTATGGTTGGTCTGGGTATTATTTTGCTGTTTGCCTACAACTGGGAGGCCATGGGACGTTTCAGCAAAATGTCGGTTATTCTCGGCGCATTGGTCATCACCCATGTTTTTGCTTACAAAACACGATTGAAAAACCATCATTTATCGGAAAGCCTGTTCATATTGGCCACCATGCTATTCGGCGCGGGAATCTGGCTGATTGCGCAGATATATCACATTGATGAACATTACCCTAATGCCTTTCTGTTATGGGGGTTTGCTGCCCTGATGCTGGCGTGGACTCTGCCCTCATTGCCGCAAGCGATCCTGACGGTGGCTTTACTGATGATCTGGCATTTTACAGAAGTACTGGACTTTGATTTTGCCACTCATCATGCGTTGTTATTGATTCTGATTGGCCTGTTTCCGCTCATCTGGCGGTTACAGTCCCCGGTCCTTGCCAGGTTGGTTTCTGCAGCATTTTTTGTTTCTCTGGGATTGACGACGGCAACGGTTGATGAGCACCTGACTGCAAGTACGCTTTTACTGGTGTCTGCCAGTTTTATTTTTTTCTCATTCTGGTCTTCATCACAAGTGACTGGTTGGTTGTCGCGCACCGGGGTTGAACTGGCAAAACCAGCCTGGCTGGTATTACTGGTCATGCTTTTTTTGATGTCATTCGGTGACGTTTCAGATGATTTGATCAAGGTACGTTTCAGGGAGCCGATCGAAAGTTTCTATTTTTATGTACCATTAATCTTAAGCCAGCTGTTGTTTGCCTGGCTGATGCTCACACGTCAATTTTCATTAATCACATTTGTTATTGAGTTGATCGTTTTGTTGGTGGTTTTACCTTCTGTCTTCGCTGTTTATCCGGTACAGCTTTACAGCCTAATTTTTAATTTACTGTTGCTGGGATTGAGCATTGGCCTGATTTATCAGGGGTCTCATTATGCTGATACCCGAAAAATGATCTGGGGAAGCCTGATCTTTACGGTACTGGTTTTTGCGCGCTACACGGATTTGTTCGATAGCCTGATATCTAGGGCCATCGCCTTTCTGATAGTAGGTGGGGTTCTGTTCTTTGCTGGTACTGTTCTCAACCGCAACAGAGGCCGTAACAGGAAGGTTTCCTCATGAAAAAGCTGTTTCTGATTGTTGCGATTATCTTTCAGCTCGGCGCGCTGCTATGGATGGCTCTGTCTAGAGAATATGTCGTTCAGACCGGGGAAGTGGTTAAGGTACAAACAGCACCGATTGATCCGCGTGATTTGTTTCGTGGTGATTTTGTACGCCTTGATTACGATCTCTCATCTTTGCCTGCCAGGTTACTGGAGCAACATTTACACGATCAGGAACTGAAAAAAGGCCAGGTGCTTTATGTGACCTTGCAAAAGGATAGCAGGGGACTGGTTCAAGCGATGGCAGTATCTGATATCAGCCCTGCGGGTAATGAATTGTTCATCAGGGGGCGGTTGCTCAGGGACTGGGTAAAAAACAAGTACAACGCTTCCACGCTCGCAATCAAATACGGTATCGAGCAATATTTTGTTGAACAGGGTAAGGGAATCGATATTGAAAACCGCCGGGGACGCAGAAATGAACTGCAAACACCCATGATCATGCACGTAGCCTTGTCTAATTCCGGTACAGCAATTATCAAGCATCATGAGTGGGGAGATTTCGCTGTAAAACTGACCGTAAAGCGTCAGCCTGAAAGAGATGCAGAAATTACTGAGGCCAGTGCCGTTTTACAATTGGAAATCAAGAATGTCAGTCAACGAAACCAGATCTTGCCACTTAAAGAGGGTACCTGTTCATTTCGGATGCGAAGTATTAAATCTGCTCCTCAGCAGCTTGTACTGCAAGGAGAAAACTGTAAGCAATCGCCTTTACAAGAGGTGGCTTTTAAATCCGGTGACTCCCGGACTTTTACTTTCGATCTTAATCAGCCGCAATGGCATGTGTTATATAAAGACGCGTTGACTCCCATGGGCAAACTGCCCTGGGAGTATCGTTTCAGATTAATTTTTGATAGCCCGCCTGAATCTGTAAATGGAGATATTATTTCGCAGGCTTTTCATGGAAGGGGGCAGATTGATTAACAGGTAAGACGCTTACAACATTGGCTCAGGAAGCACGCTTTACCACGGAAACATCAATACCAAGACTCTTGCATTTCGAACATTTGGCTTTGTAACTCATTTCATTAAGGGTAAAACTTGGATAGTCATGAATGTTAATCAAATGATGATTGCCGCACTGTGGACAGTATCCGAAAACATGAAATTGACTAGATGTCATATTGGACAGCCTGGTATGCAGATTCATTACTTATTCCCTGTTTTGTGTCTAAATAAGCCCGCTTTATAGTGACGATAAAACGGATCAAATTTTTCTTCAGTTAATATTGAGTCTTGAGAAATATAACTGAAGTGACTGAAATAAAGGGTTACCAGCTGTTACAAGTTGTTACAGGGACAGCGTTACCAGAAGCTGCTTGACTCAACTCAGTTCCTCTCTGATTTCCTCAAGGGCTTCCATTGCCGTTTCCCGGACATCGTTAAAAGTGTCTTTTGTCAGTTTTTCAAGACAGGGTAAGGCTTCTTTGCTCCCGGTAAGGCCCAGGACATGCGCAACGTCGGTACGCACGCTTTTTGAGTCATTTTCGGTTTGCGCGCACAATGCAGGAACCAGTGCCTGAATTGCGCTACTGTTTTCAAAATGTTCGAAAATGGCACTGATAGCTATACGGGAGGTTAACGGTGTTTGCGGGTCACAAAGCATGACAAGTAAATGGGATAATTTATCGATTTTTACATCCAGATCATTGATGACATCTTCAAGCTGGCCCTGCTCAAATGCCTCATTGTAATAATCAGTCAGGCTGACATTGTCTGCTTCATCGGTAAGCCATTTTGATATTTCCGCTTCCGTGACAACACCATTGAGCACATGTGTACCTATCAGCAGGGTTGGTACTGATCGGATATTATGCTCGGTAGCAGCAACCGGGTTGACGCCGATATTAATCATCTCCAGTTGGGAGATTTTTCCATTTTTCAGCATATCGGATAACATTCGTATCATACCAGGGCAATGTGGACAGCCCGGAGCTACAAATAATTTCAGGGATGAATGGTTTGGCATACCTTGATTAGTACCCGAAAAAAAGCCCTCTCCCCGGAGGGAGAGGGTTTGATAAAACAGGATTGTAGCTTATTTTCAGCTTTCGAAAGGAACAATTGAACAACTCAGGTAAAAATTACTGTCCTGTTCCTTTGATAATTCATTCATCAAGCGCTCACAACTTTCGTGTGAAGCGGTTGGAATGGTCATGGCCGGGATATCATGACTCTCGGCCGGTATGTTAAGAAAAACGGTCTGCGCTGATACAGCGGAACTGACCATCAGTATTAATGTTGCAATTAAAGTTTTCATCTTAAAAGTCCTTTATAACGCCTTCATTCACGAAGGGTTTTCAAATAATTGCAGTCAATTATAAGGAAACACTAATATAAGTCAAGACTTATATTGAATAATTCTAAAGGAAGGGTTGAATGGTTACCGTTCTAACAACACCTTGATCTGGAACAGTGTGTTACGCTCTTCTTCTTCCAGACTGTCACGAATGAACTTGATGGTGCGTTCGAATCTTGGAATCACATTATATTTCAAAGCATTAACGCGTTTTTGTGTTTTGCGTTGTTCTTCCAGCAAGCGTCTGAGCGCCGTCTCAACTTCCGATAAAACAGCCATTTTCTCGGCCATTTCGGTCAGTTTTACACGGGTTTCATCAAGGCTGGCATCTGTACCGAGAATACCTACAGGTTGCAGTGGCAGCTTTTTAATGGTCACTGATGGGTACTGAACACCCATATTACGGCGCGGCAGGATAGATCCCTTAATGCCACTGGGCATACCGAGCGCAAGCTGGCGGATGCGGGAACTACCCATGCGCATCTGGGTAATGCTGAGCGAATCGTAGGCGGTTTTTAAAGAAAACTGTGCTTCATGTTTCATGGCCTTGTATTCAGTCAGTTTTTCGTAAACCAGCCGAGTTAACAGTTCGCGCTTGCGTTCCAGCAGGCGGTAACCTTCGTGTAGAAAAGCTACCCGGTTCTGCATTTCCAGCAATGCAGACTTTGTTGGCGGTATGTTAAGTCGGTCTTCCATTAAGGACTGTCATCCCAGTGGTGGTATTTCTGGATTTCAGCTTCACTGACACGAGTAAGAGCTTCAGCAGGCAATAATGAAAGCAGTTCCCAGGCCAGGTCTAGTGTCTCGATGATGCTGCGCTCATCCTCTGCATCCTGACGTACAAAACGATCCTCAAACGCTTCGGCAAAAGCAAGGAAACGCCGGTCACGTTGTGATAATTCTTCTGCGCCAATAATGGAGGCCAGGTTACGGGCTTCCAGGGCGCGTGTGTAAGAAGCATATAATTGGCTGGCAACACGTGGATGGTCTTCGCGGGTGAATTCCTTGCCGATACCATCTTTCATCAGGCGCGACAGAGAAGGTGGTACATTGACAGGTGGATAAACCGACTTACTGTGCAGCTCGCGGCTCATGACGATCTGGCCTTCCGTGATATAGCCAGTGAGATCGGGAATCGGATGGGTAATGTCATCACTGGGCATCGACAGAATCGGTATCATGGTGATTGAACCATGACGGTTTTTGACTCGCCCAGCACGTTCATAGATTTCGGCCAGGTCAGAATAGAGGTAACCGGGGTAACCTTTGCGTGAAGGAACATCACCTTTTTCCGTGGCGATTTCACGAAGGGCCTCGGCGTAATTGGTCATGTCAGTGATCACTACCAATACATGATGATCAAGGTCATAAGCCAGGTATTCTGCAGCCGTTAATGCGGTACGGGGCAGGATAAGCCTTTCCATCGGTGGATCGTTTGCCAGGTTGGTAAACATGACCACGTTTCTCAAAACACCACTGGATTCAAACTCGGTTTCAAAGAAACGTGCATCTGAATGGGAAACCCCCATGGCTGCAAATACAATGACGAACTTGGATGATTCATCGGGCAGCTTGGCCTGGCGCACAATCTGCGCAGCTATCCGGTTATGCGGTAAGCCAGAACCTGAAAATACCGGCAGTTTCTGTCCTCGCACCAGTGAGTTCAAGCCGTCAATAGTGGAAATGCCCGTTTGGATAAATTCACGCGGATAGGCGCGTGCAGCCGGGTTGATGGGTGAGCCATTAACATTACGTACCAGACTGGAAACGATGGGGGGACGGTTGTCACGAGGTTCACCAATGCCATTAAAATTTCGGCCCAGCATATCGGGTGACAATGCCAGCTCAAATGGCTGGTCCAGATAACGTATCCAGGTGTTTTCCAGATCAATATGTTCAGTCGATTCAAATACCTGAACCAATATGGCTTTGTCGGAAGTCTTGATAACCTGTCCATTACGTATATTGCCGTCAATATCCCGTATTGCGACACGTTCACCCAGTGATGCATCTGTGCCACCTTTTAAAAACAGCAATGAACCGCGTGCCGCTGTCACATGTTTGTATTCAATCTGTTTCATACGGTGCTTTCCTTGGTGCCAGCGTATTCGGCACGCATATAATCCAGATGTTCGAATAGCTTATCGGCAAAGTTGTCGAGTTCTTCCAGCTGATCATTGGAAATCGTTGACTTGAGCCGACGAATCATACCGTTTTGAGGTAATTCTGCGAGTTGTTCAACGGGTGTTCCCAATTTGATGAGGTCATTACCGGTTTCGTAGAATTTTAATATCAGATCCATAAGGCGGAATTGTTTTTCCGGCGAGCAATAACTGTCGGTCTCATCCAGCGCGCTTTGTTGTAACAGGCCTTCCTTGATAATGCTGGCACTTTCAAGTGTCCAGCGTTGTGCAGAAGAGAGCGCTTCAGGTCCAACGAGGTTTACGATTCGTTCCAGTTCATCAGCCTGGGTTAATAGCGTGAGAGCCTGTTGGCGATGTGAACTCCATAGAGGGTTGACGTTGTCTGCCCACCAGACACGCGCACGTGCTTCATAATCGGAAAAACTTTCAATCCACGACACAGCAGGGTAGTGGCGGGCATCGGCCAGGGGTTTGGATAACGCCCAGAAGGTGCGAATAATTTCCTTGGTATGACTGGTTACCGGTTCAGAAAAGTCACCACCAGGTGGCGAAACTGCGCCAATTAGCGTGACCGAGCCAATATTCTCAGCCAGGGTATTCACGCTGCCAGCCCGCTCATAGAACGCTGCCAGCCTTGAAGCCAGGTAGGCCGGGTAGCCCTCTTCAACTGGCATCTGACCAAGACGACCGGCAACTTCGCGCAATGCTTCAGCCCAGCGGCTGGTTGAGTCAGCCACCATAACCACGTCGTAACCCTGGTCACGATAGTACTCTGCCATGGTAACGCCGACATAAATACTGGCTTCACGGGCAACCACTGGCATGTTGGAGGTATTGGCAACCAGGAAAGTTCTTTCCATCAATGAACGGCCGGTATGCGGATCGGTCAATTCCGGGAAGGTTTCCAGGATATCGACCAGTTCGTTACCGCGTTCACCACAACCTACGTACAAAACGATATCTGCATTTGCCCAGCGTGCTATTTGTTGCTGTACCATGGTTTTACCAGCACCGAAGGGGCCTGGAACAGCGCCTTTACCGCCTTTTAATAACGGAAAAAAGGTGTCAAGAATACGTTGGCCGGTCAGCAATGGTGTAGCGGACGAGGTACGTGACTTGAAGGGGCGTGGTGTGCGAACCGGCCAGTCATGATACATCTTGAGGTCTACGAGCTTGTTGTTTTTGTCTCTGATGCGGGCAATGACGATGTCAACATTATAATCACCTTCGCTGGCATGTTCGACAATTTCGCCATGCTTGCCAGGTGGAACCAGTACTCGATGCGAGATGGTGGGTGTTTCCTGTACAGTGCCCAATATAGTGCCGCCAGCGACGGTCTTGCCAACTTCCAGGTTTTCAGCGGGTACAAAATGCCATTGCTTGTCACGATCCAGTGAATTGACCATTAAGCCACGGGCAATGCTTTCACCGCTTAATGCAAGAATTTTATTGAGAGGCCTTTGCACGCCATCAAAGATTTGCCCAAGCATGCCGGGGCCGAGTTCAACTGACAGCGGCTTGCCGAGGCCTTCAACATCCTCACCGGGATGTAATGATTCAGTTGTCTCGTAGACCTGTACCAGTGCGCGATCTTCAAACAGGCTGATGACTTCACCGACCAGACCAAGCTTGCCAATACGCACTTGTTCGCCATTGCGTATATTCTCCAGCTGAATGGTCACCAGTGGGCCGTTGACTTCTATGACCTTACCCATGAGAAAGCACTCCTGTTCCGGATACCGAGGCAAACAGTCGTTCGAAAATAATTTTCTGTAATTCCTTTTCCTGCCTTGATACCAGGCCTTCAAAAGTATTGTCGACCATTACCGTGCCATCGGCAGAAAGCAGCTTGACTCCGCCATAACTGTCTGTGGTTTCATCTGACAAAGTGACAGAGAAGTCTGAGGCTTGCTTGACGATACTGTCCCAATCAGCAGCAAAGCTTTTATGATCCTGTTCGTTAACGAAAGCTGTCATTTGCTCTTGCGCAATCAGTTCGCTGGCCTGTTTCAATAGTTTGATAAATACTTCACGATATTGCGTTCTGTCCTTTGCAAGGTCGCTGAGGTAGCAATTGAGTTTTTCCATCACCACCAGGACCATGCCCCAGCGGTTGCGATCCATTTCAGCCTGCATGTGAATTTCACTGGCTTGTACTGTACGCAGATATTCACGTTCAGCCAGTGCCCTGGCAGCCAGCAGTTCCTTCTGTTCCATAAGTTGAATCTTTTCCCGGGCATCCTGCATGATGTTCTGGCGGGAAATATTACCCTGTGCAATATGTTGGTCTGCCAGCTTGCGTGCCCGATCCAGAATCGCATGTTTTAATGTGGAAACTTGGTCAGTCTGATTAGTCATGAGTATATTCCAGCGCTGAAGCTCCAATCGTTCTGCGGATCAGCAGATCGATTGACGCCTGTCGGTTTTCCGGTTCGTGCAGGGAAGGTACTTCACTGATAAGAATGGAGCCTCCTTCGCTGCGTATCTGGTTCAGTATGGGGACATCATTATCAAGCAGATCCTGTTGCAGGTAGATCAAGGTACGTTGCTGAGAGGAGACGATTGACAGCAGCAGATCTTCAAGCGCATCAGTGTTCAGGTCGACATGGGTTTCAATGCCCAGCAGGGCGAAACCATCCATTAATGCCTGACTGCCTACAGCAATAATGCGCATGATCAGATTTTACCCAGCAACAGAATAGACATTACCAGGCCGTAAATGGCGATTCCTTCGGCAAGACCCAGGTAGACCAGTGTGCGGCCGAACATTTCAGGTTTTTCAGTAATGACGGCCAGTGAAGCGGCGCCGACGGAACTTACCGCAATACCGGCTCCAATGGTGGCGAGGCCGGTTGGCAGGCCAATACCCAATAGCGTCAATCCCAGGCCGGTACTGATTTCACGGGTACCTTCAGCTGTTTCCGCGGCCGCCATGACATCCTGCATGCCCATGAACATCATGACAACCAGGCCAGCGCTAAACAATACAAAATTTAAGCCCAGGCCTCGTTTGATATGTACGCTGTTATGGGTAGCAAGTACCTTGGGTCTGAATTCCAGGTAAAGACCTGTCAGGATAAGCAGCATGATGCTGGCGCTTAAAATGGTGAGTATGGTGTACATGTTATATCTCCACAGGTTTTGGTATCAGTTACAACACCGGTTCAATTTTCAACGGTTCGAAGCGACGCCCGTGGCCACTGAAAAACCGCGAGAACCCTTCATAGTATTCAAGTCTTAAACACTGAATGGCAACAATGCCACCTTCCAGCACAATGATAAATAGATTGCCCAGCACGACAGTCACTACATGACCAAACGTATCCATCATCCCAGCCAGTGTGAACACAGCTAAGGCCAGTGCTACATGGTTCAGGCTGAATGCTGCAACACGCAAAAAGGAAAGCGTACTGGATAATATATTGATCATATTATCCAGTCCTTCAATCACCAGGAGTAGAGCTTTTTCCGCCACAGAGCCATCCATGTGTTGCCAGTGTTTCCACAGAATGACGGATAATGGCACGCCGATAATGAGCAGTTCGGTCATGCCGAAACTGTTATTGACCAGATATTGATAGCCGGTATAGATGCTGCCGAGAAAAAGCACAAGGCCGCTAATGCCACGGTTACTAAAGAATGCCTGTTCCTTCTGGTCGATAGCCAGAAGATTATAAATGGATAACAGATTTGCAATGATAATAAAACCTATGCCCCAGTAAAGAGCCAGCACCAGCATATGGGAAGGGTCTTGCATTGGAGACATCCATACAGGGTGTATGACATGTTCATAACCGAAGATACTGCCATATAGCAGTCCGAAGATCATGGAAGAGAGTCCTGCCAGGCTGGCAAAGGTAAAAAGACCGTTAATCTTGTTGCGCAATAAAAAACCGCCTAAAACAATCACTGCGCCATGGCCGATATCGCCAAACATCATGCCGAACATCAATATGTAGGAAAAGGCAAATAGGCGGGTAGGATCAACTTCGCTGTATTCCGGAATACCGTACTGGCTGACAAGAGCATGGAAAGGTTTCATTAAACGACTGCTTCTTCTCAGGAAGGGTACGTGTAACAGTTCTTCCTGTTTAGGATCGCGGTATTCCAGCAGATATGGATACACAAGTTTTTGTTGCAGTTGTTGATCAACCTGTTGCTTTTTGTCGTCCGGGACCCAACCCTCAAGATAGACCAGTTCACCTTTGCCGAAAAGCCCATTGGCAAGCGCTACGTAAGGTTTGGCTCCAGTCAGAACTTCCAATGTTTTATCAAGCGTTTCCCGGTTCTCTGTAATTGCCGTGTTGATTTTTTTCATCAACTCATCGACTTTTTGCTGATAATCTGAAAGTTGCTTTTCAATATCTTTGCGAATGACATCAGGATGCTGGTGTAGTTCCTGTGGAATAGTGATTTCATGAAAGCCGGCAGACTTGAGGATTTCACTGACATCATTCTGATGATCGCGAGTAGTGATGACGGTGACATAATGATGAATATCTACCTGACGAAAGACGTCGATGACCGTGTCAGCCAGTGATAAAGCGCGTTGCAGTTGATCGTATTCATTATTTGGGACCGTGCCGATAAATATCTTGATGAAACGGCTTTCCCGGGCGAGGATACCCAGATCCATATCCAGACTGCTGAAACGTTCAAGACTGCTTTCCAGTTGACGGGTCAGGTTGATGTTGTCTTTGGCCTGGCGAATTTCTTCTTCAAATCCAGAAATGATTGACCAGAGACTTTTAATCTTGTGACTGACCTCTTTGAGGGCTTCGAGTGATATGGCTTCTGAAACAGGCATGACTTTTTTATCAGCTGCTTCGAAGTAATTGGCGATTTTCTGGTAGCGGCTGTTGAGCGACTGATATAGCTGCTGGTAGTCCTGTGCAGGCATATCATCGAGTGGATTGTCATCGCTCTTTGCTTCAATCAGATGAACAGCCTGTAATTTTGCCAGTTCAATCGAGGCTGTAGGTGCGTCTTCTTTAAGCATGGTCAACGACAGGTGCTGCATTTTGACGGCAAAATCAATCATGCGTGCATGCCTCCGGTTGCCTTGCTGATCAGCGTTTTATCAAAACCGAGAAATTTGCCTTTGATGACGGCATGTAAAAACTGGATTTCGGATTCTCGAACCAGGATGTAGGCAAATACTCGCGTAATCACCGAGGGCGAATATTTCAGGGTTTTAACAGCAGCTGATAGCACATAGTACTGCATGGTGTTTTCGATGTCTGTCATGTTTGTCATATTGGCTATCAGACTATCCAGTGGTTTTGGTAGCTGACTGATTAGTTCAGGTAGGTTCTCCAGTTTGGCTAGTTTCATGAGATTGCCGGAATGTATTTTCTTGCCTGTGGTGGCCAGCAGGTAATAGGACTTGGCTGGTGACAGGTTGTAGGAAAAACGGTATCGCATTAGCCATAACAGGTTAAGGCGGTCGAGGAATGCTCCAAACAGTTCACTAGCCTGTTGCTGATCGTTAAACTCGAGAAAACGAATGCGCTGCGCCAGGCCGTTAAAAAACATGCGGTCGATGGCGGCATCCAGTGAAAACAGGTTCTGGCCTTCCTCTTCGTATATGCTGCGTGCCTGGCGTACGATGGAAGAATAAGCTGTTTCTTCCAGTAGGCGCATCATTTCAAGCGGGTCATCAGTTTCCAGGAGTCGTTCGAGTGGTAAAACAGCAAACGATTCGAGGTTAAGCAGTTCATTTTCAATGGCAGAATCACTTTTACCGGTAAACTTTCCACGGATCAGTGTCTTGAGATTGGATAATTCATACCAGTGTACGGCATAGTTAAGCAGGTCACGTTCTACACCGGTAAAAGGACGAAACAGTATTTCGAAATCCCGCAATGCCCTGCCTATCAGCGAGCGATGGATTTTTTGGATATCGCAGCTGGTATCATTTTCCTCCAGGCAACTGAAGCGTTCGAGTATCTCTTGCAGCTCAGAATCAATAATTTCAGGGAAATTTTCGAGACCGATTAAACGGCTGGCCAGTACTTCAAGGCGTGTAGTCAGGTAACTGTTGATGACAGATCCCACGTAATTAAAGCTCCGTTTTCAGCAGATGTTTGATCGCCTCGTTTAATGCCTCATCTTCGTGTTCTTCTGCCAATGCTCTTAATTCCTGATTGCGTTCGTTGTAACGCAGCTTGAGTTCAGCAATACTTTGATTGGCACGCTCCTGTGCCTTATCGAGGAAAGACTGGTGCATTTCAGGGAGTCGGTCATTGAATTGTTTAATGGAA
>Ga0180436_10003437_pt1 | contig 14573 bp, 8 predicted proteins | sample SS_ome_2_FD_132434 | JGI IMG/M metagenome (GOLD analysis project Ga0180436, IMG submission 132434) | Hypersaline lake sediment archaeal communities from the Salton Sea, California, USA - SS_3_S_2 metaG | ecosystem: Environmental > Aquatic > Non-marine Saline and Alkaline > Hypersaline > Sediment...
ATCGGTTGGCCATTTAGCCTGTTGGGGTGGGCATTATGTGCGTGCGGCGACGTCCGATACCTCGAGGACAATGGTCTCATATTACGAAGAAATGTGACGAAATGTCAACTATTTAATCTTGGACAGCTTGTTGGCTTTCTGCAGTGTGCCACCAACTATCATTGGCTGAAACAGGGTCATAAAATTTCCAATCGCCGTCAACCCAAATTTTCTGGGCTTGGCTTAGCTCATTGCGTCCACACCGCAAAAGTCGGTCCATGGTCATTGCCCAGCCAACCAAAAAACCATGCTTTTTAACCGCCTGGCGGCCATACTCCGAACAGGATGGATGCATGGGACATGCGCCCCGCCGGACTGCTGACAGGTGGTTTAACGGTCCCCGATAAATTTGAAGTGAGTCCTCGAACAGATTGCCAGGTGGATCTATCGGCGGCCCATGGGCGCATGCGAAAAGCAGACTTAGACATATGAATCCAATGCCAATACCAATAAATAAACGGCTGCCTATACGAATACGGCGAACGCCACGTTGCCGGGCGTCGTTTTGAATACTAAGATAACAAGGTCGCATTATCGTATCCAATTTTTCAATAGCGAAACATGAATCCGAATTGAAACGTTGTTGATTCCCAATTGACCTCGTTCAAGCGGGTGGAAATCGTAGTCCCATTCGCCAAAAATACCCGGTCGATGCCATCCTCAGCCGACCATACTTCTGTCTCGTAGCCGATTGTGAATGACCATTTTTCCGATATATGGGCCCACAAATCCACTCCCATCAGCGAACCGGTCCCATCGGCTTCATGTTCGAAGCTTTTGGGATGTTTAAAATCCTCCCTCAGGTTCCAGTCCGCTGTGGCATAATAATCGGCCCAATGATACTCATACCCGGCCCGGATCGAAAGCGGTGGCAGATATGTCGTAAATTTCTTTATATTCACCACCAGGTCGAATCCGATCCAGGGTCCCCACCACTGGGTCTCGTAAGTACTGTCGAGACCATCAAAAGGTCCCAACGGCGGGCCGCTCAGCCACGTAGTTGTCTGATAACCGTCGGTCATGGTTAGATTCTGTTTATGAATCGAGTAACCCGCCTGGGGGATAAGGTTTACTGATTTTGACAAAAGCCTAAGATTATATCCGATGCCAATCAATCCATCCAAGGTACTGCCCTTATCGGCGGTGTTATTCGAGCGTGAAAACTCCAATTCGCGATCGTCGGCGGCATAATCCGAGTCCTGATTCTCACCATCCACAATCACGCCGTAATGGATCGATCCTCTAAAGAATAACGGTCGATTTAGCGTCGTGCGGATACCTAATCGCGATTCATGAATCAGCAGATTCTCCCAAGTCAATTCCGAGAGAATGTTAGGATTTTCACCCTGGAGGTTGCCGGCAATGTTCCAATCCAGCTGGCCCTGACGGTATCCATAACCCGCCTCGAATTCGACCCATGGGGCATCCTCTTTCATGTAGGATGTTTGAAAAGCCGTTGTTTGAATTAAAGTTGGTGTGGATGTGCTCTCATTGGCAGGCAACGTTGCCAATGCCTGACCAATATTTTCAGGTGTACCGGCCAAAAAGCCGCCTCCCAGTTCATCCGAAAGTTTAATGACGATCCAATCCTTTATTTTATGCTTAAAGATCTCTTCAGGCGGATAAGTAAAATAAAAGATACCAGGTCTATTCTTGATACCCTGAAGATGCTCTACCGGGATATCAATCTCTTGGCCGTTAGTTAAAACCGCCATCGCGGCGCTTGACTCGCCTGCCCCGATAATCAACAGGGAAACGGCGACAATAAACATTCGCAACACATTCATAAATACAGAAATTGAGTCAAAACTTCGCTGAGTTGTTTACCATTGGGTTCATCGTTTCCTGTTACGGGCTTGCCTTTTCAAATAAAATAGCATAGATATGCTCGCAACGCCATGAAAACTTCCAAGAACGCCAACGTTGTCTTTCTGCGCCTGTTCTGGCTTGACAAGTTCGATTATATCGGCAGACTCATTATCGTCTTCCACAACTTTATGAAAAGCGACATCAGCGCTCATATCCTAAATGTGGAGGAACCATGACTGGAAAAGAACGCATTCGAGCGGCTGTTGGGGACAGAGAAACGGGTTGGTGGGTTGGAGCAAGTTGCGGTTTTCAAGTCGAGCATCGAGCCTGTTGCTTGGAGCAGCTTGCAGCCGATAGCCTAAACACCTAAAAGCCTGAATGAATAAACCCAAGAAAGCCAATGAACCCAAAGAACCCAACAAACCCTATAAACCCGATAAGCCGATTCTACCCCGGTCCCCATATCGGTGCTTTTTTTGATTTTGACCTCACACTTCTAAAAGTTGAAAGTGGTCGTGTTGGTTTCAAGTACCTTTATCACATCAAGGAAATCGGATTTTCTTTTTTATTAAAAGTTGCCGTGACAAACTATTTTTATCAACGCGACTGGGTTTCCGACATGCAAATGGCACGTGTTATGCTGACCTTCTACAAGGGTCGAAACATCGAACCTTTACAGGCCGGAGCCGAGGAATTTTATCTGAGCCACCTGAAACCGCAACTGGCTCCTAATATTCTCGCACGGGTTCGACAGCACCAGGCGGCCGAACATACCCTCGTGCTGGTTTCTGCATCTGTTCGATATATGCTGGAACCGGTGATAAAAAATCTTGGGCTTGATCATCTGCTCTGCACGGATCTCGAAATGTTGAACGGTGGTCAACTCACCGGGCAAACGGACGGTCCCATCTGTATCGACGTCCACAAACGTGATGCAATCCGAAAGCTGGCCGATCAACACAATCTCGATCTTAGCCAATCTTACGCTTACGGCAATCATCACTCCGATATCCCCATGCTGGAAACTGTCGGCAATCCAGCTGCGGTTGAACCAACACACCGTTTGAAAAAAAAGGCCCTGTCCGAAGGGTGGCCTATTCTATCATTCCAAATTTAAAAACTCGAAAAATGTTGCGCTTGCCTTCTTGAAATTGTGATGCGATCAGAATTTTCCTTCTCTATACTTGTGGCTAGAATTAAGGTTCCGTTTCGTGCAAAAAGCGGTTTAGATATTTTTTTGAAGTTTTCATGGATTGACCTAAAAGGAAAATATCAAATATATGGTAAGTGTAGAAGTTTCATGCTTCGTGGTGCGCGTCAGGGCATCAAAATTTCTGACAGTTGGCATGACCGAATCCTCCAAATTTTGTGGATTTATTTGGCCGGAGAATAAGTTGTAATGCGCATATAACAACCTATCAATTATATATAATGATTTGAGGTTTTTAAAACAACGGCTGTCCGGCAAGGGAGGTAAATTTGCAGTTTTTCAGGTGCACTTTTTTCATGTTGATGAGATTTAAAACGCCACTTTTGGGCATCTTTCAATCTGCCATGCCCACCGTAACGAATCTTATCGGTATCGAATACCCATTGATAAGGCCCTCGGGTTAAATGCAGAGCATAATCCGGGTAGCTATTATGGGGGTGAAAATTAAAAACAAATATGAGTTGCCCGCGGCAAAAAGCGAGAATTTTATCGCTATCGTGTTCATGCACCAAGTTGACAGGTGAACTAAACATGGCGTATTTTTTCGCCAACTCAATCATCTCGCGGTCAAAACAAGCCAATTGAGAATATTTCAGATCAGGATCGTCCACCAAATGCCACTGCCGCCGCGCATAATGATAGGACCAATCATTGCCCGGCCTGGGAAAATCGATCCATTCCGGATGCCCAAATTCGTTGCCCATAAAATTCAGATATCCTTGATCCGCGGTAGCTAGCGTCACCAGCCGGATCATCTTGTGAAGCGCCATACCCCGGTCAATGATAAGGTTGGCATCTGTTTGGGCCATGTGGGCATACATGCTGTCACCCATCAAGCGAAATACAAGGGTTTGATCGCCAACCAGAGCCTGATCATGGGATTCGGCATAGCTAATCGTGCGCTCATCATGCCGCCGGTTGGTCAACTCATACCAGAGACGCCCCATGGGCCAATCTTCATCCCGATTGTCCTTGGTCAGCTTGATCCAGTAATCGGGCACACCCATGGCAAATCGATAGTCAAATCCGATTCCACCACAGTCAACCGGCACAGCCAAACCAGGAAGTCCGCTCACATCCTCGGCGATGGTAATGGCGGCCGGTTCGATTTCATGGATGAGACGATTGGCTAGTGCCAGATAAACCAACGCATCTTCGTCCAGGTAATCGTTGAAGTAGTCGTCGTAGCCTGTAAATGCGTGGCCCAAACCATGGTGCTGGTAGAGCATGCTCGTGATGCCGTCAAAACGGAAACCATCCAATTGAAATGCATCCAACCAAAACCGGCAATTGGAGAGCAAAAAATGGAGTACCTGAGGTTTGGCATAGTCAAAGCAGCGCGAATCCCAGGCAGGATGGTGACCGCGGTCGCCTTCATGGAAATACTGATAGGTCGTGCCGTCAAAGCGGCTCAGCCCTTCGACTTCATTGGATACACTGTGAGAGTGGATCAGATCCATGATCACCTTTAAACCCGCACGGTGTGCCGTATCGATGAGCTGCTTTAGCTCTTCGGGAGTACCAAAACGGGATGAGGCTGCGAAAAAATTGGACACCTGGTATCCAAAAGAGCCATAGTACGGATGTTCCTGCAGGCCCATGAGTTGTATGGTGTTATAGCCGGCGCGTAAGATTCGGGGAATAATTTTCTCGGTAAAGGATGCGTAGGTTCCGATTTCCGGATTTTCCTGCGCCATGCCGATATGGGCCTCATAGATCAAAAGCCCATCTTCATCTTTAGGTGGTCTGGAATGCTGCCATTCAAATAAAGGTTGTGGATGCCAGACCTGGGCACTGAAGATCAGTGTTTCGGGATCCTGTACCACCCGTTGGCAATAAGCCGGTATCCGCTTACCGTTGCCGCCCGGCCAATGAAGTTTCAAACAGTAATGCTGTCCGTGTTCCAATGCGTTAGCGGGTAGACGCAGCTCCCATTCTCCAAGAGAATTCGTGCGCTGAAAACGATACGCATCCATTTCCTCCCATCCGGTCATATCGCCGATTAGAGAGATTGCCACAGCATTAGGGGCCCATTCTCGCAGCACCCAACCATCTTCAATCCGATGGAGGCCATAATGCAAGTGGCCCAAGGCAAAATCTGTTAGCTTAATTTTTTCCTCGGTTAGTCGCGCGTAAGTTTCCTCAATCTTGCGCAATCGTCTGCGAATGACTGCAGTAAACGGCTTCAGATAGGGATCTGCTTTCAGCAGCTTTGCTACTTTTAGATCAATGAATTCTGGGGGGTGAGAATTCGTCATCACTGATAAGGGGATGCTGCAATCAAGGGTCGATTTAGCATACGCTCATACAATTTAATGTAATGTTGGGCAGTCACAGCGTGGTTGAAGGTTTCAACGCTGGCTCGCATGATACGCTTTATCTGAGATGCTTTTTGATCCATGGGCCGTCGATAATATTGCATGGCCTGGTCAATTGCCCAGCGTAGCCCGTTGGCATCGTAGGTCTCAAAAACAAATCCATTGCCGGTGTCGGTATCAATATCCAGGTGCTTGATTGTATCATGAATACCACCGGTATCGTGGACCACCGGCAGAGAACCGTAAATCGGGCCGATCATCTGGGGCAAGCCGCAGGGCTCGAAGCGTGAAGGCATCAACATGAAATCCGAAGCAGCATACGCTTGGTGCTCCAGGCGTTCGCTAAAGTCACAAACCGCTACACGCTGATGCAAGTTGTGAAATGAGACGATGTCTCGAAACACCCTCTGATAGTCGCCATTAGCGACAAAAACCACCTGTAAATTCTGATTCCAATAGGACGCGATAACCTGATAGAGAATTTCCGCCAGGAGCTGGCAACCTTTTTGGATTGGATCCAGACGCGAAGGCCAGAAAAAAAGGGGAGCCCCGGGATCTTCCATCAATCCCAGCATTATCTGCAGCTCCAGCTTATTCTCCTGCTTGGCGATGACCGCATCCGAATAGCTATACCGATGAAAGAGGTATTCATCGGATTCCGGACTGAATACCGGGTCGGGTGCATTTAGTATTCCCACCGCACAATTGGCTGCGACTTTGTTGGCCAGCTCCCATTTTAAATTCTCAGCCACGAATTCATGCTGTCCGTTGATAATTTCTCGTAAAAAAGTAGGACTGACCGTATTGACGAAATGCGCAGCAAACACACCACTGACCAGAAAATCGACCGGATTGTGTCCCCAGGATTCCTCATAATCAAAAGGCGCTTTTTCGTAGAATAAATGATGCCAAAAATAGGCCGCATCAATCCCGCGATCCTCAATATGTGCCAAGGTGCTTTTTACGGTGTGGATGTTGTGAATCGTGAAAAGACATGGGATTTCCATTTGGCGCGCCATGGCCGGAATTAAGCCGGTCATCCAGTCATTGCAATGAATTAAGTCGGGTTCGACTTGGGGTATAACGTGATTGATGACTTCGCGCTGGAAAGCGAGCGAGAGTTTGGTGTTCTCACCCCCATAATTGGAATATACACGATTTAAATAGTAAAAAGCCCGGTCTTGAGCCAGATGTACACGGTCGTCGGGCATCACGCGTCGGATTGCGCGTTGCTCTTTTTTGAGAAATGGGGCCAGTCGATCGGCAAAGATCGCACGGTAGTCCGGCAAGGCCACATGTACATCAACGCCTTGCTCGAATAAAGCGCGAATAAGGGCCGCCGAGACATCGGCCAAGCCCCCGGCCTTGGCAGTCAAATAATTGGACAAACTCCCCATGCGATCCGGCAGGTAAGTAACCTCAGGCGTCACGATGAGTACGCGGGGGGACGATGTCGCTGTTTGTGATGGCATCGAATTTTCCGATGATATACTTTTGAATGTCAACTCGAAATTGAACAATCAGGCTATACCGCTTATTGTGTTCATTGTGTTTATTACGTTGCTACTTGGCAGCCGGTATCTGTCTAACTTTTACTTCCCTTAAACTCACTGAACTCAATGAACTCAAGAAACCCGACAAACCCGATAAACCCGAAGAACCCAATGAACTTTTTTTCACGCCCACGATATCAAACCGGGCGTAAATCTTAGAAATGTATCCCCTTTGGGACTGACCCGCACCGTGAAGCCAAAACGGCCGGAGGCTTCGCACGGGAGCAGACAGGCATATCGGTAGGTCCCCTGCCCCATATCTTCAGCGACCGCCATCAACTGAGTATGGCCGGACATGAGTGTGTCGAGGGTACGCATTTTGCCGTAGTACAGCTCCACCAATACTTCTTCCGGACGAATGTCACCCAATGCCACCTCAGCAGTTACACGAAATGAATCCCCGATTCGAAAGGGGCCGCCGTCCTCGCGAACGGGCGCGCCCAGGTGAATATTGCCCCATTTTTCCATAAGCCGTTTGCGCTGCGACAGCAGCGTTTTGGCAGCCCCGGCCTCCTGTGCGGTTATGCGGTCATAACCCGCTAAAGCCGGCTGATAAAATTGGCTATCGTATTCCCTGACCATTCGGTGGGTACAAAATTGATCCAGGGCCATTTTCATTGAGGCCTTCATCATGTGGGTCCATTTTTCAGGGGTTTCCCCGTTTTTACGATCGTAAAAAAGCGGGATTACATCGTTTTCCAATATATTGTAGAGGGCGTAGCTGTCCACCATGTCCTGGTATTCGGGGTCGTCGTATTCCTCGCCGTGCCCGATGGCCCAACCGCGGTCCTCCCGATAGCCTTCGCACCACCAACCATCCAGGACACTGAGATTCAAAACACCGTTTATGGCGGCTTTCATGCCGGAAGTTCCGCAGGCTTCCAAAGGGCGCCGGGGGGTGTTGAGCCAGATATCGACACCCTGAACGAGGGTGCGTGTAACGTTGATATCATAGTTCTCCAGAAATATGATCCGGTGCTGCACATCCTGCTGACGCGTAAATGCAGTCAGCTGCCGGATTATTTCCTTGCCCTCGCCGTCCTTGGGATGGGCTTTGCCGGCAAAAATGATCTGCACCGGACGGTCCGGGTGATTGATTATATTTTTGAGACGATCCGGATCTTTCAGCAGTAGGGTCGCGCGCTTATAGGTAGCAAAGCGCCGTGCAAATCCGATGGTCAGCACTTCCGGATCCAGGACACTCTCAGCCGCCCGCATGGCGGCTTGGGGTGCATTCCGGCGACCGTACTGTCGAACCATCCGCTCCCGGCAAAACCGTATCAGCCTGGCACGACTCATACGGCGGGCTTGCCACAGTTCCTCGTCATATATTTGGTCGATCATCTGGGCCGAGCCATTTTTGCCGGTGTGTAGATACCAATCAGGCGTCAGATAACGTTCAAACAAGGTGGCATTTTCAATCGAAATCCAGGATGGTATGTGGACACCATTGGTCACGTGCGAAATGGGAACCTCATCCTGGGGCCACCCCGGCCATACATGCGACCACATTCGCCGGGCGACATGGCCATGCAGTTGGCTGACACCGTTATGATATTGGGACATGCGTAGCCCGAGAACAAACATGGATAGGGGCTGATCGGATTTGCCGCCGCCCGGTTGCCCCCACGCAATGATCTGATCCGCGTCAATACCCAGGCATGCCTGCATATCCTCAACATAGGGCCGGACCATGTCCGGGGTAAATTCATCATGACCAGCCGCTACCGGTGTATGCGTTGTGAATATCGTTCCCCGGGGCACGATCTCCAAGGCGGTTTCCAGATCGATATCATATTGGGTTTTTATCTGGCACAACCGTTCCAGACTGCAGAATGCCGAATGCCCTTCGTTCATATGGCAAATTTTGGGTTGGATGCCCATGACATTGAGGGCCCGCATGCCGCCGATGCCCAGTAAGATTTCCTGCTCCAGTCGCTGTCTGGGATCGCCGGCGTACAGCCGGCGGGTAATCGCCCGGTCTTCGTCCGAATTCTCTGGGACATTGGTATCCAATAGATACAGCGGAATTTGCCCGACCTGCAACTTCCAAACCACGGCATGAATAATGCCTTTGGGGCCTTTAAGCGTAATGGTGGCTTGGTTGCCAAATTGGTCTTTAGCGCGTCTTAGCGGTAAATGAAAAAAGTCGGTGTCCGGGTATTCCTCCTGTTGCCAGCCATCATCATTTAAGAACTGATGGAAATAGCCCTGATGATACATCAGGCCCACGGCCACTAGCGGTACCGACAGGTCCGATGCCGCCTTCAAGTGATCGCCCGCCAACACTCCCAGCCCGCCGGCAAACAGAGGCAAACTCTCGTGAATGCCGAATTCCATTGAAAAGTAGGCAATCGTCCCCGGCTGGGTGGCCGGTGAGGCTGTTTGGCTTTCAATAAATCCGGATTCGCTTTCAAATCTCTTTTTAACCCGCTGCATGTGGGCAAGATAACCCTCGTCTTTCGCCAGTTCCATCAAACGCTTGGGCGGAATCAGGGTTGAAAACAGAATCGGGTTGCGACCGGATTGGCGCCACAGATGCGGATTGATCCGGCGAAACAATTCAATTGCATCCAAGTGCCAACACCACCACATGTTTCTGGCCAATACCTCCAGAAATTTTATCGGCTCGGGGACCGACGGAAATACTTGATACATTTGGAGATGCTTCATGACAGGTCCTTTTGTGTTGATGCAGCAGTATATAACATAAAATCCAAGGTCTCAAGCAAGTTATCCCAATGGGAACAATATGGCCTTAGTATTTTCTTAAGAAATTCTAGGATCATCCGGTTTAGGTGTACAATTATTGTCGTTTTGCTCATAAATAAAGAACGTTCAACATTTGATGTTGATTGTTTATTACTTTCAAACTCTTTCAATCAGTTAGGCAAACTATCAGTTTTGCAGCCGCATAGATTCAAAATCAAAGATTTGGAAACATCCGAATTTTATCAGTTATGATCGTTTAAATCCCGCTCAAGTTTCAGCCACACCCGTAAAGCCTCGCTGACCCCCCAGGCTTGCGCCAGGCATCCGCGCTGTTTGTGGGGCCTATCACCGTCTAAAATCTCGGGAAGATGACCGACGCAGCCATCTTGCAACAGAACGATGATGCTGCTCAACCAAGCCATTGCCGTTTGCGTTGCTGCGGGACCGAAAACTTTGGCCCAAGCCTCGCAAAAGGAAGGAAATGGCCATGTCCAGGCAGTGCCGTTGTGATAGGCCGGCTTGCGCTGGGTGTCTTCATCGCCCTGATAATGACCCTGATAGGGCGCACGGGGGTCCCCTAATCGCTGCCCATTATGAAATATTTCCAAGGGTCGCCGCAAGGGACGATCGGCCAAGCTTCGGATGGCACCAGGTATAAGCAGCGTCTGGCATGATTCCAATAGCGCTTGGCAACGCGATGGTTCTGTAAAAGCGCCTAAAGTCACCGCCAGCAGCTGATTCGGGCGTAGCGCATCATCGGGTTCTGCTTCCCGAGCGGGTGTGCCCGCCCCTGCGCATAGGCAGTCTGCTAAATAAGCCTCGGATGGCAACCAGAAAAGCTCTTCGATCGAGGCTTGCACCAGGGCCGCCAGCCGGGCCCAGCGATCTTCTTGGGCATCGATGCGGGCGAGCAATTGTAAGGCCGCAAACCATAATGCCTGAATCTCAATGGCATAGCCTTCGCGGGGTGTGCCCGCTGGGTGATTCGTGTCCATCCAGGTATAGTGAGATGGGCTGAAAATCAGTCCGGATGCCGGATCCATCTGAATACCATTATTAGTTCCCCGAATATAAGCCTCGGCAATGGAGATGATGATTGCTTTAATCGAACGTTGCGCGTACGTTTCGGCCAGCCAAGAAGGATCGCCTTCTTTATCCAGCAAATCCCGGCTGGCAACTATAAACCATAAGGGCGCATCCGAAGTATCGCGGTTGGCGCTCTGTACCCCGTGTAGCATATTGGGCAGACTGCCATCTTCTTCATACCCACCAAATAGCCCCAAAACCTGGCGTGCCGCGGTGAAATCACCCGCCGCGATCAGAGCTCGCGTGACGATGATGGCGTCGCGGCCCCAATCCAGAAACCAGGGGAAGCCGGCAATGACGGTCTGGTGCTCGCCCCGGCGCACGATATACTGTTGAAGTGCGGCAAGCAATGTCTTCTTTATTGATTGAGACCGTGGTCCTCCGTGTTTTGGGGGTATGGGTTGATATGCTCGTGCGTTTGCATCTCGGCCAGGCGATGGTTCCACATATTGATCACCAACCCAAGCCTGCAAGCGCGTGGTTTCACCGCCCTGGATCTGTATCTTGAAATAGCCCGGACTAAACAAATCACCGTGGGGATCGAATCCCCGTTCAGCATCCTCGGACCGGTGGATCATATAATGCCATTCCGGCTCAGAAACAAATTCACCCCCGGGGTGTATCATTTTTAAACTATGGGAGTCGTCCGGCTGAAAGGTAAATCCATCTTTTTGGAATGAAATTGCTTGCGGCCAGGCATGCTCGACATCCTGGAAGGCTTTCGTGTTGGCATGAAAAGACCGGCTTTCAATATCCGGGCGCATTATGATTTCGATGGCTTCTGTATTTGAAAGCCGGCCCGGTTCACCTGCTTGGGCACATCTTTGCATGTTTATTTGAATCTGATTGGAATCCTTTTGCAAATCAGCCCAAAGCTGCAGGGCTACATGCGTGCCACAACCCGTGGGCACGTGGAAGGACCAATAACCCTGGAGTGAATTGTGCAGATCAAATGAACTCAGACAATCCATGCCCAGGGGCTGTGAGTAGTCCTGGTACACCACCCAAGCCCTCAGGCGCGTAAACATGATCCAGCGGTCAACAGGCAACTCCGGGTGAAGGTTGGCTGCCAGGGCAGCATCGTAGCGGCTATATTGTCGGCCCCAGGCAAGCGGTAAAAAGCAGACATTCCCGCTCGGGTTGGTCAGCAGTATACGTTGCCGTTGTTTATCAATATGTCGGGGCGTAAAATTCAGATCGAAGTCCGTAAAAAATTTAGGTAGCAACATCAAACGCGCACCAACTTGGTGACATTGCTCTGCGGCATAAACCGACAGATTCAGGTCCAATTGACAGATGGTATCGGGCACCGGTAAAGGTTTGATTAGAGCCCAGTGAAAATTGTTTTGCGACGGGAGCGAAGATTCAGTTACCCAATTCTCTGCCCCATGACTGATCTTTATGCGGAATGGATGCGGCGATTTAACAAACAACAAATGCTGCGGTGGCAGCATGACCTCTCGACGGCTGTCCTGGGGCCAGCACCATTGGATCGTTCGGGATTCGCCGCTGTGCGGATTCATCTGGCGACAGAAATCCACTGGGTCGGCTGCCAGGTGCCTACCGGCAGCATCCGAATCCCACTCAGCCATATCGCCAAAATCGTGATATGCTTGCTGAACCTCCAATGCCTTTGTTCGTAGCCGTTGACGGATGATACGATCCGGGATCTCAAAAGGGTCATCAGGCTTAGCAACAAAATCTTCGTACCCGTCCGGATCATCACTGATACAGAGGACCTGGCCCGGAAATAGCTCTATTTGTGTGGTTTCAGCCTGAAGGCTAGCCGCTACCCGCTGGCCCGTTAACAGATCCACCCAAGAATCGCTTGGTTTGAAACCATCTATCTTGGGCCAGACAGCCCGGTGTGGCTGGCTATCATCCAAATTGACGACAATGAGTAATTTTATCGCAGTCGCTAAATGCTGCCTCAGAAAAACGAGGGTATGCTCGGATTCCTGATCGATGAAATCGATCCGACTTTGATCCCAGAAGGCGGGATGTTGCTTCAGTAGCTGACTCAGGCGATCGATATGCTCGACTTGATTTTGGTCGTTGCCCCAGTTCAGCGATGGCGATTCATGCACATTTATTTTTTGGTCGGCAAACCACTCAACACCATTGGCAAAACCAAATCCTCCTCGAAATGAGGCCAGTGCGCACAGGGCGGTCCGCATCTGCGCCCAAGCAATTGACCGCGAGGCCAAACGCAGATTGTCATGTGTTTCCGCAAAATGCACCATCAGCCCTTGCCCCTGTGAAATCTGCTGAGCCGAATCCATTTGGGCAATGATGTCCTGGCGCTTATAGTTTTGGAACAACTCCGAATAAGCCCAGTTGAAGTTGGCTGAATCGAGAAGATCCCGTGTAACGGACACTTTTCCTCCCAGACCTTCCAGGAAGAAAATCGTATCTGGGAACTGATCGCGTACCACCGCAATGATGTACCGCCATACTGCGGCCGGAATCATATATCCGGCGTCGCACCGGAATCCGTCCACACCCCGACGACACCAGGTTAGAAAAACCTCGGCCATAAAGCACCAGAGATCCCGGTGCCGGTAGTTCAGTTTGGTTAGATCTTCCCACCGTACCCCCCAGGCGCCGGGAACTTCGATGTTTCCTTGCTCGCTACGCACCAGCCATTGGGGATGGGTTTCATGCAACGATGCAGCCCAACCGGTATGGTTGATGGCAATATCCAGCAACACTTTCGCATTGCGTGCGTGAACGGCTTGAACCAATTCGAGAAACTGTTCCAGGGGCGTCGCCTTGGAATCAAATTCTGCCAGAGCCGGATCCACCGCTGTAAAACTAAGGGCCGCATAAGGGCTTCCAAAGCGTCCCATACGTCCAAAGGTTGTTGGCGTTGGATGAATAGGCAGCAGTTGGACATAACGGCAGCCGAGTTTGCCGATAATAAAGTCGAGTTCCTGAATCAAGTCCCGAAAGGTACCCGACGGTGGAATGACGTGGTAGCCGGTTTCATCTAGAAGCGTCATGGCTTGGCGTTGGCTCTCGTCAACCCTTGATCCTTTTTTATTGGCGCCGAACTGGCGCACGAAAGCGTTATATATAATATTGGCACAACAGGTTTCAGCCGGTTCCACGTTAATGTTAATATTGTGGCCCGGTACCCACAGGGGTTGCGTTTGGCCCTGGGAAATAAAAAGGGCCTTGGCTTCAAAATGCCCCACTTCAATTAAAGGCAGACGCAAGCGGTAAAATTGGGGTTCGACTTCCGGCATGGGGATATCAAACCAATCGCGCCCACTCAGCGGCACTTGATTTTCAACCGCATCCCTGACCTGCTGTCTGATAATTTGACTCCTGCCCAGGTTGGTTCGCAAAAAGGCCCGCCCATCAATCGCTTGGTTGGTCTTGAGTGAAAATACAAGAGTATCGCCCCGATGACGCAACAACGTGCTGCCGGGGGGCGGTTCAAGGGTCATATGGAGATCGTCGGACATACAAGTTAATTACCTTTTTTCATAGATCTATTCAACGATTTTTCAATATCTTTAGCAAAAACAAAAACCTCTCACCAATAAAATTAGTGAGAGGTTTTCTTTTGGTGAAGTACCGGTCTTATACGGACCGGCATATTTATTCGAATTTATCCGCGTATGCTCCGTGGCAACAACATTTGATGCTGCGGGCAGATTGAAGTCGGGTTTTGATAGACGGCGCCGGCAAAAGCCACCAAATATTGCCGCACATCGGTCATACGTGCAACCTCATCCACAAATCCCTTTTGGGCGCAGTACAGCGGCCGGGAATAATCATAATATTCCTGGGCCATCTGATTCATCTTGTCGATGACGGGTTTTAGGTCTCGGCCGGCAT
>Ga0180436_10003439_pt1 | contig 14566 bp, 10 predicted proteins | sample SS_ome_2_FD_132434 | JGI IMG/M metagenome (GOLD analysis project Ga0180436, IMG submission 132434) | Hypersaline lake sediment archaeal communities from the Salton Sea, California, USA - SS_3_S_2 metaG | ecosystem: Environmental > Aquatic > Non-marine Saline and Alkaline > Hypersaline >...
AGGCCATAAGATACGGACTGGTTAAGGTACTCCAGCCTCTGGCTTTGAGTCAGATCCAGAGAGTCCGCCATTCGCACGTATACGCCGGCCACATTGCTCAGGGAGTGTGCCATGCCGTCCATGTTATTGATCTCCTCATTCATCTCTACCGACTTCAGATGGTTTTCCAGGGAGACCAGGTAATGTTTGAGTTCAAAATGAATGGTGCCAAGGTTGCCATAAGCAGTGGCGATTCCGATCCGGTCGCCCAATTCTTTGTATAGCTCCAGAGAATGTTCCACAAAATCCAGTGCTTCCTCATACTGTCCCAGGGCGTTCTTCAGGGAGGCCATGTTGGTGTAGTAATTAGACATCCCGCCCTTGTCTCCCAATTCCTTTTTTATCTCGAAGGAAAGGGTCAGGTATTCCATGCATTGCTCATAGGATCCCTGCAGATAGTGTAATATGGCTATGCTGTTGTAAGTCATGGCTATCCCATGCCTGAGATCGGCTTCTTCGAAGAGCGCAAGGGCCTTGAAGTAATCCTCCAGCGCCTCATCATACAGTCCCTCGCTTTCCTTGACCATTCCCATATACCGCCTGCTGTTTCCCTGCAGGCTGACGGAACCCAGCTGCTCAGCGATGTCAAGTCCTTGTTCGAAAAACATCATGGCCGAATCCGGATGGTAGTACCTGTATTCGTTCCCCAGGTGGAGCAGGATTGCTGACCTAAGGCTGTCCTCCTCAGCAGCAGAGAGTTCTGTCCGCAGTGAATCAATGACAGTCTGAACCTGGGCGTTTCCGTTGGAAAAAAACAAAAGGCCAGTCACCATGGCCATCAGAGCAGTTTTCAGATACTTCATAGGTAGTTAGCTTAGCTAGTCCTCCCCAATTTAATGAGATCGGGGATATAAGTCAAATGAAAAGCTTACCCAGGTGCGAACTGGAGGAGTCTCTGCCTAATGACTTGATAACTAAATGTCAACATATTTTACTTTTTGTTGTTAGATACAAAAGCAGAGAAAAAACATGACAGCCGACAAAGTAGGATCTTACCTTATTATGCCTCATAAGAAGCTTATCCTGGAATACTATAATGGCAAAATAAATATGTCTGATCTCATTCATTTCAAGCGAATTATAAGCAAAGATCCTGATCACAACTTTTACTTTAATACGATCATTGATTTCAGAGATGCCGAATTAATGATTGGTAAAAATGAACTGGATGCCCTGCTTGCTTTCTTCAGGAGGAAATTTAAAGTTTCGGGAACCAGAAACGTGGCCTATTTAACTTCCGCTCCGAAAGAGGTTGTGATTACCAAATTGTTCTCCTTATTGGCAAATGAATATGCCGATTTAAGATTTAATTTACAGACCTTTTCAACCATTGAAGCTGTTTCAGGCTGGTTCAGTTCCGTAAGTGTTCCATATGAGACTCTAAAATCATCACTCCAGGAGTTGAAAGACGACTCTGAAAATGTGTTCGGAAAAAGTCGTTAATTTGGTCTATCCGCATTTACTCAGACCTTGAGAAGTATGAAGCCCGGCTCCCTCGAACACTACTAAAATTTAATAGACTAATGTGGAAACAACTCACGATCGGATTAATATTACTCAGTTTCCTCTCATGCAATAAAGCCAAGGAATCAAATTCAGATTCGGATAACTCTAGCCTTGAATCCGGGATGAAATTTGATAAACCCAAATGGGCATTGAAAGACGGACGAGACTATCCTTTCAGGGAGCTAATGCTGGAGGATATTGTTTACAACGATACGATCAGAACGCTCGATGTGGAAGAAATTAGTAAGCTCCTGGGTGATCCGGATCGTCAAAGCGAAGGATTTTTCTATTATACGGTAAGTCAGAAACGGATAGGATCCTGGCCTGTTCACACCAGGTCCATGGTGATCAAATTCACAAATACCAGCACCATCGAATGGATCAAGATTCACGAATAATTCCAGGGGAAATAAGGAATATCCTCAGATACGAAGTAACTTTAGGCTTATATTCCATGATCATGAATTCTACAAAAAAGCGGCTAAGAGGGTGGATTCTACCAGGTATAGTCCTAGCCCTTGCAACATTCATTTCCTGCAATCGAAATCTCCCCCCGGACCCTGAGATCAGGGGTGTCTATGGCAATCCCAAACCTTTCTGGGAAAAAAACATCCTGCTTAGGGATCTTGGAGTCAATTCAATCTTTGTACATAGCGGATCCATAGACCAGGAGATGATGCAAAAGGCCCGGTCCGAAGGACTGCTGGTCTATGCCGAATTCGCCACCCTGAACGGTAAAAACTACGTGGAGACACATCCGGAAGCCTGGGCCATCAATGAAAAAGGCGAGAAGGTGGAAGCAGCCGGATGGTTTATGGGTGTCTGCCCCACCGAACCTGGTTTTAGAGAATACCGCTTCGACCAGCTAAGGGAATTGATCACCACCTATGATCTGGACGGAGTGTGGATGGATTACGTACACTGGCACGCCCAGTTCGAAGAACCGGAACCCATCCTTCCCGAAACCTGTTTTTGCGATCATTGTCTTGCTTCCTTTTCACAGGCAAGCGGCTTGGAAATACCCGGGGAAAGCACGGCAGAAAAGGCAGAGTGGATACTTAATACACAGGATAAACAATGGCGTGAATGGAGATGCAGGGTAATCTACGACTGGAGTGTGGAAATGCGGAATATTCTCAAGGAACACAATCCCGATGCCCTTCTCGGGCTTTACCACTGTCCCTGGGACGATCAGGAATTTGACATGGCCAGGTACCGCATACTTGGACTGGACTACGATCTGCTCAAAGAAACGATCGATGTGTTTTCACCCATGGTCTACCATGGTAGAATGGGAAGGGAAGCTGCCTGGGTCGAAGAGAATATCCAATGGTTTAGTAAAAGACTGAAAATCAAGGAAGACTCATACCCCAAAGTTTGGACCATAGTGCAGGCATACGATGATCCTCAGCTTATTTCCAATGAAGAATTTGAAACCGTTCTAAGGGGCGGACTGGCTGGCAAATCCTCCGGCGTAATGATGTTTACCACCTATGCTGTGGCTGAAGATGAAGGGAAGACAGCAGTGATGAAAAAAGTCTACACCGGGGACTAATATTTTCATCTGATAAAAATAATACTGCTCCATCCAGGGCCGAAGGCTCAGGGGAAAACTTTAACTTTACTACATGTGTAGTAAGTTTCACTTGAGTCTTGGATTGATTTTCCTTTTCACTTCGATTTCTTTTGGCCAGTTGGATCTGGCAGTCCCCTCCCCCGTTCAGTATAAGTGGCACGAGCAGGAGAGAATTATGTTTGTTTGCCTGGATCCCTGCACCTGGCAGGGACGCGAATACGATAACCATTCTGTGCCGCTCGAAAGGATCAATCCATGGAAGCTGGATACCGACCAGTGGTGTCAGGTGGCTTTATCCTGGGGCGCACAGGAAATTCTCTTTGTGGCCAAACACACGGGAGGTTTCTGCTGGTGGCAGACCGAGACCACCGACTATGGTATTCGAAACACTCCCTACAAAGAAGGCAAAGGCGATGTACTGAAGGAGCTTTCAGAATCGTGCAGGAAGTATGGACTTTCCCTGGGTATTTATGTTTATCCCGGAGATGAAACCTGGGGAGCGGGCATAGGCAGCGGGGGACTGACTGCGGATCCGTCCTTACAGGAGAGTTACAATAAGGTCTTCCGTCAGCAGCTCACAGAAACGCTGGCTAACTATGGCGAAGTAATGGAAGTCTGGTTTGATGGCAGCTGCAAAATAGATGTATCGGATATCATAGCCCGTTATGCGCTTAACTCGGTTGTGTTTCAGGGTCCCCACGCCACTCTGCGCTGGCCGGGAACTGAATCGGGTAAACTGTTTTATCCTGCCTGGAATACCCTGAGCAGGGATGATATGGAGAGCGGTGTGGCAACACAGGTTCATGGCTCCCCAGATGGTGACGTATGGGCACCCCTGGAGACCAATACCACCCTGTACGATCATCACTGGTTCTGGTCACCGGAGAAAATGGAAATGCGCAAATCCATCGAGGAGCTGATGAGCTGCTACTACCAATCGGTGGGATACGGCAGCGTATTTTTACTGAATTCCACCCCCGATACTACAGGTCTTATTCCATGGGAGGACGTGGAACACTATAAGACATTTGGAGCTGAAATCGAACGACGATTTGCTTCTCCCATTGCGGAAGTATTTGATAACCAGGGAGTGGAGGTGAATCTGGATCTGCCGAAAAAGCAAAAAATAAACCATGTGCTTGTTATGGAAGATTATCGCCAAGGGCATCGGATCAGGTCTTATCGCATTGAAGGCCTTGTGGACGGGCAATGGAAGGAATTATGCAGCGGCCAATCGGTGGGACGAAAAAAGATAGATTATTTCCCTGAGGCTGAAGTCTCAGGGCTGAGGATCAGATGCGAAAAATCTGTGGGTGAACCTTTGATCAGAAGTCTGGCTGCCTACTATGTGGAAGACTTCAAAGCTCCGGAGAAACAAGCCATCAGTCCCTGGTCAAACTGGCAAAAAGTGCCCGATGCGACCATAAGGGAAAGCTCAGGAGGTAGGTATAATCTGCAAATCGATCTTTCTGCCAAAATTCATCTTCCCGGGCAATACCTGGTGAGGCTGGTCTCAGAGGAAAGTGATAAGGAAATAAAAATTCTAGCCGCAGAGATCCATTTCGAAAAGGGCAAAGCCCTGGACGAATTTGTGGAGATTTCCGGAATGGAAGTAAAAATTAACCGTACGGCCATGGTTACCGATGAGAGTCGGTCCCTACTTTATCTGGACCTGAAATGCGAAAAGGGAAGCAAAGTCAGCCTTGAATTCAAACCTGCCTTACTATATTAAAAGCGTATGAAACTTACTCGTTTACTGGGACTAAGCATTGTATTAAGTATCCTTGGATCTTTGTCACAAAGCTGCCAGGACAATCAAAATCCAAATTCCGCCGATGTGGTGATATACGGGGGGACTTCTGCCGGAGTTGCTGCAGCCATACAAACGGCGCGGCTGGGAAAATCGGTCATTCTCATTGAACCGGGTCAACGCCTGGGCGGACTCACCACCGGGGGGCTTGGACAAACCGATATCGGCAATAAGCAGGTAATCGGAGGCATAGCCCGTGAATTTTACAGAAACATTCTAAGCCATTACGAGGATCCTGAAAACTGGATCTGGCAGGACAGATCGGATTACAAGGATGGAGGCCAGACCCGCACCGGAGAAGGTGAAGATGCCATGTGGACCTTTGAACCCTCAGCAGCACTGGATGTATATCAGCAGATGATCGGGGAGCTCGATATCCGGGTAATTTACGGGGAAAGGCTCAACAGGGAATCGGGAGTGGAGAAAGAGGGATCTTCCATCAGCGGCATTTCGATGGAGTCCGGAGAAAGCTACCAGGGCAAGGTATTTATTGATGCAAGTTACGAAGGGGATCTGATGGCGGCTGCGGGCATCTCTTATACCCTGGGCAGAGAGTCCAACTCGCAGTTTGGAGAAACACTCAACGGTATCCAGGCCGGAGAATTGGGTACTACGCTTCTGGGTGGTGTTTCCAGAAATACAGCAAACCACAATTTTATTGAGGGTGTGGATCCTTATATAATACCAGGCGATCCCTCCAGTGGTCTATTGCCTTTTATCCACGAAGGTGGTCCGGGCATAGAAGGTGAAGGTGACAAAGGGATACAGGCCTACTGTTTTCGAATGACCCTCACCGACCATCCCGAAAACCGCATTCCCTTTCAAAAGCCGGAGAACTATAAGGAGCAGGAATACGAGCTCCTGTTCCGTAACTATGAAGCTGCCACTGGACCTCTGGAAGAGATGTATTCCTACGGCGATCCCATGGTTCCCTGGATCAATTCAGACATGCCCAACCGCAAAACCGACACCAACAACCAGAAAGGATTTTCCACCGATTTTGTGGGTCAGAACTGGGACTATCCGGAAGGCTCTTACGAAGAGCGGGAAAAAATTATTGAGCGTCATCTGCAGTATCAGCAGGGTCTGATGTGGACCCTGGCCTACCATCCACGCATTCCCGAAAAAGTAAGAGAGAAAGTATCCCGATGGGGAACCTGCAAGGATGAATATCAGCGGGAAGATGGCTGGCAGCAACAGCTCTATATCCGGGAAGCACGCCGGATGATCAGCGACTACGTGATGACCCAGCACCATTGTGAAGGAATTCAGGTGGTGGATGATCCGGTGGGCATGGCAGCTTATGGAATGGATTCCCACAACATCAAACGCTACGTCAACGACAAGGGATTCGTGGCCAATGAAGGAAATGTGGAAGCCCATGTGAAAGCACCCTTCCCAATCTCTTACCGTTCCATTGTTCCCCAAAAGGAAGAATGCAGCAATTTATTGGTTCCCGTTTGCCTGAGCGCATCTCACATTGCCTTTGGATCGATACGTATGGAGCCTGTATTTATGGTGCTCGGACAGAGTTCTGCCATCATTGCCTCCCTGGCACTCGATGAAGGTAAAGCGGTTCAGGACCTGGAATACCCGAAACTGAAGCAAGAGTTGCTCAGTCATGCACAAATACTAAAATGATGAGAATAATCCCGTTCATGTGGCTCTTGCTAATGAGCCTGCAAATGGGCGCACAGATTGCTGCACCCGAAACAGATGAAGGAAGTCAGAATCAGAAGGTCACCGATATAGTAGTGGTATTTAAAATGCATGTGGATATCGGCTACACCAACTGGGCAGAGGGAGTGCTTCAGAAGTACAGCAATGAGATGCTCGACGAGACCCTGAAATCCATTGATGAAACTTCTGACTTGCCGCTTTCCGAGCAGTTTGTCTGGACCATCCCAGCCTGGCCTCTGAAATACATGCTTGAGAACACCCCGGTCCATAAAAAGATCAGACTGGAAAAGGCCATCCAGGAAAAACGAATCGTTCCTCATGCCCTTCCTGCCACTTACGAAACGGAAGCCAGTGATCTGGAAAGCCTGGTGCGTGGATTATCCATGGCCTCGGAAATAAACAAAAAATATGGCCTGCCCCAGGCCCGGGATTCCAAACTCACCGATGTACCCAGCCATTCCTGGGCTTTACCCACAGTTTTGAAGAATGCAGGAATTGACTTCCTCCATCTGGGCTGCAATCCGGGTTCTGCTTCTCCGGATGTACCTACCCTGTTCTGGTGGCAGGGGCCCGATGGTTCCAGGCTACTGACCTTTTACTGGGCGGAATATTATGGATCCGGCATCCTTCCTCCCAAAAACTGGCCCCACAAAACCTGGCTGGCCATGATCCATACCCATGAAAATTCGGGAGCACCTTCACCCGAGGAAGTAGCTGAACTTTTAAAAACAGCCAGGGAGGAAATGCCGGACGTGAATATTAAAATTGGCCGCCTTTCGGATTTCCACGATTTGCTTATGAAAGAGAATCCTGAACTACCCGTGGTGAGAGGAGATATGCCCGACACCTGGATACACGGCTATCTGTCCATGCCCAGGGAAACCAAACTCAGTAAACATTTGCAACGGGAGACTTATAATACCGAAATCCTCAACACACAAATGATCAACTGGGGTATGAGTCATAACTCCATTGCCCCTTTTATAGAAGAAGCCACAGAGCATATGATCCTCTACGATGAGCATACCTTTGGAGCTGCCATGAGTCATGGGAATCAGCACAAGTGGACCTTCAACGACGAATTTAAGATCAATAAGGCACTGGGGAACTACGATTACATAGAAGGAACATGGCGTGAAAAAGGAAACAGGATCTGGAGTGCCGAACGTATCATTCTTCCCCTGATGAATCAGCACTTAAAGAAGCTGGCATCTTCTGTGGAGGCTGAAGGGAAAAGAATTGTGGTATACAATCCCCTGCCCTGGGAAAGAAATGGCCGGGTAAGTTTCTTTGGCGGAGTATATCAGAAGAAATTCCAAATCTATGGAGTGAAAGATGCAGTCACAGGAAAGGAGATCCCTGTATACGAAGACTATAACCTGCTTTCTTTTGATGCCGAGTCCATCCCATCCCTGGGATATAAAACCTATATCCCGATTCTGGAACCCCTCGAAAGCCAGACAAAACTCAGCGTCGATGAGCAGAACCATCTCCTTGAAAACAAGTATTTCAAACTGGAGATTGATCCGGAAAGAGGCGGACTCAGTTCTGCATATGACAAGCTGAAGCAAAAGGAACTGGTCGATCAGAGCAGCAAGGATGGCTTTGGCGAGTATATCTACGAAAAACCGGGACAAAGACAGATTGATGCCTATAACAAAGCCTACGTGAAACCGGGCGCCGAGGGATGGGCCAACGATGAGATGATCAGAGGGGAGATCCCCGATAAAGAAAGATCGGTATATAAAGGAAAGGTGGAGAAGATCGTGTATGCAAACCTGGGTAACACCGTAAGGGCCACCGTCTTTGCAAAGTTAGAAGACCAGGATAAACAGCGCTATTTGCTCACCTATACGCTCTACGAAGACCAACCCTACGTGGAAATAACCTGGGGCGTGGATGGAAAAAAGCCCAATCCCCTGCCTGAAGCAGGATGGCTCGCCTTTCCCTTCCGCTTGGATAAGCCCGAGTACAGACTATACCGCACAGGAGGGATTGTGGATCCTCAAAGGGATTTTATCGAAAGGACCAATCAGGATTATTATTTCCTGAATACCTCCATGACCCTCTTTGACAGCAAAGGGAGCGGTGTGGCGCTGAATTGTCCCAGTTCGCCGGGCATCAGCATAGATGCTCCCGGTCTGTTCCTCTTCTCCGGAAAAAAGGAGCTCAGCACCGGAAAGGTATTTGTCAACCTGTTCAATACCCAATGGGGAACCAATTTTACGGAATGGATCGAAGGCTCCTTTTCTTCGAAGATCTACCTGTGGTCTTACGCACAGTATGAAGCGGAAGCAAGTTTTATCACTCCCTCAGAGGAAACCCGTGTTCCTTTAAAAGGAGTGTTTTACGAGGGTCCGAAAGGAGACAGCCCCCTGGTGCAGGAAGGAATATCCCTGAGCAGGAAGGGAATCCTGTTAACAGCATTTAAGAAAGAAGGAGATGGCACTTTGCTTCGCTTATGGGAACAGTCGGGCCGGGAAGGTCAATGCCAAATCAGTTTTCCCAGAGACAGCATCTACCAGAAGGCCAATCTCTGCAACCTGAGAGGAGAAATTCTGGATGAAGACGGGCTTGAGATTTCAGACAACAAGCTGCAGCTATCTTTCAAAGCATATCAGCCCATAACTCTTTTATTAAAATAAGGCATAAGGCAGACCATGAAAAGAATTCTCCTAGCAGCGCTCCTGCTCCTCCCCTTTCCCCTCTTGTGCCAGGAATATAATATCATTCCCTATCCGTCCGAGATCGAAAAAAAAGAAGGGCATTTCATGTTGGATTCCAGAACGGTGATCACTCACAGCCAGGACTTAATTTCAGCGGCAAATCAACTCAAGGCTTACCTGGATCCGGCTACAGGATTTAACCTGCTTACCGGCATCTCAGAAAGCTCTTCCAAACAAATACAACTGGCCCTCAATGAAAACCTGGACAATCTGGGAAACGAAGGATATATACTGGATATAAGTTCGGAAAAAATTCGCATGGAAGCCTTTCATTCCAGGGGGCTGTTTTATGCATTTCAAACGCTTCTTCAACTTCTGCCCAATGACATACTCAGAGAAGCTGAAGTGGAAGACGGCGAATGGCTTATCCCCAATGTCAGTATTACAGATGTTCCGCAATTTGAGTGGAGGGGGCTGATGATTGACTACAGCAGAACCTTCTGGAACAAAAGAATTACCAAAAAGTATATCGACGCCCTGGCCTTTTACAAGCTGAATAAGCTGCACATGCATTTGACCGACGATCAGGGTTGGCGCATTGAAATCGCCCGCTATCCCCTGCTCACGGAATACGCATCCAAATTTGATACATCCTTCCACGAAGCCCCGGAGCGGGAAGGCTATTTCAGCAAGGCCGATATGAAGGAACTCATCAAATATGCTGAGGACAGAAATGTGGAACTCATTCCGGAAATTGAGATGCCCGGCCATTCATCTGAAGTCTTCTCGGTGTATCCCGAGCTCAGCTGCAAAGGTGATACTTCCACCATACACACCTTTGTTTTGGGACCCGGAATCCATAAGGAGATCTTTTGTGCAGGGAATGATGGGACCTTTGTTTTCCTGAAGAATGTACTTTCGGAAATTGCAGAACTCTTTCCCTCGAAATATATCCATATCGGAGGTGACGAGGCTCCCAAGGACCACTGGAAGGAATGTCCCAAATGTCAGCAAAGGATTGAGGAAGAGGGTCTGAAGGACGAGCATGCGTTGCAAAGCTGGTTTATCAAGGAGATAGAAGCGCATTTAACTTCTCAGAACAAAACCATGATCGGCTGGGACGAGATCATGGAAGGGGGACTGAGCGAATCTGCAACTGTGATGTACTGGCGGGGATGGATGGAAGAAGTTCCCCGCCTGGTCCTTGATCAGGGAAATGACATCATTTTGAGCCCCACCACACATTTCTATTTCGACTATACCTATGAAACTACTTCCACAAAGAAAGTATATGCATTCAATCCTCTGTCAGAGGAAATGAGCAAAGATGACCGGCAACATATACTGGGAGTCCAGGCCAATTTCTGGTCTCATCTAAACAGGATAGAACCCGAGATGGACAGGCAGATTTTCCCGAGAATACTGGCACTCGCAGAGGTGGGATGGTCGGAGGGGCCCAGGAGGAACTGGGAGGAATTCGCTTTGCGTCTCCATCACCACTTCACCCTGCTGGACATAATGGATATTCATTATTTTGAAGAAGATTAGAAGAGATGGATAAAATAATCACCCTGGACAGGACAAACATAGATCACGAGCATATATGCTGCGCGATTTCTGATAAAAAATGCAAAGACGGGTATGCATTAAAAAAGGAATGGTTAAAGCAGGAATTCGATAAGGGCTATGTCTTCAGGAGAATAGATGCCCGAGCCAAGGTATTTATTGAATACGGTCCGGCTGAAAATGCCTGGTCTCCCGTGATTGCGCCTGACTATCTGTTTGTGAATTGCTTCTGGGTGTCAGGAAAGTACAAGGGAAATGGATACGGCATAGAATTATTGAGATTGGCCCTGGAAGATGCCCTCGCCCAGGGGAAGTCCGGATTAGTAACCGTGGCTGGGGCCAGGAAATTTCATTTCATGAGCGACACAAAATGGCTGCTTAAGCAGGGATTCGAGATCTGCGACAGCACAAACTCCGGATTCAGCCTGCTGGTAAAAAAGATCCGGAAGGAAGCCCCTGATCCAACATTCAGAGAATCTGTTAAGGCTGGTGTATGTTCCGACAAGGAGGACCTGGTAGTCTATTATTCCCATCGCTGTCCCTTTACAGAATTTCATGTAAATACTTCCCTGCCTGAAACAGCCAAAAACAGGAAGCTGGCTCTTAAGATCCATAAACTGGATACCCTGGAAAAAGCTCAGTCAGCTCCAAGCCCTGCAAGCATCTTCAGTTTGTTTTATCAGGGAAAATTCCTGACAACGGATTTGAGTGTATGCATGGACAGCAGGTTTGATAAGATCATGGAGAAATATCATAGATAAGCATCGCTTTTATCCCTATACTCGCAAGATGACGCACAGAGAAAGAATTTTTCAGATACTTCAGGGCAAACAGCCCGATTTGGTCCCCTGGTGTGGTGACCTGGATTACTGGGCCACCTCTTTGGTGAAAAGAGAACTGAAGCCCCGGGGATTTATCCAGTCCGACGATTACATCCGGTGGCACAAAGACCTGGGTGTGGGCTTTTACCTGCAGGGTTACTTTCCCTACAAGGAAATCAAAGATAATTGTGAGGTGAAGGAGTGGAAGGAAGGACATAAACGATTTAAGGAGATAAGTACTCCCCTGGGATCGGTCCGTGAGTGCTGGGAGTACATACCCAGTTCCTATACCGAAGGTCCGGTGGAGCATTTCCTGAAAAGTGAAGCGGATCTGCCCGTCATGAAATACATTTACGAAAACACCCGTTTCGTAGCGGATTATGACTTCGCCCATAAGCGCAAACAGCAGGTGGGCGACCAGGGCGTGGTACTCTGTTATACTCCCAAGAGTCCCTTCATGCATCTTCTGGCCCTGGAAGCAGGAATAATGGCAGTAACCACGCTTGCCCTGTCCTTGCCTGAAGAGTTTCAGGAGCTACTGGATGTGATGAAAAAAGCCTTTGACCAGGCAGCACAGCTAGCTGTTGACAGTCCGGCCGAAGTACTGATGATCCCCGAGAATCTGAGCTCTGAAATGGTCGGTCCCGATTTTTTTGAAATGTATATGCGTTCCTACCAGGAAGAATGGACCGGTAAAATCAGGCAGGCCGGAAAGTATTCCTTCATCCATATAGACGGCACCCTGGCAGGGCTACTTAAGCAGGAAGCTTCTGTGGGATTCTCCGTTCTTGAGGCTTTAACTCCTCACCCGGTGGGTGATCTTAAGTTTGAGGACCTGGCTGAATTTGTCGGAGAATCCAGGAGCATTCTTTGGGGAGGCATACCCGGTGCCTATTTCACAGCCAACGTGGAAGAAGCGGAATTTGAACGCCATGTCAAGCAATTGCTGAGTATTATGGTGAAAGAACCCCGCTATGTACTCGGGGTGGCCGACCAGGTGCCTCCGGACGGACTGGAAGAACGGGTGAGAAGAGTGGGTGAGCTTGTTGAACAATATGGAAAATACGAAAAAGAATGAGTAAAAAAGGATCTTCGACCTATCTGATCGCCATAAGTTTTATTTCCACCCTGGGCGGCTTTCTCTTTGGCTACGATACGGCCATTATCTCGGGATGTAATTCCTTTCTGGAAGCGCATTTTCAGCTAACTCCCGCCATGCTGGGATGGGTGGTATCCTCGGCCCTGCTTGGCACTCTGCTGGGTTGCATAATCTCCGGAACCATCACCGATCGCTTTGGAAGGAAAAAGGCATTGATCCTGGCCGCTTTATGCTTATCTGTTTCGGCTTTGGGATCCATGCTGACTCCCCAGTTCCTGGGCAATACGGATCAAGGCCTATGGATCACCTCCAGCAGGGACTTTGCCTTTAGCAGCCTCATTATTTTCCGCCTGATTGGGGGCATCGGGGTGGGCATAACCTCGGTGGTTGCACCTGTGTATATTTCTGAGCTGACCCTTCCCAAAAACCGGGGGAAGATTGTTTCCATTTATCAACTTTCCATTACCCTTGGCATTCTCCTTGCCTTTCTGGTGGACTGGATTGTACTGGCCTCGGCAGGCGATGCAGCAGGGATTATTCCGGAGGCTGGAAGTTCCGGATTCCTGAACTGGATCTTTGTGGTGGAAATCTGGCGAGGCATGCTGGGCACGGAGATTCCCATTGCCTTACTCTTTTTTGTTTTGCTCTTCTTTATCCCGGAGAGTCCGCGCTGGCTGGTATCCAAAGGTAAAAATGAGGAAGCCATGCTAACCATGGTCCGCATTGGCGGTCAGGAACAAGCCGAGCTTCAAATGGCCGAAATCAGGGAAATGGTCCATACAGGATCCGGAGGTCTTAAGGAGCTGTTTGCCCCCTTCTTACGTCTGCCACTCCTTATCGGGATCTTACTCCCCATGTTCTCTCACCTGAGTGGGATTGCGGCCATTATGTATTTTGCACCCAACATAATCAATGAAGCCGTTCAGAATATTGAAAGCTCCTTCTTAGGTGCAGTACTTGTGGGGGTGGTTAATTCTGCCTTTACTTTTGTAGCCATACTATATATTGAGAAATTCGGGCGTCGGGTCCTGCTTCTTATTGGAGTTGTGGGCGCCTTTCTTTCCCTGGCTGCTGTGGGCATCCTTTTTGCCTTCGAATCCACCTTGATTATTATTCCCCTCCTGTTTTATGTGGCAAGCTTTGCCTTCTCTTACGGACCAATTACCTGGGTGATCATCAGCGAGATCTTTCCCACACGTATCCGGGGGATGGCCGTCTCCATGGGTAGTTTCTCCCTCATGTTCACAGGCTTTGTCATCACCCTCTCCAACCCGGTCCTGATCGATAAGATTCTGCCATCAGGCACCTTTTTCCTCTATGCGCTCTTAACCCTGCCGGCCATCTGGTTCATTTGGAAATATATTCCCGAAACCAAGGGGAAATCGCTGGAAGAAATACAGAAATACTGGAAGGAACGCAGAAAGCAAAAACCTTAGGCCATGAAGCTAAGGAGAAGATATCTGTTGACTTGCCTGTTCGCTGTTCTAAGCGCCTATTTTGCATTCGGGCAATCGGAAGCGATCCTCAAAATCGGACTGGTAGCAGATCCACAGTATGCTGACAAAGATCCTTCGGGTCAAAGGCATTACAGAGAATCGATTTGGAAACTGGAGGAGGCCATCGACACATTTAATTTTTACGGGGTAGATTTTGTACAAAACCTGGGGGATATCATTGACGCTTACCGGGCAAGTTATGATTCCATTCTTCCCATATATAAAAAGCTCAATCCTACTATTGAAAATTACCATCTCCTGGGGAATCATGATTTCTCGGTGGATAGCTCGCAATTGAATAAGTTAC
>Ga0180436_10003440_pt1 | contig 14564 bp, 12 predicted proteins | sample SS_ome_2_FD_132434 | JGI IMG/M metagenome (GOLD analysis project Ga0180436, IMG submission 132434) | Hypersaline lake sediment archaeal communities from the Salton Sea, California, USA - SS_3_S_2 metaG | ecosystem: Environmental > Aquatic > Non-marine Saline and Alkaline > Hypersaline >...
CGACATGTGCGGCATGGACCTCGACCACCTCGTCGGTCGGTACGAGGTTGCCGCCCTTGTCGGCCATCTTGCGGCACGTCACGATCCATTCCGCCCCGGTCCAGCGATAGCCGTCCACCTGGATCTTGCGCACGATCTCGACGCCTTTCTGGCGCGCGCCCTTGGCCATTGCCTGGGTTACGTCGGCGGGGTTGATGTAGCCGTCGGTCGGATGGAAGATCGCGCCTTTCAGATCATCGGTGCGCACCAGCGGCCAGCGGTCCTTGATCTGGGCCGGTGTCAGGAATTCATGTTCGATCCCCACCGTCTCGGCGGTGGAGGCGTAGAGCATGTATTCGTCCATCCGCGCATCGGTCTGGGCCATGCGCAGGTTGCCGACGACGTAGAAGCCGGGGTTCAGCCCCGTCTCTTCCTCCAGCGTCTTGTAGAACTTGACCGAGTAGTCATGGATGTGGCTGGTCGCGTAGCCCATGTTGAACAGCGGCAGAAGGCCCGCAGCATGCCAGGTCGACCCCGCGGTCAGCTCGTCGCGTTCGACCAGCATGGTGTCCCAGCCCGCACGGGCCAGATGATAGGCGATCGCGGTTCCGACGGCGCCGCCGCCGACGACCAGGGCACGGACATGGGTTTTCATCGCAAGGCTCCCAGGGGCTGTTTTCCCCTAGATGCCCGAACGCGCGGAACGCGGACCTGCACGCCCGACCATCTTCAGACGAAAACGACATAAGGCCGCCGTCAGGTCATCTCCGTCCGACCGCCGGGGGCTGTCTGCCCCCGGACCCCCGAGGATATTTGCCGACCGGAAATGACCGCCGGATCGGACCGCCCTAGAGCATGCCGGGTACGACCAGGTCCGGCGGGCGATGCCCGTCGGCGAAGGTCTTGACGTTGATGATCACCTTCTCGCCCATCTCGACACGGCCCTCGACGGTGGCCGAGCCCATATGCGGAAGCAACACGACATTGGGCAATTGGCGCAGGCGCGGGTTCACCTCGTGCCCGCGTTCGAAGACGTCGAGCCCGGCGCCCGCGATCTCGCCCGCGCGCAGCATCCGCGTCAGCGCGTTCTCGTCGATCACCTCGCCGCGCGAGGTGTTCACGATCACCGATGTCGGCTTCATCAGCTTCAGACGCCGTGCGTTCAACAGATGGAAGGTCGAGGGCGTGTGCGGGCAGTTGACGGAAATCACGTCCATCCGGCTGACCATCTGGTCGAGGCTTTCCCAGTAGGTCGCCTCCAGTTCTTCCTCGATCTCGGGGCGCAGGCGCTTGCGGTTGTGGTAATGCACCTGCATGCCGAAGGCCGCCGCGCGGCGGGCCACCGCCTGGCCGATCCGGCCCATGCCGAGAATGCCCAGACGCCGCCCGCCGACGCGTCCGCCCATGAAGGCGGTGGGCGCCCAGCCCTGCCATTCGCCGGCCTGCATGACCGCCAGGCCTTCGGGGATGCGGCGGGTGACGGCCAGGATCAGCGCCATGGTCATGTCGGCGGTATCCTCGGTCACCACGCCGGGCGTGTTCGACACCAGGATGCCGCGCTGCCGGGCGGTCGCGACATCGATATGGTCGACGCCCGCGCCGTAATTGGCGATCAGTTTCAGCTTCTCGCCCGCCTGGGCCAGCAGGCCCGCATCGATCGGGTCGGTGACGCAGGGCACAAGCACGTCGGCCCGGCGCATCGCCGCGGCCAGTTCGTCGCGGCCCATCTTGGTGTCGGGGTCACGCAATTCGACGTCGAAGAGTTCCCGCATCCGGGTCTCGACGGGCTCGGGCAGGCGTCGCGTCACGACAACACTCAGACGCGGTGCGGGCATCGGGCCTCTCTCCTCTCTTTCCGGGCGGCGATCCTGTTGGCAAACTACGGGGCGAACGGGGCGCGCCACAAGCCCCGACGCATGACCTGCGACCACAAAACCAGAGGCGGCAGATGATCACCCGGCGGGCCTTGGCCTTTTTTCTCGCGTCGCTGGCGGCGACGACCCTCGCGGCGGCGGAATCGCGCGGCCCGGTCACCAACCTGCCCTTGCCGCGCTACGTCTCGCTCAAGGCGTCCGAAGGCAATGCGCGGCGCGGCCCCAGCCTGTCGCACCGGATCGACTGGGTGTTCCGGCACCGCGACATGCCGCTGCGGATCACCGCCGAATTCGGCCATTGGCGCCGGGTCGAGGACCGCGACGGTATGGGCGGCTGGGTACATTACTCGCTTCTGTCGGGGGTGCGCACGGTGGTGGTGACGGCCGACCTGGCCGACCTGCACCTGAAACCGGCCGAGAACGCGCCGATCATGGCCCGCGCCGAGGCCGGCGTGGTCGCAAGGCTGCACGATTGCGAGGCGGATTGGTGCCGGGTGAGTGCGGGCGGACAGAAGGGGTGGGTCCGCAAGGACGCGGTCTGGGGTGTCGACCCCGATGAACTGCGCGAGTGAGGCGGCGATGGCGGGGGCCGGACCGGCGGGAAAGACGCGGTTGAACCTGACGGCCGCCGCGGCCTCGGTCAGCGTGGCGACGATCCTTGTCGCGCTCAAGCTATGGGCGCTGGGCGCCACCGCATCGCTGTCCATCGCCGCCTCGCTGGCCGACAGTGCGATGGACCTGATGATCTCTCTCGCCGGGCTGGTCGCGATCCTCTACGCGGCACGCCCCCCGGACGAGGATCACGCCTTCGGCCACAGTTCGGTCGAGGATCTGACCGCGCTGGGCCAGGCGGTCTTCATCCTTGTCGCCTCGGCAACGATCGCCACCGCCTCGGTCCGGCGGCTGCTGTCGGACGCGCCGCCCGCGCTGGCGGCGGAGGGGCGCGGGATCATCGTGATGATCGTCTCGATCGTGCTGACGCTGGGCCTGGTGCTGTGGCAGCGCCGCGTCGTGCGGCAAACGGGCAGCCGCGTGGTGGCCGCCGATGCCCTGCACTATCTGGGCGACCTCGTGCCCGCTCTGGGCGCCATCGCCGCGCTGGCGGTTTCGTCGCGCTTCGGGATCGGACAGGTCGACAGCGTCGTGGCCCTCGGCGCGGCGGCGATGCTGGCGGTCGGCGCGATCCGGATCGGCAAGGGTGCCTGGGACGCGCTGATGGACCGCGCCGCCGATCCGACCCTGGTCGAAGGCATCGCCGCGCTTGCGCGCGACTGGCCCGAGGTGCGCGGATTTCACGACCTCAAGACGCGCACCGCGGGCAGCCGCGTCTTCGTGCACCTGCATATCGAACTGGACGGCGCGCTGACCCTGCGCGAGGCGCATGACATCGGCGCCGGCCTGCGGCGGAAGATCATCGAAACCTACCCGCAATGCGATGTCATCATTCACAAGGACGTGGCGCGGGCCTGATGGCCCCTCAGCGCAGCGCCAGCCGGCCGTCGCGGGCGGCCAGGTCTTCGACGTAACGCCGTTCGGCCGTGAAATCATGCGGCACCTGGTCGGCACGGCGACGCCCGGACAGCGACAGCGAGGCGAAGAAATCGAAACCGTGCAGCGCCAGGCGCGACAGGTCGGACCCCATCAACAGATCGATCATCATCAGCCCGGTCGTGGGCGGCGCGCCCAGACGGTCGGTCAAGGCGACGATCCGGGGCAGCGGATGCAGGTAGAACCGGCCCGCGCGCCGCGCCACCGACCAGGGCAGCCGCTTGCGCTTGGGCGACATCCACAGCACCAGGTGCGGATCGATCCGCGCCAGTTCGGCCGGGGGCAAGGATGTGGCCAGCGCCAGCCAATCGGTCCGGCTGCCATGCGAAACGGGCGCCGGCATCGGCGCGCGGTTGATGCGGATGACGAGATCGGCGGCATCGATTGCCGCGCCCTCGTCCCGGTCGGCCAGCGACCGCGCATTGCCAACCAGCGCCACGCGCTTGCCCGCGGCGCGGTCCAGCAGCGCCATCTCGTCCATCGACAGCGCGGCCAGCGGGGCCTCGCGCCGCAACGTGCGCGCCAGATAGAAGCCCAGGCGCGTCATTCCGCCCGATCCAGCAGGTCGCGATAGACCGCGACCAGTTCCTCGGCCTCGCGCCTTATGTCGAACAGCGCCTCGACCCGCGCGCGGCCCTTCCGCCCGGCGAGCGCCAGGGCAGAGGGTTCGGCCAGCATCGCCTGCATCGCCGCGGCCAGCGCGCCGGCATCGCCCGGCGGCACCAGGCGCCCGGTCTCGCCATCCTCGACCTGGGTTTCGAAGGCGCCGACGCGCGTGGCGATTGTCGGCACGCCGCAGGCCATCGCCTCGATCGGGGTGAGGCCGAATCCTTCCCACCGCGCCGGCGCGATGAAAAGGTCGAGCGCCTGGTAGGCGGTGACAAGCCGGTCCCACGGCAATTCGCCCAGAAACCGTATCTGCGTTCCCAGGCCCGCCGCCGCGATCCTCTCGCGCAGGGCGGCAATGAACGCCTCGTTGTCCCTGGTGGTGCGCCCGGTGAAGACCAGCACGGCGTTCGGATGCCGCGGCAGAACGTCAAGCGCGGCGCCCACCAGAACATCGGTGCCCTTCTGCGGTCGCAGCCGCCCGAAACACCCCAGGACGATGGCATCGGGCGGCAGGTCCAGCGCGCGCCGCGCGGCAACCTTGTCGGCGGGCGGATGAAAGACCTGCGTGTCGATCCCGTGCAGGATCACCCGCGCCGGCCGTTCCAGATAGCTTGCGGCCTGCGGTGAGGTGGCGACCACCGCGTCCATCCGCCCGATCAGCCAGCGGGTATAGGCAGAATGCCGCCGTTGCGCGGCCGAGGTGAACAGCAGCCGCAGCCTGCGCCGGAACAGGTGCCGCAGGATCAGCCCCGTCAGCATCTCGGTATTGCGGCGGGCATGCCAGACGCGCCAGCGATCGTTCGGCAACATCGCCACGCGCCACAGCGGCAGATGCGGCAGGTCGCGCGGCAGGCCGGGGCCGGTCGTGACGATGCCGATGCGGCCTGCCTGAACCGGGATCAGCCGCAGCACCGTCGAGGTCACGCCCGACAGGCGGCGCTTGAGATTGGGGGCGATCACCTCGATCGTGTCGGGCGGTGCGGACATCGGCTTCCCTCGGTTGCGGGGCCTGCCTAGCGCAGGGTTGGCGACGGCGGAAGCCCCCTTGCCGCCACCGTCAATCGGCCCGGTCCTGCGACAACAGGTAAAGCACGAGGCCCAGCACCAGCGGCACGAGGAAGAACAGGAACACCGCGTCGAACGCGGCCTCGCCCGCGACCGCGCCGCCCGACGCGGCATAGACCGGCCCCGAGGCGAATTGCATGATCCCCGCGCCACCGATCCCGAACATGTTGAGGAAGGTCACCCCGCGCCCGACCATGTGCGGCGGAAAGAAGGCCCGGCCATGCGCCATGATCGCGGGAAACGAGGCGCCGAAAAACCCGATGGCACATAACAGCGCCGTCGCCGCCACAAGGCCCGGCGCGGGCAGCGCCCAAAGCGCCGCAAGGCTGGCCGCCGCCGCGGCATTGCCGCCGAAAACCACCCATTTGCGGGTCCGCAACAGCCGGTCGAGCGGACCATAGGCGAAACTGCCCACAATCATCGCCAGGCCCATGGCCAGCGTCATGCGGCCGATCAGTTCGGGCCCGGCGCCGAACAGCGTTTCGGCATAGGGCCCGGCCCATAGCCCGCGCAAGGCGGCCGAGGGCGCATAGGCCACGGCCATCAGCGGCAGGATCGGCCAGATCGCCGGCATCCGAAGCAGCGCCAGCACCGAATCGCCCGCCCCTTCCGGCCGGTCCGCCGCGGGCGGATCGCGCAGGAACAGCCACAAGGCCGCGGCATTGGCCAGCGTCACCGCCGCCAGCGCCCACAGCGTGCCGCGCCAGCCCACCAGGCCCACCGCCCAGGCCAGCGGCTCGGCCGACAGGATATTGCCCAGCGACCCGATCCCGATGACCGAGGCGGCAAGCGTGCCGAAGATTGCGGGCGAATAGAGCCGCGCGAAGATGTAGTAGGAGGCCATAAGGACCGGCGAACAGCCGATCCCGATCAGGACCATGGCGACCGACACGGCGCCCGGCCCCTGCGCCAGGGCGAAGATCGCGGCCCCGCCACCGCCGCCGATAGCCAAGAGCGCGGCGGCCGTCCGGCGCGGTCCGATCCGGTCCAGCGCGGCGCCCACCGGCAGTTGCATCAGCGCGAAGGCCGCGAACCAAAGGCCCGAAGCCCGCGCAAGATCATCGGCGCCCGCGCCGATATCCGGGCCCAGAACGGGGCTGAGCACCGCCAGGAAAGCCCGATAGAATTGGCTAAGCACATAGGCCGCCACAAGAAGTGCCAGACCGGCGCGCAAGGTTTCCTCCCCCGAGAACACCCCCGGACGGGGGCGGGCCGACCCTGCACGGAAGGGCAGCCGGGCACAAGGCCCGCGCGCCATCGCAAAGGGAAGTTCGGGACTGGTCGGAGCGAGAGGATTCGAACCTCCGACCCCCTGCTCCCGAAGCAGGTGCGCTACCAGGCTGCGCTACGCTCCGACCGTGGACGCGCTGTTACCGATTCCCGCAGGGGTTTTCAAGCCCCGTCGGCCGGCGCGGACAGGCCCGGCATCGCTGCCTCGGGCGCCAGTTCCTCGAAATCGAAATTGTCGAGCCTTCGGGCGCGCTTGCCGGCCTTTTCGGCCGAGATCTTGATGTCCTCGATATCCTTCGCCGCCTGGCCGAAATGCCGGTCAAGATTTTCGACGCGGGTGCCCAACCGGTCGACATCGGCATAAAGCATCGACAATTCCTTGCGGATCGCGCCGGCCTGTTCGCGCATCCGCGCATCCTTGAGCACCGCGCGCATCGTGTTCAGCGTCGCCATGCAGGTGGTGGGCGACACGATCCAGACGCGCAGGCCGAAACCTTCGCGCACCAGTTCGGGGAAATTCGCATGCAGTTCGGCATAGACCGCTTCGGAGGGCAGGAACATCAGCGCGCCGTCCGCCGTTTCGCCCTCGAGGATATAGCGCTCGGCGATGGCCTTCAGATGGGCGCGCACGGCGGTGCGCATCTGCCGCGCGGCCTCGGTCTGTGCCTGCGGCCCCTCGGCCCGGCGCAGCGCCTCGTAGGCTTCCAGCGGGAATTTCGAATCGATCACGATCGGCCCCGGCGGGTTGGGCAGGTGGATCAGGCAATCGGCCCGCCGCCCGTTCGACAGCGTCGCCTGCATGGTGAAACTGTCGGCGGGCAGCGCCTTCTGCACGATGTCGTTCAGCTGGATTTCACCGAACGCGCCGCGGGTCTGCTTGTTCGACAGGATATCCTGCAGGCTCAGCACGTTGCCCGACAGCTTCTCGATATTCTCCTGCGCCTTGTCGATCGTCTCCAGCCGCTGCTGCAATTCGCCCAGGCTGCGGGCGGTGCGGGTCGCGGTGCCGTGCAGGCTTTCGGTCATGCTGCGGCTGACATCGGCCAGCCGTGCCTCCATCAGTTGCAAAAGCTTGGTCTGGCTGGCCGCCGCAGCCTCGGAAACGTGGTGCAAGCCGCCGGCCAATTGCTGTTGTCCGTCCGAAAGCGCCTGCACCCGTTCGCCCAGCGCCGTGACATGGCGCAGGACCGGCTCCTGCGCCCGCGCGGCGCGCGCCGCCGTCCGCCAGATCATCAGCAGGACCACAAGCACCAACGCCGCGGCACCAAGCCCCGCCAGCACGCGCGGATCGTCAAGGGAAAGGCCCAAAAGCTCTGTCATGTCCGCCCGAACAGCCGCTCGATATCACTCAGTTTCAGTTCCACCCAGGTCGGGCGGCCATGGTTGCACTGGCCCGATCGCGGCGTTGCCTCCATCTCGCGCAGAAGCGCGTTCATCTCCTCGGGGCGCATCTGGCGCCCGGCGCGGACCGATCCGTGGCAGGCCATGCGCGACAGCACCGCGTCGATCTTTTCCGCCAGAAGCAGGCTGTCGCCCACATCCGCCAGTTCGTCGAGGATGTCGCGGATCAGCGCACCGGCATTCACCTCGCCCAGGATGGCGGGGGTTTCACGCACCACCACCGCCCCGTCACCGAAAGGTTCGACCGCAAGGCCCAGCGCCGAAAGCGCCTGCGCATGGGTCAGGATCAACGCGGCATCGGTGGGCGACAGGTCCACGACCTCGGGGATCAGAAGCGCCTGCGCGGCCACACCGTTTTCCGCACGCTGCCGTTTCAGCCTTTCGTAGACCAGGCGTTCATGCGCCGCGTGCTGATCGACGATGACCACACCATCCGCGGTCTGCGCGACGATGTAGGTTTCATGCAATTGTGCCCGCGCGGCGCCCAGCGGGTGGTCCTGCATCGCAGGTTCCGGCGCCGGGGCCGGGCGGGCGAAGGGTTGGGCCGCCTCGGCAAAGCCCGGCTGCGGGGCCTGCATCGCCATCGCCGCCTGCACCGCGCCCTGTCCGGGGCGCGCATGGGGCGCGAAGGACGGGCGCGGCGGCGCGGCCGGCGTTTCCGGCCGGAAGGCGCCCAGCGTCGCCGCCGCGACGGTCGACGAGGTGCGATGCCCCGCCTCGGCCAGGATGTGACGCAAGGCGGTGACGACCAGCCCGCGCGCCACGCCGGCCTCGCGGAACCGCACCTCGGCCTTGGCGGGGTGCACGTTCACGTCCACCCGTTCGGGATCGACATCCAGAAACAGGATCGCCGCGGTGTGCCTGTCGCGCGGCAGAAGATCGGTATAGCCCGCCCTGAGCGCACCGATCAGCAGCTTGTCGCGCACCGGGCGGGCATTGACGAACAGGAACTGTTCCACCGCCGCGCCGCGCGAATAGGTGGGCAGGCCCGCCAACCCCCACAGACGCAACCCTTCGCGCTCGGCCTCGATGTTCACGGCGTTTTCCACGAAATCGCGCCCGACGATTCTGGCAGCGCGGGCGCGCAGCGCATCGAACCCCGCCCCCGCCTCGGCATCCGCGCGCAGGATCACCCGCCCCTCGCCACCCTGGGTCGTGTCGCGCAAGGAAAACGCCACGCCGGGCCGGGCCATCGCGATACGGCGCATCACGTCCGAAATCGCCTGCATCTCGGCCCGGTCGCTGCGCAGGAATTTCAGCCGCGCCGGCGTGGCGAAGAACAGGTCGTGAAGTTCCACCACCGTGCCGCGGGCCAGCGCCGCGGGCCGCACCGGCGCCATCCGCCCCGCCGACACCTCGATCCGCGCCGCCTCGCCCCCCGACGCGCGCGAGGTGATCGACAGCCGCGCGACCGAGGCGAGCGAGGGCAGCGCCTCGCCCCGGAACCCGAAGGAGCGGATATCCAGCAGGTCGCTGCCGTCGATCTTGGAGGTCGCGTGCCGGGCCAGCGCCATCGGCAGATCGTCCGCCGTCATCCCGCAGCCGTCATCCACCACCCGGATCAGCCGCTTGCCGCCCTCGGCCACGGTCACGTCCACCCTCCGCGCGCCGGCATCCAGCGCGTTTTCTACCAGTTCCTTGACCGCCGAGGCCGGGCGTTCGACCACCTCGCCGGCCGCGATGCGGTTCACGACGGATTCGTCGAGTTGCCGGATCACCGGGCGATCATGGCCGATATTGGGGTGCGGGGCGTTCATGCCACAAGGGTTAGCATGAACGCCGGGGCCTTGGCCACAGATTCGGGCAGGATCAGTTGGCCGCCGAAAGCCCTTCCGGCCGGCCCACCACGACGAAATGCAACCCCTCGGGACGCAGGATGCGCGCCGCCACCCGTGCCACGTCCTCCAGCGTCACGGCCTCGACCTTTGCGTTGCGGGTCTCGACATAGCTGGTGGGCAGATCGTCCATCTGCATGCCCACAAGGATGCGCGCGATCGGCGCATTGCCGTCGAAACGCAAGGGATAGGCCCCGGTGAGATAGGTCTTTGCCGCTGCGAGTTCCTCGGCCGTCACGCCGTTCCGGGCCACGTCGGTCCAGATGTCGCGTACCAGCCCGATAGCCTCTGCCACCTTGTCATTGGCCGAGGCGAAAGACCCCTGATAGGTCGCCGCCAGGTCCATCGGCACAAGATAGCTGGCCGTGCCGTAGGTAAGCCCGCGCTTTTCGCGCAACTCCTCCATCAGCCGCGCGCCGAAACCGCCGCCACCGACGATATGGTTCAGGACATAGGCCGCGAAGAAATCAGGATCGTGCCGGTCGATCCCCTCGTGGCCGAACATCACGACCGATTGCGGTGAATCGTAATCCACCACGGTCACGCCCGGTTCCAGCACCAGGTCCGCCACGGGCGGCATCGGGGCCCCGGTCTCGGGCAGGTCGGCCAGCAGCCGGTCGATCACCTGCCCCAAAGTCTCGGCATCGATGTCGCCCACCGCCGAGACATAGACGCGGTCGCGCGCGATCACGCGGTCCTTCGCGGTCAGAAGATCGTCGCGGGTCAGTGCCTGCACGCTGTCCTCGGTGCCGCTGCGCGAGGTTCCGTAGGGGTGATCGCCGAAGGCGAGATTGTCGAAGGTCCGCCCGGCGATGTGATTGGGGTCTTTCGCCGAGGACCGGATGTTCGAAATCACCTGCGCCCGCACCCGTTCGATCGCGTCGGGATCGAAGCGCGGGCTGGCCAGCGCCTTGCGCAGAAGCGCGACCGAGGCATCGCGATTCTCGGACAGGAACCGGGCCGAGACCGACAGCGAATCGTCACCCACGTCAAAGCCGAAACTGGAGGCCAGCGCATCGCGCGCGGCGGCGAATTCCTGGGCGTCCATGTCGCCCGCACCCTCTTCCAGAAGCGCGGTCATCAGGTTGATCGCGCCGCGCTTGCCGTCTTCGTCCAGGCTGGCGCCGCCACGGAACCGCAATTCCAGCGCCACGAAGGGGATCGACGGTTCCTCGACCAGCCAGGCCGCGATCCCGCCGGGCGAGGTGACTTCCTGAATCTCGACCGCCGCCCGCACCGGCATCGCCACCAGCATCGCCGCCATCACGGCCCCGAGAACGCGCCCCATGATCATTGTCCCACCTCCGCGCTGTCGGTTTCGGGCCGTGTCAGCCAGCCGGTCACCGCGCGGTCACGGTCGAAGACCTGCCGCGCGGCGTTCAAGACGTCTTCCTCGGTCACCGCCTGAAGAATGCCGGGCCAGGCCTGCACATCCGCCACCGTCAGGCCCTGGGTCAAGGCCTGGCCATAGCGGCGCGCCAGCCGGCTGGTATCGTCACGCGAATAGATCTCGTCGGCCTTGATCTGCGCCTTGATGCGGGCGAAATCCTCGGCATCGACGCCCTCGACAAGGAATTCCGCGATGGCCGCATCCATCGCGTCCTCGGCGTCCTGCAGGCTGACGCCCGGCGCGGGCACGACGACCAGACCGAAGGTGGTGTCGTCCAGCGACAGGCCGGAATAGAAGGCCGAGGAATAGATCGCCACCTTGCTGTCGAATTGCAGCTTCTCGGCCAGGACGGAATTCACCGGGCTGCCGCCCAGAAGCTCGGCCAGGACGGTCAGCGCCGCGGCCTCTTCCTGCGCGCCCGCATCGCGTTCGGGCGCCAGGTAGCTGCGCATCACATAGGGCTGCGCAACGCGCGCATCTTCCATCACCATCCGGCGTTCCGACAATTGCGGCGGCTCGGTTGGACGGTCGCGCGGCACAATGCCGGCCGCCGGGGGGATCGGCCCATAATGCTTTTCCGCCAGGCTGCGCACCTCGTCCGCGGTCACGTCGCCAGCCACGACCAGGATCGCGTTGTTCGGGGCGTAATGGGTTTCGTACCAGGCCAGCGCGTCTTCACGCGTCAGGTTCTCGATCTCGTGGCGCCAGCCGATGATCGGGCGGCCATAGGGGTGGTTAAGATATTGCGCCGCGCTGCGCTGTTCGCGGAAGATCGCGCCCGGATCGCCGTCGACGCGCTGGTTGCGTTCTTCGATGATCACCTCGCGCTCGGTCTGCCAGGCGTCCTCGGTCAGCAGAAGGTCGGTCATCCGGTCGGATTCCATCTGCATCATCAGGTCCAGCCGGTCGGCGGCGACGCGCTGGAAATACCCGGTATAATCCCACGACGTGAAGGCGTTGTCGGACCCGCCATTGGCCTTGACGATCCGGCTGAGTTCGCCCGGCCCCAGGTCGTCGGTGCCCTTGAACATCAGGTGTTCGAGGAAATGCGCCACGCCCGACACGCCCGGCGGTTCGTCGGCAGCGCCCGCGCGATACCAGACCATGTGCACGACGACGGGGGCGCGATGATCCTCGATCACCACCACCTCCATCCCGTTGTCCAGCGTGAAGCTGCTGACGGTTTCGGCCAGCGCCTGCGTGGCGAAAAGCGCGACGGCGGCAAGCGGCGCCAAAAGGCGAAGGGTCGGACGGCTCGGCATGGTTCCTCCGGGTGCGGCTTACCGGAAGCTACGCATGCCGCGCGCCGCATCAAGGGCGGTTGACGCGGACGTGAGCCTATTGCGGCTCGGGCGGGGCGGCGACGGTGCGCACGCCCGCGCGGCGCCAGCGTTCCAGTTCGGCGTAGCGATCCAGCGACATCGGCTCGTAAGCCTTGAAATAGACGTTCACGTTGAACCACCGTTCCAGCAGGCGCCCGTCGTTGCGGCGGCGGTATTCCAGGTCTTCGGCGGCCAGTTGCTGACGGATGTCGGGCGCGGCGCCGAACCGCGTCGCATGGGACAGAAGGCCGCTGTCGCCCGGACGCGCCCGCGCGACATTGCCGCCCAGCGCGGCGACGGCGTCGGCCTCGGGCGTGGGGTCGGTCCGGTTCTGCCCGCCCGGCGTCGGTTCGGGCAGCGTGGCCATGTCCTCGGGCAGTTCCAGCGGCTTGACCGGCAGCACCGCGAATTCGTCGGGCGAGCGCGTCTGGCTGCGAATGTTCATCAATTGCGGATCGCGCGGTTCGCCACAGGCCGTGAGCGCCACCAGCGCACAGACCGCGCCAACCTGGATGCCCCGAATTGCCCGCATGCTGCCTTCCCCTATCCGGCGTTCCCTCGGGGTCTTAACGCAAGTTCCCGCGCCCGTCACGGGGTCTTCTGGCGCCCTGCGAACAGGACCAGTCCGGCGGCGCCCAGGAAAATCGCGATATCAGCCACGTTGAAGGCCCACGGGTTGGTCCAGCCCGGTGTCGACATGTTCAGGAAATCGGCCACCGCACCGTAAAGAATTCGGTCGACGACGTTGCCCAGCGCGCCCCCGACCAGAAGGCCGGTGGAAATCCGTGCCGCGGGCCCTTCGTCCGATGTCGCGATCCAGCGCCAGACCCAGGCCGAGACGGCCAGCGCGATGGCGATCATGATCCAGCGCGCGACATCCGACCCCGAGGCGAACAGGCCGAAATTCATCCCGCGGTTCCAGGCCATCCGCAGGTTCAGCCAGGGCGGATAGACATCGATCGCCAGGCGCGACTTGAGGTCCAGCACGTGAACGACCCAGACCTTGATGGCCTGGTCCAGCGCGAAGACGGCGCCCGCGATGATGGCCGCAAGCCGCATCGCCCTAGTGCCGGAAATGCCGCATGCCGGTAAAGACCATGGCCAGGCCGGCCGCGTCGGCCGCCGCGATCACCTCGTCGTCGCGCATCGACCCCCCGGGCTGGATCACCGCCGTCGCCCCGGCCTCGGCCGCCGTCAGCAGCCCGTCGGGGAACGGGAAGAACGCGTCCGACGCGACGACCGACCCGCGCGTGGGCGGCTCGGCCAGGCCCAGCGCCTCGGCCATGTCCTGCGCTTTTCGTGCCGCGATCCGGGTGGAATCGACCCGGCTCATCTGGCCGGCGCCCACGCCCACCGTGGCGCCGTCCTTCACATAGACGATGGCGTTCGACTTCACATGCTTGGCCACCCGCCAGGCGAACATCAGGTCGGCCAGTTCCGCGTCCGACGGCGCGCGGCGCGTCACCACCTTCAGGTCGGCCGGTGCCAGGCGGCCCGCGTCGCGGTCCTGAACCAGCATGCCGCCCGCGACCTGCCGGTAGGTCAGGCCCGGCGCGGCCGGGTCGGGCAACCCGCCCGTGGTCAGCAGCCGCAGGTTCTTCTTGCCCGCGAAGACCGCGCGCGCGGCCTCGTCCGCCTCGGGGGCGATCACCACCTCGGTGAAGATCTGGCAGATTTCCTCGGCCGTGGCGGCATCGAGCGCGCGGTTCAGCGCGACGATCCCGCCGAAGGCAGAAACGCGGTCGCAATCGTAGGCGCGGCGATAGGCATCGAGCAGGGTTTCCCCCCGCGCCACGCCGCAGGGGTTGGCGTGCTTGATGATCGCGCAGGCCGGGGCCTCGTCCGCGTCGAATTCGGCCACCAGTTCGAAGGCGGCGTCGGTGTCGTTGATGTTGTTGTAGCTGAGTTCCTTGCCCTGCCACTGCTTCGCGGTCGCCACGCCGGGCCGGGCGCTGCCGTCGGTGTAGAAGGCCGCGGCCTGGTGCGGGTTCTCGCCGTAGCGCAGGCCCTGCGCCAGCGTCCCGGCAAAGGCGCGTCGCCGCGGCGCAGCCTCGCCGATCGCGCCGGCCATCCAGGTGGACACCGCCGCGTCATAGGCCGCCGTGCGGCCATAGGCGACCTGCGCCAGCCGCTTGCGGAAGGAAAGGCCGGTCTGGCCGCCATTGGCATCCATCTCGGCCAGCACCGCGCCGTAATCCTGAACATCCGTGACCACCGTCACCCAAGCGTGGTTCTTGGCCGCCGCGCGGATCATCGCCGGGCCGCCGATGTCGATATTCTCGACGCAGGTCGCGTAATCGCCGCCCTTCGC
>Ga0180436_10003443_pt1 | contig 14552 bp, 9 predicted proteins | sample SS_ome_2_FD_132434 | JGI IMG/M metagenome (GOLD analysis project Ga0180436, IMG submission 132434) | Hypersaline lake sediment archaeal communities from the Salton Sea, California, USA - SS_3_S_2 metaG | ecosystem: Environmental > Aquatic > Non-marine Saline and Alkaline > Hypersaline > Sediment...
CCCAGTGTTACATATCATGATTCCGTAGCTCAGCTGGGAGAGCGCTACCTTGACAGGGTAGAGGTCGCTGGTTCGAGCCCAGTCGGAATCATACCAAATCGAAACGGCAGGATTTCCAATGGAGTTCCTGCCGTTTTTGTGTTTCGTTTTATTCAATTCTCCTCTATCCTGCCTCAACATCAAAAAACAGCCTCAGGGTTTGAAAGAGTTATGGTAAAATATTCTTTGTACAAAGTTTGGGCTCACTCAAGGGAAGTTTGGCTCATCCCCTATGAAAGGGGGTGATGCTTATGACAACATACGAAACAATCTCGTTAATGATTGCTTTCGGCATGTTAATTGCCGTGTTGTCGAAAAAAGAAAAATAGACTTCCCTTGAGCCCTGGTAAAGTTCAAAGGGAAAGTCTATTTTAAAATGACGTATGAGCCGAGCCCTTGTTGGGCCGCTTTGTACACGCGACTCGACTGTTGGCGCAGTCGGGTCTTTTTTATTTTATGCATTTCTTAAAGGAGAAATACATCTGGTGCGCAAAATAAATTTGACCTGTATCCGTGCAACACTTGTGGTCTTTTCATTTTGAAATGCATCACGCCACGGAAGATTATACATAGACTATGTTCAGATTCATATTACCAATTTCAACCCACTAAATCAACTATAAACTAGTTTCATGAGTAAAGCCCTTCAAAAAATTTAAAACCCATCTAAATTCTCCCGCAAGGCTCCTTCTTTCAACATTTCCAAAAATCTCGTCAAAGTTTTTGGGGGCTTTTAAGCAACAGCAATTGCAGCTCTGAATCATAAAATAAATAACAATGAGGGTAGCCTCATTGTTATTTAGCTTTGCCCGCTAGTGTTCTCTTAGTCTTCTGAGTTTTTATTTAACGAGGCTGCCCCTATGACTCCTGCATCATTTCCTAACTGCGCTAGTTTAATTTTTGTACTGGTTCGAACATGTGGATAGGAAAATGCATGGAAGTATTCCTCTATTCCCTTAAGAAGAATTTCTCCTACAGCGGATACGCCGCCTCCAATCACAATTGCATCAGGATTCAACAAGTTCCCGATGTTCCCGCAAGCAAATCCTAAGTAAAAATAAAATTTATTTACTGCCATGAGTGCTAATTTGTCATCTTGTTTTGCTTGGTCAAAAACAATCTTAGCCGTTACTTCCTGACCATCATCAATTAACCATTTTAATTTTGATTCACCAGCAAATTCTTCTGATAAATCACGCGCTAATCGAACCACACCTGTTCCACTAGCTACGGTTTCCAAACAACCGCGATTGCCGCATGTGCATTGATAACCATCATGATCCACAATCATATGGCCTATTTCTCCTGCAGCCCCTTTTCCATGAACTAAATGGCCTTCAACAATAACACCGCCGCCAACACCTGTTCCAAGCGTAATAAAGACTAAATTGGCACAACCATCACCCGCCCCCTTCCAACGCTCTCCTAATGCGGCAACATTCGCATCATTATCGATGCAGAAAGGAATTCCGGTCCCTGCTTCAATCTTTTCTTTAACTGGCTGCAGCGTTTTCCAGCCTAAATTAAATGCTCCACTAACAGTTCCTTTTTCGATATCGACAGCTCCAGGTGAACCCATACCGATACCTAAAAAGTCATCAGCCGACAAACCGTATAAATTTAACCGGTGATTAATGGAATGAATGATGTCGGGAATAATATTCTCCCCTTTATTTTGAACATCTGTTTCCATGCTCCACTTTTGTTGAATCTCCCCTTCTTCCGTGAGGATAGCAAATTTTACGGTAGTGCCGCCTAAATCAATTCCGATTAATTTTTTCATCTTTTTTCCTTCCTTATTCACAAAGCCAATCGTTTCCTTGATTAGTTTTAAAGTGTTATGGTTTATCTGCTACAGGCTTTGTTTTTTTCAACCTTCGACAATAGCGGAACTGAATACATGTTTCTTCTTCTTCAACAAACCAAGAGCGGTCTGGAAACATTATCCTAAGACTTCTCTTGCTTTTCTAAAAGCAACCCCGACAACTTTGTCCATATCGTAATATTTGTATTCACCTAAACGGCCGCCGAAGATGACATTGTTTTCTGATTCGGTTAACGCTTTATATTTTTGATACAATCCATTGTTCTTACGGTCATTGATCGGATAATAAGGTTCATCTCCTAGTTGCCATTTCATACTATATTCCTTGCTTATAATGGTTTTAGGCTGCGTTCCAAATTCAAAGTGCTTATGTTCAATGATACGTGTGAAAGGAGTTTCGCGGTCTGTATAATTAACGACCGCATTTCCTTGGTAGTCAGGCATATCCAGCACCTCAGTTTCAAACCGCAAGCTTCTGTATCCCAAAACACCGTATTTATAATCAAAATAAGCATCAATAGGTCCGCTATAAACTACTTTTTCTGCAACACTGTTCCAATAGCTTTTATCCTCCAAATAATCCGTATGGAGCTTTACCTCAATTCCTTCTATCATTCGCTCAACCATAGCCGTATACCCGTCTGTTGGTATTCCCTGATAGGTATCGTAAAAGTAATTATTGTCATATGTAAACCTTACCGGTATCCTGCGGATGATAAAGGCAGGAAGTTCTGTGCATGGACGCCCCCACTGCTTTTCGGTGTAACCGCGAATGAGTTTTTCATACATATCCGGTCCAACGAGATTAATAGCTTGTTCTTCCAAGTTTTGCGGATCTTCCACATAGTGGTCTTTGCATTGCTGTCGGATTTTTTCCTTTGCTTCATCTGGTGTTACAACGCCCCACATCTTGTTAAACGTGTTCATGTTAAACGGCAGGTTATAAATTTCACCATGATAATTAGCAATTGGACTGTTTATATATCTGTTGAATTCGGTAAACTGGTTAACATAATCCCAGATTTTTTTATTGCTTGTATGGAAAATATGGGCCCCGTATTTATGCACCTGTATATCTTCCACTTTCTCCGTATAAATATTTCCAGCAATATGGCCGCGTTTATCAATAATGAGACATGATTTTCCGGCTTTTTTTACTTCGTGGGCAAATACGGCTCCATACAGACCCGCGCCTACTATCAAAAAATCATATTTCGGTTTCATAAAAGTCGATCTCCTAAGAGTTTTTTCATTGATTTTTTTTATGTCCTGCCAAATTACAAAAATGGCTTTCTATGATTTTTATTTCTTAGAAAGCTGTTTTCATTCTTCAATTAATTAAATCCGACCAATCTTTGCGAGATTTTGTATACCGACACGGAAATCCCTCGTCCAACCCGGCCGGGCAAGTTAATGGTCCGACCCAAAATCCCGTATTTGAGATGGTAATAAAAATTTATATCCTTCTCTTTAATATACTCCCATAATTCTTTTTTCTTTTTCAGATTCTCTGCAGTTCCTGAACGTATTAATAAAATGGCAGAAACGATCGTAACGATTTCCAGATGGTGAAGCATATACTCGCGAAGCTTTTGGCTTGTCACGTTTTCCAGATTCACTTGTTCTATCATGAGCTTGTTAACTTTAATCTGTTGGTCAACCCTTTTAATCATGACACGCTCATTCACCGACTGGTCTTCCCTGCCGATAAAATACCGATAAAAATCAACGTTGATATAGTAGATTTTCTGTACATGTTCAAGGGGCCTGTATACAAATAAATTGTCCACATAAAATGTATGCTTAGGCAGTTCAAGACCGCATTCTTTCAGCAGTTGCGTTCTGTAAATAACAGAATGCATTAAAAGATACTGTCCTTTTCGGAATTGCCCTATATCATTCCAAGTGAAAATGGTTCCTTCCGGCAGGACATTTTCATATTTCATAACCTTCTTGTATTTTGCGCCTTCTTTTTCATAAACAAAATTGCTAATCATCATATCCACTGATTTTTCTTTTGTTATAAAGTCGTGTATCTTTTCAAGTATTTTTAGATATGCCCGAGTATCTACCCAGTCATCACTGTCCACTACCTTTAAATAGTATCCGGAAGCATTTCGGATACCCGTATTTACGGCTTCTCCATGTCCTCCGTTTTCCTGATGAATTGCTTTTATGATGGTTGGATATTTTTTTGCATATTCATTGGCAATGTCTGCTGTTTGATCTGAGGAGCCGTCATTTACTATCAGTAGCTCTACGTCATCCCCCCCGGGCAATAGAGACTCGATGCAATATCTCATATATTCTTGTGAATTATAGCAAGGAATAACTACTGATAATAATTTCATTACATTCACTACCTTTTCTTTGCCTATTTTTCAGGTTCTTGTTTAAAAATAATTTTAAAAATCGGGAAGAATACCAAAAAAGATATTCCGCTGTTAATTATCATTGAAATAAGATCAGCTGCTGTTTCACCGGTTGAGCCCCATGTATTCATAAACATATGATATATCGGCGCTTTATAGAAGCCTTGTGCCGCCGCCGCACCTATCGTGATGACAATGTATGCAACAAGATACCAAAACGCCGCTCTCCAAATGTTGCTGTTTGATTTAAATGTAATATTTCTTTGGACAAAAAAGTTGATAATCTGCGCTATCGCAATTGTGATTTGGACTGCAAGGAAATAGGCAAGCCCACCCCCGCCGCCTGCGGTAAGCGAGCCGGCTGCATAGTCAAATACATAATAAGGCGTTCCATCAAAGTTATGACCAAACTGCAACACTTTAAAACTAATTGAAACCAATGACGTATGTTCGAATAAACTTTTAAAAACTGGCATCAAAACAAGCTGCAGTAAAGTCACACCATTACTTATCATAAAAAACAAAAGGAATTGGGCAATATTTGGATGCCTTTCTTTATAAGAATTCCAAAAACCTGCGGTTCCTGCAGCTAATTTATTATTTTTTGTATCGGTGTTACCCATTCAATTTTACATCTCCTTTGCCGCTGTTTCCGCTGGGGTTATTTATCTGACGGACTTTACCATCTTTTTTCTTTCCTTTAACACATGACTGGCTCCCTTAAAAAATTGGCCATTCACCATCATCAAGATACCATCGACCATTGGCATATTGACGATTCCTCCTGACATTCTGGCAATTCCCCTGAACGGCAAATGATAAATAGACATCATCATGAGATTTGCAGTGCTTCTTTTCCCTATTTTCCGGAAAAACCAGTGTGCAAATCTAATGAAATGATATGCCAATTTTCCAAATGCCCCCTTTGCATACTGGCACTGTGCGATGGTATCGTTGTACCCCAATAGTTTCGTTCGATCCCACTTGGATTCAGGAACTTTATATCCAAGCAGGTTTTCAAATTCTTCTAAACTGACATTGTTTGCACGGCCTGAATAATAGGAAGGAAGTTTTTCCTTGTCATATGGAATGGAGGCACGTGTACCTTCCACAAAAATAGTGTCTCTTAAACGGATATCTGTACTTGATGCACCGATCAAAATTTCATAATCAGCTTGTTCAATTTCCCATTTATTTGTCTTCACATTAAAATAGCGGAAGGTTTTATCATCAAAAGGAATGGTTACGGTTTTGGTTTCTCCGGGTTGTAACAATATTTTTGCAAATCCCTTTAATTCCTTTTTCGGTCTGAATATCGCCTTGGATTTACATGCTACATACAGTTGTGCGATCTCCATTCCGGCGATATGACCGGTATTTGTTATTTTAAACGCCACACTTTCGTTACCAACCTCAATATCCGTGTATTCAAATGTTGTATAGCTCAGCCCATATCCAAATGGAAAGAGAACCTTCACACCCGCCGTATCATAATAGCGATAGCCGATATAGGGACCTTCCCGATATTCAACGCTAATCTCTTTACCAGGGAAATGATAAAAGGAAGGCGTATCCTCATAGCGAATCGGATAGGTTTCCGCCAATTTACCGGACGGGTTGACCTCACCAGTCAATACCCGCAATATGGCACTAGCACCAGCCTGCCCACTTAAATACCCATGGACCAAGCCTTTTACTTTATCAATCCATGGCATTTCCACCACGGAACCGCAAGACAGAACGGCAACAATATTTGCGTTTACTTTATATAATGCATGTAATAGCTCAATCTGGTTCTCTGGAATCTTCATGTTTTGCCTATCAAGTCCTTCGGCTTCTGTTACTTCATCAAGACCTATATATAAAAGAACCATATCAGCCTCTTTTGCAAGGTCACACGCTTTATTTATTTTTTTCTTATTCTTCTTTCCATAGCGCTCAAAGCCAGGTTCGAATCCGATACTGTCAATTCCTGATTGATCTAGAAAATCTAGTGTTCTGTCTAGTTTAGTAGGATTAATAATTGAGGAGCCGGCGCCTTGGTATCGCGCTTCCTTCGCGAAGTCTCCGATCACAGCCACTCTTTTTCCTTTTTTCAGCGGTAATATGTGATCCTCGTTTTTCAATAGAACTATCGACTCTTCTGCGGCCTTTTGCGCCATCCTATGATGCTTTTCTACATCAATCTCTTTATGTTCCGTCTCGAAAACCGCCTCCGTTGTAAAAATAAGCTCCAATAATCTGTCTACACATTCGTCCAATACTTCTTCCTTAATTTCTCCCCATTTAACAGCCTTGATAATTTCCTCATTGGTCTCCCCTGAAGCAGATGGCATTTCCAGCTCATTACCTGCAAGCAAACCGGCAACGCGGTCATTGCTTCCGCCCCAATCTGTAACGACAACCCCTTGAAAATGCCATTCATCCCGGAGGATATCCCGCATCAAATGGATGTTCTCATTCGTATAAACACCATTTAACAGATTATAGGAAGACATCATGGTCTTTGCTTTACCTTCTTTAATAGTGATTTCAAATGCGGTCAAATAGATTTCCCTTAGCGTCCTTTCATCAACGATGGTATCGATCGCCATACGTCTTTCTTCCTGATTGTTTGCCGCAAAATGCTTCACACAGGCTGCTACCCCTTTTGATTGAATACCTTTAATCATTCCCGCGGCCAGTTTCCCGGCCAGATACGGATCTTCACTGAAATACTCAAAGTTTCTTCCTGCCAATGGGCTTCTCTTCATGTTGACCCCAGGCCCAAGAAGGACATTCACTTTCTGGGCTACAGCTTCTTCCCCCAGATATTCACCCATCTTCTCTCCCAGCTCCACATTCCAGCTATTTGCAATCGTTGCAGCCGTTGGAAAACAAGTCGCCGGAATACTGGGATTCAGCCCTAAATGGTCGGCAGCTGTTGCCTGTTTGCGAATTCCATGCGGTCCATCGGCAAGAAACATACTATTAATGCCTAGGCGATTGATGTTCTGAGTTTGCCAAAAATTTTTGCCTGACATTAAAGATGCTTTTTCTTCTAATGTCATGTTTTTAATTAAATCTTTATGTTTCATCTCGATTCCTCTTTTGCAGTTTCAGCAGTACTCAGAAGTACTGCCGAAACATTGTTTTTGATCGTACTATTCATCAGTCTATTTTTTAATGAAACTTATATTCAAACGTTTTCAGGCTGAAATATTGACTTTAAGCTGTTTTTTGAGCTTTCTAGTGACTAGTACAATGATCGCGAGAGCTACAAGTAGAATGACAACATTTGCAGCAATCAGCCAGTACTGCCATAAAGGCATAATTTCAACAATTCTAGAACTTGTAGATATTCCGTTCATAGCGTTGCTGTTGACAACGGAATAAAGAATATTGTGAACAGATTCTCTTAAATTATTTACTACTGTGGGCGTTAACTGGTCATTGCTCAACTTCCATAGATTAGCATCAGTATTCAGCCAGAGGTTGGTTCCGGCTTCAATTCCTTCTCTCAAATCCTGATAGGCGAAGAGAGAGAGCGATGCTTGATCGGTTATAACAGTACCTTTAAAGCCCCACTCATTTCGAAGAGTCTCCGTCATAAGACCTTTATGGCCGCCTGCCCAACGAGCCCCAATTCTATTCATGGCTGCCATAGCACCGTGAGCGTCTCCTTCACGGACAGTGGTTTCAAAAGGTTTCAAATAGATTTCGCGCATCGCCTGTTCATTTGCAAAAATGGCGCCGCCTATACGATTCGTTTCCTGATCATTTAATGCAAAGTGTTTCATATACACAATAGTACCTTTTGATTGAACACCGGTAACTTCACTTGCACTTAACTTACCTGATAGAAAGCCGTCTTCAGAGAAGTATTCAAAATTTCTTCCACCAAACGGGGTGCGGTGAGTGTTAACACCTGGAGCATACCAACCTGCAACCTCATTTCTAATGCCATCTTCCCCGACTGATTCACCCATTTCTTTAATTAGTTTGGCATTCCATGTCGATGCCATTACGACTTCCGCCGGATAAGCCATACCCTGTTTATTTCCGCCTACAAGCGTATTGGAAATTCCTGCAGGGCCATCCAAATTTGATGTTCCAGGAAGATTGATTGATTTAATCGGTACAGTGGCATACCCGCCCATTCTGACAAGTTTAGTCATTTCATCAACAGTCAGTTGATTGAGCAAAACATCCCAAAGTTTATCGTCATAATCACGACCTATAAACATGGCAGCATTTAATTTTCCATATTCTTCACTAATTACACCTGTTTCAGGCATGACAGCATCCTTGTCTTCGGTGTATGAGATGGCAAGATCGTCAAGCAATTCCTTTGATGCGGTTAATGAACCATCCTCAAAGGTGGAAGGCCATGTACCTTTCCAGTCCTTTCGGGACAGGTATTTAAAAGAAGAATCATAATGTTTGATGTCAACATCATCAAATTGATTGGATATTTTATGACCCGTTTCTGCAGACTCCGCATAAGTTGAAGAATCAAGAGTATCAACAGTAAAATTCTTTACTAATGCCGGATTACCATCATAATCCATACCATCTTCAGTAGTTTTACCCTTTGCTGCAAGTATGTTATTCAAGGCATCATGTGCGTTTTCACCTGCTGCGAAATAATAATCTCCTGCATCTACGATGTATGTCCCTTTGCCGTTGGCATCGTATGTTTTCATTTCTTCTTTATCCACTTCAATCGTAACGGTTTCTGACTTGCCTGCTTTTATTTCCGAAGTTTTTGCAAATCCCACCAACTCAACAGAAGCCTTTTCAATGCCGTTATCTTTGTCATATTTTGTATAAGGGGATTGCATATAAATCTGAACAACGTCTTTTCCCGAAACAGAACCCGTATTCATCACTTTTAAAGAAACTTCATATTTATCATCTTTTTCTTTCACTCGATAATCGGACCACTTAAATTGCGAATATGAAAGACCATATCCGAATGGGAACTGAACCTGCTTAGAATAATTGTAATCGCTTTCTTTTTCGTTACCTAGAACTACATCCTCATATCGAGTCTCATAATACTTATATCCGACATAAATGCCTTCACCGTACACCATGTATGCATTGCCCTTATCAACTTGACTGTTAGCTATTTTGTAATTCCCGAAATTAGCCATAGCAGGAGAGCTAAACGCATCATATGCATAGGTATCAACTAAATTTCCCGATGGATTGACGTTTCCATTCAATACTTCACCGATAGCATATGCACCGGTCTGTCCAAGAGCACCGACTGAAATAGCAGCATCAATGTTATATTCATCTAAGAAGCCCAATTGCATAGGGTTAGACGAATTGATTAAAACTACAACAGTTTCAAAGTTTTCTTTTGCAAGCTTAAGTATGTCTTTTTCATTGTTGTCAATTTCAAGATAATGATATCCTGTAGAAAGCTTGTCGGTTGCAAGATCAGCGCTCTCTCCACCAGATCGGCCAATCACAACCACTGCTGCATCATTATAATCTTTGAAGCTATTGATTTCCTTATCAGTATACACACTCCGAGGAACTTCATTTACCTCAAAAGATCCCTTCCCTTCTATGTCCGGTGTTTTCTTTCGATAAGAAGAACCTGCGCCGGTCTGATAGAAATCCCAAAGCGTTTTATTGACTTCGAATCCGGATTTTGTAAGCACAGTCTTCAAATCCGGTACTTTTGCAGTTTCAACAGAACCGGAACCGCCGCCTCCATAAACGAGGTCAACTGAGTTCTGACCAAGAACAGTAATTTTCCCCTTAGACTTAAGCGGCAATGCATTGTTTTCATTCTTCAACAGCACAATGCCCTCTTCTACAAGTTTCTGCACTACCTCTTCTGCGCGAGCTTTCTGTTTGTCTGCAGAAGCAAACGAACTCTTATAATATTCATTGTCTTCCTTATCTTTATCATCAGTGACAATTTTGCTGGTCGGATGACTTAAATAGATTGAGATAATCTGCGAATAATTTTTGGCATAAATATCCCCTACAATAACCCCTATAATCAGCACCGCACTTACTATATATAAAATAATGGCTGCGGGCTTTGATATTTTTTTCGTTTTTTTCATGTTTTTCCTCCATCATTTAATTAAACTTAGTAAGCGGACTATATGGACTATGTCAATTTAGCTACTCAAACTGAATACGCTTACATACTTAGCATTTAATTGTGGGCGCGCTTAAATTAATTGCTTTACTTGAATTTACCATATAGATCAAACGAGGCATATCAACGAAAAGTTCCGGGGCATAAACTTTTCGTTGATTATAAAAAAAAGCCGTTTTAACTGGCTGTTCGCCCATCAAAACCGCTCAACTTTATCTTTGCAATAATCCTTTATATAATTTTTGAATAAAGATACGGACTTTGATTCTATGTCTCTTTTCCTGCTGACCAGGTAAATATTCTGAGGGATTTTTTCCTTCAACCGAACGAGTTTAAGCCTATCGTCATGATGCGCCTCTTCAACAAAGTCCACGGATACTGCAACATATCCGTTTGCCTCACAAAGGGAGTGAGCCGTTTTAATATTTCCAAACTCATGAACAATATGCGGAGTGAAGCCATGTTCCAAACATTTATCGATCAAGCTGTGCTCCTTCCCCTTTTCAACAGATTTAATCACTAACGTTTCATTTTGTAAATCAGTTATGGAGATCACGTCTTTAGCAGCCAGGGGATGCCTTTTAGAAACAAGGATTACAACTTCTCCGGTTCCGATCAAATCGCAGTCGCAATTTTCAATTTCTTCACTGCCCATGATTAAGCCTACTTCTGCTTCTTCTTGAAACAAGTCACCTAAAGGATATTCATCCGGCAGCTCTCTTAATTTCATCTGGATATCGGGATACTGATTCGAAAAGGCAAACAGAATTTCTGCAGGAACCATTATCGTTGTTGAGAAGGTAACCACGACATTTAATATGCCATCTTTACCGCTCATTATACTAATCTCTTTCACCAAGTCATCCATTAAATAACAGATATGTTTAGCTCGGGCAAACAATAATTCACCGCATTCTGTGGCTTCCATTCCATGCGACCCTCTAATAAACAATTTTGCCTCCAAATCCATTTCAAGTTGTTTAATCGTCTTACTGAGCCCTTGCGGGGTAATAAATAAGTCTTTAGCGGCAGCAGTAATACTTTTCTTTTCATAGACTTTGATGAAATATTCTAATACCTCTTTATTCATAATTTTCTCTTCCCTATATTTCCTGTCTTAGGGCTTTTTTTCATTTTGCTTCTTTCTTTCAATATATGAACAAGCCCTTTAAGAAAACGACCATTTACCATCATTAAGATCCCATCCAGCATTGGCATATTTACGATCCCGCCTGTCATTCTGGCAATTCCCCTGAATGGCATGTGATAGAATGACATCATAATCAAATTGGCAATACTTCTTTTTCCTATTTTTCGCAAAAACCAATGAACAAAAATGATCGCAAAATAAATAAGCCTTCCTGAAACCCCTTTTGCATATTGGCACTGTTCTATAGTATCGTTGTAGCCCAACGGTTTTGTCCGGTCCCATTTCGGGTTGGGAGCCTTCCGTCCCAAAAGGGTTTCAAATTCTTCCAGACTGATATTATGTACATTTGCGGAGTAATAGGTTGGCAGTTCCTCCTTATCGTATGGAAGAGGCGCGCCTGTACCTTCTACAAAAAGGGTATCCGCTAATCGGATATCGGTACACGATGCGCCAACCATAATGTCGTATTCGGCTTCTTCAATTTCCCACTTATTCGTCTTAATATTAAAATACCGGAATGTTTTATCATCAAAAGGGATCGTTACTGTTTTTGTTTCACCTGCATTGATGAAAATCTTGGAAAACCCCTTTAATTCCTTTTTCGGTCTGAAAATATCCTTGGATTTGCACCCCACATAGAGTTGTGCAATCTCCATCCCGGCAATTTTCCCGGTATTTGTTATTTTAAATCTGACACCCTCATGATTAACCTGAATATCGGAATACTCAAAGGTTGTATAACTAAGCCCAAATCCAAAAGGGAATAGAACATTAAGCTCAGCTGTATCATAATAACGATAGCCAATAAATGGACCTTCTCGATATTCAACGCTCACTTCCTTTCCTGGAAAATGGTAGGAAGGTGTATCCTCATAGCGAATTGGATAGGTTTCAGCCAATTTCCCGGAAGGATTTACATCACCTGACAACACTCTTAGAATGGATCTTGCTCCTGCCTGTCCGCCTAAATAGCCATGTACAAGTCCTTTTACTTTATCAATCCATGGCATTTCCACCACAGAACCGCAAGAAAGAACGGCCACAATGTTCGGATTTACTTCATTTAACGCGTTCAATAAATCGATCTGGTTTTTTGGGATCTTCATACTATGCCTATCCAAACCTTCAGCCTCTGTCACTTCATCCAGGCCAATATACAGAAGAACGACATCCGCTTTTTTGGCGAGTTCACATGCTTTTTCGATTTTCTTCCGATCTCTCTTCCCGTATCGTTCAAAGCCGGTTTCAAAGCCGATACTGACAATTCCAGACTCCTCGAAACAGTTGAGAGTATGATCCAGTATTGTTGGATTAACGATAGATGACCCTGCTCCCTGGTAACGTGCATCTTTGGCAAAATCCCCAATCACGGCAACTTTTCTGCCAAACCGGATGGGTAAGATATGGTCTTCATTTTTAAGAAGAACTATTGATTCTTCAGCAGCCTTCTGCGAAACCCTGTGATGCTTTTCCACATTAAATTCGAAGTGAGGTTTATTAAAGACCTCATTTGTAGTAAAAATAAGCTCTAGTAATCGATCAACACATTCGTCTAACACTTCTTCTTTCATCTTACCGCCTCTGACTGCTTGTACAATTTCCCGGTCGGTCTCTCCTGCAGTAGTCGGCATTTCCAACTCATTTCCAGCAAGTAATCCTGCAATTCGGTCATTGCTTCCTCCCCAATCGGTGACAACAACCCCCTTAAAATCCCATTCGCTACGCAAGATATCCTGCATTAAATGTAAATGTTCATTCGTGTAAGTTCCGTTTAACCGATTGTACGACGTCATGATTGACTTAGCCTTACCTTCTTTGACCGCAATTTCGAAGGCAGTAAGATAGATTTCCCTCAGGGTTCTTTCATCGACAATAGCATCAATCGTCATACGTCTTTCTTCTTGGTTGTTTACTGCTAAATGTTTCACACAAGCGGAGATTCCTTGTGATTGAATACCTTTAATCATACCTGCGGCAAGTTTTCCGGCTAGATACGGATCTTCGCTGAAATATTCAAAGTTTCTGCCGCATAAAGGATTTCTCTTTATATTAATACCAGGTCCCAATAAGACATTCACATTTTTCGTAACCGCTTCCTTTCCGAGATACTCCCCCATCTTTTCGGCCAGATCTTTATTCCAACTATTTGCTATCGTTGCAGCTGTTGGAAAACAAGTTGCGGGGTCCCCGGCATTGAGCCCAGGTTGTTCTGATCCGACTGCCTGTTTCCGAATCCCATGGGGGCCGTCTGCCAGAAGCATGCTTCTGATACCTAGACGATCTATGTTCTGAGTTTGCCAGAAATCTTTTCCTGACATTAATGATGCTTTTTCTTCTAACGTCATGTCTTGGATTAATTCTCTATATTTCATTCGCGATTCCTCTTCTTATCTTTTCAGTATTTCCCCATAAGTTGTGCCAGCAAATTATTTTGATTTATTATAATTGTACAAAAAATATTTTTTTATAGCTATTGATAATATTAGAGTGGTTCTGTCTGTCAACGGACCCTTTGGAAAACCTCAAACAAATTTTTTATTCTATATTTATGTTCTTATAACCTTTTTTCGTATTGGTGCTGAAATAGTTAGTTCAACATGATGTCAGTTGAATTTTTATCTACATTAGAATATAAAATCCTGCGAATAAGTCTGAATTTGTAGAAGGTCACTGTTCCAGCGCCGTTTCTTCAACCGGTCATCCGGAGGGCTATGAATTGATCTCTAATTGTTTTTCCCTGCATTTTCCTCAAAGAATTTGAAAAGTTCCAGTTTCTCCCCATCCGTAACATTCTAAAATTAGGCCAAAACGATTATGCTAATCCTGTAACTTTCATGTAATTAAATAACATTTGACTATTGATTTTTAACAAAAATTGTTTTTTTATTTTTAAGTTTTATTTCAGGACTAAAAAACAAGTCCTTTGTCTGATTTAGAGAGGCCGAACCCCTGCTAAAATAAAGTGCGTGTTGTTGGGAAATATTTCTCTAAAAAGGAGGGCCGATTGTTAAAGGACATCGAAATTTGAAAGGAGAACAACTGTGGCTAAATCTATCA
>Ga0180436_10003446_pt1 | contig 14546 bp, 12 predicted proteins | sample SS_ome_2_FD_132434 | JGI IMG/M metagenome (GOLD analysis project Ga0180436, IMG submission 132434) | Hypersaline lake sediment archaeal communities from the Salton Sea, California, USA - SS_3_S_2 metaG | ecosystem: Environmental > Aquatic > Non-marine Saline and Alkaline > Hypersaline >...
CGCAGCAGGTGCTCAACCAGGATTTCATCCTCACTGCCCCCCAGCTGGATGGATTTGCCAAGAGCACCTGGCGGATAAAACCAGCGACCCTGGCTCCGATGCTGACCTTTGTTCAGGATGGCGCCAATGGAGCGCTCGTTCCTCAATTTCACGATTCGTACCTTCAAGGGCTGCTTGAATCAATTGCTGAGGAAGCAGACACGCAGGCGAAAAATCCGCGTTTCATCTTCAACGATGACACCCGGCAGCTAGACCTGGCAGTTCCGGGTATCGACGGGTATGAACTGATCATCTCCGAGAGCGCGCAGAATGTACAAAACGCTCTTAAGGCCGGTTATCACTCTGCTGAAATCTTGTTTGACTTCAAAGCGCCCGCGGTCAGCGATACGGCTACCAGCGCAGAACTCGGTATCACTGAATTGGTGCACCAGGAAAGCTCTTACTTTTATGGTTCAGACGCAGCCCGCGTCCAGAACATCGAAGCGGCCGCCTCTGAATTCCACGGGCTGCTCATTCCGCCGGGGGAAACATTCTCGATGGCCAGCGCGATGGATGACATCACGCTCGACAACGGGTATGCGGAAGCGCTGATAATTTACAACGGCCGCACGATTGAGGGGATCGGCGGCGGTGTCTGTCAGGTGAGCACAACGCTTTTCCGCGCGGCTTTTTTCGCCGGTTTCCCAATAGAAGAACGCCACCCCCACGCCTACCGTGTTTCCTATTATGAAAAAACTTACGGCAACAATCGTGACAGCAATTTGGCCGGTCTCGACGCCACGGTCTACATCCCTCTTGTTGACCTGAAGTTCACCAACGATACGCCCTGCTGGCTGCTGATGGAAACATATATCAACCGCTCTGCCAGCCGGATCACCTGGAAATTCTATTCCACGAAGGACGGGCGGATTGTCGAATGGCAGACCAGCGGCCCGACCAACGTTGTTGAAGCGAAAAAACCGCTGTATGAATTGAATGAAGACCTAGATAAAGGCGAGATAAAACAGGTTGACTGGGAGGCGGACGGCGCGGATGTGACGGTGTCCCGCAATGTGTACCGGGACGGCGGCTTACTTTTTGAAGACAGTTATTTCACCAGGTACGCTCCCTGGCGGGCAGTATATGAATACGGGCCCGGCACGGAAGATATCCCTAAAGAGTGACACTTTCCAATTTCGCTTGACAAAACCTCTGCGGTGGTAAAATTCGAATCGATGATTTTTGCAAAAAAGGAGCGTTATGGTCAGTAAGGACCTTTTGGACATCCTGCGATGTCCCGTTTGTGTCAAAGAAAATGAAGGGCTCTTGAAGCTCTATAAAGATACCTGGCTACTTTGCCAGGATTGCAGCAGGAAATATCCCATCGTAGAAAATATTCCCGTAATGCTGATCGATGAAGGGGATAAATGGGCTGATACCGATAATAAGGATCTACCAGTCCCTCCCCCAAGACCACAGTAAACCAAACACGGTCATTCTGGCTTAATTCTTGCATTAATATATACTACCTGTTAAGGTGTTAATGGATTATGAATTTCTTTAAACGTAATGGAAACGGCATCAGGAAGATGGACAGTTTGACGAAGATCGTCATGGCTGTTTTCCTGGTCCTGGCGATCATCACCAGCATCGTCACCTTCAATTTCATCCGCGGCTTTACTACCGGCATGACGATCCTCGACCTGCCCGGCGCGCCCATTTTGGACGCGATCACCGGGAACAAGGACGGCGGCGGATTAGGACAATCCGGATCCACGGCAGGGGTAGCCACCCCGGAACCCTGGGACGGAAAAAGCCGTGTGACTCTGCTGATCATGGGCCTGGATTATAACGATTGGCGCGCGGGCGACACCCCGCACAGCGACACAATGATCCTGCTGAGTGTGGATCCAATCACAAAGACCGCTTCCATGCTCTCGCTCCCCCGCGACCTGTGGGTCAACATCCCCGGGTTCGGCTACGGCCGCATCAACGAATCGTATTTCAACGGTGACGCTTACAACCTGCCGGGCGGCGGCCCGGAGCTTGCCCGCCAGACAGTCGAGCAGTTCATCGGCGTCCCGGTCAACTATTACGCGGTCATTGACTTCCACGCCTTCATCGCCTTCATTGATGAGATTGGCGGGGTTGTCGTTCAACCCGACCAGTATGTCAAGATTGAAAAATTTGGCGGCGGGGAAGAACAAACATTAGAGCCGGGCGTAATGTATACCCTGGACGGCGGTCTGGCGCTTGCCTATGCCCGCGAACGGAAAACAGAAGGCGGTGATGTTGACCGCGCGCGCCGGCAACAGGAAGTTATTCTGGCGATAAAGTACCGGCTGCTCAAATACGGCAATGTCGCTGAATTGATCAGCAAAGCGCCGGCAATTTATCAGCAGCTATCCTCCGGGATCAGCACCAACCTTAATTTGCAGGAAGGAATCAAGCTTGGCCTTCTGGGACTGGAGCTGGATGTGAACAACATCCGCAAAGGCGTGATTGATTACAACATGGTCATCCCCACCAAATCGCCGCAAGGCGAGCAGGTCCTGAAGCCCATCACCGACAAGATCCGCGTGTTGCGAGATGAATTGTTTGCCAGCAGCGGGAACGGCGCGCCGGTTGCCGTTGCATCCGCAGGGTCAACACTGGTTCGCGATGAAGCCGCGACGGTTGTGATCTGGGATGGCAGCGAACAGGCGGGGCTGGCTGACCGCACATCCACATTCCTGCAGGGACAGGGGATCAACGTGATCCAGGTGGCGGATGCCAACATCTATTCCCCGGCGACCAAAATCGAAGTCTTCTCTGGGAAACCTTACACGGTGGACTTCCTGGCCAGGACCATGGGCGTTGCCTCAGCCAATATCTGGAACACTTTCGACCCGAATGCCGGTGTGGACATCCGCGTAACGATCGGCGGCGATTGGGCCGCAAACAACCAGATTCCGTAATTAGTGAATAGACATAATAATGGCGGCGTACGCCGCCATTATTATTTAATCATCGGCAGATTTATGCCGTGCTCTTTGGCTGTGTCAATCGCCAGCTGGTAGCCGGCGTCCGCGTGGCGCATCACGCCCATGCCCGGGTCAGTTGTCAGAACCCGTTCCAACCGCAACTTTGCTTCTTCCGTTCCATCCGCTACAATAACCATCCCGGCGTGCTGGCTGTAGCCAATGCCCACGCCGCCTCCGTGATGGAATGAGACCCAGGTGGCTCCGCCGACCGCGTTGAGCAGCGCGTTTAAGATCGGCCAGTCGCTGACCGCGTCCGTCCCATCTTTCATCCCTTCCGTTTCCCGGTTGGGCGAGGCAACGGAACCAGAATCGAGATGATCACGCCCGATCACGATCGGCGCCTTTAGTTCTCCGCTGGCAACCATCTCATTAAATTTCAATCCGGCCTTGACCCGTTCTCCGTACCCAAGCCAGCAGATGCGCGCCGGAAGCCCCTGGAAGGGGATGCATTCCTTTGCCATTATCAGCCAGCGGCGCAGGTGGTCATCTTCCGGAAATAAGTCCAGGATCGCCTGGTCCGTTTTATAAATATCCTCTTTTTCACCGGACAAGGCCACCCAGCGGAACGGCCCTTTTCCTTCACAGAATAATGGACGGATGTACGCGGGCACAAACCCGGGAAAATCGAATGCGTTTTCCAACCCGTTGTCAAACGCCCGCTGGCGAATGTTGTTGCCGTAGTCAAACACTTCCGCGCCGCGCTTCTGGAATTCGAGCATGGCTTTGACATGGTCGGTCATCGTATTGATGGAAAGGCGGGTATATTCCTTTGGGTCGCGCCTGCGAAGCTCGTCCGCGGCCGACGGGCTGAGACCCCCGGGCACATACATAAGGAAGTCATGGGCCGGGGTCTGGTCGGTCACTACATCCGGGATGACGCCGCTTTCAAGCAGCGCCGGATAGATTTCAGCCGCGTTGCCGATCACTCCGACCGAAAGGGCCTGGCCCTTTTCTTTGGCATCCAGCACCATGCTGAGCCCTTCTTCGAGATCATCCACAACCGTATCCAGGTAGCCAATCCGTTCGCGCAGATGCGCCTGCTCGGGGTCCACTTCCACGATCAGCCCCGCGCCTTCATTCATGGTGATCGCGAGCGGCTGCGCGCCGCCCATCCCACCCAGTCCCGCGGTAAGGACGAATTTTCCTTTAAGTGAAGGCCAGCCGCGCTGTTCTGCCAGTGAGGCGAGAGTTTCATAGGTCCCCTGGAGGATGCCCTGTGTGCCGATATAAATCCAGGAACCGGCGGTCATCTGGCCGTACATCATCAAGCCGCGCGCGGCAAGATCGTCAAAATGCTCCTGGGTCGCCCAGTGTGGCACCAGGTTGGAGTTCGCGATAAGAACGCGGGGTGCATCGCTGTGCGTCCTGAAAATTCCTACTGGTTTACCTGATTGCACGAGCAGAGTTTCATCCGGGTCCAGATTCCGCAGAGACTCGAGAATTTTGTCAAAGCATTCCCAGCTGCGCGCCGCCTGTCCCCTTCCGCCGTATACAACCAGGTCTTCCGGCCGTTGCGCAACTTCCAGATCCAGGTTATTCTGGATCATGCGGTAAGGCGCCTCTATTTGCCAATTCTTACAGGTAAGCTTGGAACCCCGCGGGGCCTGAATGGTGCGTGCGTTTGCCATGAACCCTCCAGATATTTGGTTTTGATTTGGTTAGTTTGATTGTACACAAATTAATATCCTTCTTACCAAAAATGCATATAATTGGCATATAATCTTTACCGGTAACAAACCAGAGAACGATCTTTTTTAGCAAGGAAGCCATAATCAAATGCCAGTCTATGTGTACCACTGCGACAACTGCGGGTTCCAATTTGAACAGCAGCAAAAATTTTCTGATAATCCACTCAAGAAATGTCCGGATTGCGGAAAACACGCCCTTCATAAGGTATATACCCCTGTCGGAATCATCTATAAGGGGTCCGGCTTCTATTCAACCGACCACCGCTCCAGTTCTGGCGCGGTCTCTTCCTCAACCTCCACCTCCAGCGAATCCAAATCTGAGAAGAAATCGGACAGCGCTCCAAAAACTGAAAAGAAAGAAACCACAAAAGCAAAACCAAAAGCAGATTAATCCTTTCTTCACTTCATTAATATAGCCGCAATTAGCGGTTTTTTTTATAGGTGCGCGCGTGTTAAAATCTCTCCAATGGAACCTGTTTTGCCGTTAAAGGAACAACCATCATGAAAATCGCAGTGATCGGCGCTGGTGCCGGCGGCCTGACCGCGGCCTATGATCTGCAAAAGTTAGGTCACCAGGTGCACATCTTTGAACGCGAAAGCGGCCCCGGCGGACTGGCTGCCGGTTTCCGCGAGGAAAATTGGGATTGGTCGCTGGAGAAGTTTTATCACCATTGGTTCAAGAAAGACACCGATATCCTCTCGCTCATCGAAGAGCTCGGACTCGGGGAAAACGTGATCTTCAAGCAGCCCAAAACTGTGGTCCTGCATGAAGGTGGTTTTTACCCGCTCGATTCAGCCGCGGCGGTCATGAGGTTCCCTGGTTTTTCCCTGCCTGACAAACTGCGCTTTGGATTGATAACCGCGTATTTAAAATATACCGCCAGATGGGAACCGCTGGAGAAATACACGGCCGTCAACTGGATTAGAAAATATTACGGCGAGAATTTATATAAGATTTTTTTCAGGCCGCTCCTGGCAGGAAAGTTCAGCCGGGATTTTGAAAAAGTTAACATGGCCTGGTTCTGGGCCCGCTTCAAAGCGCGCACCGCGCAGCTTGGAACTTATCGCGGCGGCTTCCAGGCCTTTCTGGATGATTTCGCCGGTATCCTCGAAAAAAACGGAGTCACGCTGCACTTCGACACGGCTATTGATTCCATTAAGCCGGCGGGCGGAGGCCTTGAAATCTCGTATGAAGGGAAAACAATACTATATGACCAGGTACTCGCTACCATTTCCCCCAAACTCACCGCACGGTTAGCGCCAGACCTGGACGCCGGTTATAAAGAACAAATAGAAAATCTGGAAAGCATAGGCGCTGTCGTTGTCATTTATTCTTTAAAGGAACAGCTCTCTAAAGAGGGGTATTACTGGTTCAATCTGGATAAAACAGCCGGGTATCCCTTCCTCGCGCTGGTGGAGCACACCAATTATTTATCGGAGCAATTTTTCGGAGGGGAGCATCTGGTGTACTGCGGGGATTATGTGGAGAGCTCGCATGAATATTTTTCTTTGGAAGATGGAGATCTGATTGATACATTCACGCCCATCTTAAAAAAGATCAATACAAACTTCTCAGAAAAATGGATCAATCGCACCTGGGTTTTTCGCGCGCCCTACGCGCAGCCGGTTCCGCCGGTCAATCATTCCAAAAACATCCCGGCGATCCGTACACCCCTCGATGGTTTATTCCTCGCGTCCATGAGCCAGGTATATCCCTGGGACCGCGGAACAAATTTTGCCGTACAGTTAGCCAGAAAAGCAGTGCGCGAAATGAGTGCGAATTAAACTGTTTTGCAAAATTCTGTAGATCGTCTCGGTCAAAAAAGAGATCTGGTTTTTTAAGGTTTTTTAAGAGTCCACCAACCGCTGAAAAGAATGCGCGTGGGATCACACAGCAAGCCATATATCTAGGGGGTGCTCCTCCATCCCATCCCACTTCTTACCGAGAACGAGCGTTCTAAATCCCATCCATCATTTGATAAATTGCCTGCAGATTTCTTAAGATATTAAACCTTAAAAAAAAACATTCTTTTATAATGGCGTAGGTTAAAAGTCTTGTTCTCACAAAACTATTTTGCTAAAATCTTCTCACCCAAATGAGGTCGGGAAAACCCAACAAATTTTGTCGGGGTACCCCAAATAGAAATCATTTTATCAATTGAATACCAAAACCCACTTTCAGACACGCAGAGTGGGCCTTATTAAAACCATCATTTGGAGAAAATTCTTTGGAAGGGAGGCACAGCAGAATATGGATGCAAGGCGGGCCTGGCAGGCGACGCTTGGACAGCTCCAGATGGAACTGCCTAAAGCAACATACGATACCTGGGTTAAAAACGCCGAACTGGTCAGCCACGAAAACAATGCATTCACGATCGGGGTCAAGAACGCGTACGCGCGGGACTGGCTGGAAAACCGCCTGACGACCACCGCTGAACGGATGCTCTCAGGCATTATGGATGCTCCCCAATCGGTCTCTTTCATCATCCGCACGATCGATGAACCCGCGCTGGTTGAACCCGCTCCCGCCCAGGTTTCTGCTCCTCCACAAACACAAACGACGGCCATTTTCAATCCGCGCTATACATTTGGCAATTTTGTCGTCGGCCCTAACAACCGGCTCGCGCATGCCGCCAGCCAGGCGGTGGCGGAAAGCCCGGCCCTGGCCTACAATCCCCTGTTCCTTTACGGCGGCGTGGGGCTCGGAAAAACACACCTTCTGCAGGCGATCGGGTCTGACAGCGCCATCCGCGGGCTAAACGTTCTGTATGTTTCATCCGAGGAATTCACCAACGACCTTATCAACGCCATCCGCCGGCACGATACGCCCGCGTTCAGGGAAAAATACCGCAGCATCGATGTGCTCCTGATCGATGACATCCAGTTTATCGCCGGCAAGGAATCAACGCAGGAAGAATTCTTTCACACGTTCAACACCCTGCATGGGCAGAACAAACAAATCGTTATGTCATCAGACCGATCTCCTAAGTCAATGGTCACCCTGGAAGAGCGGCTCCGCTCCAGGTTTGAATGGGGACTGATCGTAGACATTCAGCCGCCCGAATTAGAAACGCGTATCGCGATTTTGCGAACGAAGGCAGAGCGGGCAGGTCGAATGGTGCCGGATGAAATTCTGGAAAACATCGCACACCAGATCCAGTCCAATATCCGTGAATTGGAGGGCGCATTGACACGGGTATTGGCTTATTCAGACCTGAGCGGAAAGCCGCTGACGATGGAACTCACCACCACCGCCCTGACCGATTTCCTGCCGGCTCCAAGCAGCGTGGAACCCGAAGCGATCGTGGAAACAGTCGCTAACGAGTTCAATTTATCCCGCGAGGAAATTCTCAGCCGCAACCGTTCGCGCAAAATAGCCCTCCCGCGCCAGATCGCCATGTACCTTTTGCGTGATGTCGTCAATGCCTCCTTCCCGCAAATTGGCGAAACGATGGGCGGGCGCGACCATACCACGGTCCTGTACGCGTGCGAAAAAGTGGGGGATATGATCGAGCGTGATGATCTTTTCCGCAGGCAGGTTTCAAAGATAAGGGACAAGCTCTTCAAGCAAACCGCGGTTATGTGATTATTAACATAACTTTTACAAAACTTTTCTTCCCTTCCCCTCACGCATGGTAAAATCTACCTGGTTTAAAAAGCAAGATTAGTGTGTAGTGATTCATTTAGGAAGAAAACTAAATACGCAACGCCCTGGTTAGATTTGCTGCCGGGGCATTTTTTATAAGACTCAACGTGGTCAATAGGCCACTTATATTTTGAAGGAAATTATGAAAAACACAAATTTAAAGATAATACCCCTCGGCGGCCTGGGGGAGATAGGCCGCAACATGATGCTGTACGAATATGGAAATGCAGCCATCATTGTTGACTGCGGGACGATGTTCCCCGATAATGACATGCTCGGCATTGATTACATCATTCCCGATTTTCAATATCTGCGCAGCAGAAAAGACAAGATCCGGGGAATCATTTTCACGCACGGGCACGAAGACCATATCGGAGGGATTCATCACCTGATCGAAGAAGTGAACGCGCCCATTTACGGAACGCCGCTCACGCTCGGATTGGTACGCGTCAAGCTTTCCAGGCGGAAAATGCTCAAAGACGCGACGCTGAAGTCCATCCGTGCCGGAGACCAGATCAAACTGGGACCGTTCAAGATTGACACATTCCATGTATGCCATTCCATCCCTGACTCGATCGGACTGGGCATTGAGACACCCGAAGGACTGATCGTCCAGTCCGGTGACTTCAAGTTTGATCACACACCGGTGGATAACTGGCCCACAGATTATGCCAAACTAGTCGAGTTTTCACAGCGGGGAGTGTTGGCCTTGATCGCGGATTCCACCAACGCGACCACCACCGGGTGGACCCCTTCTGAGCAGGTGGTCAGCCAGGCCTTTGACGATGTGTTCAAGAACACTGACACACGCATCATCATCGCCAGCTTTGCTTCTCTGATATCGCGGGTACAGCAGGCCGTCAATGCCGCCGTTGAATACAACCGCAAGATCGCGTTCGTGGGCACCAGCATGGTTGAAAACGTTAAGATGGCCAAGGAACTCGGCTACCTAAACATCCCCCGGGGGACACAGGTGAGCATCAACGCCGCGCTCGAACTGCCCGATCACGAAGTAGTCATCATGTGCACTGGTTCTCAGGGCGAACCGCGCTCGATCCTCGGCCGGTTGGCACGCGGAACACAGCGGCAGTTCGATATCCAGAAGGGCGACACGGTCATCCTGTCATCAAAAACCATCCCCGGTAATGAGGAAGCTGTGTATTCAACCATCAATGATCTCTTCCGCCAGGGAGCGAACGTGATCTATGAGAAAATCGCACCGGTGCATGTTTCCGGACACGGGAGCCAGGAAGACATCAAACTGCTTATCAACCTGACAAAACCGAAATACTTCATCCCGGCTTACGGCGAAATTAGACATCTGAAACAGGCGTCCATCATCGCGCAGCAAACCGGGATTCCTGAGAAGCGCGTCCTAGTCGTCGAAAACGGCCGCGTTATCAATATCAAGAACCGTAAAGTCAAACTCGGTGGAAATGTACCGGCCGACACGATCTTTGTGGACGGCAGCGGCGTAGGCGACCTTGGCCCGGATGAACTGCGCGACCGCACGCGTCTGTCAGAGGACGGTATTGTGCTCGTGCATGTAAATCTCAAGAAGGACGGATCCTTGCACGGAAAGCCGCAGATTGCCACCCATGGCTTTATCGCTTCGCATGAAGCGGGCGACATGCTCAAGAAATTGGAGCGGCCGATCATCGATTCGATCAGCGGATCAAACGGCAACCTGGAGCGCAATGTGATCCGGACAGTCAAGAACCGCCTGAACAAAGAGATGCGCCGGCGGCCGACCGTTTTGGTAACCGTCAGCAAAATCTAATAAACCATTAATCCTGCCAGCCAAATTGCCCGCGCAACGGGACAAAAACCACTGGCAGGATCTTTTCTTTAACCACCTTTTCCCCAGATTTTTTCCATACCTCCAGCACCTGCCGCCATCGTTCGCCGACCGGCGCCACCAGCAGCCCGCCGTCAGCGAGCTGGCTAATCAGGTCCGCCGAAATTTCCGGCGCTGCAGCCGTTACAAGAATCCGGTCATAGGGGGCATCCAATGGCCAGCCGGGAGATCCGTCGCCGACGTGCAAATGAACATTCGTGGTCTGCAATCTTCTCAGGGCTTCCCCGGCACGCTGCGACAATTCCGGGATGATCTCGACACTATGCACCTCTTTCGCCAAGTGTGCCAGGATCCCTGTCTGATAACCGGACCCTGTTCCGATTTCCAATACTTTTTCGGAACCGGACAGATTAAGGTGAGTGGTCATCAGGGCAACGATATAGGGCTGCGATATGGTCTGCCCGTGTCCGATGGGCAAAGGATGGTCGCCGTAAGCAGCGCCCCATTGGGACTCATCCAAAAATTCGTGGCGCGGGACGGTTTTAAATGCCTCCAGCACCCGCGCGTCATCAATTCCCCGGCCCTTCAGTTGGGATTTAACCATCTTTTTTCGATCAGCCAGAAAATCTGTCATTGATTTAATTATAAGAATCAATTATCAAGATGAATACTTAAACCATCATCTTCTTTTCATGAAAACAGATCATTAGAAATAGCCCGGTCAACTTTTCCCATCGGGTATTGTTCCAGCGCCTGAATCGCAACCCACTTGTATTCGTCCACTTCAACCGCGGCTAACTTTCCCTCCAATATAGCGGAATAATATGCATACACTGTCACAGAGAAATGGGTATAGGCATGCTGGTATTTTCCAAACGCGTCCAACGTTTCAGTCCTGATTCCCAATTCCTCGTTTAATTCCCGTGAAAGAGCAAACGCATCGGTTTCGCCTTTTTCAACTTTTCCGCCGGGAAACTCCCATAACCCACCCAAGAGTCCATTTGCCGGCCGCTTGGTGATGAGCACTTTTTGGTTCTTTTCGATGATGGCCGCGACCACCCGGTAATGCGGTTTCTTCGGCTTTGCTTTTTTTACCGGCAATTGATCCTGTGAACCCGCCTTGAATGACAGGCATTCCCACGCGAGGGGGCAATCGTTACACTTAGGCGCGTTCTTCAAACACACGGCTGAGCCGAGGTCCATGACCGCCTGGTTGAGATCGCCGGCCTTCCCGGTTGGGATAAGCGCGCTCCGTTTTTCACGAAGGAATTTTTTATTCTTCCCGATGGTGACATCCTCATGAAAATTATTTAACCGGGCGAGCACACGGATGCCGTTGGCTTCCAAAGCCGGTACATCCTTCCCGAACGCGATCGAGGCGATCGCAGCAGCAATGTAGGCGCCGATTCCAGGGAGAGCATTCAATTCCTCTGGGTCATCAGGGAGCTGGCCATTGTGTCTTGCCATTAGGATTTTGGCGGCCTTTTTCAGGTTACGCGCGCGGCTGTAATAGCCAAGCCCTTCCCATAACTTGAGCACTTCTTCCTCAGACGCCGCTGCCAGAGTGTTCAGATCCGGGAATTTCTTCCTCCATGCAAGGAAATAAGGAATGACAGTTCCCACCTGTGTTTGCTGAAGCATTACTTCTGATACCCAGATCAGGTACGGGTCATCGATCCCGCGCCAGGGCAAGCTGCGTTTGTTCTTCCGGTACCAGCGTAGCAGTTTTTTTGAGATATCTTGTTCGCGTTTGGACGCCATGTATGAGGGGATTAGAACTGGAAACCACCGCTCTCGATCACGATCTTTTCTTTATAATCCGTGACATATGCCAGCAATTTATCAACCAGAACGGACCATGGTTCTGATTCAATGATGGTACGAATGGCAGCCGCCGTAGGTAGGGTCGCTCCGACCAGTATCTGGGGCTGATCGCCATAGACGGTAACCCAGGCATCGCTCAAGTTGAAGCCCAATTTCTGTACTTCCGGGAGAAATTCCCGGACGACAAATTCAAAATAATCCTGTTCATGTTCAGGGTTAATATCCCAGGTCAAGATCAGTTTCGCGGGCATGTCAGGTTACCTTTAATGGGGAAAATCCAGGACAACTACCTGCGTATCTTCCGGTAAAGCATCCGGACTTGAGATCTTCAGCGATGGCTGTGTCTCCACGGATGACAGTCCCATCACTTTCAGGAACTTTCCGATCGGTTCAAGCTCGGCTTTCGATTCTGAAGTCGCGTAGTGCATGGGAATGACGATGTTCGGTTCAAACAAGCTGATCGCCTCTGAAGCTTTTGCCGCGTTCAAACCGCCGCCTCCGCCAACAGGCACCAGAGCGACGTGCACCTCACCGAGTGATTCCACTTCTGTCTGGCTCGGCACCGAGGCGATGTCTCCCAAATGGATAACTTTAATCCCAAAGTAATTGATCAGGTACAGTGTGTTTACGCCTTTTTCAGCCACTTTGCGTTTCTTGTCCGTGCGCAGGGCGGTAACAAACACGCCGCCGATCTCATATTCGCCCGGTCCGGAAATGACATACGGATCGCCTTTGACGGCTTTGAGATGCATATGGCGGGGTGATTCGTGGCTGGCTGTAACTATGTCCGCTTTCAATTTAAGTGGTTCATAACCGACCACATCGCTGTCATAAGGATCGCATACAACGGTCGCCGCTGACCGTTCGGTCAGGCGAAAGCAAGAATGTCCGTACCAGGTAATTTCCATTCAACCTCCAGTGTTCGCGGTTGATTATACAACACCCGAAGTTAACCGGAAAATCACCCGGAAATCCTGCATCCCGAATGTAAAATATAAACATGGAAGTAAAAAATCTACCCATCGACAACCAAAAATTTCCGGAAACGATCAATTGGCTTTTGGAGGGTCCGGCCTGGGTACGGTACAACGTGCTCACCGGACTGCTTGAAAATGATGCCGCGTCTGATGAGGCACAGGAAGCGTATCAATCAATGATCGCTGACACGAAAATCACAGGGCTCATCAAAGACGTGAATGCGTGGGAAACCGCTGTATTAAGAAGGCATAATGACGCCAACCACCCCATCCACAAGCTCAGCTTTCTGGCGGAGATCGGTGTACGGACGGACACACCGGGGATGGGAACAGCCCTGGAGTTGATCACGGGGCACATCTCAACCGAAGGGCCGCTGCAGGTACTCTCGAACTACCCGACCAATTTTGGCGGGAGCGGGAAAGATGAGTGGCTGTGGGTTTTATGCGACGCGCCGGTGATCATGTTCGCGCTCGTCAGGCTGGATAAAAAATATGCACAAGTTTACGCAAAGGGAATCCAGCATCTCACCCAGCTCAGCCGTGAAAACGGCTGGCCCTGCGCAGCCGCTGAAGCGGTGGGAAAATTTAAAGGACCGGGAAAAAGGAGCGATCCATGCCCATATGCCAATGTTCTGATGTTGAAACTTCACGCTGAACTTGGAATGCCCGCGGATACTGGTCCCGTCAAGAACGGCGTTGAAACTTTGCTGTCGCTGTGGGAAAACAGCCGGAGTGAACGACCGTTTCTTTTCAAAATGGGCACAAATTTCAGAAAACATAAGGTTCCCTTTGTATGGTACGACATCCTGCATGTCGCCCACATTCTCAGCCATTTTCCGCAAACCCACCCGGACAAACGCTTTCTTTCCATGATAGAGGTGATCCTTTCCAAGGCGTCATCGGAATTCCGTTTTACCAGCGAATCTGTCTGGATGAAATGGAAGGGCTGGGAATTCTGCCAAAAACGGGAGCCTTCACGCTGGGTAACCTATTACGTGCTTAAAATCCTTAAACAGGCCGGTTATGACGTGACCTTAAGCAAATAATCCATCCGTTTCATCTCCTTTTCACAATTTTTTATCCTGTGGTAAAATGCGTACCTTGTCCGACCAAGTAGCTTTTGGTATAATTTCCTGTCTGTACCTTAAAGTTTTATATACCCTTGCCGACGTAGCTCAAACGGCAGAGCAATCGCCTTGTAAGTGATAGGTTACGGGTTCGATTCCCGTCGTCGGCTCAGTTGCGACCAAGCAAGTGGGCATGTTCGGGCCAGAACATCTCACTTGCCTGCCTGCAACTGGCAGATTTGGACGGTTACCCAAGTGGCCAAAGGGGACTGACTGTAAATCAGTTGGCGAACGCCTTCGGAGGTTCGAATCCTCCACCGTCCACTGGCCGAAAGGCTGAAAATCCCGACTACCGGGAATAACGGGCACGCAAGCCCTCATAGCTCAGTGGTAGAGCACGTTCTTGGTAAGAACGGGGTCATGGGTTCAAGTCCCATTGAGGGCTCAAACCGCCAAAATAAGAAATTATAGAAAATATTTAGGAGTAAACATATGGCAAAGGAAGTATTTGAACGAACAAAACCACATATGAACGTGGGCACGA
>Ga0180436_10003447_pt1 | contig 14544 bp, 15 predicted proteins | sample SS_ome_2_FD_132434 | JGI IMG/M metagenome (GOLD analysis project Ga0180436, IMG submission 132434) | Hypersaline lake sediment archaeal communities from the Salton Sea, California, USA - SS_3_S_2 metaG | ecosystem: Environmental > Aquatic > Non-marine Saline and Alkaline > Hypersaline >...
ACGGATGTTTCGCCGCCGTCTTCAAACCTTGCGTCTTCGGTCATGTGCCCTTCACCCGTTCGATCTTCGCCCCCACCCCCGAGAGCTTGCGCACGACGTGCTCATAGCCCCGATCGAGGTGGTAGACCCGGCTTACCACGGTTTCGCCCTCGGCGGCGAGGCCTGCGAGGATGAGGCTGACGCTGGCGCGCAGATCGGTGGCCATCACCGGCGCGCCCTTGAGCCGCTCCACCCCGGTGACCCGGGCGGTGCCGCCCTGCACCTCGATCTCGGCGCCCATCCGCACCAGTTCGGGCGCGTGCATGAAACGGTTTTCGAAGATCGTCTCGTGCAGGGTGCTCACGCCTTGGGCCGTGGTGAGCAGCGCCATCATCTGGGCCTGGAGATCGGTGGGGAAGCCGGGGAAGACCTCGGTGGTGACATCCACCGCGCGCACCCGCCCGCCATCGTGGCGCACGCGCAGGCCACGCGCGGTTTCCTCTACCGTAACGCCTGCCTCGGCGAGTTTTTCGACGAAGCTCGCCACGAGATCGAGCGTGCCGCCGAGGCATTCCACGTCGCCGCCGGCGATCACCGGGGCGAGCATGTAGGTGCCCAGTTCGATCCGGTCGGTGACCACGCGGTGGGTGGCGCCGCCGAGCCGGTCGACGCCCTGGATCTCGATCCTGTCGGTGCCCTCGCCCTCGATCTGCGCGCCCATGGCGATGAGGCAGCGGGCGAGATCGACGATCTCCGGCTCGCGCGCGGCGTTGGAAATCACCGTGGTGCCCTTGGCCAGCGTCGCCGCCATCAACAGATTCTCGGTCGCGCCGACGGAAGGAAAGGCAAGGTCGATCTGCGCGCCCTTGAGGCCGCCGGGCGCCTTGGCATGCAGGTAGCCGTCCTTCAGCTCGATTTCGGCGCCGAGCTTTTCGAGCCCGTCGATGTGAATATCCATCGGCCGGGCGCCAATCGCGCAGCCGCCGGGCAGCGAAACCTCGGCGTGGCCCGCGCGCGCCAGCAGGGGGCCGAGCACGAGGTTGGAGGCGCGCATCTTGCGCACGATGTCATAATCGGCCCGCGTCGAGGTGAGGTCATGGCTCGACATCGCCAGCACCTTGTCATTCTGCAGGCTGGCCGCATCGGCGCCGAGCGATTGCAGGAGCACCGTCATCGTCGCGATATCCGACAGCCGCGGCGCGTTGGTCAGGATCAGCGGCTCCTCCGAGAGCAGCGTGGCCGGCATCAGAGCGAGGCAGGCGTTCTTCGCGCCCGCTATGGGGATTTCCCCGTTCAGCGGGCCATTGCCCGTCACCACGATAGAATCCATGCCGCCTCTCTATTTGTCTTCGTTCGTTTTTGCCGCGCCGTCGCGTGCCCTGGCCTGCGCCTTGCGCCGGGCCATGTTGGCCTTAAGCGCCGATTTCAGCCGGTCTTCGCGCGTGGCGACCGGCTTTTTGGGCGGTTCGGAGGCGGGCTTGCGGCTCATGCCGCTCTCTCTAACCTGTCGGGGAATAAGCGTCCAGATTGCGCTTGCGCCCTCGGCGAAATGCGTCTAATCAGCCGCCCACGGTTGGCCGCAGTAGCTCAGTGGTAGAGCGCACCCTTGGTAAGGGTGAGGTCGGGAGTTCAATCCTCCCCTGCGGCACCATCTCGCCCGCAATCATCCCCATCTCATTTCCCTGCACCGACTACGCCCGTAATTCCCGGCACCTGCCGCGGATTTGGCAGAGACCGGTCATCTTGTTGCCCAAAGCGCGAGGTAGACCGTCAGCCTAGATCTTCTCACCTGGCGATTCCCAAGGGGGTTCAGACAATGGCAGAAGTAAAGTCTGCGCTGCGGATATTCCTGAAGAACGAGGCCGGCGCCATGCAACGTGACCTCACGCTGTTCCTCGGGGAGTCGATCGAGTTGGCGTTGTTCGTAACGGGTGTTGCTTCCTATGGCGCGCCTGTGGCTGCCAATTGCAACTTCTGCCCCGGAGCAGCAGCGCAATCGACCGGATATCCCGAGTTCCGGCTCGTGACATAGTCACAGCTTTTGGGTGTGCCAGGGTCCAATTCCATGACCATGTCCTCGCCGCCATAACTCGACCGCGCGTCGAGAGCAGGGCTGTGGTTCCGTCTCGGTCGTCTTGTCATCTTCGCTCCTTCGTCCCGGCACCGCTGCCGGATCAGGAGCGGAAAATCCACCTTTTCAAACCGTTCAGATTCACCGAACCACCTCTGAATGACACGCGGCAGATGTGCGAATCTGGAAACAGTCGCCCAAAAATAGTCAAAATGTTGACAAAACCATTTCTAACCGGGCCCATCCGGGCTAGTCTGGGTGCGGTTGTGCGATTCTTGTAACTGAGTTTTCTTAATCGAACATCCCGGAGTCTGTTGCCATGGCGACGCGCGCTGATACCGAGACCTACCGGACTTTGGAGTCGGCTTCGCGGTCGATGCCGGATCAGCAGCCCACGGCGGACTGGAGCGCATATGCCGCAACCTACGACCTGCTGCTGGAGTACAATCCGGCTTATCAACAACTGCTGGAAGAGTTCGAGAACGTCCTGTCGCAAGCCGATGCGCTCCGGGTGATCTATGACGTTGGCGGCGGAACAGGAAACTATTCCCAGATCGCCGCGAGCAGGTATCCCGAGAGCCTGATCCATTTCATCGAGCCTGATCAGGGCATGAGGCAGCGTGCGAAGCAGAAACTGTCCGGGCACGACAACATCGTGTACATTGACAAGGCCCTTCAGGACGTCGAGGCGTCCGACGAGGCCGATCTGGTCATATGTGCACACGCACTATACTCGATGCCGGATCACCAGGAACGGCTTCTTGACCTGAAAAGGATTCTTCGACCGGGAGGGCTACTTTTTCTTGTCGATCTGGGTCGGCCAATGAATGTGGCGGACTGGAGATATTACCTGTTCTCGCATTTGACGAAAGAACTTGGCCTGTTGAAGGCAATTCAGATTCTGTGGAAAGGCCGGGAAATCGCAAAACAGAACAAGGCGATATTCAAGGCGCAGCAAGACGGTTTGTATTGGACCCACAGCGAATCCGAGATCCGTTCCGCCGTCGAGAAAGCCGGTTTCGAAGTGCTTTCGCAAAAGACCGTGTATCGAGACTACAGCGACCTTTTGTTGTGTCGCGCAGCGTCATAACGGTGCGTCACAGGGGACTGAAAAATGCAAAAGGTTTTTGATACGCTAGAGAATTGCCGGTATTCCGTGCTTTCGGACAGCGATGATCTTGATAAGATTTTCCGCCTTCGGTACGATAGTTACCTCGCTGAGGACGCGATCCTGAAGAATGAACGCAAGGTGATGTCGGACCCCTACGACGAGAGTCCGAATTGCGTACACGTGGCTGTCGAAATGGACGGCGAATACATCGCGGCACTGCGACTTCATCTGTTGTCGAATACCGTGCCAGTTTCTCCAACGCTTGAAGTATTTCCTGAAATCAGGGACCGACTGGACTCGGGGCAGACGATGCTCGATCCGACCCGGTTTGTTGTCCGTCCGGGTTCGAAAAAGAGCTTTCTGCCGCTTCACCTTGTAACCCTTCGAATTCCATTTCTTGCCGCCGTGTCGTATGATGTGGACATCGTGCTCGCCGCGGTTCGGGCCGAACATTCGGCATTCTATCGCCGTTATCTTGGTTGCCACAATTCTGTCGATCCGCGCCCCTATCCTGGATTGACCAAACCGATCGGTCTTATGATGACCATCATGGAAGAGAGTCGGGACAAGGTTCTGGAAAAGTATCCGTTCTTTGGGCGGTTGGACTCTATTCCGCAGTCGGAAATCCAGTTTCCAATGCTGCCGGGTTTCTACCGCATTGTCGAGCGGCCCGCCTCTCGCGTCGCCTAACGGCTTTGACAAAGTATATGTACTTTTGACGCCTTCGCGTTCGGCTTAAGGCGTGACCGATGCTTGCACCGGTTGCTTCGCCCGATGCAGTGGGATCCGGGGCCGATCTGGCGGCGACCGCAGGCTGCAGGGAGAAGCGGGGTTCCGGCCACGGCATGAGAATCTGGCTGTTTTTTGCCCGAGGATGGTCAGATTTCCACCAGATTGTTCTCTTACCCTAAGGGCTCACAATGGTGTTGAAAGAGGCCAAGCATGAAGGGGATGAAAGCGATCTGGACGGCGCAGTTGGAATGGCCCGACCCAGCCGACCGCGAGCAGAGGATCAAGGATTACGTTGATCTCGCCAATTCTCTCGCGTGGCAGAGGATGGGAAGCTTCTTTGCCGCAGCCGTGCTGGCAATGTTCTATTTCGATCCGGCCACCACCATTGCGTGCTATGCCGGCCTGCTTTTCTCCGAATTTCTCGATATGTGGCTGGGCAAGCATGCCAAAGCCTGGGACGGCAAGGACCCTGCGGTCGGCCGGTGGCTGATGCGGAGTATCACGATCAGCACGGTCATCAGTGCCGTCGCCATCAGTCTCTTCGTCATCACCATCGCGCTACAGCAGACGACTGGAGGCCATTTCACGCCCCTCTTCCTGCTGTTTGCGGCCTCGCTTTTTGCCGCCATGTACAACAGCCCTCTGATCAATATCCTGCTGCTTCGACTTTCGATCTACGCTGGCGCTTTCCTGTTCATCGCGTTCCTCGATATCGTGCGATTCCGCCCGGATCTGTCCTCGTCCAGCTGGCTGGAGTTTTTCACCATTATTTTCGTGCTGTATTTCATCATCGACACGTCGTTGAATTTTTACCGGCACTACCAGGAGCGGTTGAAACAGATCAAGCTGATCAGGGAAGAAAACGAAAGAACCAAGGCCGCCTACGAGATCAAGTCGCAATTCCTTTCCACGGTGAGTCATGAACTGCGCACGCCCCTCACATCAATCAAGGCCTCGCTTGATCTTGTGAATAACGGCACCCTCGGAGAGGTTCCCGGTAACCTGAAGGGCGCATTGTCCATCGCGGCGAAGAACGGCCAGCGCCTGGCAAACCTGATCGACGATCTTCTCGACCTCCAGAAGATGGAAGCTGGCGAGTTGGATCTTGTGCTGGAAACGATGGGCGTGAATGATCTGGTGAAAGAAGCGGTCGAGTCCACGGCGGGATACGCAGGCAAGCTTGGTATCCATGTGACCACGATCCTTCCGGCTCAGGAATTGATGATACGAGGCGATCACTCCCGCCTGGTACAGGTCATGAACAACCTCATGTCGAATGCCCTCAAGTTTTCGGACGAAGGTGGATCGGTGCAGGTTCGAGTCGAGGCAAAAGGCGACCACGTTCGGATTTCAGTCGAGGACGAGGGCATGGGAATTCCCGAGAATGCCAGAGACCGGGTCTTTGGAAAGTTCAGCCAGGTCGATTCCTCAGACATCAGGAAAGTCGGCGGTACCGGCCTCGGCCTCAACATCACCAAGCAGCTCGTGGAAAGACATGGCGGCAGGATCGACTACGAGAGCCAGCAGGGTGTCGGGACCACGTTCTACGTCGAGTTCGATCTGGTGGAAGATGGCAACTCCGACCGAACCGACAGCACTCAGATGGCTTTGATCGCCTGAATCGCACGCCCCCGGATGACGGTTCGCAACGTTACGTAATCCGGGGATCGACAGAAACAGGATTGTTCCAAGCGGAGGATATCGGCTAGACTGGAAACGAAATTTCCCAACCGTGTTTGTATCAGTACTGCCTCGTTGCCCGGCCGCTGGGCGCGTTGTGGGGTGAGTGCTTCGGAGATTGATGTCCCGCCCAATGGCCTGACACAGCTACACGGAACCAGCACATGGAAAAACTCGAACGGATCCTGCACGTCGATGATGACGAGGATATTCGCGCCCTCACCAAGATGGTTCTGGAACTGGTAGGCCACTATCAGGTTCAGCAGTTTTCCTCGGGTGAAGAGGCTTTGCAGTCAGTCGAGACGCTGTCGCCTCAGTTGTTTCTACTCGACTACATGATGCCCGGTATGAATGGAGAAGACCTCTGGCGAAAGCTGAGAGCCGTTCCGGGATTGGAAAACGTGCCGGTCGTGTTCATTTCCGCGAAATCCGAACAAGACTTTGCCGAAGGGCTTATCCAAGAGGGCGCATTGGCAGTTATCGTGAAACCCTTTGAAATCGACCATCTGTGCGAAGAGCTCGAAGAGGCCTGGGCGGACTATCACAACCGATCCAGCTAAGGCCATGCGCCCGATGGCGCTGATCGGGTGCACCCGCCGTCGGTGACGCTGGATGGATCTTGTGCTCCACGATCGGCGCGGGGGCCTGGCTTCGCTGGCGTTACGTGCGCGGTTGAAGCTGACCGTGGCAGTCATCGTGATCGGCACAGATGGCCTCGATAATGCTGGCCAGTTGGCATAACAGCGTGTGGCAAACGTTGCGCTGTTCTGCGGACCCGAGTTCCTTTTCGTAGGCCGCAATGGCGGCCGCGGCCCTGCGGGCGGCTTCGCCAAGTTCGGGATAGCCGAGCGTCTTCCCGACACCGGCAATACGATGCGCGACGAACATCGCCTCATTGACGAATGGTTCCGATTGGTCGGCGTCGGGGGCGGCGGCTATCGCGCACGCGAGCGTGGCATGATACTCGACCAGCTTTTCAACGAATGCGCGCCGGCTCTTTTTCACTGCGGCCTCGAACGGCGCGAGCGGATTGCGCGAGATATCATGAAATGACACGGACCGTCCGCTGTCATCTCTGCCCTTACCATCGGCCGGGTGCTTGGATTTGGGTGCAAGCGAGGTAATCTGGCCAGGCGGGCCCAGGCCTGATCGAGACCGGCAGCCTTGCCCCTGGTTGACATTTCCCGATTTCAAATCACGCCTTCCATCACTGTTCCGATACCAGTTCTCGAAGGAAACCACTCGGGAAGCATCCAGCTCGGCGCCTCGCGACAGGGTCGGTTTCGGATTGCGTTTCCCGCTACACATATCAAGACCTCGGTTCACCAATTTATCACTATGACAAGGCCAAAGCTTTTCTTGCCTGGGCTTTCCCTCAATCTGCTGATTGGGAGTCCGAGGTTTGCAACCTTGTTGGCAACCCCTTCGGGATCGTCTGGTGCCGGCTACCTTGGCGTTTGCTTTCCCCTATTTGAAAATGCCGGGGAGGCTCCTTCTTCTGCTGATCTGAGAGCGTTTGTGGTGCTCCCCGATCTCCGAATTCAACTGCTCACGTAGCATCCGCGCAAATTCCTCGCGCAGATCCTCTTTGACGTCGTCGTTTTCTTGCCGAAGGCGTGCCACGGCTGTGGGGAAACCGCCTGCGCTCCAACGCCTGGATACCTGCTGCGCCGGAGGGGAGGTTATGCGGCGCACGTTTTCAATGGCGTTCCAGATCGCCCTGCTCAATTCGCCGCGCGTCGGCAGGCGGATCGGGGAAGAGGGGGCAAGCGCCAGGGAGGCGGTTGCCGGCAGTTTTGCCGTGTGACTCCCCTCGCTTTCGTCGATCTGGATAGAGATCGCACCTCCCAGCGCCTTGAGAACGAGTTGGCCCTTGCGTGGAATGACACCAACGAACTCGCCCTCACCGCGGTAGGAAAGGTATACATCGTGGCTTTCGAGGCGACCGATTATGGCGGAAGCCGCTGTGCGCAAGAAATTCTTGAACTCGAGCGGCGGCATGATCCGGTGAAGTTTTTCAATGTTGCGGACCTTGGCGGCGAACACCGTGGACAGGAACAGGGCGCCACGCCCGGATTGAAATACATAGTTCTCAAAAGCCGGGTAGCGGAGCAATCTATCCATCTTGCCGAGGTCGATCGCTTCTTCAAGATCGTGTTGCGTTGTGCGGTCGAGGACTTCGATCAGGGAGTCGATGACACCGGCACTTTCCGCAACAGACCTGCGCTCTTTCACCAACTGTTCGGCAACGCCCAGTCGCACGATGATTTCAGTGGCGTCCAGCGGTTTTGTCAGGTAGTCGCTCGCACCTGCCGAGAACGCCCGATCTATATATGACTTTTCCGACATCGAGGTGAGCATCAGAATCGGCGTGTCGGCATGTTTCGGCAGATCGCGGATTCTCTGACAGAGCTCGATCCCGTCCATGCCCGGCATCATGATATCAAGCAGAAAACAGGAAAACGGCTTTTCCTCGGTGGCGATCAGTTCAAGCGCGCGTTCTGCGGATTCGCAGTATATCACCTCGTCGTAGTGGGCGCTCGCGAGGATCCCTTCGAGAAGTTGCAGAATGATCCTGTCGTCGTCGACAGCAAGTATCTTCATTTTGAGCCGTTTGTTTCTGGCTCCCATCCGATTATGGAAGGACACCGCGGGTGAAAGGAATAGCGCCCTTTGCGCTGTGGAGTTGGTTGGGATACTGGACGGCGATTCTGCCAATACTGGGGCGAGAGTGCGACGAGATCATGGGTTTCGGTTGGGTCGAGGCGCTGGTCCAGGCGGCCCTGCGAGGGCGACGCGGATTTGGGAAGACGAGGGTTTGAAACGCTCCGCCCGAAGCGCCTCGACGCGATCAAACCCGTGCCGCTTGCGGGGCATACACCCGCGCATCCAGCGCCTGTTCCATCTCAACGAGCAGGACCTCGACAAGCGCTTCGATCTTCTTCGTCGGGCCTGACTCGGAAAGGCGCGCCCGCTGATCGACCGCGGTCTCGACTTGATGCGCGAGTTGCCCCATGCGCGGGTAGCCAAAGGTTTCTGCGGTACCTGATATCTTGTGTGCCCGAAAACGGATACCTTCCAGGGCCCTCTCCTGAACGTCGGGACGGCCAATAGCACCGAGAAGCGCATCGAGTTCGATGATGGTCGTCTCCATCGTGTCGAGATATCGCAGGCGAACCGCTTCAAATTCCTCAGACGGTGCCGCGCTGAATTTCCTTTTGCTTTCCTGTCTCATGACGCTTTCAACCACCCAAACAACCCGTCGATCGCTCCGTGTTTGCCCTTCCCCGAAGAAGACTGGTTTTCCGCGATCCTGGCCGCGCATTCTTCGGCATCGTCAATGGCAGAGGTCAAGGCACGGAGATTCGCCTTTCGTGGAATGAAGCCGTTTCTCATGCCACTTCCGACAACCAGTTGGGGAACCAGGATCTCCCCCGACATGGTCCTGATTTCCATCTCCTCGGCGTAGCAGGCAATGTCGGCTGAGAATGTCTCGGGGTCGATGCCAAGACCGTCCCGCAATATGATGGGGAATTGCCCGTTGCCTGCGTAGGCCATGAAGTATTTGCGCAGGCGGAGCGTCTCCGCTATCGCGTCACCGACGGAGTTCACCGCAAACCTGAATTCGGACGACGTTGTTTTCTGGAATATCTCGGCCACGTTCACGATCTTCACGGCGATGACATCGACGGCCGCCAGCTTTTCCGATGTTTGCAACAGGAAGTTTTCAAGTGCGAGGTATTCGATGGAACCGGCGACATCCTCGAGTTCGAGTGGGGTGGCCAGGGTGAAGGCCTTCTTCTTGCCAAGTTCGGTCCGGACATCCTCGATTTCGGCCCGCACCCGGGCGAATTGGCGTCTCTGTTGTCCGTGTTTCCTGGCGAGATATAGGCGGGCACTGAGGTCAAGTTCGTCAAACGGTTTTGTCAGGTAATCGCTGGCGCCCGCGTCGAATGCGGCCTCGATGTGAACGCGATCCGACAAGCCGGACAGCATGACGATCGGTGCCAGCTCGTATTTCGGCATTGCCCTGATCCGACGGCACAGCTCTATGCCATCCATTCCCGGCATATCGATATCCAGCAGGAAACACTCGTATGGAGTGGCTTCCTGGGTGAGCTCCATGAGCGCGCTTTCACCGGAGTCGCAAAGCTTCAAATCATGAAGCGCCATCTGTTTAAGCGAGAGAGCGAGCAGGTCTCTATGGGTTTCGTCATCGTCGACAGCAAGGATCTTCATAGGCTGGCCCCGAAAGTTTCCTTAAGTGGTCGCCCCCAAGGGATCTGTCTAAACTTGTTTCTTGTCGGAATTAGGGCAGTTCCAAGAAACCGCCGCGACCGCATGCGCAGGGTGCCGGTTGCCGATTGCCGACTGCTCGTGGCCGGAAATGACCGGCCAATTTGAGCACCGACAACGCGCGTTTCCCGAAAACTTCGCGAAATCCTCCGCAGCGCAGCCATATTCATTCCATATTTTTCTGTGAAGTTGCTGGGGAACATGGGTCTGAGGAGCAAGAATGAGACTGCTTGTAGTCGATGATGACCGGACGATTCTGGACCTCGTCAAACAGATCCTGGAACTTACGCCTCAGTATGAGGTCGTCGTGGTGCCCTCCGCGATGGCTGCACTTGCGGAAGTCGAGGACGCCGAGGACGACTTTGATTGCGTCCTTGTCGATATACAGATGCCGGAGGTCGACGGGATCCAGTTGGTCCGGATGATCCGGCAGGCACCGGGCTACGAGGACGTGCCGATCGTGATGCTCACCGCGATGCGGGACCGACGCTACCTGACCCAGGCGTTTTCTGCCGGAGCGACGGACTACATCACCAAGCCTTTTGATTTTCAAGGCCTGCGGTCCCGGATTCCGGCGGCCCGAAAACTCGCGATCGACAAGGTCCGGCATCGGGTTCAGCCGCTGATGGCGGGCGAGATGAAGGGGATGGGCGAAACCGCGCGGGATTTCCGGCTCAATGACCCGATCCCGCTCGACAAGCTGGAAGGCGCGATCGACTACAGCGAGTTTGAAAATTTCGTGCGCCAACTGACGCGGCGCCGATTGTCAAATTGCACGGTGTTCGCCGTGAAGATCGGCATGGTCAAGGAAGCCTTCAATGACTGCTCGTCGGACGCCTTCCGAACGCTGGTGCGCAATGCCGCGCTGGCGGTGCAGGAAATCCTGCTTCAAAACAAGGGGATCCTCTCTTACCGGGGCAACGGCGTTTTCCTGTGTATCCCCGATGAGCGCCTTGGCGCATCCTGGCGCGACCTTCAGACAGCCCTCAACGAACGCTTCAACGCGCTTCACGAGAACGCCGCGGACCTTCCCATCCAGTTGCGGATTGGAGACCAGACCCGGTTCAAGACTAACTCGTTCGTGCGCGTGCTCGAAACCCTGTCTGCTGCGGTTGAAAGCGCGGAAACGCGGAGCCTTGATCTTGGCGACGTCCCCAAGGCGCCGAACCGTTTTCTCGCCCTTTTCGGGTTCACCGAGGAGGAGCGGCATCTGGAAAAACGCGCCTATGAGGAAGTCTTGCACACCGCGCTCGCCGAGACCGCGGACGATGACTGGCGTCGTAGGTTGGAGCGGCGAAAAGGCTCTTCGGGCCGGACATCTGCCGACTCGGAGCGGGCGAAGGCACGCGGCGTGAGCGGGGCAGGGCGGTCACGTAGCCTTCACAGCTGACCGGGCGCACCGTTCAACTTCATCACGGCCAGTTTCCCGCGATCATTTGCATTCGTGGCGACACCCGGCATGGCCGCCGTCGGCGGCGCGCGAGATGCGCGGCAAGGAATGGAACAACTGCGGCTGCGTGTTGTTTTGTTCGCACTATCCCTTAGCCACAACCAAGGAGGCTTTGACATGTGACGTGAAGTGGTCCCGGAAAACTGGATGGTTGGTTAAGGTGTATCCAACCAGATTGGAAGGATACGAAGATGGTGAAACGCCGGAAGTCTACAGATCAGTTGAAGGCCAAGGTCGCGCTTGAGGCACTGCGCGGAGACAAAACGATCCAGGAGATCACGGCACGGCATCAGGTTTGAACCCCCCTGGGTTTACCGGTGAATTTTTTGTTCAAAACTTGCGCGCCTTTTTCAAGGGCGTTCATGTTGGCATGGAACGCGTCCTCCCGTTCTTGCGGCGAGCTATGCCCGAAAGTTGGTGGTGGCGTGATCACCCGAAGGAACCATTGCGCACCGCCGTCCCCCCCTGCGGCACCATTCAGCGCAAGATCCTTCGTTTTCGATCTGGTCTCGTACAGAGGTTTTCCGCTCCCGATACCAATCTTGCGCCGCACCCAAGTGGATTGGCAACGTGCGTGACTGTCTTTCGCTCACCGCTATTTGGTGCTGCTCCCTTCGGTCTCGATCTTCAGGGCTTCACCACAATGCTTGCAGTGGATCGCATCGGGTTCGTGTCTGTTCAAGCCGCATTCGGGGCATTTGTATTTGATCCTGGAGGGCTGGAAGATCGCCCTTGCGAGCTGCACGAAGAGCGCCACGCCGACCACCATGATGAATACCGACAGGAGCTTGCCGCCGGGCGTGGTCATGGTGATGTCACCGAACCCCGTGGTGGTCAGCGTCGCTACGGTGAAATAGAGCGCGTCGATATACCCTTCTGATCCTGCGTCCTCATCGAAAGCGAGAACGAAGACCAGAGAGGTCGTCACGAATATGAAGACGAACAGGTTGACCGCCGCGAGAATTGCATCTTCGTGGCGACGGAAGAAAAGGCTTTCCCGCCTCAGGTCGCGCAGGAGATGGTAGGCATGGATCAGCCTCAAACCCCTTAGAACACGGAGAAACGCGAGGCTTCCGGAAACGAGCGGCCCCAGGATGAGCGAGCCGATGACGATGATGTCCGCGAGTGAGTATATCCGGGTGAGTTCCCTGCGCCGGTTCTCCGAAATCCACAAGCGCGCCGCAAGATCCAAGAAGATCACCACGCCCAGAAACATGTTGAACGCCGTGGTCGCCGGGGCCACGGGAAGTGCTGCCGTGGCGATGAAATATACAATGGTCAAAGCGTCGAATATGATCAGCCCATATCGAAAGCGCCGGGCGCGCTGGCTTTGGCCCGTGTAGAGCAGCCTGATGGTGCGGTGAAACTCATTCATGGGGGCAGGGTAGCCAAGTTCGACGGGGAGCGCACATGCCATTTTTTGTTCGCACCGCGTAAACGATCGAAATGGTGCGGCGGGAGGTTGCGCGGTCGGGTCGTCACATCAAAAGCCCTCCGATCCCATCGCTGTCGGCTTGTTTGAAATCAATGTATCATGATGCCCGGACACTTATGGGTAAGCTTCATACCCAGGAAGGCAGGCGATGACCGAACGCGATCCGCATATAGGCCATATCGTCCGGCTCGGCGGCGGGATCGCCGACATTCGATTCGACGGGGCGTTACCGGCGATTTCAAACCGGCTCGTCACCCTGAGCGATCCCGAAATCGTCATCGAGGTCGCCAGCCTGCCGGGCGAGGACATTGCGCGTGGGCTGGTCATGAACCCTTCGCCCGATCTGCGCATCGGGCTTGCCGTGCGCGATACCGGCGGCCCGATCGAGGTGCCGGTGGGCGAGGCGGTGCTGGGGCGGATGTTCAACCTCTTCGGCGAAACGATCGACGACGGTCCGCCGCTGGACGACATGCCCCGCCGGTCGATCCTGCGCGCGCCGGTGCCGCTGTCGCGGCGGCGTGTCGAGGCCGCGATCTTCGAAACGGGGATCAAGGCGATCGACCTGCTCAGCCCGTTGGAACGCGGTGGGAAGGCTGGGCTGTTCGGGGGCGCGGGTGTGGGCAAGACCGTGCTGATCACCGAGATGATCCATAACATGGTTGCCGAATACGATGGCGTCAGCCTGTTCTGCGGGATCGGCGAACGTTCGCGCGAGGCTGAGGAACTCTATCGCGAGATGGGCGAGGCGGGCGTGCTGGACAACACGGTGATGATGTTCGGCCAGATGAACGAAAGCCCCGGCGTGCGGTTTCGCGTCGGCCATGCGGCGCTGACGATGGCCGAGTATTTCCGCGATGATATGCGCCGGAACGTGCTGGTGCTGATCGACAATATCTTCCGCTTCGTCCAGGCAGGCTCGGAAGTGTCCGGGCTGCTGGGCCGCATCCCCAGCCGGGTCGGCTACCAGCCGACGCTCGGCACCGAACTGGCCGATCTGGAGGAGCGGATCTGCTCGACCGACCGGGGCACGATGACCTCGATCCAGGCCGTCTATGTGCCAGCGGACGATTTCACCGATCCGGCCGCCACGCACACCTTCGCCCATCTCTCCGCTTCGATCGTGCTGTCGCGCAAGAAGGCGTCGGAGGGGCTCTATCCCGCGATCGACCCGTTGCGCTCCTATTCGCGGATGCTGACACCGGCAACGGTGAGTGCGCGCCACTACCGGGTTGCGCGCGCGGTGCGCACGACGCTGGCTGAATACGAGGATCTCAAGGACATCATCGCGATGTTGGGCTTCGAGGAGCTTTCGGAGCGCGACCGCGCCATCGTCCGCCAGGCGCGTCAGCTCGAACGTTTTCTGACCCAGCCGTTTTTTTCCATCGAGGCGATGACCGGCACCGCCGGCCGCTTCGTGACGCTGGAAGAGACGCTCGACAGCTGCGAGCGGATTCTTTCGGGCGAATTCTCGGACCGCGACGAGGGGGATTTCTACATGATAGGGTCGATCGCAGACCTTCCCGAGCGCACGGAGGCCAGCGATGCGGCTTGAGGTAATCACCCCCATGGCCGTTTGCGTCGACCGCCCGGTGCGGCGTATCGTGGCCGAGGGGCCTGACGGGCACTTCGGGATGCTGCCGGGCCACGTCGATTTCGTCAGCGAACTGGTGCCCGGTATCCTGCTTTACGAAACCGAGGAGGGAACCGAACGCTTCGTGGCGATCAATTCCGGCACCTTGGTGAAATGTGGTGACGAGGTGCGCGTCGCGGTCCGCGGCGCTGTGGACGGC
>Ga0180436_10003448_pt1 | contig 14542 bp, 16 predicted proteins | sample SS_ome_2_FD_132434 | JGI IMG/M metagenome (GOLD analysis project Ga0180436, IMG submission 132434) | Hypersaline lake sediment archaeal communities from the Salton Sea, California, USA - SS_3_S_2 metaG | ecosystem: Environmental > Aquatic > Non-marine Saline and Alkaline > Hypersaline >...
GCGCATGCTGGATTTCCAACGGTCAATGTAAGAGCGGGCTTGCCCGCGACCTGTGAGTTCATCCTCAAAAAATGGGGCCGGATACATTTTTATGCTCACATAAAAATGTATCCGGCCCCATTTTTTGCGCCCTGGCACGGAGCCGCCCGTGCCGTCCACCCGCTTTGGCGAACATGAAGCGAAAGCGCCGAGTATGCGGATCGCGTAGGGGTCGATTGGGTAGGAAGCCCAATCGAGGCAAGACAGCACAGGATGTGCTGTTTGCCGGCCCCGTGGGCGGGCCGCATGCGAGGGTAACCGCCGCAGGCGGCCACTGAGCAGGGAGCCGAAGCGGGTGGACGGTGCGGGCGGCGGGGCCACGTCCGGAGAACCCTCGCGGGCAAGCCCGCTCTTACAGGGTAGCCGCCGCAGGCGGAGATCGGTCGCGGGCGAGCCCGCTCTTACAGGCACAAAAAACCCCGCGCGGTGGCGGGGTTTTTCAGTTCTTGCGGTGAGCGCTCAGGATTCGATGCTCACGTACTTGCGCTTCGGCATGCCCCTGGTTTCGAACTTCACCGTGCCGTCGGCCAGTGCGAACAGGGTGTGGTCCTTGCCCACGCCCACGTTCTCGCCCGCGTGGAAACGGGTGCCGCGCTGGCGCACGATGATATTGCCTGCCAGCACCGACTCGCCGCCGAAGCGCTTCACGCCGAGGTACTTCGGATTCGAATCGCGGCCGTTGCGTGTACTACCGCCTGCTTTCTTGTGTGCCATGAGACTTTACTCCTGTTCCGGTTCGCGCTCAGGCGTCGATGCCCGTGATTTCGATCTGCGTGAAATACTGACGGTGACCCATCTGCTTGCGGTGGTTCTTGCGGCGCTTGAACTTGATCACCTTGATCTTCTCGCGACGACCGTGATCGACGACCTTTGCCGTCACCTTGCCGCCCTCGAGGAACGGCGCGCCAATCTTGACGTCTTCGCCCTCGCCAACCATCAGGACCTGGTCCAATTCGACCGTGGAGCCCTTCTCGGCTTCGATTTTTTCGACTTTTATCACGTCGCCGGTCGCTGCGCGATACTGCTTGCCACCGGTTTTGAATACTGCGTACATTGGATTCCAGCTCCGTGTTGGAAACGGCCCTACAAAAGGGCGGGAATGTTAGCTGTTTTTCGCGCCACGGTCAACTGCGGGCAGCCGCTTATTTTAACCCGAAACCGCCTTTGCCAGCCAATCGTTCCGGGGAGTATAGTAGGTGGTTTACATGCCCCGGATTCCGGCACCTGGACTTTCATGGACAAGATCCTGATACGCGGCGCGCGTACCCACAACCTGGCCAACATCGACCTCGAACTGCCCCGCGACCAGCTGATCGTGATCACCGGCCTGTCCGGTTCCGGCAAATCCTCCCTGGCCTTCGACACGATCTACGCGGAAGGCCAGCGCCGCTACGTCGAGTCGCTGTCGGCGTACGCGCGGCAGTTCCTGTCCATGATGGAAAAACCCGACGTGGACCACATCGAGGGCCTGTCCCCGGCGATCTCGATCGAACAGAAGTCCACCTCGCACAACCCGCGCTCGACGGTCGGCACGATCACCGAGATCTACGATTACCTGCGCCTGCTGTTCGCCCGCGTCGGCACGCCCTGCTGCCCCGACCACGGCATCCCGCTGGAGGCGCAGACCATCAGCCAGATGGTGGACCACGTGCTGGCCTTGCCCGAGGGCAGCAAGCTGATGCTGCTGGCGCCCGTCGTGCGCGACCGCAAGGGCGAGCATCTGCAGCTGTTCGACGAGCTGCGCGCTCAGGGCTACGTCCGCGCGCGGGTGGACGGCGTGGTGTACGAACTCGACGAGGTCCCGGCGCTGGAGCTCCGCCGCAAGCACCGCATCGAGGTCGTCGTGGACCGCATCAAGGTGCGACCCGACCTGAAACAGCGCCTGGCCGAGTCCTTCGAAACCGCGATCACGCTGACCGACGGCCTGGCCCTGGTCTCGCCGATGGACGCCGACAGCGCCCTGGAAGAGAAACTGTTCAGCGCCCGCTATTCCTGCCCCTACTGCGATTACAGCCTGCAGGAACTCGAGCCGCGCATGTTCAGTTTCAACAACCCCAACGGGGCCTGCCCGGAATGCGACGGCCTCGGCGTCAGCCAGTTCTTCGACCCGGAGCGCGTGGTCAGCAGCACCCACGTCAGCCTCGCCGGCGGCGCCGTGCGCGGCTGGGACCGGCGCAACGCCTATTACTTCCAGATCATCCAGGCCCTGGCGCGGCATTACGGCTTCGACGTCGACACGCCGTTCGAGGACCTGCCGAAAAAAGTTCGCGACATCGTGCTGTTCGGCAGCGGCGACGAGATCATCGAGTTCCAGTACTTCGGCGACAGCGGCGTGCAGAAGCGCCGCCACCCCTTCGCCGGCATCATCCCGAACCTGGAGCGGCGCTACCGCGAGACCGACTCGCGCATCGTGCGCGAGGAACTCTCCAAGTACATCTCGCAGAAGGCCTGCACCGTCTGCGAGGGGCAGCGCCTGAACCGCGAGGCGCGCCACGTGTTCGTGGCCGACACCAACCTGCCGACCATAACGGCCTGGCCGATCGAGACCTGCCTGGCGTTTTTCGACGACCTGCGGCTCGAGGGCCACCGCGGCGAGATCGCGAAAAAAATCGTCAAGGAAGTGCGCGACCGCCTGCACTTCCTGGTCAACGTCGGGCTCGACTACCTGACCCTCGACCGCAAGGCCGACACCCTTTCCGGCGGCGAGGCGCAACGGATCCGCCTGGCCAGCCAGATCGGCGCCGGCCTGGTCGGCGTGATGTACATCCTGGACGAGCCTTCGATCGGGCTGCACCAGCGGGACAACGAACGCCTGCTGTCCACGCTGACCCGCCTGCGCGACCTCGGCAACACCGTGATCGTGGTCGAGCACGACGAGGAAGCCATCCGCATGGCCGACCACGTGGTCGACATCGGGCCCGGCGCGGGCGTGCACGGCGGCCGCATCATCTTCAACGGCACGCCCGCCGAGTTGCAGGCCGATCCGAACTCGGTCACCGGCCAGTACCTGTCGGGCGTGCGCCAGATCCCGACGCCCGCGGAACGCAGGCCGCCCGACCCCCAACGCACCCTGAAGTTGATCGGCGCCTCCGGCAACAACCTGAAGCACGTGACGCTGGAAATCCCGGCCGGCCTGTTCGTCTGCATCACCGGCGTTTCCGGCTCGGGCAAGTCGACGCTGATCAACGACACCCTGCACCGGCTGGCGGCCAGGGAACTCTACGGTAGCGCGCCGCAGCCGGCGCCGTACGGCTCAGTCGAGCGCATCGACCTGTTCGACAAGGTGGTGGACATCGACCAGTCACCGATCGGCCGCACGCCGCGCTCCAACCCGGCCACCTACACCGGGTTGTTCACGCCGATCCGCGACCTGTTCGCCGGCACGCAGGAAGCCCGCGCCCGCGGCTACAAGCCCGGCCGCTTCAGCTTCAACGTCAAGGGCGGGCGCTGCGAGGCCTGCCAGGGCGACGGCATGATCCGCGTGGAAATGCACTTCCTGCCGGACATCTACGTGCCCTGCGACGTCTGCAAGGGACGGCGCTACAACCGCGAAACCCTGACGGTGACGTACAAGGGCAAGAGCATCCACGACGTGCTGCAGATGACGGTGGAAGAGGCGCTGGAGTTCTTCGAGCCCGTGCCCTCCGTCGCGCGCAAGCTGCAGACCATGGCCGACGTCGGCCTGTCCTACATCCAGCTCGGGCAAAGCGCCACCACCCTTTCGGGCGGCGAGGCGCAGCGCATCAAGCTCTCGAAGGAACTGAGCAAGCGCGACACCGGCCAGACCCTGTATATCCTGGACGAGCCCACTACCGGCCTGCACTTCCAGGACATCGAGTTATTGCTGGGCGTGCTGCACCGCCTGCGCGACCACGGCAACACCGTGGTGGTGATCGAGCACAACCTGGACGTGATCAAGACAGCCGACTGGGTCGTGGACCTGGGTCCCGAAGGCGGCGACAAGGGCGGCGAAATCATCGCCGCCGGCACGCCCGAGCAGGTCGCCGGCATGCCGCATTCCTACACCGGCCAGTTCCTGGCCCGGATGCTGGGTCCCGGCGAGGCGCGCAAGCGCGCCTGAACGGCTAGCGCTTCTCCACCCGCACGTCGAACCGGAAAACGCGGCCGTCCGCGGCGGTCACGTCGAGGTTCACGATGATGCCGGGCGCCATGTTGGTCAGCGGGCCCATCAGCATCAGGTGGTAGCCGCCCGGCTCCATGGCCAGCGCATCGCCGGGCTGCAAGGTGTAGCTGTCGATTTCCCTCATGCTGCTCATACCGTCGTCGGCCTTCTCGGTCAGGTGCAGGCTCACGTCCTGGAAGGCGTTGCTGTCGAAACCGACCAGTTCGATCGGCGCCCCGGTCACGTTGGTCAGCGTGCCGAAGCCGGCCGTCATCTTCATGCCGGGCGGCAGGCTGCGGATCCAGGCATCCTCGAGCAGGGGTTCCGTCGGCGCGGGTTCGGTGCGACAGCCCGCGCAGAGCAGCGCCAGGAGAACGATCAACAAGCATGAAACGATTCTTTTCATCAATTTTTACCCCGTTTGGGCATACTCCGCGTTCAAGGGGATAAGAACAAGGAGGACGACCATGAAACTCAAGCAATCCCATCTACCGTCTATCGTACACAAGGTTTGCACCGGATTGACCATCGCCGCGCTCGGCGCTGGTCCGGCAATCGCCGCGGACAGCGCGGATTCGGTCACGATTTACTCGCGCATGCAACCCGGCGCCGTGTCGCCGGAAACTTACCGGCCCACGGCCGGCCGCCACTACGGCGGCCAGGTGCCCGGTTACGCCATCGTGAGGCACGACCGGCCCTACGACCTGGAGCGTGGCGTGCAGGTCCTGCGCGTCAGCGACGTCGCGGCGCTGATCGACCCCACGACCGTGACCTTCGCCTCGCTGGACGACCCCCGTACACGCGTGCTCGAGCAGAGCTTCCAGTTCGACCTGGTGAGCCAGGCGCGGCTGTTGGAGCGCTACCTGGGCGAAACCGTCACCGTCGAGCTGCCACGCGGCGACAACGTCGACCTGGTCGAGGGCACGCTGCTCGGCGCTGGCGACGGGCTGACGCTGCAGCTCGCCGACGGCAGCGTCCGCGCCATCCGCAGCTACAGCAACATCCATTTCTCCCAGCTGCCGGGCGGCCTGATCACCAAGCCGACCCTGGAATGGCTGCTGGACAGCCCGAAGAGCGGCCGCCAGCAGACCCGCATCGCCTACGAGACCCAGGGCATGACCTGGTGGGCCGACTACAACATCATCTACGACGAGTCACGCGCCTGCTCCATGGACCTGTCCGGCTGGGTCAGCATCATCAACCAGTCCGGCGCGAGCTTCGACGACGCAAAACTCAAGCTGATCGCCGGTGACGTGAACCGGGCCTCGCCCGGGCGCGAGCGCCGCGACGTGGTGATGAAGATGGCCCTGGCCGAAGAGGCCGCGGCGCCGTCGTTCACGGAAAAGGCCTTCTTCGAGTACCACCTGTACACGCTGGACCGGCCCGCCGACCTGCCCGACCGCTCGACCAAGCAGTTGCAGCTGTTCCCCACCGCCCGCGGCGTACCCTGCCAGAAGGAGCTGGTGTTCGCGCCGACGCTGGACATGCCCTACTACGGCTACCAGCAGCTCGACCGCGAGTACGGCCGCTACGGCAACGCCGACGTGGACGTGTACCTGCGCTTCACCAACGACGAGGACTCGAAGCTCGGCATGCCGTTGCCCGCCGGACGGATTCGCGTCATGCAACAGGACCCGGCCGACGACAGCCTGGAGTTCATCGGCGAGGACGTGATCGACCACACCCCGCGCAACGAGAAAGTCCTGATCGAAATGGGCCAGGCCTTCGACGTCGTGGGCGAGCGCAAGCAGACCGACTTCCGGGTCGACACGCGCACGCGGCAGCTCTGGGAAACCTTCGAGATCCGGCTGCGTAACCACAAGGAAACGCCGGTCGACGTCGTGGTGCTGGAGAACCTGTACCGCATGGCGAACTGGAAGATCGAGAACGCGAACCGTGACTGGGACAAGGAGAACAGCAACCGGGTCCGCTTCGAGGTGAAGGTGCCTTCCGAGGACGAAACCGTGATCCGCTACACGGTGCACTACAGCTGGTAAGCGAGCGGGCAAAGCGAAAGCCGGTTCCGTCCCTGGAGCCGGCTTTCATCTCGCGGGGAGAGATCAGTGGTGTCGGGGGTGCGCGTGGCGGTGACGCTTCCAGTGCTTGTGCCCCCGGTGATGCGCCGCATGGCGCCGGTGCGAGGGGTGTCCGCAGACCGGGCGGTACACCGGCGGGGCGGCCACGACCACGGGGCGCGCGGCGTAAGCGACCACCGGTCCGTAGGCCAGCCCACCACTCCAGGCCAGCTGTCCGCGCGGGGTCACCGCGACGGTCAGGCCACCGGCCCAGGCCCCTTCGCGGGCGTCGTGTGCAATGGCCGGCCCGGTGAAAACAATCGCGAGCACGCCGGCCAACAGGGCTTTGTAGGCAATGTTCATGGGTCCACCTCCTTTTGAGTTTCCCGGGTACAGAGTCTAGACTTCGGCCGATGAATCGATCCTGAACGGAAGCCCATGCTGAACATCACCGACCACGGCCGCGTCCGCGAGCTCCGAATAGACCGCCCGCCGGCCAACGCGCTGAACGGCGAACTGCTGCGCACCCTGCAATCCAGCCTGGATACAGCGGCCGCCGAAGCCGACGCCGTGGTCGTTGCCGGCCGGCCCGGCATGTTTTCGGCCGGCCTCGACGTGCCGGAGTTGCTCGGCCTGGAACGCGCGGACTTCACCGGGCTGTGGCGGGGATTCATCAACTTGCAGCGGACCATCGCCACCCTGCCGGCGCCGATCGCCTTCGCCCTGACCGGGCACGCCCTGGCGGGCGGCGTCCTGCTCGCCGTTTACGGTGATTACCGGGTGATGCCACGCGGGTCGTACAAGACCGGCCTGAACGAGGTGAAAATCGGCCTGGTCGTGCCGGAGACACCCTTCGGGGCGCTGCGGCGGCTGGTCGATCCCGTGGTCGCGGCCGAACTGGTGCTCGGGGGCGAGATGATCACGTCCGAGCGGGCGGCGGCCATCGGCCTCGTCGACGAGCTGGTCGATTCGCCGGAGGCGGCGGTTGCGTCCGCCCTGGCCTGGTGCGAACGCCACCTCGAGCTGCCCCGGGACGCGATGCTGGCCACCCGCGCGATGGCGCGCCGCGACCTGCACGCGCTGTTCGAAGACGAAGACGCCGTGCGCGGCGACCGCTTCATCGATTTCTGGTTTTCGGAAGACACCCAGCGGCGGTTACACGCGCTGGCGGCGAGTCTCGGGAAGTAAGGAGCAGGGCCTGTTAACCCTGGAGCCCGGTCTCGATCGGGCGGGACGGGTCGCGGATCCACTCGCTCCAGGAACCCGGGTAGATCCGGCTGCCCCCGATACCCGCAGGTTCCATCGCGAGGGGGTTGTGGCAGGGGGTGCCGCCCGAGCCGCAGCTGTGTACGACCCGCTGCGGCGAGGCGCCGCCCAGCAGGGATTCGAACTCGGCCGCCAGTTCCGAGGGTTCGCGGAAACGCCCGTTGAGCCGCAGGTTGCTGCCGAACGGCCGGTTGAGGGCGCCCGGGATATGGCCGGCGCGGGTGTCCAGCGGTTCGACGGCGCCGGTGAACCGCTCCGAGGCCCGCGCATCGACCACCACGTACGCCTGCCGTTGCTCGGCCAGGTTCGCGGTCGACACGATCTGCGACTCGTCGGCCACCAGGTCCGGTACGGGCGTCGGCTCGGCGCGGCATTCGCCCGCTTCCAACGGCAGCCCGGCGGCTTTCCACGCCGCGATTCCACCGTCGAGCAGGGCCGCCGCCTGGCCGTGAAACCGCATCAGCCACCACAGGCGGGACGCAATCGCGCCCGCGCCCTCGTCGTAAGCCACCAGTAGCTGGCCTTCCTGCCACCCGATGCGAGCCAGGAATCGCGCGAAGTCTGCCGTCGCGGGCAAGGGGTGCCGGCCGGTTTCCGGGCCAATCGGCGAGGAAAGATCGTCGTCGAGGTGCGCGTAGCACGCGCCCGGCAGGTGACCGTCGAGATAGGCCTCGCGGCCCGCGCCCGTGTCGGCCAGGTCGAAACGGCAATCGACGATGACGCAGCCGCCGGCGGCGGCGAGGCGATCAAGCCGAGTGGCGGAGAGCAGGATCGGCGTTTTCACGGGCCTTCTCCAGGCGCAGGACCAGGTTCATCAGCATCGCGGCGGTCACGCCCCAGATCCTGTGGCCGTTCCAGTGCAGCGTCCACACGCGGTAACTGCGCCCGTCCCGCTCGTAGATGCCGGGCTCGTAATTGTCGCGGATGAACGCTACCGAGGCCGGCACGGTGAACACTTCGCTGACCTCCCGCTCGTTGATCACCCAGTCGACCGGTGCACGGACCAGCGCCACCACGGGCAGCACCCGGTAATCCGAAACGGTGTCCATGCGGTCCAGGAAGCCGATCGGCAGCGCCGCGTCCACCGGCAGGCCGATTTCTTCGTTGGCCTCGCGCAGGGCGGTTTGAACGGCGGAAACGTCGTCGTCCTCGGCCGCGCCACCGGGAAAACTGACCTGGCCGGGATGGTGGGGAAGGTGCTCGGCACGGCGGGTCAGAACCAGTTCCGGTTCATCGAGGTCGAGGATCGGCACCAGCACGGCCGCTGTCTTGCTCGGCCGGCCTTCCTGTTTTTCAGGATGGTTTCCGTTGATGCGCAATTTCCGAACCCCGGCATCGAAGGGGGATACGGCATCGAGTAACTGTTTGCGCCAGCGGTTCAAGTAAGGAAACGGGGCCGCGAGCGGCCCCGTTCGGTCAGGTATCAGTTGACGATTTCGACCAGCTTGAGATCGAACATCAGGGCCTCGTTCGGCCCGACCGGCGGATTGCCGCGGGCGCCGAAAGCCAGCTCCGGCGGCACGAAGATCTGCCAGGTGGCGCCGGTCTTCATCAGCGGCAGCACTTCCTGCCAGCCGCGCAGCACGGAGTTCACCGGGAACTCTTCCGGCACGCCGCGGGCGAAGGAACTGTCGAACTCGTGGCCGTTGATCTTGGAGCCACGGTAGTGAACCTTCACCGTGTCCTCCAGGCCCGGTCGGGAGCCCTCGCCTTCTTCGATGATGCGGTACTGAACGCCGCTCGGCAGCACGACGATGCCGTTCTTGCCCTTGTTCTTCTCGAGGAAATCATCCGCGGCCGCCTGGTTTTCTTCGGCCAGCTTCGCGAACGCCTCGGCCTGTTCCTGGCGCACTTTCTGCTGCAGTTCGGTCAGCAGGGCGACCATTTCTTCGGCCGGAACCTGTGGCTCCTGGCCCGCGGCCGAGTCACGGATGGCGGCGATCAGCGTTTCCACGTCGAATTCAGCACCGCGGCGCTGGATATCTTCACCGATATCCCAACCGACGGCGTAGCTGAGCTTGCCTTTGTCCGTACTGAGGTCCTGCGCCAGCGCGGGGTTGGTCGCGATCGCGAGAACGATGAGGGCGAAAATCAATCGCATCGGGTAATCCTCCAAAAATAAAACGGTCCCGGCCACGGGCCGGCGCTACAAACGGGCCATTTTACAGGACCCTCAATCCACATGCCATGCAAAAAACAACGTGGTATCGCATTGACCCGCGCGGCCGGCACAAGTTCTCGCCACCTTTTGGCCGGATTGACCAAGCGCACTTGGTGATTTCTGGATGAGGAAATTGAACGGAAATATAATTCTTTATTTAACAGTAACTTGCGGATGATCGGGCGAATGGCACAAAAAGTGCTTGTACTGGTACAGGAAAACCCAACCAGGAGCCAGGACAACATGGGCATCTTTTCACGCTTCAGCGATATCGTTAACGCAAATATCAACGCCGTGCTCGAAAAGGCGGAGGATCCCGAGAAAATCATCCGGCTGATGATCCAGGAAATGGAGGACACGCTGGTCGAGATCCGGTCCGCCGCCGCCAAGTGCATCGCCGACCGGAAGGAACTCGGCCGCCATATCGAGCACCTGGAGAACGAACGGGCCGAGTGGGGCCGCCGGGCCGAGCTGGCCGTGCGCCGTGACCGCGAAGACCTCGCGCGGGCCGCACTGGTGGAGAAACAGGCCATCAGCGACCGGATCGAGCAGATGAGCGACGAACTGGAAGGGCTGGACGGACAGCTCGAGAAGTTCAACGCGGACATCACGCAGTTGCAGGGCAAGCTCACCGACGCCAAGACCCGGCAACGCAGTATCTCGATCCGCCACAAGACCGCGACTTCGCAGCTTTCGGCACGCAAGCACATTCACAGCGACCGTCTCGACGAGATGCTGTTCCGCTTCGAGAACGCCGAGCGCCGCATCGACCGCGTCGAGTCCGAGGCCGAAGCGATCGAAATGGGCCGCGGCGCCAGCCTCGCCGATGAAATCGCGGGCCTGGAAGACGACGACCGGGTCGAAGAAGAACTCGCCAGGCTGAAGTCACAGCTGGGCGAAGCGAAGAAGGAAAACGACGATGCCTGAAATCATCCCGATTCTCCTGCTGACGATCTGCCTGCCCCTGTGGATCATTTTTCATTACATAACGAAGTGGAAAACCTCCAAGGGACTGACGTCGGAAGACGAGAAGATGTTGAGTGAAATCTGGGAGTCCGCCAACCGGATGGAGGAACGCATCGACACGCTCGAGCGGATCCTCGACATCGACTCCCCTGACTGGAGACGCCGCCCGTGAGCGATTTCTACAAGCGCGAAAATCCCCATCGGCTGTTCCGTGACAAGGAAAACGCGGTCATCGCCGGCGTCTGCGCCGGCATCGCGGACTACGCCGGGCTGAACCGGCGCGGCACCCGCATCGCGATCGCCCTGCTCACGCTGCTGCCGCCGCTGACCATGTTCATGATTATTTCCTACGTGGTGCTCGCCATCGTGCTGCCCGTGCGTCCGAAGGACCTGTACGAGTCCCCTGAGCAGGCGGAATTCTGGCGCGGGGTCAGCAACGCGCCCGCCGACGTGTTCGGCTCGCTGAGGCACCGCTTCCGCGAATTGAACCGCAGACTGGAGCGGATGGAAGCCCACGTGACATCGAAGGAATTCGAGATCGACCGCGAACTGGGAAGGAAAAAGTGAGTCAATTCGGCGCAAACCGACAGGTTTCCAGACGAAACGATGGAATTTGGCGCCCGGATGTAACCCTATTGCCTTAAATATCGTCAACAATATAAAGCAACGGTGGTCTGAACCAGGGAACGCAACACCACCGGCGGATACACGGAAGGAGAGAGAAAATGAACAAACGACAAGCGCAGCGCAAGAAAGAGCCCCCCAAGCGGGTGCCCCTGTTCGCATCACCCTGGGTGGCGCTGTTCCTCCTGCTCCGCAGCGAGTGGCTCCCGCCCCGCTCCCAGTAATCCCGCCGGGTCGCGGCGAAGCCCTTGCCGCGACCTGAATCACCCCGCTCCAGGCACCTCTCCGATACAGCATGCGACCGACTGATAGTCAGTCGTGGTATTTCATCTCGCCGGCCCGCACGGCCAGGCGCAGGCGATTCTGCTGCGGCGGCAGCGGGCAGGTCGAGTAATCATTGAACGCGCAGGGGGGGTTGTAGGCCTTGTTGAAATCCACCACCAGGCGCCCTTCTTCGGGCATGCCGTCGCTGTAGAGGAAACGGCCGGCGCCGTAAGTCTCACGGCCGCTGGTCTTGTCGGCGAACAGGAACCACAGCGAACTGGATTCCTCTGTGCCCAGCGCGAGCAGGCTGTACGACTGCCCGTCGCGTTCGAACTCGAAGGTTCCGTATACCGGCGAAGCGCTGGTCTGGCCCAGCACGTTGGCGATTTCGATCGTGGCGCCCGGCTCGGCGGGCAGGAACCGCCCCTCGATGCGCCAGTCCGGCTGGGTGTCGTAGGCGGGAACGCCCTCGAACGCCAGCAGCGCCGGCGCGCGCCGGTCTTTGACCCGCAGCGCGTACGATTCCCGGTGGATCACGTGAAAGCTGAGGTCGCCGTGGCGCACGACCGTGGGCTGCCCCTGGTCGTCTGCCACCAGGCGGGCCTGCTTAACGGATTCACCGTCCACCGTCACGCCGTTGCCGGCTTCCGGCTTGAAGCGGACCAGGTCGCCCTCCACGAGAACGACGCCCCACTGCGACGGCCCGCCGGGAATCCGCGCGTCGTTGCGCTCCCCGGCGCCGACCGCGTTGCTGCCCTCGTTCAGCCACTCCAGCCCGACCAGCGTCAGCCAGCCGTCAGGATCGGCCAGGCGGTCGTGCCGTGCCTGGCGCCAGGCGCGGATCTCTTCTTCGTAGGACGATACGCCCTCTTCCGAGGCCAGCACCTGCGGGGACAGCGCGAGCCACGCAAGCAGTGCGGGAAGCAGCGCTCTCATCGGCCGTTCTCCTCCGGTCCGTAGATGTCTTCGTAGCGGATAATGTCGTCGGCGCCGATGTAGTCGCCGGCTTGCACCTCGATGACGTGCAGATCCGCGACCCCCGGGTTCTCCAGGCGGTGCCGGGTTTCGGGCGGGATGGTCACGGACTCCCCGGCCCGCAGCGAGAACTCCCGGTCGTCGATGCGCGCCTTGGCCTCGCCGCTCAGCACCGTCCATTGCTCGGAGCGCTTGCGGTGCAGCTGCAGCGCCAGCACCTGGCCGGGTTTGACCACCAGGCGGCGCACCTTGCAGTCGTCCGCGTCCTCGAGCACCGAGTAGCGACCCCAGGGCCTGTAGACGGTCTTGTGGCGCTCGGCGGCCTCGTGGTCCATCGCGCTGAGTTCGTCGACCACGGCCTTCACGTCCTGCGCCCGGTCCCGGTCCGCTACCAGCACCGCGTCTTTCGTATCGACCACGACGAGGTTGTTCACGCCGACGACCGCCACCAGGCGCTCACCCCCCTGGATGAAACAGCCGCTGCTTTCCACCAGCACGGCCTTGCCCTGCACGCTGTTGCCGGCCTCGTCGGTTTCGAAGAGTTCGGCCATCGCGCGCCAGGTGCCGATGTCGCTCCAGCCGAAATCGCCGGCGACCACGGCGCAGTCGTCCGCTTTTTCCATCACGGCGTAGTCGACGGAAATCGAGGGGCACAACGCGAAGCTCTCGCGCGGAATTTCCAGCGGGCTGACGGACGAATCCATCGCCTCGAAACAGTCCCTCGCGCGTTCCAGCACCTCCGGCGCGTGGCGTTCGAGCGCGGCCAGGAAGGTTTCCGCGGTGAAACAGAACATGCCCGAGTTCCAGTCGTACTCCCCGGAGTCCAGGTAACCTTGCGCTGTCTCCAGGTCCGGCTTCTCGACGAAGGCGGACACCTCGAAACCGCTGGAGTTCGCCAGCCTGGCGCCCTTGCGGATATAGCCGTAACCCGTCTCCGGATGCGTCGGGTGCACGCCGAAGGTGACGAGACGGCCTCGCCGCGCCAGCGCTTCCGCCGCGCGGGCGGCCGACAGGAAGGCTTGCTCGTCGCGGATCAGGTGGTCGGCCGGCATTACCAGCATCACCGCATCGGCGCCGTATTCGGCCGCTACGTACAACGCGGCCAGCGCGATCGCGGGCGCTGTGTTGCGGCCCATCGGTTCGAGCAGGAACGGGTGGCGCGAAACTTCGCTGTCGATGTTCTGGTAGAGGTCGCGCGTATAGAAGTAGTAGTCCCGGCTGGTGACCGTCATCACGGGACCGTCGCCGGCCAGTCGCAGCGCCCGGCGGAAGGTTTTTTCCGCCATGGTCTCGCCGTCCATCAGGGCCATGAAGGGCTTCGGATGGGAACGCCTGGATACCGGCCACAGGCGCGAACCCGAGCCACCCGACAGGATCACCGGCACGATTCCGGCATGTGTGCGGTCAGCCGCGGGCATGGCGGATTTCCTCCAGGCAGGTTCTCAGCGACGCGTCCAGCCCCGGGCGGCGGATGCCGAACCGCTGTTCGGCGCGCGAAGCATCCAACACCGACCAGGCGGGGCGGCGCGCTTTCTGCGGAAAGCCGGCCGAGTCCACGGGATCGATTGCAGGGGCGGCGTCGAGCAGCCCGAGATCCACTGCGATATCGAAGACGCGCCCGGCGAATTCGAACCAGGACACCGCGTCGGCGTCGCAGTAATGGTACAGGCCGCACAGGTCCCCGCCAGCCGCCGCCGCGGCCTGCTGCGCCATGTTCACGCTGGCGGCGGCCAGGTTGCGCGCCCAGGTGGGACAGCCGACCTGGTCGTCGACGATGCTCAGCCCGGGCCGCTCGGCGGCCAGTCGCAGCATCGTGAGCACGAAGTTGTTGCCCTGCCCCGACCATACCCAGGACGTGCGCACGGTCAGGTGGCGGCAGCCGCTCGCGGTGACCGCCTGTTCGCCCGCCAGCTTGCTCTCGCCGTACACGTTCAGTGGCCCGACCGGGTCGGATTCCCGGTAAGGCCGGTCCCCGTCGCCGGGGAAGACATAGTCGGTGGAGTAGTGCAGCAGGAAGGCGTTCCTGGCCGCGGCCCATTGCGCCAGTTGGCCGGGCAATTCACCGTTCAGCCGAAAGGCGCGGTCGCGGTGCTCCTCGGCCGCGTCGAC
>Ga0180436_10003450_pt1 | contig 14537 bp, 17 predicted proteins | sample SS_ome_2_FD_132434 | JGI IMG/M metagenome (GOLD analysis project Ga0180436, IMG submission 132434) | Hypersaline lake sediment archaeal communities from the Salton Sea, California, USA - SS_3_S_2 metaG | ecosystem: Environmental > Aquatic > Non-marine Saline and Alkaline > Hypersaline >...
CGTAGAGCGTCGCGAGGGCCTCGATGGCACCCTTCGTTTCCTCGTCCACCTGGACGTAGTAGGCCAGCCTTGGGTGCGTGTCCTTCGGGGGTGCCCCCACCGTATCCCCGTCTTCGCATCCACACTGGCACCCACACCCGTCGTCGAAGGGGTCTTCCTCCGGTTCGGCGCCGAGGACTTCGGGGGCGTTCTTGGCGGGTGACTCGAAGCCCTCCCGGACTACCTCTCCGAACTTCGGCTGTTCCTTCTCGTCATCCTCGATCGCCTTCTCCTCGACCTCCGAGACGGCCGCCGCCACGTCCTCGCTCTCGGCTTCCTCGACCTCATTGGCGATGGCGTCGAGGTCCACCTCCTGCAGCGCCTCCTCGGCGGAACGGTCGATGCGCTCCTGCTGTTCCTCGCGGCTCTCGATGGCGGCCTCGGCCTCGGCGGTGCCGGCGGCGGTGATGGTGTACTTCGTCTTCCCGGGGCCGCTCTTGTCGGCCGTCACGAAGCCGTGGGCGGAGAGAGTGCTGAGCGCCTTGGAGAGTGTCCCCTTCGAGACGCCGTAGATGTCCAACAGGCCCCCCGCCTTGGCGAGGCTCGTGATGGAGTCGGCGGTGAGGGCGTGGTCCACCTTCGGGCCGTCGGTGTTGAGGAGATGCAGGATGATCAGAGTGGCCTCTGTGCTGCCGTGCAAGTGTCCTCGACCCTTCGCCTGGTGGTGGGGGTACTTGGAGATGCGGTAGGTCGTGTGCTCCTTGCCGTCGTCATCCACCTCGGGGTCTCCGTAGTGGGCGATCTGCTTGCTGACCATGATCTCCATGATCTCGCTGATGGCCGTCTCGGAGATGGTGGTGATCTCCTCCAGTTGGGCGGCGGTGAGGGGGCGGGCCTCGCTGCGGACCACTCGGTTCAACACGTCCTCACGGAACTCGCTGAACTGCTGGAAGGGGTCGATGGGGTTGCTGAGGAACAGGTTGCGGGCGAACATCTTGCCCGTGGGGTTGAGCGAGATGGTGCAGCGGGTCTCGTCGAGGTGGAAGAACTGCCGCCGGGGCCCGCTGAGGGTTCGCAGCAGCCGTTTCTCGGTGATGCGTCCCTTGCCGCGGTCCTTGCGGTCGCCGTTGAGACGATCGAGGAACATGGAGAAGTGCAGGTGGCGACCATCGAAGATGTCCATCGCCCACAACTTCCAGAGGATCTGGAAGAACGTGTTGCGAATGGGGGGTCGCGTCTGCTTCCGAGGGGGTTTCGGGGGTGGCGGTGTGCTTCCGCCCACCATCTCGACTTCCGGGCCCAACGTTGCTTCAGTCATGGTGGCTACTCCTAGAGGTTTTTGCCTTTCTTCTTCTACCCACCCGTGCGAGGTTCTTGGCGCCTAAAAATCGACCGGGGGAGAAGAAACTCACCGACACCCGAAAAACGTGTCGGAACGAGCACTTGGAAAAAGTTGGAAAAAACAGCTTGACGGGCGTGAAAGTCGGTCCATACCCTTAGAAGCGTGAACGGTGCGCCGAAGGGTGGACCGACGGAGGTGCAACGGTGGCCTACACCGGACGAGGCAATCGCAACTAGCCGCTTCTCCCCATGGGGAAGCCTGCGTACTGCCCTGCTCCGGCGTAGCTCAGTTGGTAGAGCAACTGGCTGTTAACCAGTGTGTCGTCGGTTCGAGTCCGGCCGCCGGAGCCAAACAGAACCCATCACCCATCGAGGAGGGTGCGAACATGACCAAGCGCATGACCCAGCACCAGAACGTGCTTCGTGGCCTCCTCGCCGCTGCTGCCTCTAGGTCAGTGGCTTGTCTAGGGGGTGTCCGTATGCGGTTTACCGCGCCATGCCATCTGGCATCCGCGAGTATTCCGCTCGATTCGGGCATCGATTACCCCGGACAGCCGAGACACTAGAGGCCCCTAAGCTCAGCGTAGCGAACTGACAGGGGGCCACCGAAGCCCCCGGAACTAGCTGTCTCGATCAAAGCTCGAAGCTTTACCGGCCCATCCCTCGTGGGGCTCACGGGGGGATGGCAAAGGGCCGAAGACCGTCTCGTGTGACGGAGAAGGAAACTGGTGAGGGAAATGGCGACGCAGACGCAGAGCAAGCCGCACATCAACGTGGGCACCATCGGGCATGTGGACCACGGGAAGACCACCCTGACCGCCGCGATCTCGCAGTTGCAGGCGAAGGTGATGGGTGGGGGCAAGGCGATGAAGTTCGACGACATCGACAAGGCCCCCGAGGAAAAGGACCGTGGGATCACGATCGCAACGGCGCATGTTCCGTATGAGACGGAGACCCGATTCTACAGTCACGTCGACTGTCCGGGTCACGCCGACTACATCAAGAACATGATCACCGGGGCGGCCCAGATGGACTGTGCGGTGCTCCTGGTCGACGTGAGCGAGGGCCCCAAGGGACAGACCTTGGAGCATGTGCTGCTGGCCGAGCAGGTCGGCGTGAAGAACATCGTGGTCTTTGGAAACAAGATGGACAAGCTCCGCGAGGAGGCCGGCTCCGACGAGGACGCCGAGGAGCTTCGCGAACTCGTGGAGATGGAGGTCACCGGCCACCTGGAGGGTCGCGGCTACGAGGACGCCACGTTCGTGTGGGGCTCGGCCCGCAACGCTCTGGAGAAGGTGGAGGCCGGGGAGTTCGACCACGCGGACGTGGACTGCATCAAGGAGCTTCTGGCGGCGTTGGACGCCGTGGCGGAGCCGGAGCGGGACTTCGACAGCCCGTTCGCCATGCCGATCGAGGACGTCTTCTCGATCAAGGGTCGTGGCACGGTGGTCTCGGGTCGCGTCGAGCGCGGCGTGATCAAGGTCGGCGATGAGGTCGAGATCGTGGGCCTCGTCAAGGAAGGCGAGGAGCGCGACCCGGTGGTGGTCACGGGTACGCAGGAGTACCACCAGGACGTCGAGGCGGCCAAGGCCGGCATGAACGTCGGTCTGTTGCTTCGCGGTGTGAAGCGGGACGAGGTGCGCCGCGGTCAGATGATCGTCAAGCCCGGCTCGGTGAAGCCGCACAGCAAGGCGAAGGCCGAGATCTTCGTCCTGACGGCCGACGAGGGTGGTCGCAAGACCTCCTTCGGCACGGGCTACAGCCCGCAGGCGTTCATCGGCACGACCGATGTGACCTGTGTGGTGACGGTGCCCGAGGACAAGGGTGTGATCAACCCGGGTGACCACGCGACCGTGGAACTGGAGTTGATCCGGCCTGCGGCCATGGAGAAGGGGACCCGGCTCGCCCTCCGCGAGGGTGGGAAGACCATCGGTGCCGGTGTGGTGCTGGAGGTCGGGTCCTGAGTCCATCTGGTCTTTGAAATGAATGGCTACGGGGTAGTGGTCTAGAGGCCCAGGATGCCGGCCTGTCACGCCGGAGGCCGCCGGTTCGAATCCGGTCTACCCCGCCAACAACTGTCGTCACCCCCCGGAAGGGTGCGGAGGCTTCTCGCAAGAGGGCCAACCTTCCGGGGGGCGGCGGTGGGCAACTACCACCGACCCCCTCATCGGAGCGGGTAGTGAGTGGTAGGACCTCGGACGGCACCGTTCGGGATGGGAAGTGCAAGCTCCCTGACCGGCGGCCGAGGGAGTTCCCGGTGGTGAGGATTGTGACGCCAATCCCTCCCCTCACCACCGGGGACGCCGATCATTGACAACTAAATATCCCATTTTGCGGTGGGTTTCCAGTGGCATGACGCCAGATCCCGACTGGAGACCCACCGTTCGGGGGCGTAGCTCAGTTGGGAGAGCATCTGCCTTGCACGCAGAAGGTCGTCGGTTCGATCCCGTCCGCCTCCACCATCAATCGTTTGCCCGTGGGGGACGTTCGTGTGCCCCCACGGGCGACGGTAGAGTAGAAGAATCATGTGTGAATGGGGAAACGATGTCGTGCTCCGGCTTCCCGACTGGATGTTGGGGCACAAGGAACGGCGAACCGCTTGCGTAGACGAGTGCATCGTCGATCAGATCAAGGCCCTGTGGGCGGCCGGTTACACGACGGAAGGCTGCTGTTGCGGACACGGGAAAGAGCCGCCGAGCGTCGTGATCGCCGACGGTCACAGTGACGAAGATGTTGAGGGCATCGTTCGTGTCCTCCGAGAATCGGACAGCCGGTCCTGGGCAATACTCCAATGGCGGATACAGACCGTCGCAACGACAAGAACCTAGGAGGGATGGCCGAGCGGTCGAAGGCAGCGGTCTTGAAAACCGCCGGTCCGAGAGGGCCCGTGGGTTCGAATCCCACTCCCTCCGCCACGAATCAACACGGGAGAGAGACATGCCGGTTCGAGAGTTCCGAGAGAAGGGTGTCAAGGGGGTCATCGGGGACGCCATCGCCAAGATGGTTGTCGAGATGCACGAGGGGGGTCTCGTCGGTGACGACGGCTCGTGGTCCATGAACCACACAGGTCCTATCCCTGGAGAGATCGAAGTCGTCCATGACGACGGCACCAAGTACAAGGTCGAGTGCGCCATCAAGGCCACTCGAATCGACGAGTAGGGCATCGTGGGAGGTGGGCCTAGAGGCAGCCATCCTATAATGAGTGACCCACTCATCTTCGCAGCGGCCCGTAGGTCCGGAAGCTACCCGGCCTCCTCCCGAGGGAGGGGGAATAGAGGGTAGACCTGAGACCGCAAGGGTACGCCCTCTTCACCAACCGAGTCCCCTGAGCAAGGGCAACCGGGGTGCGGAGCCCAAGCCAGGCGAGCTACACCTGGGCGGTGACACCGTGTTTGCGGCGGTAGGTTAGGTGTCACGGTGGGGGAGAAAACCGCCGGGTAGAAGACAGGTCTTTGGCGTAGCAGCACACCACGATTCCATGGGGCCGTAGCTCAGCTTGGGAGAGCGTCGGACTGGCAGTCCGAAGGTCGCGGGTTCGACCCCCGCCGGCTCCACCATCCCCTCAATCAAGGGCGGCGTGGAACAAGTACCTGACGATCCGCTGGTCGTCCTTGGGACAGCCCCTCCAGAAGGCAGGCAGGAACAACCGATGACACGCTCCGGTTTCGGGGTGGGTGAACGCGACCCATCGTACCCAGCCGCCCCCACTGTCGCGCCATAGCTTGTAGAGGTCGGGCCTCTCTAGTGAGAGCCAGAGGCGCCCGAACCTGCGGAGGTCTTCTTTCCAGTAATCGACGGCGGGGTTGTCAGTGTTTAGGCTTGTGCGGGCGGGTTCCAGATCCATCTTGGGAGTATACCCGCCCCACCAACAATAGAAGAACACGAGGAGGTCCTCATGGCCAAGTTCAACACCCCCAAGGGGGTCCAGTGGTACAGCGTCAACGACACTCTCGAACGGAGGTTGCTTCACTGAGCGGATCGCCGCATGGTTGTCCGCATGGGGCTACCGCCAGGTCGAGATCCCGACGTTGATGCCGTCCAGTCTGTTTCGTTCCTGTCTCGAAGGGACCGACAACCGGATGTTCACCCTCGGCCGCAAGGATGATCTTGCGCTCGTCCCCGAGGTCACGAATTACATCCGTGCGATGGGGCCGCAGAGGCTGGGAACGCCCAAGGTCTACTACGTTGCCCGTTGTTTCCGGGCCGAGACGACCACCGACCGAACCCGGCTTCGGGAGTTCACGCAGGTCGGCGTCGAATTTCTCGGGAGCAATCCCCTCGACTGTTGCAAGGTGGTCCGCAAGGACGCGCGCCGGTTGTTCGAGAAGATCCTTCCCCCCTTCGAGACTGAGCGGTACGGAGGGCAACAGGAATGGTCCTGGGCGCTGTCGGATGGCGTCGAGCGGGGGATCAACCTGTACGACCAGTCGGGCAAGACCTTCGAGATTACCTCCCTGGATACCACGCAACGACGGCAGCTTCTGGGGGGAGGACCCTACGAGGGTGGAGCCGGGTGGGCCCTCGGCCTGGAAAGGCTGATGGTTTCGCTCGGGCCATAGGATCGCTTCAGGTTGCCTCATCCGAGGGTTTGAATCCCTCTCGGCGTCCCGAACAACTTAGGACCGTGGGCCGTCGGAATCTCTCTCGGGGGAAGGTCGAAGGTGGGGCAATCTGTTTTCCGTCATCGGGCTACGACGGGAAGCGGATCATGTCGCCGTCGGAACGCTTCGGGTCCTTGACCCACCCATAGCGGTGATACCAGCCCATGAGGTCGGAGCGAGACAGGGTGTTCGGCATGTTTCCGAACGGCTTGGCGGTCAGGGTCATGGCGACCCCGTGCTTGTCCGCCAGTTCGACGATGGCCTTGATGACCTTGCTCGCGTACCCCTTCCCCGGTTTCTCGGGGGATGCGATCGATCCGAAGCGAATGTAGCCGTCGAAGGGCCGCATCTCGGTGAAGATCAACACGTCGTCTGGGTCGGCCCACACCCGTGACCCTCGATCGAAGGGGTGGGGGGCCGTCATGCGGTAGTAGTCCGACATGAAGGAGTTGAGCTTGGCCTTGTCCACGCGGCCGTCGGGGGAGGAGGCCGTGAGGTAGCGGGCGACGACACGGGCGGCTGAGGGTCTCATACAGGATCGCGACGATAGGGATACTACCGTGGGGCCGTAGCTCAGTTGGGAGAGCGCTGCGTTCGCAATGCAGAGGTCAGGGGTTCGACCCCCCTCGGCTCCACCATTCCCTCATGCCGGGGTGGCGAAATTGGTAGCACGCGCGGGCTTCAGGAGCCCGTGGGGTCCAATCCCCGTGAGGGTTCGAGTCCCTCCCCCGGCACCACCTCTCCGGTTTGCGGTGGCCTTCGCAAACTAGCTACGCCCGTTGGTCGTCCGGGGCGGGAGAGAAGACGACCACCCCTTTGGGCAGGTAGCTCAGTAGGTAGAGCAGGGGACTGAAAATCCCCGTGTCGGCGGTTCAATTCCGTCCCTGCCCACCACAGTTTCACGTTGCCGGGATGGCCTAATTGGTACGGGCGCTAGTCTGAGGGGCTAGTGGGGTTTCATCCCCGTGTGGGTTCGAGTCCCACTTCCGGCACCACTTCACGAACACGCCGGGATGGCCTAATTGGTAGGGGCGCCGGTTTTAGGAGCCGGTGGGCCGTCGTGCCCGTAGGGGTTCGAGTCCCCTTCCCGGCACCAAGTAGTCTCGACAGGGTCTGGGTAGGGCGTGGGACCTCTCCGGAGAGGCTGTTCGACTCAGATCACCGGACCCTGTCGGGCTTACCTCGTGATCTCCAGCACGGCGTGCCGGTGGTCTTCGTTCGAGAGGAAGTAGATCTTTCCTTGGGGGACCCTGTCGGAGGGGACGAGCACCGCCCCCCATAGACGCAGTTGTTCAGGGTCCTCGGGAACCTTCTCGACGGTGTCCTCGTCGAGCTTGTGGAGGTCACCGAAGTCCAGCGGGTTCAACCCCACCACCTCAACGTCGAGGGCCCATTTCTGGATGGCTGTGTAGCACTCCGCCATGGCGAGAGGGGACACAGGGGCGACGGCCTGGAAAATCTCCGTGGGTTCCTGGTCCGATGTAAGGACCGCGGCCAACCGTTCCTCGAATGACATGAGGCACCTCCGAGTCGCCTAACTATACCGATGCGGGAGTAGCTCAGCGGTAGAGCACTGCCTTGCCAAGGCAGGGGTCGGGGGTTCGAATCCCCTCTCCCGCTCCATTTTCCGGGGGTATCATGGGAAATTATGACGATTCCCCGCCGATTGCCCCCACCCCCCGACGATGAACCCGCACGTCCTCACAAGAGGCGTGGCCCGAATGCCGTCGAGGCCAACCGACCTCACCAGTTCGGCGGAGGGCCCGGCGGCCAGCCCGACTGGCTCAACAACGGGGGCAGCGGAGGACGCACTTGCCGTGTCTGTGGCGTCACGGAGATCCCACCTGGGGGGTTGGTTGGCGACATCCTGGCGGACCACGCCGGTTTCGGGGATGAGGGCAGGGAACTCCTCAAAGGCAAACCGAAGGTCCAGATGTGGACGTACATCGACGCCAAGGGCCACAAGTTCACGTCGCAGAAGCGTCTCGGCTGTCCCGTCTTCGTTCTCGATCACCTGGGAACGACGATGGAGAATCGGGCGATGCTCCGCGAGGTGGACGACCGCGTGGATGCCACGGATGACCGCGTGGACTCCGTGGAGGACCGCTTGGCGGCCTTGGAGGCGGAGAACCAAGCCCTGCGGGAGGAGATCAGTCGTCCCGTGGACGTCACCGAGATGGTCGACTTCCTGTCGGACATGGTGGCAGTCGCGGCTGCCCGGAAGCTCGGGTTGACCAAGGTACAACTGGAGGATGGCCGCGTAGCCCGCCTCCCCGAACCTGTCGCTGACCTCATCTTCGACATCGCAGCGGTCAAGGACCAAGAACCTGAGCTAGTTCCCCGCCAGCGCAACCGCAAGAAGAAATGAACTTGGTTAGGAGCCTCCCCTTCTGGGTAGAAGAAGTAGCGGAGGTTGCCATGACCGAGCAGATGCAGACGTTCCGGGAGGAGTTCGAGGGTCTCCGGGAGGAGTGCCGTCAGATGGGCATGTCCACCCTGACCTTCAACCGGCTGGTGACGGACATCACCCTCAACCTCATCGACTGCGACGAGAACCGGGCGATGGCCGCCCGTACCGTCCGTAATGCGGCGGCTGAGGTTCGTCGCAACACCCTTCGGGGTGAGACGGGCTGATGGCCTCGCTGAGAAACCAACTCGGCAAGCTGCGGAGGACGAATTTCGCTCGGCAGATCCCCGAGGGCCAGGAGGTCTGGCTGGCCGGCTACTCCGACGCCAGCTACAGCCGTCAGGGGGGGCGACACTCCGGCGGCTGGGGGCTGTGGGTCCGGGATGACCACCACCGTATCCTTCGCATGGGGCCGTGCCCGGACTGGATCCAGAACGTGCAACACGCCGAGCTTTGTGGCGTGGTTGCGGCCCTCCACACGGCGATGTCCCACCTGAACCGCACCGCGGCCAACATCATGGTCGTCAAGACGGACAACCAGGGGGTTGCCAAGTGGTTCGGTTGGAGGGGGAGGCGTGGTGAGCAGTACGTCTTCCCGGATGACGACCGGGTAGTGGACCTGCTGCTGCAGGTCTACGAACAGGCGGCGATGCACGAGATTCGCATGATCGTGACCTGGCGGAAGGGTCACCAGAAGAACGACTCGACGGAGGGCTACTTGAACCACCGGGTGGACCGGCTGGCCCACGAGGGCCGAACGAAGCGCACCTCCCGGATGATGACTTACGATCTGCGGAAGCCACGTCAGGACGGCAAGTCCGAGTACGTGACCGTGAATCGACCGATTGCGATTTTCTGAGGGCATCTGCGAAAGGCTGTGTCCCTGCTTTGGCCGAAAGCGTGCGACTCGCGCTCTTTGGGTCTCGACCCCTTGCCACCGGGGACAGGTGGTTCCCCCTTCGGGGGAGGGCTGCACAAGCGAAATCGTCGAGGCTTGGAGAGCGAGGTGAGAACCCGCCGGTAGGCTCGGGCACACACGGTCGAGTAGTGGGTCGGGTGTCGGGGAAGATGCTGTTGAGGGACCGTAGCTCAGTTGGACAGAGCCGGGGACGCTTGTGCAGCTTTGGAAACCCTGTGTGTCGCGGGTTCGAGTCCCGCCGGAGAAGGCAGCCCCTCTCCTCGACACCTGTTGCCCTGGGAAAGGGGAGTGGAACGATGTCTGGAAACGTCTGTGACTGTTGCGGCAAGAGCGACCTCCCCACGGTCGTCTGCTGTTCGGCTCTGGGAGCCGCTTCCTTCGCCTACTGCATCCTCTGCCATGGGATGGGGGCCGAACCCCCGGGCCTGGCGAAGGGTATGGAGGTGGGCCAAGGCATCTGTTGCGAGTACCGGGGGGACCGCTACTACGAGGCCATCGGGGGCGAGTACATCCCGATCAAGCTCGTGGACGGCACCGAACTCCAGACACGGAGCGAGTACGTCGCGTGGAAGCGGGAGCACGGCTCCTCATGAAGTGTCCGACGTGCAAGAGGGAGGGGGACCTCCAGGAGACCAAGCACCATCTCCAGACGAGGCGCAAGGACAAGAAGGACAAGGTTCCCGTCTGCGAAGAGTGCCACAAGCAGATCCACATGCTGTTCACGGACGCGGAGTTGCGAGACCCGCGTCTGGGCCTCGATACCATCGAGGGCCTGTTGGCGAACGAGCGGTTCGCCAAGGCCGTGAAGTTCATCCGAACTATCCCGCCGGGGACCTTCATGCGTGCCAAGGAATCGAGGCACAAGAAACGCAAGAGAGGGCGCCGGTAAGAGTCTGGCGAGGCAGAGTGTGAACAAGCTCATCTCGGTCAATTTCTATCTCCTTGGAGACTGCAACGCTCAGTGCGTCTTTTGTTTCGCACACCTGACGAGGGAGCGCCTGCCCCTCGCGAAGGCAAGAAGTCTGATCAAGGTATTGAGGGATGAAGGCACGGAGAAGATCACCTTCGCAGGGGGAGAGCCGACGCTCCATCCGAACCTCGGGGAGCTAGTGCAGTACAGTCAGGAGTTGGGCCTGGTGACAAGCCTGGTCACGAACGGTTATCGGCTGGAGGAACTGCTGCAGGCGAAGGTGGTGCCGGATTGGGTGGGTTTCTCTGTAGATTCGGCAGAGGAAGACACGCTTCGACGATTGGGGCGCAGCAGGGGTGAGTACCTCGCGAGGACTGTCCGGTTGGTGGACATGTGCCACTCTCTTGGTGTCCGTGTGAAGGTCAACACGGTGGTCACCTCGGAGACGCAACAGGAGGACATGACGGCCTTGATTCTGAGACTTGCCCCCGAGCGGTGGAAGATCTTCCAGATGCTCCCGATACAGGGTAGGAACGACCCTGTGGTGGATCGGCTGGAAGTAAGCGACTCCGATTTCTGGGGCTTCGTGCGTAGGCACCTGGAGGCGGATTTGCCTGGCATTTCCGTGGTGCCCGAGGACAACGACACGATGTCGAATTCCTACGTCTTGGTGGATCCTCTCGGCCGGTTCTACAGCAATACGCGATGGCCCCATGAGTACAGCGCTCCCATCTTGGAGGTCGGAGCACAAACCGCCCTCCGGCAGGTCGATTTCGATCACGACAAGTTCGAACGGCGAGGGGGCCTGTACGAGTGGGGGGTGGGCCGAGGGCAGTCAACCAACACCTGTGTCTCGCGAGAACCGGCGGTCAGGCAAGTGCCGGTATACAAGTGGCCGCGTCGCCGGAGAGTCGGGCGTCGATAGGGCCGGTCCCCGAGCCGGACAAATGCGGACCTGGTTGCGATGGGTGACCGGGTGACCCTTTCCGGAAGGGCTCACCCGGCCCCATCCCCGCATCTCTTTCCTTACAACAGCATCTCCGGGGTGTAGCGCAGTCTGGTAGCGCGCGTGATTCGGGTTCACGAGGTCGGCGGTTCAACTCCGCCCACCCCGACCAATCTTCGAGGACCACCACCGGGTTTCCGTCTCCCGCCCAGGGAGAAGCCGGATCCCCTCCCCTCAGCCCCCGAAAGGGTACTCGGCCCTGTGCCGAGGCCCGGTGGCTGGTCTCTCATCAGGGCGTAGCTCAGTCTGGCCAGAGCCCGCGGTTTGGGTCCGCGAGGTCGGAGGTTCAAATCCTCTCGCCCTGACCACCGTCAGATAGACGGCTCCCCGCCGTCTTTAGGGGCATATAGATCGAAGAACGCGCACACGCGCGTAGGGGATCGGCGTAGATCGGTTAGGGACATGCGCGACTGAGGAAAGGGACTGACAACCCCGGACTCCGGTCATAATTGGCCACCTATCCGACACGCCGACAGTGGAAGGAGGGTCCGGGCTGAGTGCCACGGCCCGGTAAGCCACCCCACCTGGTACATGGCACGTCCAGGTGAACGGTGGCGAGGAGACATCCTCCAATCCGACCACGAACGGGGTCGCGGCTCCCGTCGCCCGGCAGGGGATCGGAGCCCTTCCCCACCCTTTTCATCACCTGGACAGCCCCAGGCGTTCACGGATCGCCACCGGGTTGTCCAGTTCCGGCCACGCCCCCTCGACCCACCCTTCGAGGACGCAGTGGACGAGCGTCTCGTAGGGCATGGATGCTTGCTCGGCGAGGTAGTGCAGCCGGCGGTTGAGTTCGGCCTCGATGGGGATCTCTGGCCGGTCGAAGAACCGGCCCCCATACTCGGCCGTGAACACCTGGTGCCCTTGCATTTGGTACGCCTGTTCCAGCGTCTCCGAGGGCACCTCGGGGTTCATCTCCCATGTCGGGATCATCAGCGACAAGGCCGGAGGCCGCACATTCTCGAACGCTCGGCGGAAGGTGTTGTGCGGTTCGAGGCTCGGGGAGGAGACGACCAGCAGGAAGCTCCGTCCCGCATGTCGAGCCATGGGGGGAAGGATCATCTGCAAGACATCCTCGGCGCTCGCGTCCGCGAAGTGGGCGAACTCGTTGAGCACCGCGAAGTGGAGGTCGAGTCCCCGCAGCCGATTGGGCAACGCAGCCCGGTAGCCGACATGAACGCTCGCGTGGGCCTGCCGCCGACTGCCCACCCAAGGGCCGTGACGCTCGATGTCCTGCTTCGTCTGGAGGCGCACCATGTCCGACCGCTGGTTGGCGACGTAGGGTGCTAAGGTCTCGGAGCCCTCGATCACGTCCAACACGTTGTTGTAGGTGTTCTGGGCCATGTCGAGGTTCGGGGCGAGGACGAGGACCCACGGGTTCCACATCTCACTGTGGCTCTCCGTCTGCGTATGGCGGTATCCCTCGTAGGTGGCGATGAGGCCGATGAGGTGGTCTTTGCCGCCCCGCCGCCCCGCCGACAGGAAGACCTCACGGGTGTCCTCGTTCGGTGCGAACTCCGCCTGGTTGCAGCGACCCTCTCGGTAGAGGTGGGCCGCGTACTGCACCTCGGTCATCTCCAGGATGGGGTCCTTCTCTCGCCATCCGGTGCGAACATGGAAGCCGGCGGTGCCGTCGAGGGGCAGACCGTAGATGGCTTTGAGGGCGAACCGTTGGACGGGCGTGAGGGTGTAGTTGTGGGCCTTGGCGAACTCGATGATGTCCATGCTTGCCTCCACCCAAGGGGGGCAATAGGCGGATAATTGAACTTTTGGTTTCGGGATTCTTCAACTAACGGACGGGGTGTAGCGCAGTCTGGTAGCGCGCCTGAATGGGGTTCAGGAGGTCCGGGGTTCAACTCCCCGCACCCCGACCAATCGAATCGGCCGAGTCGTTGTTGGAGGTGTACCCCCAACCGCCCGGGAGAAAGGGCTCCTGTGGGCGCAGCGCGAGGGACCGAGCAACACGACAACGAGGAGGCTGAGGGTGTGTGCCGCCATGAGGACGGCTCGTTTCTCCTTCGGGAGATCCCCCGGGTTCGAGGACCGGGATGGTTCGTGGCTATGGGCGTAGGCCACGCATCAGGCACACGTCCTGCCCACCGTGGTAGAGTAGAGACACTCCAAGCTGGGATGAGGTGCGGAGCAACATCACAGCCTGTTTGGAGGACCTCATGCAGAACATCACCATCGGTCGTTACGACCACCCCGAAAGCGTTGGATTCAGCGGTTGGGTAGAGCCCGAGGACCGTAGCTGGATCCTGTTCATCAAGGATGACGGAAGCGCCCTCTTCTTCCCCGAGCGGGACGAGACGGGAGCCGTCATCGAGCCAAGCGACTAGAGCATCGGCCGCTAGCGGCCGTACCGCCGTGCCAGGGCGGTGCCGTGGGATGAAGCGTCTCGGCCGAGGCGTGGAACGAAGATCAACCGGGATAAGAACCCGGCTCCCCACGGCTACCTCCCCCCTGTTGGCCAAGGGGGGAGGCTGGCAATCTTTCCGCGCTCCGTTATACTCGGGGCATGTTCGGGACACGGCCCAGACCGCGAGAGGAGGACTCGATGACGTAGCGGAGGTGCGCTATGTCACGGTCCTACAAGCGGGTGCCCGGGTGGTCCGACTACTCCCGCAATCGGACGAAGTTCGAAAAGCGAATGGCCGCCAAGGCTGTCCGTCGCAACGCCGATGTGCCCCAGGGCGGGGGCTTCCGCAAAGCCTACTGCTCCTACGACATCCGAGACTGGCACTATCGCTACTGGACGGAGGGGGAGCTTCGCCGTTACTGCGAGTGGCGAGGGGAGCTTCCCTACAAGGCCCGCATGAAGTGAGCCGATCTGGGTAGTTCATCTATGGGAAGCTGTAGATGATGGAACCCTCTGCCCAACGTGTGGCGTCTCGCTACCTGGTCAAGCAGGCGAAGCGACATCCCTACTACCATGGGACGTCGAGCAAGAACCTGCGGAAGATCTTGAAGATCGGTCTCGTTCCGGCGGGAACCCATGGTGTCAAGAGGATGTACGACGACCCGGCTGCCTACGGACAGAGGTCGCAGCGAACCTTTGGGGGTGTCTACCTGTCGAGAACAATCGAGCAGGCGGACCACTACGCCTTCGAGGCATCCGGGGGTGGCTGGGATGAGGATGACCGCCGGCTGATCGTCAAGGTGACGTTGGAGGAGCGGAGCCCTGATGTCCTGCTGGATGAGGATGACCTGTACTTCTACCTCACCCGGGCGACGCGGACCGAGTACGACTTCGACATGTTCTACCGCAGCCGGTTGAGCCCGTGGTTCAACCTGATGCAGCCGTACCTGGCCAAGGGTCGCCACAAGAACCACATCTACCTGCGGCATTACCCCGCCGCGGTTCGAGAGATCGA
>Ga0180436_10003452_pt1 | contig 14522 bp, 10 predicted proteins | sample SS_ome_2_FD_132434 | JGI IMG/M metagenome (GOLD analysis project Ga0180436, IMG submission 132434) | Hypersaline lake sediment archaeal communities from the Salton Sea, California, USA - SS_3_S_2 metaG | ecosystem: Environmental > Aquatic > Non-marine Saline and Alkaline > Hypersaline >...
CATCGGCCTGCTGGGCGCCATCGGCGTCACTGCGTGGAAGGGTCTGGAGAACGTCGATGAAGGCTACAACGGCTGGACTTACTGGGCGCTAGGCTTGATCACGTTGACCCTGATCGTCGCCTCGTTCAAGGTGTCCGTGGGCGCGACCGGGCTCGATGTAGGCGTGACCGGCAAGCTGATCGCCGAGATCCTGCTGATCGGCGCGGCCTGGTGGGTCGCCGTGACGAAGTTCAAGCCAGAGGAGCTCCAAGACTGGCTTTGGGAGGTGTGGCGCTTCGTCAAGCAGATCATGCCCCTGCTCGTCAGCGGCGTCTTCGTCGCGGGGATGGCGCGCGCCCTGATCCCGGCCTCGTGGATCCGGACCGTCGCCGGTGACAACACGGTGTGGGCCAACCTGGCAGGCGTGCTCTTCGGCGTCTTCATGTACTTCCCGACCCTGGTTGAGGTCCCCATCGCGCAGACCTTCCTCTCACTGGGGATGCAGCGCGGGCCGCTGCTGGCCTATCTGTTGGCCGACCCCGAGCTGAGCCTGCAGTCGATTCTCATCACCAACACGGTCATTGGGAAGAAAAAGACCGCGGTCTATGTGGTCCTGGTCACGATCTTCAGCACGCTGTCAGGTCTCATCTTTGGTTGGGTTGTTCGGTGACGCCGGTGGCATCGCCCCGATATCAGCAGACCCTCAAACACAGGAGAGAATAGAATGGAAATCAAGGTTCTGGGCACAGGATGCCCGAAGTGCAAGCGCCTGGAGAAGACGGCGCGCAAGGCCGCCGCGGACGCGGGAGTCGAGGCCACCTTCATCAAGGTGACCGACATCAATGACATCATGAGCTATCCCATTGTGGGGACGCCGGCGCTGGTGATCGACGGCGAGGTGAAGAGTTCGGGGCGGTTGCCGACGGCTACCGAGATCGCGGGGTGGTTGACGGCGTAAGGGCCCAGCCGACTCTCTCCGGCCCAAGGCTTTTCCACAAGCCTTGGGCCGTTCTGGTTCCCGACTCGGGGGGCCTACACGTATTCCTCAGGACCCTAGGCCGCCTTGCTGGCGGCCCGGAACGCCCTAGAGGCTTTCCGAAGGCTCTAGGGCGGAGAGCAAGACGTCTCCCCCCACCGCAGACACACCCAGGCGCCGTCGTGTAGCTCAGCCACGATGGGTGTGGCGTAGCTGAAGCCCAACTCGAGGGCCGTGTCTACGTCCACGTTGACCAGCAGCCGCGGTAGCATGCTGCCCAGCAGTCCTCCGTGACTGACCAGTAGCACGTTGGAATCCGAGCCCTCGTAGGCGTCCCTGAGCCGTGCGATCAGGGGATCGAACCGCGCCACCATGTCGCGGTAGCTCTCTCCGCCCTCGATCCTTGCGTCGTAGTTGCTGTGGTAGAGCCACTGTGACATCGCCTGCCGGTGGAGCCCCCGTGTCTCATCATCGTAGGTGCGGCCCTCGATAACGCCGACGTGCCACTCACGTAGCCCATCGGCGATCTCTGGCGTAAGCCCGAGGCGCCCACCGAGGATCTCGGCGGTCTGGCGCGCGCGCAGGACCGGGCTGGCGTAGAGCGCCGCGAAGCGCGTGGCGTCGAGCGTCCCTGCCAGGGCGTGAGCCTGGGCGCGTCCGGCCTCTGTGAGCCCGTAGCCCTCGGGCTGGTTCCAGAAGACCTCCTGGACGTTGGCTTCGCTCTCTCCGTGGCGAGTGAATGTCAGTTTCATGCCGTTCCTTTCGTCGCCTTCAGCGAGAATATCGGCGGCAGGAAGACGTTGCGCCGCCCCTGAAAGAGATGCCAGTACCAGCCTTCCTCGTCCCGCTCCATCCGGCCTGTGATGCCACCCTCCGGGTAGTCGAAGATGTCGCAGAAGGTGAAGGGGAACTCGTGGACGTAGCCGATGTCCAGTCCAGCGCCCGAGATCGCCGTGACGAGATCTCTCAGCCGATGGCGCCACTGGTAGTTAGTGCGGTTCTCCAATCCGGCGTCGTCGTCCGCGTACGTGGATGTGCCGCTCTCGCTCACCCAGACGCCGTCAGGGAAGTAGGTATAGGCCAGGAATGGGTGAGGTGGGTCCGGGGCGCCGCCCTCGATCATGTACTTGAAGGGGTGGTCGTCGGCGATATAGAAGATGCCACCCGGCTTGAGGAAGTGCGCCACGATCTCCGACCAACGGGTCAGATCGGGCAGCCAATGCAGGATGCCGAAGTAGGTGATGACGATGTCGAACTGCTCGTCGAGCACCTCGGGCAGGTCGAACACGTTGGCCTGGATGAAGTGCGCGTCGAGATGCAGCTGTTCATTGAGAGCCCGCGCGCCTGCGATGGCCTTCGCGGAGAAGTCCACGCCGGTGACGCGGGCGCCCTGACGCGCCCACATCAGCGAGTCCATGCCGAAGTGGCACATCAGGTGCAGCATCGACTTGCCATCGACAGAGCCGATGTCGTCGGGGATATTGGGCGCCACGCCCGCTTCCCCCGTGAGGAACGCCCGCACCGGGTACATCGCGTTGCCGCGCATGTGCACCGTGGCCCAGTCGTCCCACATCTGCTGGCTGGCAGCGAAGTACCGCTCGGACTCAGGCTTGCTGTTCATCGTGTCTCCCGTGTTCCCTGTTGCCTCCGGTCTGCTCCATCCACATGTCCCGGAAGACGCCCGGCGCCGTGACTAGAGCGTCGAAGTCGCCGTCCTGAACCATCCGCCCATCGTCGAGGACCACGATGCGGTCCGCGGTGCGCACGGTTTGGATCCGATGTGCGATCACGATGACCGTCCGGCCCGCCAAGAAGCCGGTGAGGGTTTCGGTGACCGCCGCCTCCGTGAGGCTGTCCAGGGATGCCGGCGGCTCGTCCATCACCACGATGCGGGGCTGCTGAATCAGAAGTCGGGCGTAGGCCAGACGCTGCCGCTCGCCGCCGGAGAGCTTGGTGCCGCGTTCGCCGACCACGGTGTCGAGCCCGTCAGGCAGGCGCTCGATCAGCTGACCTAGCCCAGCTCCGGCGACGGCGTCCGTCAGAGTGGGGTCTGGCAGGTCTGCATCGAAAGCGAGGTTCTCACGGATCGTGCCGTCGAAGACTGGTGGCTCCTGCGGTATGTAGGCGACCTCGGTGTAGTACGAGCCCAGGTCCACCGTCGCCAGGTCGACACCGTCCACGAGAACGCGCCCGGACTGCGGCTTGAGCAGGCCGAGTAGCAACTTCACGATGGTTGACTTCCCGGCACCGCTGATGCCGACCAGCGCCGTGGTGCGACCCCGCTCAAGGGTCAGGTCCAGGCCGTTGAGCACCGGTCGGTCGCCGTAGGCGAACTACGCCCCATCGAGCACCAGCTCGCTCTGCTCGATCGTCAGAGGTACGCCCTGGAGGAGCCCAGGATCATCTGGCAGGCTCAGCAGCTCCGCGAAACGCGCGAACGCGATGCGATCCTGCCTGTACTGCGTCAGGGCGACGCTGAAGTGCGATATGGGGGCGACGGCCTGCTTGATCAGCGATGTGAGGGCGACCAGGGCGCCGATGGTGGAGGCGCCGGCGATGATCAGCCCGGCCTGGCGCACGATGACGACCAGGGTGATGGCAAATGCGAGGACGGCGAAGCCGGTGAAGAGCAGCTCCTGCACCAGGCGGATGGATGCCTGGGAGCGGATGATGCTGTCCGAGAGGGCCCGCACGCGGCAAAGCTCGTGGGAGAAGCGACTGTTGACGCGGAAGACAACCAATCCCACTATCTCGCGCACCGAGTACCTGGTCAGGCTCTCCTGGTGCGCCAGCATCCGCTCGACTTGGCGGCGGAGCGCGCGCATCAGGACGTTTGAGAGTACAGAGAGCACGATGACCATGCCGACGAAGACGGCGCAGAGGGCAGCGTCGTAGCGCCGAACCAGGATCAGTGAGATCGCGATCTGGGGGACGAAGTTGCGTGCCAGCGCCAGCCAGAAGTTCATCAGGACGCGTCGTGTGGCCGAAGCGCCCTGTTCGACCCGCTCGATGAGCCGGCCTGTGCTCAGCTCTTGGTAAGCCAGATAGTCGACGGTGGCGACTTTGCGCAGGGCCTGCGCCTTCACCCAGTGGTAGGCGCCGTGGCTGAGGATGGCGCGGGGATAGCCGTCCAGGTAGATCAACAGGTGGTTGAGCAGCGTGGCGCCAGCGTAGAGCGCGAGCGGACGGGCGAGATCAGAGAGGGACCGCGCGGCGGGGATGGCGTCCAGTAGGCGCTGGAGCAGCACGATGGCGTAGAGGCCAATGGAGAGTTGGCCGATGCCCACGATCAGGAAGCCGGCGAGCGCTCGCCAGTAGGTGCGGCAGATGCGGGTGATCGTCCGACGCAGGACCTCGCCCAACGAGCCCCTCCTCTCCGGCCCAAAGCCCTTCATCCGTTCCCCAGGGCTTTGGGCCGTGCTGTAGACGTATCCACAGATCTCGCAGATTCCCCAGATTGGGGATAGGATATGGGCGAATCGGGAACGCACAACGCGCACACAGAGGCGCGCGGGAGACTGACGATGAGATTCCAGACGGATGTCAACGAGGGGGCGCTCCGAGCGATGCTCGCCGGGACGAAGATGGTGGAGGTCCGCACCAACTGCCCGACCGATCCGGTCGACTGGTCACAGGTGCGTCCCGGAGATGTGCTCGAGTTCGACACCTGGCCCGCGAAGTCGGATCTGCGGATGCGGGTCACGGTGAAGGCTGTCAGACACTATGCCGATGCTCGGAGTCTGTACGAGACTGAGGGCCTGGACCGGACGATGTCGAGTGGAATGACCGAGGTCGCTGCGGCCGTCGAGATCATCCACAGCTTCCCAGGATACGACGAGGGCATCGCAGCGCACGGCCTGTGGGCGGTGGAGGTCGGGGGCGCTGAGCAGATCGCGACTTGATGACCTTTGGGCTCTTGGTTTGGCACCCCTCCACCCGGGAGGGGCTAGGGGAGGGTGCCCTGCCGGCTGAATGGTGCGGCGACCGCACGATCCCAGTCGAACTCGGTCACCATAGCGTCCCACGCGTCGTCGGGGACCACCTCGCCGAAGCCCATCTCGCGGGCGCGACGGCCTGTGTAGCGGATCAGGCGCAGCGCGACGTTCTGGCCAGTCTCGCTGGCTAGCAAGCAGGCGCGAGCGAAGGCGCCGCCCTCGGCCAGGTAGCCATTGGTCTTGCAGAGCCGGCGCAGGCTCGCCAGGTCGTAGGCGACGCGCCGGTGTTCGACGCGCCATTCTGCATTGCCGGCGTGCCAGTCGAGGAGCGCATAGGAGGCCCGCGGATCGCCGTCGGTGGTCATCCCTGCGGAACCGGGGTTGACCACCAGACAGCCGTCCTCCTGCTGCTGCCATTGGAGGTGTGAGTGCGCGCAGACCATCACCGGCTGCCTGACCCCTGCGAGTGCTCTGGAGAGCGGCTTCGGGTCAGCGTCCCACGCCAGCAGGCCCGCGCGGCGGAAGGTGTCGGCTACGGCCGGGTCGCGGTCGGGGATGAGCGTCTCGCGGTCGCTTGCCGGCGAGCCGTGCACCACGCGGACCGGCGCGGTCCCGTTGCCGGCGATCACGCGCTGCTCCGGGAGGTCACGGAGTAGATCCAGCGTACCCTCGCGGAGCCGGCGGAATGACCACCGCATCGCCTGCCACTGCTTCGATCTGCCATTCCTCTTGGCGTCACGCGCGAGGTCCAGCGTGTAGTTCTCGTGGTTGCCGCGGAGCATCAGGGCGTCCTCGGCTAGGAGCAGGTCCAGGACGGCTTGGGGCTGTGGTCCGTTGACCATGTCGCCGGCGACCACGAGCACGTCGGGGCTCAGGGTCCGGGCATCGACCAGGACGGCCTCGAGGGCGGGCAGATTACCGTGGATGTCGGCGATGAGGACGATGCGCATAGGGTGAGTGGCTCCTTGGGTGGGATGGTGCGCAGTGTAGCTCGGGGTGGGTTGGAGGCCAGGGCGATGGCGCCGGTGTCCGGCGTGGCATCGTGGCTAGGGTGGGGCAGCTCAGGGGTGTCTATCTTCACGGACGCGGGCCGTCCTACGATTGCGGCGTCGCGGTCGGCATCGGGGGCGACGGCATCGCGGCGGGCGAGGTGGCGGGCGTGCGGAGGTCGTCGACGTAGCTGAAGCGGAGAGCGTCGAGGGTCACGGAGCCGTCCCAGTTGCTCACCGTGAGTTCGCCATCCTCCTCGACGTAGAAGGTGCCGAGGCTGTGCCACTCGCCGGCTCTCTGTCTCTGGTCGACGAGTGTCCACTGGTACACCTCGCCGGCCTTCGCGTGGATGCGGACCTCAAGGGCGTCTGCCCGGTCGATCCGTGGATCGCACCAGCGGATCTCGACCCTGTACCGACCGGCCTTGCGCAGGCGCGGGCTGATGTAGGCGAGGGCAAGGTCGCCGCCGCGCGTGTTCTGCTGATGGGGCGTGCTGGCGTATGCCCACGCGCAGAGGTCGCCATACGCCTCGTTGTCGGGAGCCAAGGTCCACGGCCCGGCCAGCTGGGCGACTCCCTTGGTGAACTCGCCGACCTCGGTGAAGGTCAGGTTCTGGCCCTGGATGTCGACGATGGTGACGTCGCCGTCGCGGATGAGTGTCACGCCGGAGGGCGTGGCGTGTCCGGCGCAGGCAAAGGTGAGCAGGACAAGAGCTGGCCGAACCGCTGCGATGGCTGGGGTGCGGCGCTCGCTGCGAGCAGGCATGTGGCCTCCGAGGGGAGTCAGTGCGGGTGCATTGTACATCAGACGCTGGAGCGGCTATGCGGGTTCCGTCGCGGCGGTCGGGATCGGTGACGGGCCATCTGTGACGCGCCCTGTTCCGGCTCTCGGCAACTCAGACGTTGCTTCGGCAACTCGGGCGTTGCTCCGGCGATCTGGGTGCCGGACCGCCCTGATGTCGCGGCGGCAGACCGATCTGACCATTTGGCGTCTGTCGACCCATATGGTTTGAGGGTGGTTTGCTTTCCTACGGACGTGCGCTAAACTGACACCGTTGGCGATCCCTCGCCGGGGTCGCCAGAACGCTGTTGGGAGGCACACGCACCGGTATGCGCACTTCGACGCGGACCCTGCTCTTCGCCCTGCTCGCCCTTGCCGCACTGTGGCTGGCAGGCTGCGGCAACGTGTTCCTGCCTCCACCGCCCGACACCCCCACGGTCTCGCCGACAGCCACGTCGACGGGACCCGAGGCGACGGCGACGTCGTTGCCGGAGCCGCTCCCCACACTTGACGTGGACGGCGGTCCCTTCCGCCCCCAGCTCGTCTCGGCTGAGCCCGCGTCAGGTCAGAGCGTCGCGATTGCTCTCGACGAGGACGCCGAGCAGGTAGTGCTCCGCTGGCGGTTCGATCAGCCGATGGATGCTGCGAGCATGGCCGCGGCGCTGCGCATATCGCCCGAACTCGACGGCGAGTTAGTCTGGGAAAGCGATCGTGTGGTAGCGCTCGTGCCGTCGACCCCTTCCTGGCTGACGCCGGGCACGCGCTACAGCGTCGCCATCGATGCCGCCGGGGCTACGTCGGTGGATGGGCTGCCGCTGAACCAGGACGTGGCCTACACCTTCGCCACGTTGCCGCCACTGGTTGTGACGTCGGTGTCGCCTGCGGACGGCGCGTCGGGGGTGCGCGGGGATGCGCACATCACGCTGGTGTTCAACCAGCCCGTCGTGCCCGAATCCTGTTCTGGTGTGCCGGCAGGCGCGGATGATGTGTGCCCGGCGCTGCCCCTGATGGTCTCGCCGAGCGGCGCCTGCGAGGGTGGTTGGCTGAATCCCGCCACCTACGCCTGCGCGGTGCGAGCGGGTTTGACCGCGGGGACCGAACACTCGGTGGTTCTTCCTGCGGGGTTGAGTGGCCTCCAGGGGGCCGTTCTCGCAGACGATCACGCTTGGTCTTTTGTGACCTCGCCGCCCGAGGTGATGACCGTGGCGCCCGAGCCGGGTCAGCGGAACGTGTTGCTCGATACTGAGATTCGCGTCGTCTTCCGCACGCCAATGGACACAGTGACCACCGGCGAGGCGTTGTCTGTCGTCGCCGAGGATGGTACGCCGGTGGCCGGCGCGGTCACCTGGACCGACGGTGGCGTGGTGTTGGTCTTCACGCCACTCGATCTGCTGAACCACGACACCGCCTACCGCGTGCGCATCGGCGAGCGCGCTCGCGCCCTTCGCAGCACCCCGCTGGTCGATCCGCCGGTCTGGGACTTCCGCACCGTTCTCTCGGCGGAGGTCGTGGGGATCTCGCCCGAGGACGGCGCGACGGGCGTGAGTGGGGACGAACCGGTCCGCATCGCGTTTGCCGGAGCCCTCGGCGAGTCCGCAGTGCGCGCGAGCGTCACGGTGACGTCGACCACGGGCGTCATCGAGCCGTATGGCGCGTACGACCGGGAGGCGGGCGTTGCGACGCTGACCTGGGATCGGGCGCCGGGCGCCGAGTACTGTGTGGAAGTGGCCGGCATCCGGGACACCTATGCCCGGAGCATGACCACGCCGCGGCGATCCTGCTTCCGGACCGGCGATCCAACGCCGCTCTTGCGCCCGGAGGGGCGCGGGGATGTCGTCACATTGGATGCCGCGCGAGCGAGCGTGGTGGGGATGTTGGCGCAGGGCGTCGGCGAGGTCGACTTCACCCTTTCCGAGGTGGACGTGCCCGCGGTCACGGGCGTGGTCACCGGCGGAACGGTGCTGCGCGAGTGGACGGAAGCGGCGGACATCCCGGCAGATGTGTCCGCCACTATCCCTGTCTCGCTGCGGCGGCTGGGCGGGGCCCTGCCAACGGGTCTGTTCCGTTTGGACTGGCGGCTACCTGGCAACGCGGATGGTAGCAGCGGCGGCGTCAGCGTCGCCGTGGTCGACCAGCATGTGACGGTGAAGCTGAGCGAGGAGGAGGCCCTGGTGTGGGTGGCCGATCTGGCAACGGGCGCCCCAGTGACTCGCACCGAGGTTCAGCTGCTGGATGCCGGTGGGCTACTGATCGCGGGCGGCACGACGGACGAGGCTGGGCTGGCGCGTCTGACGCGCCCGGGAGCCGGTCTCGACCGGACCTTGGCCGCTGTGACTGGCCAGCCCGGCGGTGAGGGATTCGGCTTTGCGCTGGTGACGGCACAGGTTGCCGCGGTGCCGTCAGCGTTCGGTGTCGCCTCCGATCTGGGACCGCGACCGCCGTATGGCGCCTATCTGCGATCGGACCGGGCGACCTACGCGCCGGGTGAGACTGTGCGGATCACGGGCCACCTGAGAGAGCATCTGGACGGTGTCTATCGTCTGCCCAGGGCCGATCAGGAGATCGATGTGATCCTCTCCGGACCGGACGGAATGATCGTCGACCAGCAGACGCTGCCGCTGAGCGCGACCGGGCGGTTTGACGCCAAGGTCTCGCTGCCCCCGTGGCTGGTCGGTGGCGTCTATGTGGCGACGGCCATGATGCCAACGGCAGCGGAGGGCACTGCGCCGATACCCCTGGCTGCGACCGAGCTGCGCGTGGCGCCGGCCGGCGGCGACGCGATGGTGGTGACGGTGACGGCGACAGCGACCGATGTGGTGGATGGCGCCGAGGCCATCTTCGTGCTCCAGGCCCGCGACGCTCTCGGTCGGGGCGTGGAGGACCTAGCCATCCCGTGGGAGGTCCGGGCTCTCTCCCAGCCCTTCATCCCGACGTCTACTGTTGTTAGCAGCGGCGACTCGGCCAACTCGTGGCGATGGCATACGGGCGACGATGAGGTGCTGGTGCGCGAGGCCGCTAGCGGCGCGGCCCTTACCGATGCCCTCGGTCGAGCCCAGGTTGTTGTCCCGACCGCGCTGATGCCGGCCGGCGGTGAGGCCGCTCACGGGCCTCAGATGTGGCTCCTCGATGCCGGCCTCGAAGGCGACGGTCCCTCAGCGGCGGCGTCTGTGGTGGTGCATCCAGCCGACCTGTACCTGGGGCTGCGCCCGGTGACGTGGGTGGCCCGGGAGAAGGAACGGCTGGCCGTCGATCTGGTGGCGACCGACTGGCAGGGCAAGGCGACGGCTGGTCAGAGCGTGCGCCTGGAGTTGGACCGGCGCGCCTGGGGCCGGGATGTGGATGGCGGCTGGGTCTTCACCGACACGCTGGTGTCGGACCAGACGGTTACCACCAGCGATGCCGGGCCCACGGGGGCCAGCTTCACCGCGCCGCGGAGCGGCAGCTATGTGGTCAAAGCAACCACAACTGATGTCGAGGACCGGGAGGTGCACACCGAGGTCTGTCTCTGGGTGGCCGGGCCCGATGCCGCCGCTTGGCCCATCAGTGGCGCGGCCCTGGTCTTGGTGGCGGATCAGTCCAGCTACCAGGTGGCAGAGACCGCTCACGTCCTCGTGCCGACACCCTTTGCCGGTCCCTTTGATATGTTGGTCACGGTCGAGCGTGACGGAATCCTGGATGTGCAGCACGTCTCCTCGGAGACGGCCAACCCCGTTCTGGACGTGGAAATAGCCACCGAGTACGCGCCCAACGTGACGCTGTCGGTGACGTTGTTGCGTCCCGGCGACGACGGGCGTGCCACCGAAGTCTACGCGGGCTTCACCACACTGAACGTGTCCACTCCCGGCCGCCACGTGATCGTCGAGGCCACGGCCGCGGGTACGGCCTTTGTGCCCGGGGCTAGTGCGGAGGTCGCAATCCGCACCTCGGACGCTTCCGGTCGCCCTGTGAGCGCGGATGTCGCCCTGGTGGTGCGGAGCGGCGGATCGGCCGGTTGGTCGTCGGGTCCCGACGAGGTCTTCCACGGGTTATGGCCCTTGCGCGTGCTCACCGGCGATGGGTTGCTCCCGCTGGATCTGCCGGCGCCAGTGCACGCGAGCCCTCACACATCTACTGCTCAGGCCGGGCCGGGCAGATCGGACGGGGCGGGTGAGGCCGTGGCCTTCTGGGCGACGGGACTGCTGACAGATGCCCGAGGCGAAGCAACGGTCACCGTGCCCTTGCCCAAGACCCAAGCCGCATGGGAACTGACGGCGTGGGCCGTCACCGAGGACGCCGGGACAGGCGAGACGCGGTTGGCGCTGAGCACGCTGCGCCCGCTGGATGTGCTGCTGTTGCCGCCGGCCGCGGTTGCGCCTGGCGACACGCTGGAGTTGGCTGCCCTGGTGCACAATCGCTCGGACGTGGCGCGCGTGGTGGACGCTGGACTCACGCCTCAGACCAACCTGACGCTAGAGGGGGCGCAGGCCTACCGTGTGGAATTGGCAGGAGGCGAGGGACGGCGGCTGTCCTGGCAGGTGGCGGTGCCAGATACATCGATTGCCTCCGATCCCGACGCTGAAGCGCGAGCTGCAGCCACGATTGTGGCCCAGAGCGCCGGCCTGTTCGCTCAGGCCGACGTGATGGACCCCCTGACCGGGGAGGCAGGGCTGCCCGTGCGATCTACGCTACCAGCGGCAGCTGTCTCACTGGCCCGGGTGATGGTCGACGACCACACCGTAGAGGCGATCACGGTGCCCGGGGATGCTTCCGCGGAGACTCAGTTGGTCGTGCGGGTCGATGCGTCGTTGCGCTCGCTGCTCGCGCGTGGCCTCGGTGACACGGTAGCATCGCTGGCGGGAGGGATGCCCGACACACCCTCGGCGTGGGCTGACGCACTGTTGCAGGCCCTCGCGGCCTATGACGTGTTGGCCGCCTCCCAGGGAGGTGCCGGCGTGTCCGAGACGGCAGGGCCGGTCCTACAGGCCTCGTTGGACACCCTCTATGGCATGCAAAACCACGATGGCGGCTGGGGCTGGACCCAGGGCGAGAGCGCGATACGGCCTTCCGCCGAGGTCAGCCTGGCCATCCTGCGAGGTGGGCAGCTGGGCTTCTCGGTGCGTGCTGATCGCCTCGCCCGCGCACTGGACTATCTTGTCGAGACCCTTGACCAGGAGGTATCGCAGGGTGCTCGCGAGCCGACTCACGCGCTCACGCTGCGCGCGCTTTCTGAGGCCGGCCGTGCGTGGCCCGAGGGAGCGGGGACCACGCTCTATGCCGCACGCGACGAGCTCGGGCTTGAGGGGCGAGCCCATTTGATGGTAGCCTTCGGGTTGGTGGATGCCTCGGACACGCGGGTGGCAACCTTGATCGGCGAGTTGGGCGACTCGGCGATCAGGGCAGCGAAGGATGGGCCGGCGACGGGTGATGCCGAGGATGCCGCGCCGGCAGAGGCGGGCGATGATGGGCCGGCTACGCTGTCGGAGGCCGTGTTGGGACGGGAGGCTGGAGCCGTGACACATTGGGAGGAGACCGGACGCGATGCCGGGCTCACCTCGGTGGGGATGACCGCGCTGGTGGCCGACGCGTTGCTGCGATTGGGCGATCCGGGTGACACCGCCGTGTTCGGTGCCGTGACGTGGCTGCTGGAGCAGCGGGGACCCTGGGGTTGGGCGACACTGCACGAGGCGGCCCTGGCCACCGTGACCGTGGCGGATTTCGTGGCGGCGCACGGTGACGTCGGTTCCGATGCCGCCGTGGTGGTCAAGCTCAACGGCGAGCCCCTGCGCGCGGGGGATCTGGCGGAGATCGATGGCGTTGGTGGCACCGGTCTGCTAGTTCGCTTGGGCATGGTGCCTGGTGATGCCGGGACGCCTGCCCTGCGACCGGGACGCAATGTGTTGGAGTTCCTACGCGGCGAGGGTGGGGGTGTGGTCTTCACGTCGCTGGCGCTGATCACGCCGGCGGCTCAGGATGCTGCTGCTTCAGAGAGCCACGGTCTCTACCTGAGCCGGTCCTACTGCGCCACGGCTCCCGACGTGCCGACAGAGACGTGCACGCCGGTGCAGCGAGTGGCGATGGGTGAGATGGTCGAGGTCCGGCTGCTGGTAACGGTGCCGCAGCCCCGCCATGCCGTCCGGCTGGAGGACGCGCTGCCCGCCGGCTTTGAGCTGGTGAACGGCTCGACCAGGGCCAGGTCCTTCCATCCGACCCTTGGGCCGACGGTGCTCCCGGGCGGGCGCCTATCTTTCGAGGCACCGACGCTGATCCCCGGCGTCCACGAGGTGGTCTATCGCGTGCGCGCGATCTCGCCGGGCAGCACAACGGCGGGGCCGGCGAGGGTCTGGGAGACGCGATTCCCAGACGTGATGGCGCGCACCGGCGCCGCGCGTTTGACAGTGGAGGGTTGGGGCGTGGACTAGCCCCTGCCGAATACTCGGAGGTGAGAATTGGCTGCTGACGCCGACAACCGCAAGACGTCGTTTGTCCCATTGCCCCCACGCAACGTTGAGGAGACGGGGCTCAGCATGGGCATGCTGTCCGATCTTGCGCTCAAGGTCTTCTACTTCGAGAGCTATCTCACGGGACGTGATCTAGCGCTGCGGATGGGTCTGCCGTTCGCCAATGTGGTCTCGGTCGTGCTGGAGTTCCTGCGACGCGAGCAGCTCTGTGAGGTGCGCAGTGCCTCCGGCCGCGGCGGCTTCAGCGAGTCGACCTACGAATACGTGCTCACCAGCCGCGGGCGTGACATGGCACGCGATGCGTTGGAGCGCGGGCAGTACAGCGGCGCGGCGCCGGTGCCGCTGGAGTCCTATATCGATGCCGTTCGCCAACAGGAGCTGCGCGACATCATGGTCCATCAGCGCCAACTCAGGCGGGCGCTTTCGCACCTCGTTTTCAGCGAAACGACCTTCGAGTCCATCGGACCGGCGATCAACTCCGGCCGGTCGATCTTCCTCTTTGGGCCGCCGGGCAACGGCAAGACCTCGATCGCCGAGGCCATCGGCAGCCTGCTGATGGAGGGGGATGTCTACGTACCCTATGCCATCGAGGTGGAGGGCCAGACCATCAAGGTGTTCGACGACGTGAACCACGTGGTCGTCGACGAGAGCCAGCCGCACCGCGTCGACGCACGGTGGGTTCGAATTCGCCGGCCCTTCATCGTCGTGGGTGGCGAGCTCACGATGGACGGGCTCGACCTGACGTACAACGCCGACAACGGCTACTACGAGGCCCCATACCAGATGAAGGCCAGTTGTGGCATCTTCCTAATCGACGACTTCGGCCGGCAGACCGTGCGGCCCACCGACCTGCTCAACCGTTGGATCGTGCCGCTAGAGAAACGCATCGACTTCATGACGTTGCACACCGGCCGTAAGTTCGAGGTGCCCTTCGAGGTACTCATCGTCTTCTCCACCAACCTGGAGCCGCAGGAGCTGGTGGACGAGGCCTTCCTCCGGCGTATCCGCCACAAGATCGAGGTCGTGAATCCCAGCTGGGAGGAGTACGCAGAGATATTCCGCCGGGTGGCCAAGGGCAAGAATATCCCGTTCACCGAGGCCGCGCTGGCCTATCTGATCCGGGAGCACTACATCAAGGCGGGGCGCCCGCCGCGCGCCTGCCACGCCCGCGACCTGCTGGACCAAATCATCGATATTGCCAACTACCTGAGCGTGCAGCCCGCTTTGAGCAAGGAGCTATTGGATCGTGCAGCCGAAAGCTACTTCGTTGATTTCTGAACTGAACGCGACGGCGAATGGCGCTCCGGTGCCAGAACCCGAACAGACGACAGTCACTGAGCCGCGTCGCGGCCGTGTTCCCTTCTCGGAGGGGTTTTGGCGGCCCGATCCGGGCGCCAGGCCGTTGGCTCTTGGGCATCGCGGCGC
>Ga0180436_10003453_pt1 | contig 14521 bp, 13 predicted proteins | sample SS_ome_2_FD_132434 | JGI IMG/M metagenome (GOLD analysis project Ga0180436, IMG submission 132434) | Hypersaline lake sediment archaeal communities from the Salton Sea, California, USA - SS_3_S_2 metaG | ecosystem: Environmental > Aquatic > Non-marine Saline and Alkaline > Hypersaline >...
GAACTTCCAGGAGGAGCGCTGGAAAACTGACGAAGCGGCAATGGTCGCGGCTCTCGAAGCCGGTGGCGCCGAGTACATTTCGGCCGACGCGCAGTCGTCGTCCGCGAAGCAGCTGTCGGATATCGAAAGCCTGATCGCGCAGGGCGCCGACGCCCTGATCGTTCTGGCCCAGGACACCCAGGCCATCATCCCCGCGGTTCAGGCTGCGGCTGACGAAGGCATTCCGGTCATCGCCTATGACCGCCTGATCGAAGACCCGCGCGCTCTGTATCTCACCTTCGACAACGTCGAAGTTGGCCGGATGCAGGCCCGCGCCGTGTTTGCCGCCCAGCCGGAAGGCAACTACGTGATGATCAAGGGTTCGCCGACCGACCCGAACGCAGACTTCCTGCGCGGCGGTCAGCAGGAGATCCTTCAGGAAGCGATCGACTCGGGCGCCATCACCATCGTGGGTGAAGCCTACACCGATGGCTGGCTGCCGGCGAACGCGCAGCGGAACATGGAACAGATCCTGACGGCCAACGACAACAACGTTGACGCCGTGGTCGCCTCGAATGACGGCACCGCCGGCGGCGTCGTTGCTGCTCTGACCGCTCAGGGCATGGAAGGCATCCCGGTTTCGGGTCAGGACGGTGACCACGCCGCGCTGAACCGCGTCGCCAAGGGGCACCAGACCGTGTCGGTCTGGAAAGACGCGCGCGATCTTGGCCGGGCAGCCGGTGAAGCCGCCGTTGCCATGATCGGTGGGACGGCCATGGCCGACCTCGAGGGCGCGGGTGAATGGACCTCGCCGTCCGGCACGACCATGACCTCGATCTTCCTCGCCCCGGTTCCGGTGACGCAGGAAAACCTGTCGGTTGTCGTCGACGCTGGCTGGATCAGCCAGGAAGCCCTGTGCCAGGGTGTCGAAGGTGGCCCGGCCCCCTGCAACTGATCTCCTGATCAATTGAAACGAACGGTCTCCACCCCCCAAGGGGTGGGGATCGACTCTGACCGCGGACGATGGCCATGACCGACACACCCAATTCCCACGACGCATCAGAACCGACGCGGTTGAAGCGGACTTTTTTCCAGACACTCGAGTTCGATACCCGGCTCCTGGGTATGATCGGTGCGTTCCTACTGATCGCTTTGATCTTCAATGTTCTGACCGAGGGCCGCTTCCTGACCCCCCGCAATATCTTCAACCTGACCATTCAAACGGTTTCCGTCGCGATCATGGCCACGGGCATGGTGTTCGTCATCGTGACGCGTCACATCGATCTTTCGGTCGGCGCGCTGCTGGCCACGGTCTCTGCCGTGATGGCCATGACCCAGACGGCCTGGTTGCCGAACCTGTTGGGGCTCGAACTGGGGTCGCCCCTGCTCGCGCCCCTGGCGATTCTCGTCGGCGCCATCGTCGGCACCATCATCGGCGCGTTCCACGGCTGGCTGATCGGCTACCTGACGATCCCGGCCTTCATCGTGACGCTGGGTGGCCTGTTCGTCTGGCGCAATGTCGCCTGGCACCTGACAACGGGACAGACCATCGGGCCGCTCGACGGCAATTTTGTCATGCTCGGCGGTATCGACGGCACGCTTGGCGTCACCGGCTCATGGATCTTCGGGGCGCTCGCAGCGGCATTCGCCGCCTATTTGTTTTTCAACGCCCGCCGCAAGAAGGTCGCCCACGGCTTCCCGGTGAAGCCGCTTTGGGCCGAGGCGCTCATTGCCGGTATCGCGGTGGCGGCGATCCTCGGTTTCGTCTGGATTCTGAACTCCTACGATATTCCGACGCGACGCCTTGCACGGATGTTCGAGGCACGCGGCGAGGTCATGCCGGAAGGCTATTCGACGGGCTACGGCGTGCCCTATTCCGTGCTGCTTCTGATTATCGTGGCGACCGTTATGACCATCGTCGCGCAACGCACCCGGCTTGGACGCTACATCTTCGCAGCCGGCGGCAACCCGGAGGCGGCGGCGCTGTCGGGGATCAACACCCGGCTGCTGACCGTGAAGGTCTTTGCCATCGTCGGGTTCCTGTGCGCGATCTCGGCGGTCGTGGCCAGCGCGCGCCTCAATTTCCACTCCAACGACGTGGGCACCCTCGACGAGTTGCGCGTGATCGCGGCCGCGGTGATCGGCGGCACGGCGCTCTCCGGCGGAATCGGCACGATCTACGGCGCCATTCTCGGTGCATTGATCATGCAGTCGCTGCAATCGGGCATGGCGATGGTCGGCGTCGAAGCGCCCTACCAGAACATCGTCGTCGGCATCGTGCTCGTCGTCGCGGTGTATATCGATATTGTCTATCGCAAGAGGACGGGAGCATGAGCATGACGGACACGATTGTGGACAGAAGCGGCACGCCCCTGTGCGAAATGCGCGACATGCAGAAGGCCTTTGGCGGGATTCGCGCCGTGGATCACGTGACGGTGGATCTCTACCCGGGCGAGGTCGTCGGTATCCTCGGGCACAACGGGGCCGGCAAATCGGTTCTGATGAAGATGCTCTCGGGCGCCTACCTGCGCGATGGCGGGCAGATCTTCGTCAACGGCGAGGAAGTGCAGATCAACAATCCGCGCGACGCGCGGAAATACAACATCGAGACGATCTACCAGACGCTGGCTCTCGCCGACAATCTCGACGCGGCATCGAATCTTTTCCTTGGCCGAGAACTCGTCACACCGCTCGGCTTCGTCGACGATCCACACATGGAAGCAGAAACCCGCAAGATCATGGGGCGACTCAATCCCAACTTCCGTCGCTACAACACGCCGGTGGCGGCGCTCTCGGGCGGTCAGCGCCAGTCGGTCGCCATTGCCCGGGCGGTCTATTTCAACGCCAAGATCCTGATCATGGACGAGCCGACGGCGGCGTTGGGCGTGGAGGAAACGCGGATGGTGGCCGAGCTGATTGGCGAGCTGAAACGGCAGGGGATCGGCATTTTCCTGATCGACCACGACATCCACCAGGTGAAGGCGCTCTGCGACCGCGCCAGCGTGATGAAGAACGGCCGACTCGTTGGCACGGTCAACGTCGACGAGGTGACGGAAGACGATCTGCTCGGCATGATCATTCTGGGGAAAAACCCAAAGGAAGAAGCCGCTTAGGCACTCTGGCGCAACCGGTCATACACGCGGAGGGTGAGCACTTGCTAACACCACCCATCCGTCTGGCAATGTTTTCTTACCAGTCCCAAGAAATCGTTTGAATTCTTCGGTCGGCTGCGTACTGTTGGCTACCAGCTTGAGCGGTGTCTCGCCGTTCGAGGATAATAACGACAAGTACGACAGATCGGAGGAGGAGATCTCAATGGAGCGTCGTAAGTTTTTGACCGGTGCCGCGCTCGGCACCGCGGCGACCACTCTGGCCGCACCCGCGGTGGCCGGCAGCCACGCCAAGACCATGACCATCGTGTCGACCTGGCCGCGGGACTTCCCGGGGCTCGGGGTTTCGGCCCAGCGTCTCGCCGCGCGCATCACCGAGCTTTCGGAGGGCGCCATCCAGACCGAATACTTCGCCGCCGGCGAGCGCGTTGGTGCGCTTGACGTGTTCGACGAAGTCGCCTCGGGCAACTCGAACGCCTACATCGGTGCCGACTATTACTGGACCGGCAAGCACCCGGCGCTGGCCTATTTCACCGCTGTACCTTTCGGCATGAGCTTTGCCGAGATCAACGCCTGGTGCCTCTACGGCGGTGGCATGGACCTGTGGGACAGGGTGCAGGACCAGTTCGGGCTCAAGGGTCTTCCGGCCGGCAACACCGGCACGCAGGCCGGCGGCTGGTTCAACAAGGAAATCGAGTCGGCCGACGACTTCAAGGGCCTCAAGATGCGTATCCCGGGCCTCGGCGGCCAGGTGCTCGCCAAGCTCGGCGCCTCGACCGTGTCGCTGCCCGGCGGCCAGATCTACGAGAACCTCGTGTCGGGCACCGTCGACGCGACCGAGTGGGTCGGCCCCTACAACGACTACTTCATGAAGTTCTACGAAGCCGCCAAGTACTACTACACCGGTGGTATGCATGAGCCGGGTGCCCAGCTCTCGCTGACGTCGAACAAGTCGTGGTGGTCGTCGCTGTCCGATACCGAGCGCGCGATCATCACCGCCGCTGCGCTGGAAGAGAACTCGAACTCCTACTTCGAGTCGATGGCGCTGAACGGCGAGTACCTGCGCAAGCTCGAAGAAGAGCACGGCGTGGAAGTACGCTCGTTCAACGAAGACGTCTGGGACGCCATGGGCGAAGCCGCCGAAGAGGTGTTCGAAGAAACGGCTGCCTACGACGCGCTTGCTGCCGAAGTGAACGATGCCGTTCAGGCCAAGATGCGCGAAATCGGTCGTGGCATCTCGCTCTTCGAAGGCCAGTTCGTGAACCAGCGCAACCGGATCCTCGGCCTTTGAGGCTCTGAGACCAATCGGAACGACATAAGGACGGGGCTTCGGTCCCGTCCTTTTCCCTCGCGGGGACATCACCCGCCTCATCTGCTTTTCGGGAGAGGGACGAAGCATGGCTCACGCCCAGATCGAGATTCCCCGTCACGGACGGCCCGCGCCGATCATTCGGTCATTTGGATGGTCCATCCTGTTCATCCTCGTGGCCTTCCTCATCAACAACGTGCTCGTCGTCGCCTTTGGATTCCCCGGCGTGCGTGGTCTCGGTGTTGAGGGCGCAGGCGGTGTCTGGCTGCACCTGGCGCTCTACGCCGTCGCGATCGCGGGTGCCATCGGGCTGGTGGTTTCGAGCCAATCGCGTGCGCTGCGGTGGGACGCGCATCTGATCCATTCTTTCAACGTTTACCTGATCCGCGGGCTCTTCTGGTCCGTCTTCTTCGTCGGGGTTGCCGACGCCGGTATTGCCTTCCTGCGGTCCGAGCAGCTTGCCGAGCCGATCTTCGGCGAGGCGCTCGCACAGAACTTCACCCGGGCCGGCTGGGTTGGTCCTTGGATTCATGTGCCGCTCATGATCATTGGCTTTGTTGTCGCCCTGTTCACCCGGACACTCGGCTTCACCTGGCTCGCGCTTCTGATCGTGGCCGCCGAGCTTCTGATCGTGATCTCGCGCTTCGTGTTTTCCTATGAACAGGCGCTGATGGGCGACCTCGTGCGCTACTGGTATGCCGCGCTCTTCCTGTTCGCCTCCGCATACACCCTGTTCGACGAGGGCCATGTGCGCGTCGACGTATTCTATGCCGGGCTCACCCGCACCCGTCGTGGCTCGGTCAACGCCATCGGGACGATCCTGCTTGGCATGACCACCGCCTGGGTGATCATCGCCATCGCCTTCAACGGTCCGCAATCGATCGTGAACGCACCGGTGAAGAACTTCGAGATCAGCCAGTCGGGCCCCTTCGGCATGTACATCAAGTACCAGATGGCGGCGCTGATCGGCGTGTTCGGCATCACCATGCTCATCCAGTTCGTGAGCTACCTGTTTGACGCCGTCGCAGACAAGCGCGACGAACCCGGCCACCGTGAACCGGCCGCGGCCTCGGCTCACTGAAGAGGTAAAGACCCATGGAGCTTTTCTTCCTTTTCCTCCTCGTGGTGATCATGGCCACGGCGCTTGGGTCGGGTTACCCGGTGGCCTTCGCCTTGCCCGGGGCTGCGATCATCACCATCGCGCTCGCCGCGGGGGCCGGCTGGATCTTCTCCGGTAGCACCGATGCCTATTTCCATTCCGGCGGCCCGCAGCAGTGGCTCTCGGCGGGGGTGACAAACCTCCGAGGGGTCTATTGGGAGGTGGAGCGAGATACGCTCATCGCCATTCCACTCTTCATCTTCATGGGCATCATGCTCCAGCGCTCGAAGATCGCGGAAGACCTGCTGGTGACGATGGCGCGGCTGTTCGGCCCGGTGCCGGGCGGCCTCGGAATCTCGGTCGTGTTCGTGGGCGCGCTGCTTGCCGCCACCACCGGCATCGTTGGCGCCACGGTCGTGGCCATGGGCCTGATCTCGCTGCCCGCCATGCTGCGCAACAACTATTCGACGTCGCTCGCCACCGGTACGATCTCGGCCTCCGGTACGCTTGGGCAGATCATTCCACCCTCGATTGTGCTCATCATTCTCGCTGACCAGCTGGCCTCGGCTTCCGACCAGGCGTCAACGATCCGCAAATCGCTGCACAAGGATGCTACCGGCGAGCTTTCGATGCCGTCCACCTTTGACGTGGCTGGCACGAGTGCGGGCGAGATGTTCCTCGGGGCCTTCGTGCCGGGCCTCGTACTCGTCGGCCTCTACATGGCCTACATCCTGATCTTCGCGCTCATCAAGCCGAAGGCCGCCCCGGCCGTGCCCTATGACGGTGCGTTCGATGCAGCCTTCTGGCGCGGTGTGTTCCTCACGCTGGTGCCGCCGCTGGCGCTGATCTTCATCGTGCTCGGCTCGATCATCGGCGGTATCGCCACGGTGAACCAGGCGGGCGCCATCGGTGCTGCCGGTGCGCTGATCATGGCGGGCTACAGGCTGCCGGACAAAGGAACACGCGGGCTCTTTGCGCCGGCGCTTATCGGCCTGCTCGGCCTCGGTATCATCGCTTATGCGCTCTCGAACCACGAGATGAACGTCAAGGCGATGGATACCCCGGCGGACCAGCTCGGGATCACGCTCGGGGCGATCGGCACTGTTCTGCTGCTGACCTCGCTGATCTGGTCGGGCATCCGGGCTCTGCGCGTTGAACACACGCTTCAGCAGGTGATGCTGGAGACGGCAAAAACCACCTCGCTCGTGTTCATCATCCTGCTGGGCGCGGCCATGCTTACTGCCGCGTTCCGTGCCTTCGGTGGCGAAGAGCTGGTGCGTGAGTTCCTCGTGTCGTTGCCGGGCGGGTTCTGGACCCAGTTCGTCATCGTCATGCTGGTGATCTTCCTGCTCGGCTTCTTCCTTGATTTCATCGAGATCGCGGTTGTCGTGGTGCCGATCGTGGCGCCGATCCTGCTGGCCGATCCGGGTGCCAACATCACCGCCGTCTGGCTTGGCGTGATGATCGGCCTCAACATCCAGACAAGCTTCCTTACGCCACCGTTCGGTTTTGCGCTGTTCTATCTGCGTGGCGTGGCGCCGGCGGTGGTGCGAACCCTGCAAATCTACAAGGGCGTGATCCCGTTCATCGCCTTGCAGCTCATTGCGCTGGCGATTGTCGGCTCCTACCCACCGTTGGTGAACTACCTTCCGAACCGGGTGAGCTTCCTGTCGGAAACCAGCCCGCCGCCGCGCAACCCGAAGCTCCAGCTCTGCATCGAAGACTATGTCGGGCAGAAGCTGGCGGAGAGTACGCAGGTGCAGGACGCTATTGCCGCCGCAAAGATGCTCGATCTCTCGGCATTGCCGAAAGATCTGGCTGGCGACGTGTCGGACAGCTTCGAGTCAGCCAGCGAGGCGCTCGAATCGTTCGCACAGATCGACGTTGCCGCCAGCGCAGTCGAGGCTGCGGCAGTTGACTACCGCCCGCAACTGGTGCTTGTGCGCGGCCTTGAGAAACGGATCCGCAAGGAGCAGGAAGAGGCCGACCACGTGTCGACGACTCTCAACCGGATGGACCCGAATGCCAACGCCGCAGAGCGGGCCCGCCTCGAGGAAGAGCTCGCCCTGCACGAGGCGGCGATCGAGGCGCTAAGTTCTCAGATCCCGGAGGAGTGGGAAGAGGTTCACAACACCTTTGCCGCACTGACCCAGGCCGAAGACAAGGCGCGCAACACCTATCGGCGCGCTGCCGACGCTTCCTATGAAGATGCCGCCGAAGTTCTCGCCGTGTTGCAGGCCAATGATGCCTACGCCGCGCTCGAGGGGCCGCTGAACGATATCCGTTCGGTCATCGAAACCGGCGAGGGTGATCCGGCCGTCGATCAGGTCAAGGATCTCGAGGACGTCATCGGCGACGTGGATGGCGCAGGCGACGTGAAGTCGGCGCTCTCCAAGGCGCGGCGCGCGCTCGACAAGGGTAAGCGTGACGAGGCCCTCGAAAACTACCAGGACGCGCTCGATGAATACGCCGCGCAGCAGGCCTGGCGGTCGGATGCCAGTGCGCTTGCGCCGGGCTTGGAAGCCTATCTCGATGCGATCCGTGGCACGCTTGGCATCCGGGTGCAGGATCGGCTGACGCGGGAGCAGGCGCTGGCGATGGCAAGCTGCACGGCGCAACACCGCGACGTTTCGCTGAACTTCTGATTTCGGCGAGGAAAGAACGAACCGGCGCGGAAAACCGCGCCGGTTTTTCTATGCGAGCCGACGCGCGGCCAAGAAACTCGCGCCGGCCATCAGCGCCGCCGTGGCCAGGCAGAGCGGAAGCCCGCCCGCCTGGTAGCTCAAGCCCGAGAGCAGGGTACCCACAAGCCGACCGGCGGCGTTCGACATGTAGTAGAAGCCCACGTCCATCGTCACGCGTTCAACGCCGGTGAAGGCGAGAATGAGATAGGAATGGACGGAGGAGTTCACCGCGAACACGAAACCGAAGACCAGCAGCCCGGCGACCAGGACCGGGGTCAGCCACGGACCACCGATCCACGCGGCCATGGCAAGGATGAGCGGGATCAGTGTAAGCAGGCCCACCCAGAGCACCGCAAGCCGCACCACCTCCGGGTCGGAGCGCTGTGCGCCGCGAAGTAGCCTTGGGGCGAAAGCCTGAACGAAACCGTAGGCGATGATCCAGAGGGCCATGAAGCCGCCGACGAGGAAGAAGGCGGTCCGCGCGCCTTCGGGGGTGCCATCGGACAGGACCGAGTGGAAGTAGATCGGGATGCCGACGACGAACCATGTATCGCGTGCGCCAAAGAGGAAGAGGCGGGCGAGCGAAAGCCGGTTCACCCGTGGATCGGTGGCGAAGACATGGGCGAATTTGGCTGATTTAGAGCCTTTTGGAAGACCCGGCGGCATGAAGGCAACAACGCCGACCAGAATGATCGCAAGGATCACGCTCATGCCCACGACGGCGGCCTTGAACCCGACCAGCCCCAGGAGGGCTGCACCGAGAAAGAAGCCGACGCCCTTGACCGCGTTTTTTGAGCCGGTGAGGAGGGCGACCCAACGAAACAATCCCCCGCCCTCGGTTGGCGCGAGAAGTTTCACCGCCGACTTGGACGACATTTTCGAAAGGTCTTTCGCCACCCCGGACAGGCCCTGAACGACCATCACGAACGGCACAGAAACCGCGATTGCCCAAGTCGGGTCGAGCTGCGAGAGAGCCGCGAGTGCGATAATCTGCAGGGTTAGACCCACATAAAGCGTTGTGGTCAGGCCGAAGCGGGCAGCGATCCAACCCGCCGAGAGATTGGTCACGATGCCGGCAATTTCGTAGAGCAGGAACAGCCATGCGAGGGTGATCGGCGAGAAGCCAAGCTCGTGGAAGTGCAGCAGCACCAGCATACGCAAGGCACCGTCGGTAAGCATGAAGGCCCAATAGGCCGCAGTGACGGCGACATAGGCCGAAAGACCCTCCGGGCGCGGCGCTGAAGTCATCTGGGAGCCTCCCGTCTCGAATGCGGCCTATTGATTTTTGCTATTGCCCCGTGCCGCCCGTCATCGGGCGGTCACGGTCGAGCACTTCAGGCCCGCCGACGGTCAGCGTCACCGTGAATGAGGCGGCCTCGCCGGTGTCGACGACGTTGAACGGGTGTTGGTCGTAGCCCCGATCTGCACAATTCTCGTCGCCGATGATCGTGAATTCGCTTGGTGAGGTGCAGAACATGTAACTACCGTTTTCCCAGGTGTATGACGGCGATGTGGCGCGCCAGTAGTAATACCGCTTGGACAGATCGCCGACGATCGCTCGCGTGCAGCCGCCGGGCGCCATCGTCCACCAGCCTTCGGACACCCAGGTGCCGTCTTCGGAATAGCCGATCGCGACGGAAACGTTCTCATCGGTGGAGTTGCAGAACTCGAGATCTGCCAAGGCGGGCGAGGCAGCCAAGGACCCTAGCAGGGCCGGAAGAACCAAGGTCGATTTCACGTAGAATTCTCCTTTTGCCCTGCCGATCAGGGCCTATTCCCTGCAAAATGGGTGCGATGCCAAACCAACGGGGCGATCGGCTACGGACTCAGATCATTGGAGATCGATCCCGTAAGACAAGGCATCTCCGACATCCACCTCGTTGAAATCCCGGGTTTCGTAGCCTCTGGCTTCGCAGTCCTCGTCGCCACGGATCGTGAAGGCTTCGTCGGCGACGCAGAAATTGAAGACGCGTTCAGGTTTGTCGTAGAGACCTTCTTCGCCATAGGAATCCACCAAGACATAGTAGTAGCGCTTCGTCAGGTCGCCGCTGATCACGTCAACGCATTCTCCGGCCTCGGCAACCCACCAACCCTCGGATGTCCATGTGCCCTCGTCCTCGTAGCCGATGGCGATGTTCATCTTGGTTTCGGTGGTGTTGCAGACCTCCAACTCGGCGAAAGCCGGCGTTGAGAGCAGCACCAGGATTGCAGGGATGAGTAGATGAGTACGCATGTGTGAAACCTCGCAGTTCAGGTTTCCGACGCCATCACCATACGCGCCACGTCGGCGAGACGGCAGGCGTACCCCCATTCATTATCATACCAGGCGTAGATTTTCACCTGCGTCCCGTTGACCACCATTGTCGAAAGTGCGTCGATGATCGAACTGCGGCTGTCGTTCACGTAGTCGGCCGAGACGAGGGGGCGCTCTTCATAACCGAGGATGCCCTTCAGCGCGCCTTCCGACGCGGCCCTCAGCATGGCGTTGACCTCGTCGACGCTTGTTTCGCGTTCGACTTCGAAAACGCAATCGGTGAGCGAGGCGTTGAGCAGCGGCACCCGCACGGCGTGGCCGTTCAGGCGGCCGGTGAGCTCGGGGAAGATCTGAGTGATTGCCTTGGCTGAACCGGTGGTGGTGGGGATCAGCGAGTTGAGAGCCGAGCGGGCGCGGCGCAGGTCCTTTGCCGGACGGTCAACAATCGTCTGGGTGTTGGTTACATCATGGACCGTTGTGATCGAGCCGTGGCGGATGCCGAGCCCCTCGTGGACCACCTTCACAACCGGCGCGAGGCAATTGGTGGTGCAGGAGGCCGCGGTGACGAGGTCCTGACCGTCGTAGATATCGTGGTTCACGCCAAAGACGATATTGGCGGCGTGGTCTTCCTTGACCGGGGCAGAGACCACGACCTTCTTCACGCCCGCCGCATAGTAGGGTGCCAGTTTCTCGGCTGTGCGAAAGGCGCCTGTGCAGTCGATCACCATCTCGATGCCAAGTTGCCCAAGGGGCAACTCCTCGATCTTCCAGGCACCGCGCATGTCCATGCGCGCGCCATTGATCGTAACGCCGCTGTCGTCGTGAGAGATCTCGGCATTCCAGCGTCCGTGCACCGTGTCGAACTCGAACAGGTGGGCGTGCTGGTGCGGGGTACCGACCGGGTCGTTGAGCAAGACGATCTCACCCGGCGTGCCGTTGTCCACGAGCTCCCGTAAGACAAGCTTCCCGATCCGGCCCAGCCCGTTGATGGCGATCCGTGTCATGACATACCCCGTGCGTTGTACCGCTCACGGGGTATGTCAGATTTGTAACCGGTTCATGACAGCGTGGGTCAGAGACCGTCGCGGGCCGCCAGTTCCATCGTGTGCGTATCCTCGCGGGCGGTCGCATCGACGCCGAGCGTGTCGCGCAACGTCACCACGGTGCCGATCATGATCAGGGCCGGGCCCTTGAGCTTGGCCGCCTTGGTCTTCTCCCCGATATCGGCCAAGGTGCCGACCACGACGCGCTGTGTCGTCCGCGTGCCGTTGTCGACCACGGCGATCGGCATCTCTGCGGGAACCCCTTGGGCCATTGCTGTGGACGCGATCTCGCCGACGAACCGCAGACCCATGTAGACCACGACGGTTTGGTCATGCCGGGCAAGGCGGGTCCAGTCATGCGGCAGCAGACCGTCCTTGCCGTGGGCTGTCACGAAGGCGACGGCCTGGGCGTGGTTGCGATGGGTGAGCGGGATACCGGCCGAAGAGCCGCAGCCAGCCGCGGCCGTGATCCCGGGAACAACCACAACCGGGATGCCATGCGCGGCCACATCTTCAAGTTCTTCGCCGCCACGGCCGAAGATGAACGGGTCGCCGCCCTTGAGCCGCAGCACCCGCTTGCCTTCCTTGGCGAGCTTGATGATGAGCGCCGTGGTTTCTTCCTGCGTCAGCACATGGTTGCCGGCCTGCTTGCCGACGTTGATCCGCTCGGCGTCGCGGCGCACGAGATCGAGGATGCCATCGCCGATCAGGCGATCGTAGAGGACGACATCGGCGTGCTGCATCATGCGAAGTGCTTTGAAGGTCAGGAGGTCGGGATCACCCGGTCCCGCGCCCACCAGCCAGACCTCGCCCTGGCGAAGACGCGCGTCGTCGCCGGCAAGTTCCTGTTCGACCAGGTCTTCCGCGAGCTTGCGGTCGCCAGCCAGAAACGCGTCGCCGATCGATCCCTCGATCATGTTTTCCCAGAACCGGCGCCGGGCGGTGCCGCCCTTGATTTTCGCGGCGATCCGGTCGCGGTACGGCGAGAGGAAAGCGGCGAGCTGGCCGTAGGCCGCGGGCAGCATCGCCTCGACCCTCGCGCGCAGGATGCGGGCCACCACGGGCGCAGCGCCCCCGGTTGTGATCGCGATGGTGAGCGGATCACGCTCCACCACGCTTGGCGTGATGAAATCGCAATAATCCTTTTCGTCGGCCACGTTGGCGAGCGCGCCGTGCTTCTTGGAGGCCGCAAACAGGAGATCGTCGCGCGGGCCCTCTTCCGAAGCACCCCAAGCCACGAGGCAGCCTTCGAAATCGTCTTCGACCGGCACGCGCGGGTGGTGGATCAGGTTTTCGTGACCGAGCAGGGCGCGCACCTCGTCGCCCGGGTCCGGGTCGAAGTGATGCACGATTGCCCCGGCCGACAGCGCCCGCTCGATTCGCCGGGCCGCGACCGTGATACCACCGTCGACAATAACCTTCTTGCCACGGATATCGAGAAAGATCGGAAGGTAGTCCATCAGCCCTGCTGCCTTGCCCAGTCGCCGATCGCGTCGGACAGGGCCATGGCGCTGTCCTGGTCGAGATCGATTTGCGTGATCCGGCGCCCCTCGCGCAGGATCAGGCGGAGCATCTTCATGCCGCCGTCGAACGTAACCTCGCGCAGTTCGGCCTTTCGGCTGTAGGGCAGCTCGTAGTTCGCGATTTCGCGGAAATCGTCACTCATACTTCAATCCGCGCGTGAACGCGGCCTCCAGCAGCCATTCCCATTTTTTCGGTGTATCGCGAAAGTCGGGCTTCAGATCGAATTCGAGATGCATGATCCCGCTCTCACCGGCATGGGCCACGAGGCGTTCGAGCTCGGCGAAGCTCGTCACGTCCGGGTTGCCAATGATCAGGTCGCTCAGCCTGGCGTGGTTGGTTTCGTTCATGTCAGCTTCCTTTCACGCGATTGTGGAAACGAACCCGGTAAACAAGGCGCGGGCTGAATGCCTGCGCCTGCGCGTCAAAACCGGTCCGGTCATGCAGTACGTTGTTGCAGAGCACACCTTGTCCCTTCCCGAACCTTTTTGAGATCGTCATGGGGTCGGGCTTTTCAAGGGTGGCTTGCAGGAAAGCGACGGCCTCACGGGTGAGCGAATCGTCGCGCCATTCAATCGACCTCGTGCGGGCGGTGTAACGCATCTGCATCTCGCCCGTGTCCGGATCGGGGAAGAACACCGGGCCGACCGAAGCGGGCCGGACCGAGCCGTCGGCCTCGCGGTTCTCCGGGATCGTCATCGCCTCGGGGTGCAACAGCGCGGATACGTAGTCCGGGTTTTCGTCCATCAGCCGGATGTAGGCGATGGTGTGGTCGAGCAACTGATTCGATCCGCCATCGTCAGCCGGCTGCGCGGTGTGGAGGACCATGGCGCTGATTCGGTCGTCCGGGGCGTTGTAGTAACCGTCCGTGTGCCAGTTCATCTTGCGCTTGGAGTAGGGGATGTAGCCCTTCTGCGAAGGCGCATCGCTCTCGCGGAGGGCGACGATGCCGTCACCGCCTGCGGAGCGGTGCTTCTCGGCGATCCGCAGCCCGAACGCGTCGGCGAACGCCCGTAGTCCCGCCCGATTGTCATCCGAAGAATCAGACGCGGCGTACAAAGCAAGATTCGCCACGCGGCATCGCCGGATCAGCTCGTTTTTTTCCGCTTCGGAGGGGTTCGCGAGGTTTGAAATCTCGACAAAATCGGACGATTTGGCGGTTTCTGCGGCATCCATTCGCGCATCTCTCCAAATCCGATAAAAATCATCGGCTTTTGGGCTCTGCCAGAAAAACCTGTTGAGTTCTTGCGTCTTAATGGCTTCGTCCTCCCCGTTGGGACCATTCCGACTAAATTAGTCGGTAATATTCTTCTGCGTCTTTCGCACCTGCGGCAACTTTTTTCTTTTACATTCGATTATCCGGATGTGTAGATTAATGGCAATAAGGTTCGTCAGCAGACGGCGAAATGGTATGCGCTCGGGAGGATCTCACGCATGCCTTTTCTTTCAGGGCTGACTTTTGGGATTCGGTCGAAAGACCAATAAAGCGCGAACAACTCGTTAGGGAGGATCAGATGAAAGA
>Ga0180436_10003455_pt1 | contig 14515 bp, 11 predicted proteins | sample SS_ome_2_FD_132434 | JGI IMG/M metagenome (GOLD analysis project Ga0180436, IMG submission 132434) | Hypersaline lake sediment archaeal communities from the Salton Sea, California, USA - SS_3_S_2 metaG | ecosystem: Environmental > Aquatic > Non-marine Saline and Alkaline > Hypersaline >...
CCACGATCCGGCGGCCTTCACGCAGGGCCTCGATTTCGACGGAGAGACGCTCTACGAGTCGACCGGTCTGTACGGGGAGTCGAGCATCCGGCGCGTGGATCTGGAGACGGGTGACGTGCTTGAGATAGAGCATCTGCCGGCGGAGTTTTTCGGCGAGGGCTGCACCGTCTGGAAGGAGAGTCTCATTCAGCTGACCTGGAAGGCCGGCACAGGATTCGTGTACGACAAGGAGGCCTTTGGCGTGCTGGACCGATTCGGGTACCCCGGCGAAGGGTGGGGGCTCACGACGGACGGGCGTCGACTGATCATGAGCGATGGGACGAGCACCCTGCGCTTTCTCGACCCGGAGACCTTCCAGGAGCTGGAGCGGGTTGAGGTCCTCGACCGGGGCGAGCCAGTGGACCGTTTGAACGAGCTGGAGTGGATCCGCGGCCAGGTCTGGGCGAACGTCTGGCAGACGCCCAGCATCGTGCGCATCGACCCGAAGAGTGGTGAGGTGCTCGGCTGGATCGACCTCAGCCGTCTGGCCGAGGAGGAGACGGGTGGGGTGCTCAATGGCATCGCCGTACAGGGCCGGCACGTGTACGTGACCGGGAAACGGTGGTCCTCGATCTACCGCATAGAGGTGCAGCCTGCCCAACCGACGCCCGCGGGATCCTGAGCCTCCGGCACTGACGTCGTTGTGGGTCCGCCGGATCGTGCCGGGAGGCCCCATGGGGCTGAATACGAGGCTGATTGTCACGCTGTCCGCCCTTGCCGTGCTTTCCTTCGCCGCAGCGGGCTGCAGCCCGAGGCTGGAGCCATTGGTTCTTTCTCCGTCTCCGACGTTGGTTCCGCCCTCGCCTAGCCCCCTACCCACGGAGATCCCGCCGACGGCCACGCCGGTACCGCCGCCCACCCCTACGCCATCCCCAACGCCCGCGCCCACCATCAACCCGACCAGGCTGTCCAACCAGATCGACGCCGCCCAAGGGGCGATAGCCTCCCGGAGCGTCGATCCGATCTGCCTCCAGCAGGGGGATGCGGACGATGACGGGATCCCGGAATGGGTGGGTGTCTATCTACAACCGGGCGACCCGGGCAGGCTTCGAGGTTTCGTCCTCGACGATACCGGATGGTACGATCTGCAACCGCCCACCGAGGAGGGCGGCGGCATGGGCACGTACCCCACGTGCGGGCTGACCATCGAGGATCTCAACCGGGATGGGCGGACCGAGCTGCTGATTGAGGGCCGCCTAGCAGGGAACGTCGATCTGCTCCATATGTTTGTGTGGCAGGGCGATGGCTACGGCCTGCTGGCCTCCTTTCAGGGCGATGTGGGCGTGGACGCGCGGGACACGGACGGCGACCTCATTCCAGAGATCATCGCCCGCTACCACGCTGGGACGGGGCTGGCGTGGGAAGCCGTTCACACCTGGGACGGAAGCCATTACGGATGGACGTGGGAACGGTATGCCTGGCTCCATTGGGACCGCCCGCATGCGCTCACGTCGGACCAGCCGCGGAACGCGGTCATCTGCTACTACCTGGCTTTGGACGGACGGGACCTGCCGGGTGCCTACGATTTGCTGAGTGGCGAGGCGCAGGGGACCGAGCCTTATGGAGGGTGGGCGGTGGGTTTTTCGACCACCCTCGGGGTGGAGGTCGGCTCGGTGCGGGAGATCGAGCGGACGGCCGACACGGCCCGAGTGACGGCCCAGGTCCGCGCCTACGACAACGAGGGGGGATACGCTGTTGGTCGAATGTGGGATGTCACCTGGAACCTCACCCTGGAAGGAAACGGTTGGCGGCTCAACGACAGCACCGCCGACCTCCTCGATGAGTGGGAGGCACCTTACTACCGGTGAAGGGGGTGGGGCAGGGCGACGTCGGTGGGGAGTCATCTTGGAGCGCACGCGTTCCGTGCGATGCACCACGCAATTACAAGTTGTGACGCAGGCCAAAACGGCCTATAATGGGCGACAGATAGGAAGCGCGTAGGCGGCGCACTGGACCCGCCTCGTGCCAACGGGAGGACTACGATTACACGAATCTCTGAGCCAACGGGCTCGCCGATTGAGCGGGCTTTTCTGGTCGGGGTAGAGGCGAAGGGCCCCGGCTCGTTTTCTGCCAGTCACGACTGGCCTGTGAAAGAATCCCTTGCCGAGCTTGAGCGGCTCGCGCACACCGCTGGGATGGTCGTGGTCGGCTACGAGACGCAACAGTTGATCCATCCCCACCCGGCCACGTTCATTGGACCGGGGAAGGCGAGGGAGATCCGCGAGCAGGTCGAGGAACTCGCTGCCAACGCGGTGCTTTTTGACGACGAGCTCTCCCCGCGCCATCAGCGCGAGTTGGAGGAGGTCCTCGGCGAAAAGATCAAGCTGCTCGACCGGACCGCCCTCATTCTGGACATCTTCGCGCAGCATGCTCATACCCGAGAGGGCCGACTCCAGGTGGAGCTGGCGCAGTATGAGTACCGGCTGCCGAGACTGACGCGCGCCTGGACTCACCTGGCACGCCAGGCGGGTGGCCGTGCCGGCGGCGCGACGGGCAGCGTCGGCGTCCGGGGACCGGGAGAGTCCCAGCTTGAGACGGACCGCCGCGTCATTCGCCGACGCATCACGTACCTGAAGGAGGAGCTGGAGAGCGTACGTGCCCACCGGAAGCGCCATCGGTCGCGGCGACGCCGGGAGGGCATGCCGACCGTGGCCCTGGTTGGCTACACCAACGCGGGGAAGTCGACGCTCCTCAACGCCATCGCCGACGCTGACGTGATGGTGGCCGATCAACTCTTCGCCACGTTGGATCCCACTACGCGCCGGGTTCAGTTGCCCGGCGGCGGCACGACGCTCTTCACGGACACTGTGGGTTTCATCCAGAAGCTCCCCACCCAACTCGTGGCTGCGTTCCACGCCACGCTTGAGGAGATCAGTGAGGCCGATCTCCTCATCCACGTCCTTGACGCGACACATCCCCACGCGCGCCGCCATGCGGCGGAGGTTGAGGCAACGCTGGAGCGACTCAAGGCGTCCCGCAAACCGACCATCACAGCATTGAACAAGATCGACCGGCTCTCTTCACCGGGGGCCGTCTCTGCTGACCTGCTCGAGGCCCCCAACGCCATCACGCTCTCTGCGCTTACGGGCGATGGGATCCCGGAGTTGCTCGATCGGGTAGAGGAGATGCTGGAGCGTCAGATGGCGCATGTGGCAGTGCTCATTCCCTACGAGCATGGTGAGTTGGTCGATCTGTTCCACCGCCGTGGACTCATTGAGGATGAGACGCACACTGGGGAGGGCACACGGATTGTTGGGTTGGTTCCGCAAGAGTTGGTCGGGCACTTCGAGGAGGTGCGTATCGACGTCGGAACAGCGCCGGTGGCATCGAGCGCCACGGGCAAAGACGGAGCCGGGCCCGATCTCTCGGCGTGAGCGCGCGACCGCAGCCGTGCAGTCGCGCGCGTTGAGCACCATCCAGCTAACGCTAACCAGGAGGCAACGTTGTGAAGCTACACGAGTATCAGTCCAAGAGGCTCTTTGAGAAGCAAGGCGTTCCGATTCCCTCCGGGGCCATCGCCAGCACGCCCCAGGAGGCCCGCGATGCAGCCAAGCAACTGGGCGGTCGCGTGGTCGTGAAGTCCCAGGTTCTGGTCGGTGGGCGGGGGAAGGCCGGGGGCATCAAGCTGGCGGACGGCCCGGAGGAGGCGGCTGCGCACGCGAAGGCTATCCTCGGCATGCGCATCAAGGGGCTGCCCGTGCGCAAGGTCCTCATCGACGAGGCTGCGGACATCGCCCAGGAGATCTACCTTGGCATCGTGGTGGACCGCGCCGCTCGTCGAGCGGCGATGATGGCGTCTTCCGAGGGTGGTGTTGAGATCGAGGAGGTCGCCCGGGTGAATCCCGAGGCGATCAAGCGCGTCACGATCGATCCCTGCCTTGGCCTGCGAGGCTATCAGACCCTCCAACTCGCCAAGGGAATCGGGCTCCCGAAGGCGCAGTACAGAAGCTTCGGGCGCATTGCCCAGGGGCTCTACAGCGCCTTCACCGCGTACGACGCGTCCCTCGCGGAGATCAATCCGTTGGTGATGACGGGCGGTGGTGAGCTCCTGGCGGTCGACGGGAAGATGGTCATCGACGATAGCGCGCTCTTCCGGCATGCCGACCTGGCCGAGATGCGAGACGTGGAGGCCGAGGCGCCCGCCGAGCGGGAGGCCCGCCAGGCCGGCTTGAGCTACGTCAAGCTCGACGGCACGATTGGCTGTATGGTCAACGGCGCGGGTCTGGCAATGGCGACGATGGACATCATCAAGCACTTCGGGGGGGCGCCAGCGAACTTCCTGGACATCGGCGGCGGAGCCCAGGCAGAGCGCGTGGCGAAGGCGCTCCGTCTGATTCTCGAGGACGAGAGCGTCGCGGCAGTCCTCTTCAACATCTTCGGCGGCATCACCCGCTGCGACGAGGTGGCGCGAGGCATTCTCGCGGCCTTCGAAGAGGTCAAGCCCAGCGTGCCGCTGGTGGCACGGCTGGTGGGCACGAATGAGAAAGAGGGACGCGCGCTCCTCGACGCATCAAGCTACGACCTGATCACCGCAGAGACACTGGCGGACGCGGCGCAGCGAGCTGTCGCGGCAGCCGGATAGGAGGATAGCGTGGCAATTCTGGTCGACAAGGATACACGATTACTGGTACAGGGGATCACCGGGCGCGAGGGGGAGTTCCACAGCACCCAGATGCTTGACTACGGGACGCAGGTCGTCGCGGGTGTCACCCCGGGCAAGGGTGGCGCGCGAGCGTGCGACGATCGAGTGCCGGTCTTCGACACCGTCGCGGAGGCGATGGCAGAGACGGGCGCCAACGCCTCGATCATCTACGTACCTGCACGGTTTGCGCCCAACGCGATTATCGAGGCTGCCGACGCCGGGATGGATCTGGTCGTCTGCATCACCGAGGGCGTCCCGGTGCTCGACATGATCGAAGTGCGGGCCTACCTCGACCATCAGGGGACGCGGCTGGTCGGCCCCAATTATCCCGGACTCCTGTCCCCCGGGCAGGCCAAGGTAGGTATCATGCCGGGGCACATTGCGGCCCCGGGGCCGGTGGGCGTCGTTTCGCGCTCGGGGACGCTGACGTACGAGGTCGTCTACGCTCTCACAAACCGCGGCATTCGCCAGACTACGTGCGTGGGGATCGGCGGCGATCCAATCATCGGCACGGACTTCATCGATGCCCTTACGCTCTTTGAGCAGGATGGGGAGACGGAGCAGGTGGTCCTCATCGGCGAGATCGGCGGGACGGCAGAGGAGCGCGCAGCCGAGTTCATCGACGAGCACATGACCAAACCCGTCACGGCCTTCGTTGCGGGTCGAACGGCGCCTCCGGGGAAGAGGATGGGCCACGCCGGCGCCATCATCCAGGGCGGAACTGGGACGGCGGCCGACAAAATCGCGGCTTTCGAAGCCGTGGACGTGCCGGTTGCGGAGCACCCGGAGCAGATCGCCGATATCGTCGAGGGCCGGGCCGGTTTGTAGACGAGCCTCAGATGGGGTGGGGAGCTGTTCGTCCGCCGCGGCGGCGCCAGCGGACCCTCCCATCCAGGTAGTGAGATACGATCTGAGTCAACATTGAGTCTGAGAACCGATGGAAATCCAGAACCGGTGTCACAGCCGATTCTGGATTTCGCACGTAGGCATATGGCGAAGGGTACGAAGATCGATTCCGGCCTTCTGGTGGCCGTTCTCGTCGGGCTACTGGCGGCGCTGCCGTTCCTGATGCGACCCAGCCTTCCCCACCAGACGGACGCGGAGCTGCACGTCTACCGGACGGCGGAGCTCGGCCATCTGATCGACGGGGGCGTCCTCTACCCCCGCTGGGCGGCGAATCTCTATCTTGGATATGGCTATCCCCTCTTCCACTACTACGCACCGTTCACATACCACCTGGGGCACGCGTTTGCGACGATCCTGCCGGGTGCCGGCATCGTCGCGGCGACCAAGGCCGTCTTCGTGTCCGGCCTTCTGCTCGCGTCGTTAGGCGCCTATTTGCTCGGCCGTGCCCTCTTCCAGCCCAGTGGAGGGGTCCTGGCCGCGACGTCCTTCACCCTGTCGCCCTACGTGGTCTTCATCGACCCGCACGCTCGGGGGGCACTGGCCGAGCATTTCGCCATCTGTCTCTTGCCTCTCACGCTCTATCTCCTCCACCGGCTCCTGGCACGCCCTGGACCATGGCGGCTTGGGGGCGCATCCCTGGCCCTGGCGATCCTGGTCTTCAGCCATAACCTGCTGGGGCTCGTGGCAAGTGCCATCCTCTTCGCCTATTGGACCTGGCAGACGCTGATGGGCACCCCGTTCCAGCGGACGCGCTGGGGTCTGGCTGCCTTCGCGGTGGCCGCCGGGCTGATCGCCTTTTTCTGGCTGCCGGCTCTGCTGGAGTACCATGCTGTTAAGCTCGAGGTGATCGGGCCCGGCCACTTTGACTTCCGGGAGCACTTCTCTTCCCTCGCCGAACTCCTGGGCCCGTCCCTGCGGATCGACTGGGGTGCCGTCGGGCCGCGCTTCCATCATAACCTGGGCCCAGCCCAGTGGCTTCTCGCTCTGCCGGCCTTGGGCGCACTGGTGCAGGCCCTGCGGCAGCACGGCCGGTTGACACCGGAAGCACGCCAGCTGACCTTCTTCATCATCAGTGCGGCAGGCCTGGTCTTCTTGATGCTCCCAGTGTCGACGCCCGTCTGGGAGATCATCCCGGGTATGCCGTACCTCCAGTTCCCCTGGCGGTTGCTGGGCCCGACAAACCTGATGCTGGCCGTCTGCGCCGCCGGCGGGGCAACCCTTCTGCCGCCGCGGCCGTGGCGCGCCGCCCCGATTGCGGGCGGATTGGCTCTCCTGCTGGTGACGGCTCTCCCGCTTCTCTACCCCGCACCGTGGGAGGCTGATTTCGGCGGGACTGATGCCCACGACATCATCGCCTGGGAGCGAGAGAGCCAGGCACTGGGTACGACCTCCACGGGTGATTTCCTCCCTGCGTCCGTCGAGGTGATCCCATCGGCGTCCGGGAGTCTGGTCGAGTCCTACGTTCGCCCGGGGCCCATCGACAAAGTCAATCGAGCCACTCTCAAGGAGGGTACGAATGTGGCGGTGGTGAGCCACGGACCGACGCACGATCTCTTCGATGTGACGACGGCTCGTCCCTTCGTGCTCAGGCTCTACACGTTCCATTTCCCGGGCTGGACGGCGTACGTGGACGGCGCAGAGGTTCCCATCGAGATCGGGCGGCCCGAGGGCTTCATCACCGTACGGATACCCGAGGGACGGCACGAGGTACTCATCCGATTTGAGGACACGCTCGTGAGGAAGGTGGGGTGGGGCGTCGCCGTCCTCAGTCTGGCGGTCCTTGTGGGCGTGCTTCTTCTTTGGCGACCCGAGCCTGGACCCGCCGGGGAGAAAACGGATGGGGGATTCGGTGGCAGAGCTGCTCTCTGCATGATCCTGCTGGTGGCGGCAGCGGGTGTGGTCAGGGGGTTCCCGGGGGCGGCGCGGGGGTGGGCCTACGTGGATTCGGCGCCAGGCTCGGCCCTGCCCGCGCAGCAGTGCGCCCAGGCGAACTTCGCGAACGAGATCGAGCTCATCGGCTACGACCTGCCCCAGAAGCCCGTGAGGCCCGGTGACAAACTGGACGTGGTCCTATACTGGCGGGCGCTCAAGCCACCGGCGGAGAACTATCAATCCTTCGTCCACGTTGCCCAGCCCCTGGACCGGGTCTGGGCACAGGAGGACCACCTCAATCCAGGCGGCCTTCCCACGCGTCGGTGGCCCACCGACGCCTACGTGTGGGATGAATACGTCATTGAGATCCCTCCCGGGACACCGGAAGGCGTGTACAGCGTCAATGTGGGGATTTACGTACGGTCGGAGGGAAGGCGTTTGGAGCGCCGCGGCGAGGGGAATCAGCCGGCTGCAGACAGTTTCGTCGTTGGCACGGTCATCGTCTCTGACTGAGGCTGCGGGAGGCCGGGACGCCCGATCTGAAAGCTGGATGCAGTGCTTTCCACGCCAGGTATGACGAAGCCGATTTCTGCTTTGTCGACACCGACCACAGAAATCGGCTGTGATCCCAATACGACTGGTTCTCGGGGCCAGGGGAACCCGACTGGCGAGCCCCAGGGACTTGGCTCCTACTCCTCGTTTGCGTGCTGGCTCAGCGTCCGCTCGAGGATGTCCTCACGCTCAGTGTCGTCGCCCTTTCGCTTCTTGTCTGCGCGCTTGTCGCCTACGCCCCGGCTCCTATCCGCTTTGGCCCGCTCCATAGCAACCTCCATCGCCGTTTGAGGCGTTAGCTCTTCCTCCTCAGCCTCCTCCGGCTCCGGCTCTGCGACTACTTCCTGCTCGAGGCCCTGGCGGGTCAGGTCGATGCGCTGTCTCTGACGATCGATACGCAGGATGCGCACCTCGATCTCATCGCCAAGACTCACCATCTCGGTTGGATGCTCCACGTACCCGGCGGACATCTCTCGGACATGCAGCAGGCCTGGTCGTTCAGCGCCGATATCCACGAATGCGCCGTACTGCTCGATGCGGGTCACCCGGCCAGTGTAGATTCGGCCCTCGTTGAGTTCACTCCAGGTGACGTCCGGCGGCTGGATCATGGTCAGACTGACCCGATTCTGGTCTGGCTGTACCTCTGTGATCCACACCGTGATCTCATCTCCAACGTTCACAGCCTCGGAGACGGCGTCAACCTCCCCGTCGCCGGCCAGCTGAGAGATGTGCAGCAAACCTTCGCAGGACAAACCGACATCGACGACGGCACCATGCAGACCAATCTCGGTCACGGTGCCCTCCAGTCGCATCTTCGGCTCAAGATCCTCGATGGAAAGCGGTCTACTATCTGTCTTATCGCTCACGTAACTACCTCCTAGTTGATGATGTCGGTACGACGAACCCAATCCGTTATTCTACTACAGACGCATCCCTTGTCAAGGAGGGATGCAAGCCTTCGCATAGTTGTCAAGCCCGTCACGCGCCGCTACCACGCAGCCGACGGGAAGGTCACGATGCCGGCGTGGACGCCAACTCGCTTGTACATCTTCACCCCGGTGAAGGGCATGTCCATGATCCCATCGTGGATCGCCCAGCTGCGCGCGCGGACGGTCCGCCAGGCGTCTGGCGACCGAAATGGCGTACTTCCATCCAGTCGGCGGTGGAGTAGGCCGCCGGGCGCGAACTCGCGGTTGATCCACTCCATACTCCCCAGGCCCAGCGCGTAAGCAAAGCCCAGCCGTTCAAAGAGGATGGCGTTGTGGTATGCCAGAGGTTGCAGGTAGTAGGCGTCGTGGTGCAGGGCGGACACAAAACGCCCCAGAATTGGCACCAGGTCTCGAGTCAAACGTAGCCCCTGCCGGACCTGCCCCGGCGCAAGGCCTGCGTGCATAGCCCTGACCTCCTCAGGCAGGTTTCGCGCCGCCGTGGCAAACGCTGTTGGGGTACCGTCGGGCAGCCGGTCGGTGTCGAATCGCTCCGAGGCGGGGTCATTCACCATGAACATCATCACCTCGATCTGGTTCGTGGTGGTATCGGCGAGTTGGAGGTAGAGCAGAGGGTCCTGGGCAGCCGGCCTGTGACGGAGTTCCAGTTCGACGCTGCTGGCCCCTGGTCTTACCTCGAAGAAGGAGGACGAGGAACTGCTTGCCACCTGATCCGGATCGAGTTCAAATCGGAGCAGGACGTCCAGCGGGAGAAGGCTGCAGTACGCCAACCGTCCCTGCTCCCCAGGTAGGGCGTTGAGCCCGCCTACGGTGCGCACGTCGAGACCCGAGAGGACCTCGAACGGGTCGGCGACCGTCGGTCTCACCGGCGGCGATCGCGCATCGCGCGCTCGATCTCTCGCTGCGCATCACGCTCGGCTATGGAGCGCCGCTTATCGTGCTTGGCCTTCCCCTTCGCCAGGGCAATCTCCACTTTGGCTCGCCCGTTTCGCAGGATCATCTGGAGTGGGATGATGGTATAGCCGCTCCGCTCTACCTCCGAGATGAGCCGGTCGATCTGATAACGGTGGAGGAGGAGCTTCCGCGGTCGCATCGGGTCGTGACCGTAGTACTGCCCCGCCGGCTTGTAGTGACCAATGTGGACGTCCAGCAACCAGAGTTCGCCGTCGCGCGGGCGCACGAAACCGTCGCGGATGGTGACGCGCCCCTCGCGGATCGACTTGATCTCCGTGCCCTTCAGGACAAGACCTGCCTCGTAGCGGTCCTCGATGTGATAGTCGTGAAGGGCCTTCCGATTCCTCGCGACGACCTTGATACCTTCTCTAGCCATCATTCGCCTTCCGAGAGATACTCAATGGCACGCTCAAGTTGGGGATCATCATCTGGATCCTCGAGTTGCTCCTCTACAGTCCAGGGAACCTCAATATCTGGCTTCAAGCCCTCCCCCTGAATCCGCTGACCGTCCGGCGTGAACCAAAGCGCCACGGTAACCCGCAGCTCCGACCCGTCGCTAAGTGTGAACGGGCGTTGGACCGACCCCTTGCCGAAGGTTGGGGAACCGATCAAGACAGCGCGTTTGTGATCCTGAATCGCTCCGGCCACAATCTCCGACGCGCTGGCCGAGCCGTTATTCACCAGAACGACGAGGGGTACGTCCTCAGCCACGTCGCCCGCCCGGGCATTGAACTCGCGCTCCCTTCCGTCGGAGAAGCGCTCGACGGCCACCAGCTTGTCGCCCAGAAAGAGATCCGCCACGTCGATGGCCTGATCGAGCCAGCCCCCTGGATTCTGCCGCAGGTCGAGCACGATGCCCGCCGGATCCTCCTCCATCAGAGAAGCCAGTCCTTCTTTCATCGCCTCCGTGGCCGTGGCGCTGAACTCGTGGAGTCGGATGTAGCCGATGTTGTCCTCCAGCATCTCCGTCTCCACGATGGGGATCTCCAGACGCGCCCGCTCCACAGTCACGGAAAATGGCTCGGCGTCCTCGGCTCGCTCGACGGTCAACTCCACCGCGGAGCCGGCCGGCCCGCGTATCTTCCCGATTGCCTCGTAGAGGGTGTCCCCAACAATGGACTCGCCGTCGACGGCGACGACCCGGTCCTCGGCCCGAAGGCCGGCCACCTCCGCCGGCCCTCCTTCAAACGTGTCGACGATTCGAACCCGCCCATCCTCGTCCATGTCCACAAAAGCACCAATGCCCTCGAACTCGCCGGTGGCGTCCTCTTCCAGGATCGTGGCGACGCTTGGCTCGATGAAGGCCGTGTACTTATCCCCCAGGGTCTCCAACAAGCCCCGGATCGCGGCGTAGGTCACCTGCTGCATGTCGGGCAGGTCGTCGTAGTAGTGCCGCTGTACCAGGTCCCAGACCTCCCAGAACAACTGGAAAGTCTGCTCCGTCTCGTTCCGCGGTGTCGGGCGGGGGCGGGGCGTCGGCGTCGGCTCCACCGTCGGCTCTGGGCCCGGCGGCGACGGTGAAGACTCGCTCTCGTCCGCACTAGGGGATGGGGTCGATGACCAGATCGGCAGATCACCCCCCTGTTGCGTCAGTAAGCAGGCAGACCCAAACCCCGCGGCGAACGTGGCCGCAGCAGCACCGAGGACGATGATGGTGACCAGCAAGACTCTGATGATCGTGCGCGACGTTCTGTCCATCTCTACTCCGATTCTAGGTATTCGACAGCTCGTCTGAGGGGTGTATCCTCGCCCTCTGTGTCGGCCGCGACCTCGGTGTCGGGTGTTAGGCCTTCCCCCGCAATCGGCTGCCCGTTGGGGGTGAGCCAGATGGCCGACGTGACGTGAAGCGAGGAACCGTCGGCCAGGTCGTAGATCTCCTGGACGGAGCCTTTCCCAAACGTCGTCTCACCGAAAAGTCGCGCCCGGTCGTTATCCCTGAGTGCGCCTGCCACAATCTCCGCCGCACTGGCGGTGTCTCCGTCCACGAGGACGGCAAGAGGGGTCGAGAGGTCGCCTTTCCTGTCTGCACGGAACGTGCGCTCCGCCTCTCGCCCGCGCTGCCGCATCACCACGTCGCCCTTCCTCAAGAAACGCTCCGCGACGGTGACGGCCGTGTCCACCAGGCCACCTCGGTTGCCCCTCAGATCCAAGACCAGTCCCCGAGCGCCTTCGCTGTCCAGGCCGTCCAGGGCCGATGCCAGCTCCCCGGCGGTCCGCTCTGTGAAGCGGTCCACGCGGACGTATCCCGTGAGCTCCGTCTCCATCCGCCAGGTCACGGACGGGATTTCGATCAGCTCCCGCTCCACGACGGCCGTGCGGGTAGCTCCCGAGGGCTTGCGGACGGTGATCTCGACCTCAGTGCCCACGTCGCCGCGGATCATCGCTGCGATGTCATCCGCTGGCGTGCCAGCGCTGAGGCGTCGGCCATCCACTGCTGTCAACACGTCACCGACGGTGATGCCCGCGCGTTCAGCAGGGGAGCCCGGATAGGGCTCGAGCGTGACCTCACCGGCGTCGTTGGTGGTCAAGCGGGCGCCAATGCCGCCGTGCGCCCCGCGCAGCTCGTCTTTCTCCAGCGAGCGGGGGACCGGCTCCACAAGTCTCGTGTGAGCATCCAGAAGGCCGAGGGCCCCGCGAATGGCGCCGTACGCGCGTGCCTGCGCCGACGGCACCTCGCCATAGAAATGCTCATCCACGCGCTCCCAGGCCTCCCAGAAAAGCGCCATCTCCGGCGCCCCGGGGGTTCTGGTAGCCTGGGTACGTTCTCTGAGGGCGTATACGCCGAAACCGGCACCGTAGGACAGTGCCAGGAGGACAGCAATGGTGGCGCCCAGTAACAACCGACTCTTATGCTCTTCTACCATGGATCGAACAGGTGTTCGGATGCTTCCGAACGGTCGGTATTTTAACACAAAGGGATGGTGCAGCAAGTGCTGCGGCCCCCACGGTCGGCGGCAGGACTGCGTGGCGAGCGGCGTCGCAGACGTGATGGGGCAGGGCGCGGGGCGTCGACGACAGAAGGCGATGCGCCGGCGGACTGAGTGCTTCCGCGAGGCCTAGCCTCAGCCGCGGGCGTGGCGGCGATCAAGTCCGGTGCGGGTCTCTGGTGGGTGTCCGTGAGGTGGGGACCAGAGGCCTGGCTTCGCAATGGGGTGGGCGGTTGTTGCGCAGGACACGGGAGGTGCTTCTTCTTGAGTGACGTGATGATTCGCATAAGTATAATTATACGAGGGCTAGTCCCTCGTGTTCTGCGCGCTTGACACCGCGCTCAGCCCGGGGTAATCTCTCACGTGACCCCTCCTGAGATGAGCACCGCAGGGGCTGAGATAGGAGACCCATAGATGCAGTTCCAAATCGCAGCTGAACCGCACCCCTGGCCGCCCGCTGCGCGCGCACGGCCCGGCGAATGCGCTGTTATCGTGGTGGACATGCAGCACGACTACTGTACGCCCGGTTTCTACATTGAAAGGGCTGGCTACCAGACAGCCCCTCTGCGGGCGCCCATACCGCATATCGCCCGGGTCCTCAGAGCTGCGCGCAGCACCGGCCTCCACGTCGTCTACACACAGCACAGTCGTCCATCTGGCCGCCCTGAGGCGGCTCCTGGTGCTGATTCGCGCGGCTCAGCCCCTCCCGGTCCGGCTCTCCGCGGAGAACCGGGCTGGGAGATCGTGCCGGAGCTGGAGCCGGAGCCAAGCGAGGTCGTCATCCAGAAGACGACGATCAACGCATTCTGCTCTGGCGAGCTCAGGCACCTGCTGGACGGGGCCGGGATCCGGTACCTGGCCCTCTGCGGCAACACCATCGACGTCTGCGTCCACTCCACGCTTCGCGCAGCCGTTGACCTTGGGTACGACTGCCTCCTCCTTGCCGACTGCTGCGGCGCTGTGGAGGAAGGCCTACGCCGTTGGGCCATCGAGTCCGTCAAGGTCGAGAGTGGCGTGTTTGGCGCCGTAGCCACCGCCACGTCCTTCGTTCAAGGCCTCAGCCAAGTCTGAGCTCAGCCCTCCGGCGGGGTGTGTGCAGAGGACGGCTCCAGCACCCGTTTGCTTGAGAGGTCACCTGCTAGCGTGTCTCCCCTGACGGCATCCTTGAGAGCTGTGCCCTCGGCCTGATACATAACGTGTAGTGCGCGACAGGCGCTGCGCAGGGCAGCAGATTCGCCGCCTTGTGTACTATACGAAGGGCCTCACCTCACCCTCTCTCCCGCCGCCCTTTCACCCCCGACCCCAGAGAACGGCCAGCCTTGCCGCAATGCATATTGCAGCAAGGCCAATAGCCTCGCCGGGTGTGCCGCCCCATAGCCGAACTCGCGCGCAAGGCGGTTTGCAGACTGCCGCCTCCCGCCTTCGAGGCAGCAGGGTGGATCTGCCCAAGCAATGCCTCAGCGGCAAGTCCTTCGATACCGGTAGTTCAGGTGAGTGCCTCGGGCCCAGAGAGACTGCAGTGGAGTTTGCATTGCCGGTCGGATACCAGGGGTCACCGCCGTTGGGACTGTAACGCGGGGACGGCGGGTGCGTTGTAAGGTATTCTATGCTATAATCGGCGCTGTGAAACGAGAAGCGTTCGAGAGACTCGTTGCAGAGGCACTGGACAACCTCCC
>Ga0180436_10003456_pt1 | contig 14512 bp, 5 predicted proteins | sample SS_ome_2_FD_132434 | JGI IMG/M metagenome (GOLD analysis project Ga0180436, IMG submission 132434) | Hypersaline lake sediment archaeal communities from the Salton Sea, California, USA - SS_3_S_2 metaG | ecosystem: Environmental > Aquatic > Non-marine Saline and Alkaline > Hypersaline > Sediment...
CTTCAGGCTATATGACATTGGCTTCACTGTATCAATTTATGGGAGATTATTCTAAATCGTTAGAATTTTATCATAAGGCTTTAAGCATCAACGAAAAAGTGCTTGGGGAGGAGCATGTTTCCACTGGTTCAATTTATACCGGTTTAGGTTATCTGTACGGGGATATAGGAGATTTCAGTAAAGCTAAGAATTATCATGAAAAGGCTATGGCTATTACAGAAAAATTTCTTGGAAAGGAACATATACTTACTGCGGTGAATTACATTGCACTGGGTTCAAGCTATCAAAAGATGGAAGATTATCCGTTGGCTTATCAATATGCCAAACAAGGTTTTAACATTTTTTTAAAAAACAGAAATCGCGTGTTTACTTTATTGGATTCCACACAAAAGGAGAAATACCTTAAGTCAACTTCAGGATATATCTCATCTTTGTTATCGAGTTCCTACCAATATGTGCAGGGGTTAAATGAACAGAATAATGCTGTTAAAGTCCAACAGATCCTTCGATCAAGCGCAAATGCCTGGCTCAATTATAAAGGAAGTATATTTGACAGTGAGAATGCTATAGCTGTACTCTATGGTAAAACACAAGATCATACACTAAAATTAAAAATAGATGATCTTGTTATGTCTAAACGAGTATTGGCAAAACTTTACCAATCTCTTCCAAACTTGACTGAACTGGAAGTATGGAAAACAAAAATTAAAACTATAGAAGCAAGGATCTCTAAACTTACCACTGAAATTTCCGCTGAAGCAACTAGTTTTAAAGAACAGCAAGGATTGAAGAATATTGACTATAAAGATATTGCTTCTCGCCTAAAAGAGAGTGAGCTTTATATTGATTATGCCAGGACGGGAGGATACTATTATCTCTTCACACTCGATAAACAGGAGAATATTGAATTTATTCAAATAGATAAGAACAGTACCAAAATGATAGACTCCATTGTGAAGAGTTTCAGAGCTGATCTCAACACTATCCTTGATAATACCAAGATAAGTGAACAGACACTTCAAACCTTGACCGAAAGATCCAAAGAGAAACTCTCAGAGCTCTTCAGGATTGTCATCCAAAAGCCATTGGGAGTTACAATCAAAGATAAAAGCTCTCTAATAATTTCTCCAGATGGTGCATTACGACTCTTACCATTTGAAGCTCTCTACGATAATGAGCATAGCAAATATTTCATTGAAGCAAAAGAGATACGATACACTCCCAGCGGAAAAGAGTTGGTGAGACTTTATAGATATTCTAAGGACAAAGTATCCAAGGCCAAAAAGAGTGCCGTGATCTTTGCTAATCCAGACTTTAATATCGAATTAGCTTCACAGAATCAAGAACAAATAGTTATTACACCAAACACCAACCGTTCTGGTATCATCAAATCCCTCTTTAGAATGCGCTTCGATCCTCTACCTGGGACTGAAGCTGAAGCCAAAGCGGTCAAAGCAACAATGAAAAAAGAGTTTGTATCAGAGTATCAAACCAATAACGCTACAGAATCGACTTTAATGAAGGTGAAAGAACCAAAGTTCCTTCATATAGCCACACATGGTTTCTTTATCAATGACAATAACATTCCCAATCCTATGCTCAAATCAGGGATAGCATTGGCTGGAGCCAATACTAGTGCAATCCAAGGGAAGAGTGACGGAATCGTTACCGCACTTAAGCTATCAGGGCTTGACCTGAAAAGAACAGACCTTGTAGTCTTATCTGCATGCCAAACAGGTGTTGTGGATATCAATTCTACAGACAGTGTCTCCGGATTGAGTAAGGCATTCATACAGGCTGGAACAAAAAATATTGTGATGAGTTTATGGTCTGTTGATGATCAGGCAACCAAGGAACTTATGGCATCTTTTTATCAGGAGATGAAACACAGCAATAACTATGCAAAAGCGCTTAAAGCAGCAAAGCTGAAGATGATAAGTGAAGGTAGACATCCTTTCTATTGGGCTGCGTTTGTGCTGAGCGGATTGTAGAAAGAAAAACTGAATTTAACTGTAAAGGTGATAGCATAAATAAACAAATCTTACTCTATAGGAAGCTGCAGGTGAACAAGACTATTATACTAATTATCGTGACTTTTCTTTTAGCAGGTTGTACAAGCATGTTGAAGGAATACCCTCGTCCTTCAAGCTATGCATATACAAACTATAAATCCACCAAAATTGGAAGTTTATTTGAAAAAGAGACTGTAAAGCATCCTGGTAAATCAGGTTTTCACCTCATACCTTATGGTCAAGAAGCATTTACATCACGTATTGCAATGACTGAAATGGCGGAAAAGAGTCTTGATCTACAGTATTACCTCTGGCATTCTGACAGTTCGGGAACACTCTTGGCCCATCATGTTATCAAGGCAGCTGAGAGAGGTGTCAAAGTGAGGATCCTGCTGGATGATATCGGTTTGGCAGGATATGACTCGATCATTGCGGCAATGGATGCGCATCCAAATATCCAGATAAGAATTTTCAATCCATTTGTACTTCGAAGTTCACGCATATTTAATTTTATACATGATTTTGATCGCTTGAACCATCGTATGCATAACAAGACATTTGTTATGGATAATTCTGTTGCAATCATTGGTGGGCGTAATATAGGAGATGAGTATTTTGCTGTTTCAAAAGAGAGTAACTTCAGAGATATGGATATAGCAGCAGCAGGTCCGATCGTACGGGAAATCTCTCATGTATATGATTATTTCTGGAATGGCGACTGGTCCGTACCTATCTATGCTTTGGCCAATAAAACATATACTCTGAAAGAACTTAAAGAGGTAAAGAAGAAAATAGAACAAAAAGTAGTTGAAACCAAGTTTCCATATGTTTTAGATAAAGATGTAAAATCATTGAGGTCAAGGCTCATTTCTATTCGTGATAATTTTATCTGGGCAAAAGGGCAATACGTTTGGGATGACCCAAAAACCATGAGTGTTAGTGTTGATGAACAGAAAGGAACAATGATTGAGAAACTTGCGATGAGGGTCAATAGTTTACAAAAACAGCTTTATATGGAATCAGCTTACTTTATCCCAAGAGATTCTGGGGTAGACGCTTTGGCGCGTTTGCATGAACGTGGTGTCAAAATACGGGTTTTAACCAATTCACTGGCCTCGAATGATGTTGTAGCTGCACATGCAGGATATGCCGGTTATAGAAAAAAACTCATTTCAAGTGGGGTTGAACTCTATGAATTGAGACCGGATGCCGGCGGTAAAAATGTGACCAATAAAAAGATGTTGACCGACACGAGTAATTCTGGATTACATACGAAAACAATGGTCTTTGATGACAATGCCGTATTTGTCGGAAGTTTTAACCTTGATCCACGCTCAGCAGCAATAAACACAGAGGGTGGACTTTATGTAGAGAGTGTAGAACTGGCAGAAGAAGTCATAAAGTATATGAAAGATGGGGTTAAACCGAGAAATAGTTACCGAGTTGAACTTGATAATGAAGGAGAACTTTTATGGATAACGATAATTGATGGTAAAAAAGTTATTTATGACATAGATCCGGAAGTTGGTGCATGGAAAAAATTTCAGTCAGATTTTATTGGAATCCTTCCAGTTGAACTGCAACTTTAAATGAAGCAAAATAATTTAGCCAACGCTAAAGCGATAGCTGTTAAAAGCTTATCTGTTGATATGAAAGTAAATAAAAAAAGGATGTAAAATATTGAAAAAATTGTTTGTAATGATAATTGTGACGATGACACTCACAATTACACTTGATGCCAAAGTACATTCGCCGGCAGAGCTTTGCAAGCAAGAGGTTAAGAAAAAACATCCAATTAGAAAGAACATTACAAAGTATTGTACGCAAGCAGGGGATTTTTACAGAAGTAAAAAAAATGATTTCAAGGCTTCCTGGTATTACGTGTTGGGAGGACAGCACGATAAAAATATAAATATGATTCAAAACGCTCAAATTAGCAGATCTACCAATCTAAATATTGGGCATAGTTATATGTTTAAAGGGGAATACAATAAAGCTAAAAAATTTTACAGCATATATTTTAAAGACTCTCGTGTACCTTGGGCAGATCAATTGGTACAGTCAAACTATAAACTATTCTATAAGTTATATCCAGAAGAGAAAAGAAAGCTAAAGCAAGGTTTATCTATCTGGAATAAAATATATGCACCTCTTCTACAAGTCAAAGATCTTGATAAAAATTTCAAGAAAGCGAATAAAGAAAAAAAATATAAAAAAGCAATTACATATCTGAGCCAAATTATTGCACTGCAAAAAAAGTATCAAAATCAGGAAAATACCAGTATACGGGATAACCTTTACCAACTTGGGGTGCTCTATAGCAACGATAAACAATATAAAAAATCTTTGGATGCACTCTTAAAAGTGAAAAATTCACAGAAAAAAACCCCCTACAGCAAGAAAGATTATAGTGACCTTCTTGTATGGATTGCAAATGGTTATGAAAGACTGTACCAATTTAAAACAGCGATAAAATACCGTGAAGAGTCATTAAAGATAAAAGTCAAAATATTAGGTGAAGATCATACTTCTCTTAGTAGAAGCTACTCTAATCTTGGTATCCTTTACTTCAAAATTGGCTCATATCAAAAAGCGCTTGCGTTGTATCAAAAGGCAATAAGTCTTGCAAATAAAAATGAAAGCAGGGAAGATCTGTATATAGCTCAAAACTACAATAGTATTGGCTTGGTTTACAAATATATTGGAAACTATAAAGAGTCACTGAAATATTATAATAAGTCATTACAGATTACGAAAAAAACTGTTGGAACCAATCATATCTATGTTGCCAAAGGATATAACAATCTGTCCCAGTTGTATATGCAGTTAGGAGAATATGCCAATGCACTCAAGTTTGCAAAAAAAGCTCTAACAATTAAAGAGAGAATACTAAACAAAAAGACCCCATCACTTTTAAATGGTTACAGCAATCTTGGAACACTTTATGAAGCTTCGGGCGACTATGAAAAGTCACTTGAATACTACACAAAAGCATTAAGATTAAAAAGAGAGCTATTGGGAGAAGATCATCCTGATACAGCCTTGAGTTATGGTCAGCTTGGGATGCTGTACAATATAATAGGAAACTATAGAGATGCTGTAAAAAATACCCAAAAAGCTTTAGTGATCACAAAAAAAGTAATGGGTGAAGAGAGCCCATCCACAATCACCAGTTATAACAATTTGGCTTTTGTTTATTCTGATATTGGGAATTACCCCAAGGCATTGGAGTATCACAAAAAAGCCTCGGATATAAGTGAAAAAGTTTATGGTAAAAAACATATTGACACTGCTGCAAACTACAATAATCTAGGCTTTCTTTATTACAATATGGGAGATTTTTCTAAAGCATTAGAGTATCATTTGAAAGCCTTAAAGGTGAAGGAAGAAGTCATTGGGGAAAAGCATCTTTCTACTGCTTTAACCTATAATAATCTTGGTGGGCTTTATCATAAATTGGGGGATTATCCTAAAGCACTGGAATATTATGAAAAGGCTTTGAGTGTTAGAGAAAAAATTCTTGGCAAGCAACATGCTTCGACTGCTGAATCATACAATAATCTGGGTGCACTTTCAAAAAATATGAACAATAATACAAAAGCGATGAAGTATTTAAAAAAAGCTCTTTTAAGTCAGGAAGCTACTCTTGGAAAAGAGCACGCGTCTACTGCAACCAGCTATAGCAATCTTGGATCATTATATCAGGTCAAAGGGAATTATCAAAAAGCTTTGGAATACTTTACAAAAGCTCTATCAATTAGAGAAAAGGTTCTTGGTGAAGAACATCCTTTTACTGCGTTGAGTTACAACAATTTGAGCACACTTTATCCGTCTGTGGGCAACTGGCCAAAATCACATTACTTTGCTCAAAAAGCCTTCAAGTCTTTCTTAAAAAACAAAGAGATGGTTTTTACTATCCTGGATGCTCAACAAAAAGAGAAATTCCTTGAATCAACATCGGGGTATATTTTATCGCTGTTGAGGAGTACCTACCAATATATTCGGCAATTAGATCAACAGAATAATTCAATTAAAGCCCAACAGGTCCTTCGAGCAGGAGCCAATGCCTGGCTCAATTATAAAGGTTCTGTTTTTGATAGCGAAAATGCTATTGCTATGCTTTACAGTTCTACCAGTGACACGGAACTCAAGGCAAAAATAGATGAGCTCATAAGCAGCAAAAGAGCTTTAGCCAAACTCTATCAATCCCTTCCGAAACCCAAAGAGAAAAATGTCTGGATAGCAAATATTAAGAACACTGAAGAGAGAATAGCCAAACTCACTACTGAAATATCTTCAAAAGCCAATAGTTTCAAAGAAGAACAGGGACTCGCAAGTATTGACTATTCAGATATTGCTTCTGGACTCAAAGAGGGTGAGCTCTATATCGATTATGCTAAAGTCGGGGCAGAGTTCTATCTCTTTAGTCTTGACAGCAAAGAGCATATCGAGTTTATCAAAATAGATAAAACTGATGCCAAAAAGATCGACACGCTTATCCAAACATTCAGAGAGGATGTAAATGTGATTATGGACGACAACACTATGGGCGATGTACAACTTGAAAATCTAACGCAAAGTACAAAAAAGAAGCTCTCAGAGCTCTACAAGCTTGTCATACTGAAGCCTTTGGGAGAAACGATCAAAGGCAAAACTTCACTCATTATTTCACCAGATGGCCCGTTGAGATTACTGCCCTTTGAAGCACTGTACGATAAAGAAAATAATCAATATCTAATTGAAAGAAAAGAGATACGATACATTCCTAGTGGCAAAGAGCTGGTCAGACTCTATAGATATTCCAAAGATAAAAAATCCAAAGCCAAAAAGAGTGCCGTGATCTTTGCCGATCCAGACTTTGATATTAAAGTTGCCTCAGTTGATAAAGAGCAGATAGCCCTAACACCCAATACCAACCGTTCAGGAATCATAAAGTCTCTATTTAGAATGCGCTTTGATCCTCTGCCTGGGACAGCAGAGGAAGCCAAAGAAATAAAAGCCATATTGAATAAAGATACGCTATTGGCGTATCAGAAAAACAAAGCGACGGAATCCAATCTTGTAAAGGTAAAAGAACCAAATATTCTTCATATTGCTACACACGGGTTCTTTATCAATGACAATACTATACCAAACCCTATGCTTAAATCAGGGATAGCATTGGCTGGTGCAAATACTTCTGCGATCAAAGGGAAAAGTGACGGAATTGTCACGGCACTCAAACTCTCGGGACTTGACCTTACAGGTACAGACCTGGTGGTCCTTTCAGCGTGTCAGACAGGTGTGGTTGATATTAACTCTACAGACAGTGTAAGTGGATTGAGTAAAGCCTTTATACAGGCAGGAGCAAAAGACATTGTGATGAGCCTTTGGTCCGTGGATGATCAGGCAACCAAGGAACTTATGACGTCTTTTTATCAGGAGATGAAAGAGAATAGGAACTATGCAAATGCACTTAAGGCAGCTAAGCTGAAGATGATAGAAGAGGACAGGCATCCTTTCTATTGGGCTGCATTCGTGGTGAGTGGATTATAGAAAAGGACAGTCAAAATAAAATTCTATTTGGAATATCCTTTGGAAAGTGGTATTAAAAAGATGAAGTTATGAAGAGCAGATACCACAAAATCTTTGTTAAATCTTCAGACCTTTTCAACATTTTTGATTGAGATAGATTTTGCCAAGATTTTATGTTACACTTTAATAAGAGTGCTGCAAATTATAAATATAAATGGCAAAGGAAACAAGCTATGAAGAACCTAGTAAAAACATTACTTATTTTACTATCAGCCACATGTTTTCTCACTGGTGGTGAACCCATTCTACAATTGGATACTGGAGGCCATACAGGCTTGATTAAAGATATTATAATCACAAGATCCGGAGATATTATTTCTGCGAGTGATGATAAAACCATCAGAGTATGGGATAGTAAAACAGGTAAAGAGAAACGAAAGATACTGGGACAGATTGGAAAAGGTAATGAGGGTAAGATATTTGCTATAGCACTCAGTCCAAATGAGGAGTATTTGGCTGTTGGAGGATATTTTAGAAAGGGTCATCATCATACAAGAATCTACAATTATAAAACAGGCAAACTCATAAAACTTCTTAAATCTCATACCAATGTAGTCTACGATCTTGCTTTTGATAAAGATGGGAAATACCTGATCTCAGGTTCAGCTGACAAAACAGCAAAAATATGGCGTGTTAAAGATTTTAAACTTTTAGATACCATTCAATTTCATAAAAAACATATTCATGGTGTTGGAATATTGAAAAAAGGTAAGCGATATTTCGCACTAACTGCAGGGTTCGATCGGAAAATTGCTCTCTATGATATAAAAAAAAGAAAGGTTGTCAAAAGTGATAAAAAGGACTATCTATTAAAAGATATAGCTATTTCAAAACAACATATCACGTTAGCTGGTAAAGGTAGAGAGATACAGATATATGACCATTCTCTCAAGCCTGTTAAGACAATCTTCTCAGATACAAGTCCGTCAAAAGTATCTTATTCTCCAAATGGAAAGTTTTTGATCGCAGGTGCAAGAAAGCCTCCTTATTCTGTCAATGTCTACAGTGTCATAGATGATTATGAGATGAGAAGCAGTTTTAAAAAGCATAAAAGTCTAATTACAGCTATTGCCTTTTTAGATCTGCAGACTGTTGTAAGTGGCGGAGCAAATAACAACGAAATATTCATTTGGAATAGAGACAGCAATAAAGAAAATATGAAGATTCAGGGAGTAGGAAAAACGGTAAGGAGTGTGGGAATAAAAGGAGACAGTATTGCCTGGGGGAATACCAGGACAAAAATAAAAGGAAAAAGAAAACTCCAAAAAACTTTAAACCTAAAGAGCTTCTCTCTTCAGGATTCAGCTATAGATTCAGGGAAGTATAACAGAATCTCCACTAAGCAATCAGAATATACACTAAGACACAAAGCAGGAGGGCAGTATGCATATAGTAATGCTGTCTTGGAGCTTAAAAAAAGAGGAAGGGTGGTGACTTCAATTACAAAAGAGGCAACAAATGGTTATGGGCACTTTAGTTATGGCTTCTATGAAAAATATATCATCTCAGGTGCTGGAAATGGACATCTAACAATTTACAACAAAGATGGTATTGAGAAAGCCAAACTGATAGGACATTCAGGAACTGTGATGAGTCTTGCGGTAGAGGGTGACAGGTTGGTCTCAGGGGGTAATGACCAAACTATCAGAGTTTGGGACTTAAGTGCCTTATCTCTCCAATCAAGTGAAAAAATGGTTATCTATCCTATGCTCAACATCTTTGTGAGTGACAATGATGAGTGGGTAATTTGGTCAAAGAGCGGTTATTTTGCATCGAGTGTCAATGGCGATCAGTATATTGGATATCATATTAACCAGGGACTTGATAAAGAGGCCTACTTTGTAAGCAGTTCGAAGTACTATAACACACTATACAGGCCTGATATCATTGAGGCGATAGTCAAAACTGGCAGTGAGGAAAAAGCAATTGCAAGCATCAGTAAAAAAAACAAGATCAAAAAAGCTGATATTATCTCAGAGATGCCACCGATACTTACACTTCTGAGTGACTCAAACCCAAGTGTAAGTTCTAACAACCTTATCATTGACTTCGCCATTAAAAGTAATACAGCCATCGAACAATTGATCGTAACAAGAAATGGAGAGAAGGTGGCAACTGGTATTCCGGATGGTGCAAAAGCAAACATTGAGATTGAACTTGAATCAGGTGAAAATATTATCGCTGTGCGTGCGAAAAACAAGCACGCACTTAGTGATGCACTTATCGTGAGGGCAACAAAGACAATCAGTGATGCTCTTTCTAGAACATCAGGTAAACATCAGGCTATCCAAGGTGATTCGAACAGATATAAACCAACCTTGTATCTACTTAGTATAGGTGTAAGTGATTACCAAAATGACGAATATAATCTGGATGTAGCAGATAAAGATGCAAAAAGCATTGTAGATATGTTCCAAAAACAAGAAGGCAAGATATATAAAAAGGTGGTTACCAGAGAGCTTCTTAATGAGAATGCAGATAAAGATAATATTCTGGACGCACTGGATTGGATAGAACGAGAGACCACCCAAAGAGATATGGTCATTATCTTTGTCGCGGGTCATGGTATCAACGATGACAAGGGTAATTACTACTTTATGGCTCATGATAGTGATGTGAACAACCTTAGACGGACAGCCTTGAGGTGGATAGAGATCAAAGATACACTGTCTGACCTTCCTTCAAAGGTTTTACTCATGGTGGACACCTGTCACAGTGGGAACATCCTGGGACAAGAAAAAAGAAGAGATATCACTGGGGCTATCAAGTCGATCATGAATTCAGGGACCGGTTCAGTTATTATGACGGCCAGTACAGGTAGAGGGTATAGCATTGAAAATAAAAGTTGGGGACATGGTGCATTCACAAAAGCACTACTAGAGGGTCTGGATGAAGCAAAAGCAGATTACAATGAGAATGAAGACATTACTGTCAAAGAGATAGATCTCTATATTACTAATAGGGTTAAAACATTGACTCAAGGAAAGCAGAAACCTACGACGATCATCCCTGAAAGTATTCCAGACTTTGCCATCGGGGTGAAGTAGCATGAAAATTTGTGTCAAAGTCTAATGTAAAAATAAAAATGATAGTATTTAATACAATAGATATTAATACTCTTGGAGGGTAAATGAAAAAACAAATCATAGTATTTTTTATACTTGGTATTACATTCTTATTTGCAAATCATTTGATAGTCAAAGATGGAGATGTAAAGTTACTGATAAATGGTCAAGAATTCAATGTGCCAAAGGATCGTAATCTTACTTTGGAGCCAGGTACAATGATCTGTTTCATCGCAGGTGAAGGAACTGCGATTATCAATAGTAATGTAAAATTAAATAACAAAAATCCAGAATGTTACCAGGTACCTGTTGATGAGAATGCTGACATGGATACATTGCTTGCTTCCATATCAGATGAAGCTGTCATCTCTACAGCACAGAAAAAAAGTCCTGCTTCAAGTAGAAGTATCGAATCATCAAAAGTAAGTAAAGGAGTGATCTCATTACCTCCTTCCAAAAAAGAAGTAGTGATTTATGGTGCAAGCTATGGACCTTTGCCCGTAACACTAAGTATCAAAAAGTCAGATGGTACAGTCATCAAAAAGATAGTAAATGAACAGAGTACGAAAACTCTGTTTAGAGTACCAACAAGTTATTTGGAAAATGATTCAAAGATTGAAGTTACCAACGCATTTGGAGATACATTGGTAGACAAAAAAGTCTCTTCAACACTTCGTCGTAAACGAAAAATAGCACCTCATAGCCAGATTTTCTATGAAAAAGAAAATCATACAATCGTTGATGTTTTATACGGCACCGACAGGAAAACAAATACGATACAAACAGACTTGGAGAAGTTTTACACAGGAGAACGAGGAAAACTCAAGTTTGGTGTTGCGCAAGTTAGTATTCCCAAAAAACATAAATTTGGAGAAATGGAGAGACCTAATAAGCTGTTATTTCAAAAAGAAAAAATAGGGGAACATGTTGTTGTAACAAAACTGGAAAATATCAATAAGGAAGATTTTCATAAGTTCCTTGCGAATAAGCTAAAAAATGTTGAAGAACAAGACATATTAATATTTATTCACGGTTTTAATGTCTCGTTTGCATCTGCTATAAGGAGGACAGCACAGATATCTTACGATCTGAAGTTTAAAGGTGTGCCTTTGACTTATTCATGGCCGAGTCAAGGAAAGATAGAAGAATATATGAAAGATGAATCTTCGGTCCAATACACAGTACCTCACCTGGTAGCATTTTTAAAAGAAGTGATTGATACCAAGGGTAAAGCAAACCTGCATATCATAGGTCATAGTATGGGGACAAGAGCTTTGACTAATGCCTTAAAAGAAATTTCTTATATTTATAGTGGAAAGCATCCATTTAAAAACATTATATTGGCAGCTCCGGATATAGATAAAGATGTATTTGAGGTGAGCCTGTATCCATATATCATAAAAACAACTGATCAGATCACACTTTATGCAAGTTCAGATGACGCTGCCTTGAAACTTTCAAAGACACTTCATGGAGGCGAAAGGATTGGACAGGGCGGAGATGATATATTTGTTTTTGAAGGCTTGGATAGCATTGATGCAACTGGTATAGACACTAGTCTTCTTGGTCATTCATATTTCGCTGAAAAGGAGCTTTTGGTAACTGATCTAAAAGATGTAATATATAAAAGCCTCCCACCATCAAAAAGAGATTCACTTGTTGAAAAAATAAAGGAACAGATGGCATATTGGAAATTTAAATTAGATAATTTATGATCCAATTACTCAAAGTAAGGTTTAACCTTTAGAGCTTTGATCATAAATTGCATTGAAGTCTATTTTCTGTATTGAAAAGATCATGAAAAATAGGTTTTGGTGTTTTATAGTCTTCTGACAGAGTTTCTGAATCGTGTAATTTTTCAATCATCTCGTTGTGCCTGCTAATATACGTTTCACAATCCTTGATGCGTAGTTGTTCCATCTCTTGCATCATTTTAAAATAATCCATTGAGTGGCCATGTTTATTGAAATATTCAGCTTCTACATCAACAAGATACTTCTCCAAAACTTTATTAATGGCTTCAAGTTTAATAATGTTTTCTAAAAAACCATAAGGCATGTTAAGAGGAATTTTATCGTCCATATATCCAAATAAGTTTCTTCCGATCAAGGCTATATTGGTACTCATAAAGCTTTTAAATGTAGGTTGTAGATAGTAACCTTTTTCAGTCATCCAGTAAAATATTTTCGTTTGTACGACATCTTGTATTCGGGTGAGAGATGTCCTATTGTAATCTCTCCATTCAGCAACAAAATTGATTTCTGGTTCAATCTCCAGATCACCAGGTGAAAAAGCACTGTCAACTTTAATCGTCATATCACTCACAAAAGTATGATGATTGAATGATTTAAAACTTGTAGAGAAAGTAGGAAGTTTAGTTTCTCCAGCCAGATGGAAAGCATATTGAATGATCTCGGAACAAAAAAACTGATTTGCATTGGAGTCATCCATTCCAAAATCATACAGTATCGGATCGTTATTTGCCCATCTCTCTTGAACGTCATTATAGAGTTTTTGAGCAGCGTTTTTTGCCAGTTTTTTATCAGGATGTCTGAAAATAAGTGCCCGTGAATGATGATTTCTTTCTCTCCATTTTTCATAAGGAGTAATTACTACACCTGCGTGAATCAGAGCCTCAATAACCTGTACTTCTCCTTTTTTATCTACATAAATCATTGCTCCATGGCTAAATTGCCCATCCTCATCACCAATTCTTGCGATGATCGCACTGAGGAAACTGGAGGAGCGGGTGAGAAGAATATCCCCTGATTGGAAGTGAAAACTTTTATATTTTGGATTAACATAGAACTGGTATTTTTGCTGTGAATAGTCACGAGGGTCAGAAACAAAAGGCTTTTTTTGCATGCTGATACCCACTTCAGTTATGAACTCTTCTAAGAAACGTGAGTATCTAAATGCTTTTCTTATTTTATTGATACATACTTGGGAAATGTTCCCTTGTGCATAGAACTCTTTCAGTTTTTTTCTGAGTAAAAGCCTAAGATGAAATAATTTATTGACGATAATAAAAGATCTTTTTTCAAGTATTTTGAAATCATTTTGATTGAAAGGAAGATAAGCTTCACCCCCTTTAAAGAGAAGAAAGTCGGTAATTTGTGAAATATATGCATTGCAGGTTCTAGAATTAAAGACTTTTTTGTTATTGATTTCTTTGTAGATTTTATCAATATTTTTTTCAAAAGTACCAACTGAAATATGCTTTATTTTATGTAGTTTTCTCTCATTTAAATTAGTATTTCCAGAAGGAACTGAAGAGAAAACATTTGTTGTTATTAGAATCATGAAAAAAAGTAGTAAATTTGCATGTACTGTCTTATTAAAAAAATTGTTCATTATCATTTGCAGAGAAACCTTGAAGATTAATATGAATTTTCCCGAAAGCCATTGCTATCTTATAGAATTAGCATAGAAGGATTTATTAAATTCAAACATATGGTCTAATTATAACACAGTATCGATTCAAATAGGTCAGAAAGGGGGTGGTACTTATTGGTTGCTTAATTTTATTTCACTAGAAACATCATAATAATATTTGATTTTATTGGAAGATTTTTTCATCAGTTGTTTTAATGAAATATTTTCAATTATAGGTTTTTGAGTTACGAAGGTTCATATGAACATGTTATAATTAAAATAAGGTATAGGAGGAATAGAAATGAAATCAATGTACAAGATCGTGATATTTTTTTTAATTGGAATTGTGTTGATACCTTCAGTATGTCAATCTGGAGATTTTAGAGCAAAAAAACTTACTGCTGATATAGATCGTGATGGAAAAGCTGAAAGTGTTCAGTGGAGAAAATTTGCAACAACTGACATGGGGGCTTATTACCAGTTGCA
>Ga0180436_10003458_pt1 | contig 14508 bp, 11 predicted proteins | sample SS_ome_2_FD_132434 | JGI IMG/M metagenome (GOLD analysis project Ga0180436, IMG submission 132434) | Hypersaline lake sediment archaeal communities from the Salton Sea, California, USA - SS_3_S_2 metaG | ecosystem: Environmental > Aquatic > Non-marine Saline and Alkaline > Hypersaline >...
GAACCTGATCGCGGCGCAACCGGAACCGCTCTGCCCGCTGCTGGAGTACCTGATCAAGTGGAACACGATCCATCAGTTCTTCCTCAAGCATCCGATCGAGCCTGTCAACGGCAAGGTCGCCCTGCCTACGGAGCCCGGTCTGGGGATGACGCTGGATGATGACAAGATCCAGGAGGTGGTAGAGTTGCACTTCTAGCTCACCCAGTCTCCGACCGCCAATCTCTGCCTCAAAGGAGTCTCAATGATTAAGATCGCCGAAGTATTCCGTCCTAACGAACCCGAGCTGTACCTGCCCATCAAGCAGTGTGGCGTGAAGTATGTGGTTGGGGGCTTCAGCCTCCAGCCCAAGCTCAACGCGCCGCCCGATCGGCAGCCGTGGAGCTATATGTCGCTGCTGCGGACCAAGACCGCTTACGAGAACGCAGGCTTCGAGCTGGCGGTGATCGAGAGCCGCCCGCCGATGGAGAAGACCAAGCTGGGCCTTCCCGGTCGCGACGAAGAGATCGAGGTGATGAAAGAGCTGATCCGCAACATGGGCCGGCTGGGCATCCCCACGTGGTGCTACGCTTTCATGGCCGGCCACACGGTGCTGCGTACCTCGGCAACGATCCCCACCCGCGGTGGGGCGCGGGTCACCGGCTACGACCACTCTTTGATGGAGAACGCGCCGCTGATGGCGTGGGGAGAGGTGACCGAGGCGCAGATGTGGGATAACCTCAAGTATTTCCTGGAGCAGGTGGTCCCGGTGGCCGAGGAGTACGGCGTCAACCTGGCGGCGCACCCCGACGACCCGCCGATCTCGCCGATCCGTGGGATCGCACGGGTGCTGATCAGCATCGAGAACTACCAGAAGCTGATCGATCTGGTGCCCAGCCCGGTCAACGGGGTCGGGCTTTGCCAGGGAAACTTCACGCTGATGACCGATGACCTACCCGGCGCGATCCGCCATTTCGGTGCGCAGAAGAAGATTTTCTTTGTGCACTTCCGAGACGTCGTGGGGACGCCGGCCAAGTTCGCGGAGACGTTCCACGACGACGGCAAGACCGACATGCTGGAATGCATACGCGCCTACCGGGAGGTCGGCTACGAGGGGGTCTGCCGTCCGGACCACGTGCCCACGATGGCGGGCGATGACTATGGGCATCCCGGCTATACGCGGATTGGGAGGCTCTTTGCGATTGGATACATCAAGGGGTTGCGGGAGGCAGTCTACAGGGAGTGATGAGTCACGAGTGACAAGTCACGAGTGCTGCCTCACTCGTCACGATTCACGATTCAGGATGCTAGATGTGGCGCTCCACTGGAGCGCCACATCTGCGTTGGGGGATCACCAGTTCTTGGTGTGTTGATTCTCGATGGAGGGGCGGTCCTGGAACTTGACGTTGTCGGGCATGGGCCAGCGCATGGTGGTGTGACGGGCGCGGGTGCGTTTGTAGCCGGCGTTCCAGTAGACGCTGCTGGATAGCCAGGCCAACAGGTCGGCCATCAGCGTGGTCTTTGTCTCTGCGTAGCTCGCATCGTCCCAGCGGTTGAAGAGCTCGTGGGGATCCTCCTCCAGCGCGTAGAGTTCGCCCGCCTCCTGGCCAACGTAGTATACGAGCTTGTGCGTAGTGCTGCGCATCATGATCTGGTAGTTGTCCTCGCAGAAGACGTAGGGGTGCGGTTTGACCTTCTCGCCGGTCGTCACCGGTAGCAGTGACCGGCCCTCGAGATAGGTGGGGATGTCGATGCCGGCGGCGTCGAGGACCGTCGGGCCGACATCTATCAACGTGGTGAGGTTGTCGACCGCTGCGGGTGGCGTATCGGGCCGATCGGCGCGGTTGTCCCAGACGATGAGCGGGATGTGAGTGATGGGGTCATACATCAGCCACTTGTAGGCCATCGTGTGGTCGCCCAGCATATCGCCGTGGTCCGAGCAGAAGATCACCAGGCTGTTCTCCAGATACCCCTTGGCCTCCAGCCCGTCGAGTACGCGTCCGATCTGCTCGTCCACGGTGGTGATCTTGGCGTAGTAGTGACGGCGCATCTCGGCGATCTCGGCCTCCGTCGCGCCGTCGAGGTTGATCTGCGATTCGTGCCAGGTGGTCGCGTGGTGGTGCTTGCACTGCTTCTGCTGGGGTGGCTTGTCGTCCAGCTCGCCCTCGCGCCAGATAGCGGGGGGCAGTTCTCGGTCGCGGTACATCTCGAGGTGGCGAGGAAGGGGATCCCAGGGCTCGTGGGGCCCGGTGAAGCCTACCTGGAGGAAGACGGGACCCGTGCCCCGATGGCGGTTGACCCACCCTACGGCGGAGTTGCCGATGAAGACGTCGCTGTGTAGGTCCTCATCCAGGTGCCAGGGCACGCCCTGGTGCTTGGACATCCAGTCGGGATCGGTTTCGTTGCGCATGTTGGGTCGTTCCGCGCCGTGGAGACTCAGATGCCGCCCCCAATCGTCGTCTGCGCCGCCGCGGGCCTGCGTCAGGTTGGTGGGGTTCTCCACGATCACGCGCTCGTGGAATCCTGCGGGCACGTCCCGGGGGCTGAGGTGCATCTTGCCGATGCTGACGCACCAGTAGCCGGCGTCGTGGAGGTCCTGCACCCAGTTGCGGTGGTCGGCCCAGCGGTCGAAGGTGTAGACGCCGGTGGTGTGGGGCCACATACCGGTGAACATCGCGGCGCGGCTGGAGATGCACGTCGCGCCGGGGCAGTAGGTGTTGGTGAAGACGGTGCCGGCATTGGACAGGCGGTCCAGATTGGGCGTGATCATGTGGTCGTAGCCCTGCGCGGCGATAGTGTCGAAGCGCTGCTGGTCGGTCATGATCATGATGATGTTGGGACGGGTCTCTTGTTCGGCGTCAGGCATATGAGCCTCCCTTGGATTGGGTGTGACCCCCATCCTATTCGATCTGCCGGGGAGTCAATGTAGAATGGCAGCCAACCAGGAGGAGCCTCGATGGACAAAGATACGTTGATTGCTGCTCTGCCCCATCAGTCCCAGATCGTGCGCGCCCTCGTGACGGATGTCACCGCCGCGCAGGCCGTGTGGAAGCCTGATCCCGAGCGCTGGTCCATCCTCGAGGTGGTCAACCACCTCTACGACGAGGAGCGTGAGGATTTCCGCGTCCGACTGGAGATCCTGCTCAGATCCTCTGACGAGCCGTGGCCCCCGATCCGCCCGATGGAGTGGGTGACGGAGCGCGCATACAATGCCCGCGAGCTCACCGCCTCGCTGAACAACTTCCTCGAGGAGCGCCAGACCTCGCTCGACTGGCTCACCGGCCTGGATTCGCCTGACTGGAACGCCGGCGTCCAGTCGCCGTGGGACTTCTTCATGCGCGCCGGCGATATGGCCGCCTCGTGGATCGTCCACGGCCAGTGGCACATCGAGCAGCTGATGCGGTTGCGGCGCGACTGGACCACGGAGCGGGTGAAGCCGTACGACGTGCGCTACGCGGGGACGCTGTAGGAATCTGGCCGACGACAATTAGGCTGGGGATTCGGCAGATGTGCATCTGCCGAATCCCCAGTCCCTTCCTCCACTGAACCTCCCTCCCCCCACCGGTGTCCTATGTAGTAGAGGCCCATGCACGAAGCCGCAGATATCCCCGACGAAGAACTCGTAGCGCTGACGGTCGAACGCGATGCGCACGCGTTCGAGGTGCTCTTTGGGCGCTATGCCGATGCGCTACACCGCCACGCGGCCCACATCGTGAGGGATGACGCGGCGGCCCACGACGTCGTGCAGGAGGCGTTCCTGCGCGTGTGGATGCGTGGAGCGCAGTGGCGCGGCACGGGATCGTTCAGGGCCTGGCTCTACCGCACGGTGACCAACCTGGCGCTCAACCACCTGAGGACGGTCCGACGGCGACGCGAGACCCCGCTGGAGATACCGGTCGATCCGGAGGATGAGGACGATACGATCAGCGGTATCCCGGCGTGGATGATCGAGGCGTCGTCGCTGGGGCCGGAGGCCGTGGTCGAGGCGAGCGAGGCACGGGAACTTGCCCGCGAACGCTATCGTACCCTCGTCGGCCAACTCCCGAAGGAGAAGCGCGAGGTCTTCCGCATGGTCAACGAGATGGAGATGAGCGTGCGGGATACGGCGGACACACTGGATATCCCTGAGGGTACGGTCAAGTCACGGCTGCACTATGCTCGGAGGAAGCTCGCGCGCGCGTGGCGGGAGATGGAGGATGAATGAGGAGGGAAAGATGACTGCCAACACGTCTACGCCCTGGCACAAGGCCAGCTACACACGGTTTCTCGATGAATGGCTGCCGGAGATGCTTGCGGAGCGGCTGCCACTGATGGGCTATGCTGTGACCGAGACGTCATCCAGAGCCTGCCGGGTGATCGTTGGGCTGCCCGGCGGCGTGGAGATGGGCTTCGATCTGCCGACACCGGATGCGAAGGGTATCTTCCAGATCAGCGGCGAGCTCAAGGTCGTGGTGCCCATCGCGACCGATCAGGAGTTGGACAAGGCGGAGATCCTCTGCGTAGGGGAACAGCTCCGCGGCTTCGTGGGTGAGCGGCTGGGCGCTGCCTCGGCGGACCTGCCGTGGGATGAGACACTTGCCCGCGCTTGGCTGCCGCTGGATACGTGGGTTGATGAGTTTCTGGCCGGCGTCGGCGAGCGCTTCGTTCCTGCGCAACGGCTGGAGCAGACCAACTGGCTGGCCACACACACGCACCTGCGGCGAATCATCATCCCGGATCGGGAGGACGTGATCGCGCGGGGCCAGCTAGGGGTTGTGTGCCCCTTCGAGACGCCGGAGGGACCGAACATCGGCCACGTCCTCACGGTCGCGTTGGGTGCGGAGATTCGGGACGGGCGTCTGGTCGCTTTGGACGACCGTCCGGCGGCCAAGCTGGGACTGACGGCGTCCATGGTCCCATTCCTCGAACACGATGACACCAACCGCCTGCTGATGGGCGTGAATATGCTACGACAGTGGCTGCCGCAGGGGACGCCCGAGCCGGCGCTGGTGCGGACCGGCAACGAACCTGATCCGGACTTGGTGCCCGACTTCTGGTGTGGGCGGAATCTGCTGACTGCCTTCGTTTCGTGGGGCACGGGGACCTATGAGGACGCCATCGTGGTCAGCGCGTCGTGCGCGCAGCGCTTCGACGCACCCTATGCGCTCGAGTTCGGGGACAAGCTGGCCAACCGTCACGGGACGAAGGGGGTCGTGGGGCGAATCCTGCCCGATGACGAGATGCCGCATCTCCCCGATGGCACGCCGGTTGATCTGGTCTACAGTTTCGCCAACGCGCATCGCCGGGTCAACTTCGGGCAGGTCCGGGAGGCACTGGCGGGATGGATCGCCAAGGCCACCGGCGAGCCGATGGTGGTGCCTCCCTTCGGTGCGCCATCGAGTGATGTGCTGCGCGACCAGTGTCGGGAAGCGGGGTTGCCGGTGTCGGGGATGGCGACTCTCACGATGGGCAAGGATGGCCCGCCGCTCGAGCTCCCAAGCGCCGTGGGCTACGTTTACTGGGGGCGGCTCTATCACGTGGCCCGCGGCAAACTGCACACCTTCGTGGAACAGGAGCCACGTTGGGGGCAGCGGATTGGCGAGATGGAGATCTTCATGCTTCGGGACCTGGGCGCCTACGAGACGGTCCGTGAAGCACTGGGCACGCGGTCTATACGTCACCCAGATGCCGGCACGCTCTCTGCCCGTGTGGCCGCCGGGCCTGTGGCGCAGGCGGATCCTCCGACGCCGCTCTTTGCGGAACTCCAGCAGCGTCTGCGCGTTGCAGGCATCGATGCTGTGCGCGATGACGATGGGGTAGCGTTCAGCTTCGTGAGTGCCACGGAGACAGGCCTTGAGCTGGCGAGGCCGGTGTCGCACCCGTGGATGCCGGAGCGCGAGCTGACCGAGATCGGACTGGTTCTCCCGGATTCCGGTACTCCTTCGGATTCCTTGATGGAGCTGATCTGGCCTCCGGGTCCCGTGGCCCGGGGTGGCGACCCACGGTTGGAGGCTGCGTACAATGCGCTTGTGGCAGCCAATGATCGGCTGACACGGATGCTGGCAGGGGATGCCCCGAGCAAGTTGGTCGCAGATGCCTCGAAGCAGCTTCAGGCCCGGGTCGAGACGTTCTGCGCCGCGCTGCTGACCCCCGTCAATCTGCGGCTGGGTGACCACAATCTCTTCACGGCCCGGACGGTGATGGTGCCGGGGGACGGGCTTTCCCTCGAACAGCTTGGGCTACCCGACAATATGGCATGGGATCTCTTCGGGCCGATGGTCGAGCGCGAGCTCAGTGGCAATGCCGATGCCGTGGAGAACCGTACACGGGTCGCTGAGGAGGCGCTGGATGCGGTGATGGCGCGATCATGGGTGGTCCTCAACCGCGCCCCCTCCCTCGAACCCACAGCGCTGATAGCCTTTCACCCGGTGCGCGTGCCGGGGCATGCCATGCACTTCCATCCGCTGCTCTGCAAGTGGCTGAACGGCGACTTCGATGGCGACCAGGCGGCAATCTACCTGCCGATCACAGAGGCGGGCCAGAGGGAGGCCGGGGAACGTCTCTCGGTCGCGGCACACCTGGCGCGTGATCCCGGCTTGATCGCTTCGCTGGCTCCTGCTTTGGATATGCTGTTCGGGTTGGCGTGGCTGAGTCGACAACCGGGTGGACTGGACGAGATTGCCCGGGTCGCCGGGATGCCGGTGGACGCGCCTGGCGGATTCGTCACACAGGACACGGTGGCGGCAACGCTGGCGGCGGTGCTGGCGCGCGATGGCGTTGGGGCAGCGATGGACGCGGTGCAAGCGCTGATGGCGCTGGGGTTGGAGGTCACCAAGCGGTCGGGAGCGTCGATCAGTCCCTTCCTGGGCGAGAGTTTCGCCGTGCCACCGCAGCCCCGGACTAATGATGTGGACACGTGGTTCATGACCACGGAGTCGGTGGCTGAGGCGCTGGCCGCGAGCACCGACTATGACGACCCCAACATCGGTCCGCAGCTCTTGATGTCGAAGGCTCGAGGGTCGGGTGTCGATCGCCTCGCAGTGCACCTCGCCGGACGAGGGCCGGTGGTGGACTTCGAGGGTGTCGGACCGATCGTGCGCCACGGGTATGTCGAGGGCCTCACGCCGGACGAGATATTCGACTCGGTCGTGGGCGCTCGCCGGGGCCTGGGGCAGGTCTTCACCGAGTGGCGACGCCTGGGGGCCACGTTCCGGGAGCGCAACGTCTCGCGGTCGTTCAACGTCCTCACGCGGGCGCTGCGGGCCAGGCATCCCGGCCTCGTGTTCGCACGGGCCGCGGCCAACGGCGAGGTCGATCCGCTGACGGATGTCGAGGCGCGGATGTTAGTGGGGTTGCCGGTGTAGGCTGACGCGCTCAGGATTACAGACTGGGGACACGAGGTGGGAGCGCTGGCGTAGATCCCGGCTAAATCTCTGTCGCCGGCAGCGTCACAGTGAAGGTGCTGCCCACGCCGACCTCGCTAGTGCCCACGATAGTGCCGCCCTGCGCTTCTACCAAGCTCTTGGCGATGGAGAGCCCGAGCCCGAAGCCAGGCGTGGACCGTGACGCGTCTCCGCGATAGAAGCGGTCGAAGATGCGGTCCTGCAGGGCTTCGTCCATGCCTGGACCGCTGTCCTGCACGCGGATGGTCACCCCCGCGTCAGATTCCACGACTTCGAGCCGAATCTCGCCCTGACCGTGCGTGATGGCGTTGTCCATCAGGATCAGGAGTGTCTGCTTCAGCGCGTCGGGATTGGCCGCGGCTGCGATACCCTCAGGGCATTCGCACGTGATCACGCGGTCGGGCGCCAATACGCGTGTCTGGCGGCAGACATCGGCAGCGATGTCGCCGATGCTCAGGGGCTGGACAGGCAATTGCTGGCCGGCATCCGCACGCGCTAGCGCGAGCAGGTCAGTCACCATACGGCTGAGCCTGGCGCTCTCTTCGGCGAGATCTCCGATGATGTCGGCGCTGACGGCGTCCGGCGGCGCCGGCGTCCGTTGCAGTAGCGCCAGGTTGCCGCGAATCGTGGTCAGTGGGGTGCGCAGCTCGTGGGAGACATCGGCCACGAAGTCGCGCTGGACCTGGAGCGCGTGCTCGATCTGCTGGTAGGCTGCATCCAGACGGGCCAGCATGCCGTTGAAAGTCTTGGCCAGCTTGCCCACCTCGTCGTTGGGTCCTCTGTGCTCGACACGAGCGGACAGGTCTTGCGTCTCACCGATCTGTTCAGCGGTCTCCGTGATCCTCTGGATCGGTCTCAGCGCAGCGCCGGACAGCGCCCAACCCGCGCCAAACGCCAATATGGAGACCAGGGCGATCTCCGTCGTGAGGGTCACACGGAGCGCGTGTATGGCGCGGTCTCGATCTGCGAGCGGTCGCGCGATCTGCAGAATACCGATGTCGGTGTCGTTGAGGACGACAGGCCTGCTCAGCGTGAGCCAGCGGACGCCATCGTCATCGGTGATCTCCACCGATCCGCGACCCGCGGCAATGGCGCGCATGCCGTTGTCACTGATGGGGAAGAACACGGTGGCGGCATCGCTGTCACCCGCGCGCGGCATCGGATTCCCCTCCGGGTCCAGCAGCACCACGACGTCGCGTGCTTCTGCACCCTGAACGGTGAGTCTGAGGGCTTGCCAGGCGCCGGCACCGTAGCGCCCAATATCCTCGGGCGCTACAGCGACGCGGTCACCGGGTCGCGCGAGCGACCAGGGAAGCGCGCGCGGCGCGGTTGCATGGAACCGCGTCCAGGCCACGATCATCTTGCCCGAGGTGTCTCGCAGATCCTGCTCGACGATGCTCAGCGTCCGACGATCCTGGGAGACATAGAGAGCGCCGCCAAATAAGGCGAGCGTCAGCACCAATATGGCGGTGTAGATCAGCGTCAGCCGCAACCGTATCGACATCAATCGGCCTCTCGCAACACGTAGCCCACGCCCCTGATGGTCTGGATCAAGCGCTGTTCTCCATCGGCTTCCAGCTTCTTCCGCAGATACCTGACATAGACTTCGATGATGTTGTCGTCACCGACGAAGTTGTAACCCCAGACGCTGTTGAGGATCTGTCCGCGTTCCAGCACCTGGTTGGGGTGCTGGATGAAGAACAGTAGCAGATCGTACTCCGTCGGGGTAAGGTTGAAGGCCCGCGAGCCACGGCGCACCTCGCGAGTAGCTGGATCAAGGGTGAGGTCAGCGAAGCGCAGCGGCGGTACCGTTTCCCCGACGCCGGCTCGGCGCAACAGCGCGCGTACCCGTGCGATGAGTTCCACCGGCTCAAAGGGCTTGACCAAGTAGTCGTCGGCTCCCCGCTCCAGGCCCTCCACACGGTAGTGGACGGCATCACGCGCGGTGAGCATCAGCACCGGTGTGTGACACTCCATCTCCTGCAGCGCTTCCAGAACACTGACGCCGTCGAGCTTGGGCATCATCCAGTCCAGGACGATGACGTCCGGCGTTGTCTGGCAGATGCGGTCCAGGGCATCCTGCCCGTCCCTCGCCGTCGTCACGTCGAAGCCCTCATAGGCGAGCGTGCGCTGCAGCATCTTCAACAATCTCTGGTCGTCGTCAACGACGAGCACTTTGGCCATCGGGTGAGTTCGCTCCCTGTCGCGGCGGCGATACCTTGTTGGAACGTTATCGCCGCTGCATATGATCCACACTTCCTATTATAGTGCTCTTGCTGAGAGGTTCCTGAGATTCCCTGGATTCTCTCAGGGACCTCTCAGATGACCTCTGTAGGATGATATGGGTGCCAGAGGTGGTCCTATGTCAGCCAGAGGAGAGGTGTATGCGAGGCAATAGGCGAATGCTGTGGATCTTCATCGCAGCCGCAGTATTGGTCGGTGGGGGGTATGCAGCCTACCGGATGTGGTTTGCAGCGGAAGATGATGTCGTCTCTGAGGTTGTCATGCAGACGGGTACCGCCACGCGCGGCGACCTATCCATCATGGCCGCGGGCTCGGGTACGCTGGTGCCCTCCAGTGAAGTCGATCTGGCATTCGGCGCCGGCGGTACGGTGATGGAGGTCCTGGTCGAGGTCGGCGACAAGGTGGAGGCCGGCGATGTCCTGGCGTGGATCGATGACTCGACGGCAAGGCAGTCGGTGGCCCAGGCGGAGATATCGGTGATAGAGGCCGAACAGGCGCTTGCGCTGGCCGTCCCGGAAGCGGAGCTGGCCGTCGCCAAGGCTCAGGCGGACCTAGCTGTGGCCCAAGCCGCGTTGGCAGATTTGCTTGATTGGGAGCCGGACGAGGACGTGATCGCCATCGCAAAGGCCGAGCTCCTGAGCGCACAGGTGGCCTATCAGAACACGGCGGCCAAGTCGACGCTGACCGATGCCTCGAACACCTCTGTGCGCATCAACCTGGATCAGGCGATCTCGGCGTTGGCGAGCGCCCAGGAGGCCTATGCCGACGCAATGAACCCCGAGCGCGACTGGGAGAGGAACATCGAGACGATGAGGGAGAACGCGGCCAACACCTTGATCAAGGAACAGCAAGACCTGGAGATCGCCCAGGCCAACTACGATCTGGCGATGGTCGAGAGTACCGCTGCCAATACCAGCGCCGATCTGCAGAGCGCGTGGGCCAAGGTGCTCAACGCCGAGACCGCGATGGCGGACGCGGAGACGCCGGCGGATGAGGCGGAGATCATGGCGGCGCGGAACAAAGTGCGGGAACTGGCGCTGGCGCTGCAAAGGGCAGAGCTGGTGCTGGGCGCAGACCAGGAAGCGGCGGAGAAGCAGGCCGAGCTGGCCCTGGAGCAGGCACAGTTCACCCTGGCATCGGCTCGGGAGGCACTGGACGGCACCACGCTCGTGGCTCCCTTCGCCGGCACGATCACCCAGGTCACTGTCGAGATTGGGGAGACAGCGTCTGATGCCATGGCGGCCATCGTGTTGGCCGATCTGGATGTCCCGGTGATGCAGTTCTGGGTCGAGGAGGCGGACTTGGCCAACGTGGCGCTGGGGAACCCGGTGACTGTCGTCTTCGAGGCACTGCAGGACTACACGTATCGTGGCGAGATCACTCAGATCGATCCGGTGCTGGTCAGCGTCGGTGGCACGCCGGCGGTGCAGAGCTGGGCAACGATCGACACGAGTGCATACCCGGTGGCCCTATTAGGCGGCATGAACGCGGATGTAGAGATCGTCGCGGGCCAGGCCCTGAACGCCGTGCTGGTGCCGGTGCAGGCGCTGCGTGATTTGGGAAACGGGCAGGTTGTTGTCTTTGTGGTGCTGCCCGACGGCGAGCTGGAGATGCGCTTTGTCGAGGTAGGGTTGATGGATTACGTCAACGTGGAAATCATCTCCGGCGTTGAGGCCGGCGAGGTCGTCAGTACCGGGGAGACAACGACCGTGAGTGGCTCGACGGACGAGGATGCGGCTTCGGGGCAGCTTTCTGTGGGGCCGGGTATAGGGCAGATGATACTCCAGGGCGGCGGTGGCGGGAGACCGTGATGGTGGCGCGAGCTGACGCAGCAGGTGGTGCTACGCCAGAGCTTATCAAGACGACCCATCTTACGAAGGTGTACGGTATGGGCGACATCGCCGTCCACGGGCTGGCCGGTGTGGATGTCTCTGTGCGCGAGGGTGAGTTCGTCGCGGTGATGGGCCCGTCGGGCTCCGGCAAGTCCACGCTGATGAACATCCTGGGGTGTCTGGACACCCTTAGCGGTGGCGCCTACGTCCTCGACGGTGAGGATGTAAGCAGGATGACCAGGGATGAGCTGGCGGGCGTCCGTAACCACAAGATCGGCTTCGTCTTTCAGTCGTACAACCTACTGACACGCTTGAGTGCGGTCCGGAATGTGATGCTGCCCATGCTCTACGACGCGGACGGCAATCCGGCGGACGAAGAGATGCACGAGCGCGCTGCTGCTGCGCTCGTGTCGGTGGGTCTGGCCGACCGGATGGACCATCTGCCGAACGAGCTCTCCGGCGGCCAACAGCAGCGCGTGGCTATCGCTAGAGCCCTGGTCAACACTCCCTCTATCATCCTTGCCGATGAGCCCACCGGCAACCTGGATACCAGCACGAGCGAGGAGATCATGGCGGTGCTTGGTGACCTGCATCTGAGCGGTGCGACGATCGTGATGGTGACCCACGAGCTGGACATCGCCGAGCACGCACAGCGCGTCATCTACCTGCGCGACGGGCTGGTCGTCTCTGATCGGCTGGATGCTAATGGCATCACGGACCTCCACAACGGTGACAACGGGGCGATGGCATGACCTTCTCAAAGACTCTCAAAGTGGCGTGGGAAGGCCTGATGATGAACAAGGCGCGCTCCTTGCTTACGACGCTGGGCGTGATCATCGGGGTTGCCGCCGTGATCGTGATGCTGGCGGTCAGCGCCGGTGCTGAGGCTGAGATCGCGGATCAGATCAACGAGTTGGGCGCCAACCTGATCATGATCCTGCCCAGTTTCGGCCGCGGCGGCTTCGGGCAAGGGGCGCAGATGCCGCCCTCTCTGGAATATGATGATCTGGGCGAGCTGGGGGCGAGCCTCACGGGTGTGAGCGGTATCTCGGCGGAACAGGGCACGACGCAGGACGTCAAGGGTGGGTCTGGCACCCTGACGGGTGTGTCCATTGTCGGCACGACGCCCGGGTTCACCGCGGTGCGCGAGTATTCGGTGGAGGCGGGGCGATTCCTGATCGACTCTGATAGCGATCGCACGGCTAAGGTCGCCGTGCTGGGCTACGATGTGGCCGTGGCGCTCTTTGGCGAACCAGCGACCGCCATCGGCCAGGCTGTCAAGGTGGGATCTGTGCGGCTGACAGTTGTCGGCGTGATGTCGTCCAGGGGCATGGTCGGCAACACCGACTATGACAGCCGCATCTACGTTCCGGTTACCCTGGTCTTCAGCAGATGGACCAACGCTCGCTTTGGGGGCGATCGGCTCCGCGTGGTCTACGTCTCGGCAGCAGACCGCGATGGCATGGACGACGTGATGGCCCAGTTGAGCATAGAACTGCTGCCGCTGCTGGGAACCACCGCTGATGATCCGGGATTCATGCTAACGACACAGGACAGCATCATCGATGCACAAGCCTCGACGACCGAGACCTTCCGCAATCTGTTGGGTTGGGTGGCGGGTATCTCCCTGATCGTCGGCGGCATCGGGATCATGAACATCATGCTGGTCAGCGTCAGCGAGCGCACGCGCGAGATCGGTCTGCGGCAGGCGTTGGGTGCACGCCCCCGTGACGTGCAGCTCCAGTTCTTGCTGGAGGCGTTCATGCTCAGCGTGCTCGGGGGCGTGATCGGCATCCTCGTCGGGGTAGGTGGGGCGGTGCTCTTCAACTACTTCGGGACGATGCGCGCGGAGATTGTGCCTGTCTCGATCCCAATCGCGTTCGGTGCGTCAGCGGCGGTGGGCATCTTCTTCGGCTACTATCCGGCGACGCTGGCGGCGAAGCTGGATCCGATCGTGGCGCTGCGGCACGAGTGACGAATCAGCAAATGGGCAAACCCCAGATCAGCGACAACGTGGGGCGTTGCTTGGGCAGATCGGCAAGTCACGGCAGACGAATCGTGAATGGGGCCTTGTGCTAGATAGACGGGAAGCATAGCTGCTTGATATGCAGTGGATTGGGGTTGCCGAGAAGCTGATTGATGTAGAGACAGATGGTGTGGATGGCGAGCTTGGAGTGCAGGCGGGCACAGAGGCCCCAGAAGGAGTGCGCCCGATTGCGCTCAATGTTGAACTGCTGGGCAAGCTGATTGGTGACGGTTTCGATCATCTGACGATGCTGGGAGACGCAGCGTTTGAGGCTAGGCGAGAGCTGTTGGTGCTGGTTCTTGCGACGTAAGGTGATCAGATGGATGCGGTTGTACTCTGCGAGGTGGTCGGCAAAGGGTTGGCTGACGTAAGCCTTGTCACCCAGGATGGTCAGATCGGTGTGTGGCGAGAGCAGCTCCTCGGCCACGGCCAGGTCAGTCGCATTGGCGGGTGCCAGTTCATAGTCCAGGATCAAGCCACTCAGGGTGATCAGAAGATGCAGCTTGTAGCCAAAGATAGTCTGGCGTTTAGAGGAAACTCGGCCAAAGGTAGCGCCATGCGCAGCCCAATCCCATCCAGCGTTGGGGGCCAAGTGGAACTTGACCACGGGAATCGGCAGGCTATCGATGGCACACTCCCTTTCCTGGCGCAGATCCAGCTGCGCCAGCACGTGGCGGCGGATCAGGTTGATAGCCCACGCCAGATTGCGACGTCGGCGATTGTAGCGACTCCGTTCCGGGAAGTGCGGGAAACAGCTCAGGTGCGGCGCCCAGTGGTCTCTCAGCTCCGTCTCCACATCCCACCCATAGGCTTCGCTGACCAAAGCGATGGTGATCAACTCGCTGTCACTACACGCCGGCGCTGGGCCAGGCCGCGGCAACCGCGAGGACAATGTCTGGTAAATGTCGTCCACAATCACGTACACGTACAGGCAGAAATCCTCGAAACCGGCTATCATATGGCTGTCCTCCGTGGGTCGGTTTGGTCTCGCAACCCTAAACTAACCCATCGGAGGACGTTCTGTCAATCTCTAACTAGCACAAGGCCC